>Ga0182019_10000309_pt1 | contig 24128 bp, 21 predicted proteins | sample 812E2MmetaG_FD_120483 | JGI IMG/M metagenome (GOLD analysis project Ga0182019, IMG submission 120483) | Permafrost microbial communities from Stordalen Mire, Sweden - 812E2M metaG | ecosystem: Environmental > Terrestrial > Soil > Wetlands > Permafrost | place: Sweden: Stordalen | collected...
ATTTAAATTAATTATAAACAAGGTGCAATTTTACCACTTTTTTTTATTATCACAAAATGTTCATTTGAGTTCCTTCTGAGGATCCCAGAATTTTTCAGAGAAGTCAAGAACCTGATCATCCTCGACGATGAAGCCTTCATTTTCCAGAAGCTGCTGCATAGTAGTTGAATTGCCGAAATGGTGCTTTCCTGTGAGCAGACCTTTCCTGTTAACGACCCGGTGGGCCGGGATGAATTCAGGTCTCGAGTGGCATGAGTTAAGCGCCCAGCCTACCATTCGGGCTGACCGACCTGAGCCCAGATATCGGGCAACTGCCCCATAGGAAGTAATCCTGCCATACGGGATTAATTTTGTCACTTCATAAACGCGTGAAAAGAAATCACTATTTTCAGTTGATTTTTGCCGTGCCATCTTCTATGATCCTGTTTTTATCGAGCCGGAAGGCAAGATAACATATTTTATGCCTCTCCTTCAGGAAGATGCTTTCATAATATGTCCTGATTGAAAGGATATCGTCACCAGGTTTTTCACTATACAGGTCACCCATAGCCGAGACAATTTCCAACCCGTTCTTTTCAACTAGTGATTTTGTATAATTGTAAAGTTCCGGATTATCTGTTTTAAGGTGAATTATTCCGTTGTCTTTGAGAAAAGAACGGTATTTGTTCAGGAACCACGGACATGTGAGCCTTTTATTCGAATTTCGATTTTCAAGCTGGGGATCAGGGAAAGTTATCCACATCTCATCCACTTCGTCTTCTGCAAAAAAAGAGTTAATGAATTCGATCCTGGTTCTTAGGAATGCTGTGTTCAGGAGCTTTTTATCATCAGCCGTTTTTGCTCCGCGCCACATCCTGGAACCCTTGATGTCAATGCCGACATAATTATTGTTTGGAAATCTTTCTGCAAGACCGACTGTGTATTCCCCTTTTCCGCAACCAAGTTCGAGAATAACCGGATTGTCATTTCCGAATATCTCCTTATTCCATTTACCTTTGATGTGGTGCTCCTTCCCGAGAGGGGATCCTGCTTCGGGTTGGATTACATTCCTGAATGTTCCCAGTTCCACCCACCTGGCCAGTTTATGCTTTGCCACCTGTTAAAATTTACCTTCCGGTTTTTTCAACCCTTATTCCAATATCATAAACGCCTGTAAGATCTTCAGTACGCATGCCATGCTGAATCTTGAAATGATAAGTGCCTTTAGCAGGGAAAAATACATTTTGCCTGTAAGGGAGCTTCAATTCATGGATATCTCCAAAGCCTTTTCCGTACCAGCTTCCCTTTTCGTCGGCAAGGGTATACTGAAGCGTATCAGTGATACTTGTTTTTCCATTCGGTGAAGTGGCTGTAACAAAGAGCCAGATATTGCGAAACGGATACTTTGAACCGGTCCGGATATTGAAAAAAATGTTAGTCCTGGTTGTCGAGTCATTAACAGTTATCCTGAAGTCGGGGTTGTTTGAGAGACTCCAGGTTGCATTCGGCATTGCTGCAGAATCTGTAAATATGACATTTTTGCTGTGTGTGCAGTTCAGTGCAAGAATTGCCAGAACAGGTATAAAGAGTATGCTATTTATTGTTTTTCTTATCATTGAACCGCCTGTTTTTCCTTCGGTGTGAATGTTTATGCTGGTTGTTTCCTGAGGGAGCAGGATCAAACCTTGTGAGGCTGTTATTCTCCAGAAGATCTTCCGAAACAGGAGTCGAGTCCCATGATTCATCATGTATCAGGAACTTTTCTGCCTTGATCCCTTTTTTGTTCATAGCCTGTATTTCCCGTACTCTCTGAACAGGGATCGCAATCATGTTTGCTGTTGAGTGAGGGTCGGTGGAATACCAGTAAACTCCTTTATGTACTTCCATTTTCAGGAAATATGCCGTGGCATCGGTTGTCTCCAGAGGAATATCTCTGGGAGGAAATGATCGTTGCGCGTCGACATAGCAATCTACCTCGAAATTGAGGCAGCATTTCAGCTTTCCGCATTGTCCGGCCAGCTTCTGCGGGTTGAGCGAGAGCTCCTGGTATTTAGCGTGAGTCGTTGTAACTGAAATAAAACTAGTGATATACGTCGAGCAGCAGAGCTCCCTTCCGCAGGACCCTATTCCGCCTATTCTGCCTGCCTCCTGGCGTGCGCCGATCTGACGCATCTCTATCCTGACCTTGAATTCATCGGCAAGAACCTTTATCAGCTGCCTGAAATCCACCCTCTCATCAGCTATATAATAGAAGATAGCTTTTGTTTTATCGCCCTGGTATTCGACATCGCCGATCTTCATGTTCAGCTTCAGCTCTTCGGAGATCTTTCTTGACCTGAGCATGGTAGGAGTTTCAAGTTTCTTAGCCTCCTCCCATTTCTGAATATCGACAGCCTTGGCTTTGCGGTATACTTTCTTTATGTCATCAGGAGAGGGCTGGGTTTTAAGCTCCCTGAACTGTTCCCTGACTAGGTTTCCAACCATCGAAACCCTACCAATATCATGACCGGGTGAAGCCTCAACAGCTACAACATCACCAATCTCGAGCCTCAGGCCGTTGACATTCCTGTAAAAGCCCTTTCGGGTGTTTTTAAAGCGGATCTCAATGATATCGAGGCCATCGCAAGCTTCCGGTATTTCGCTAAGCCAGTTAAAAGAATCAAGTTTATTGTACCCGGGCTTATATGTTATATCAGGCATGTGGATATCTTCACCCGTCTGCCCTTGTAATTCTTCATTCTCTGTCATACAAGTAAATCAGTAACAAATTACCGCGCAAAAGTAATGAATAATTGCATCAAATTCAATAATTCCGATACATTCAGCGGATCAGCTTTGTAACTTTCAGCCCCAGGTCGAGAAAGATGATTTTTGCATTGCCGTTGGCTTCGACATGTGAATATGCAATGTTGAATTCATCGGTAAGCTGTCCGATATTTTCCCGGTTTATAAATGGATGAAAATTATTTGAAAAAGAGGCTTCTTCACCGGCAAGGAATACCAGGTCATTTTTCAACTGGCCGAGTGAGAGCATCAGGTTTTCGCGCAGCAGCCTCAGGGAATATGAGATAAAATTCTTCTGTGCTTCCCTTCCTGTTCCGGCTATCTCTTCCGACCAGCTGATGACTGAGATGATATCCCTTTTCCAGGCAAAACGCATCAGCTTTTTGAATTTCTCAAGATTCTGAAGCGAGGAGTCTTCGTGCTCAAGCAGCTCCGCAGCTCTGATTATATTGCCGTTAGCTACTTTTGATATTTCCTGTGCTTTCTCCTTGCTGCAGTTATAAGTCTTAATAAGGTAAGCGTCGATTTCATTGTCGGTGAACACAGGTATCCTTATCAGCTGGCATCTCGAAACCAGAGTAGGAATTATCTTGTCGGGTTCGTCCGAAACCAGGAGGAATAGGGTCTTTTCCGGCGGTTCCTCGATCATCTTCAGAAGCTTGTTGGCCGTCGCCAGATGCATTTTCTCCGGAAGCCAGATGATCATTATCTTGAAATCCGATTCAAAAGACTTGAGGTTGAGCTTTTTAATGATCTCGCCTGCTTCAGATGCGAATATAAGACCCTGGGCATTACCCACCTCTATTAAGTCGAGCCAGTTATTGATTGTGAAATACGGAGAGAGTTTTACAAATTCCCGCCACTCCTCAATATATGAATCGCTGACAGGCTCTGATTCTTTCTTATTCTTAGTTACCGGGAACACGAAATGAAGATCGGGATGGATCATCTTTTCATATTTCACGCACGATTTGCATGTTCCACAGGAATCGGTTTCACTTCTGTTCTCACAGCTTACATATTTTGCATAAGCCAGGGCAAGGGCCAGGGAGCCGCACCCCTCAGGTCCGGTCAGAAGCTGGGCATGGCTTACCCTTCCTTCCTTTACAGAACGGATAAAATGGTCGATAGTCTCCTTATGTCCCGGTATATGAGAAAAATCCATTAGCGAGCTTTTAATACAATTACAGATTTGAAGATTATCCGATTGCTTTCATTGCACTGTCATAATCCGGTTCCTGTGTGATATCAGGAACAAGCTGGGTATAAATCACCTTCCCTGCCTCATCTATTACAACAATGCTTCTTGCGTAAAGTCCTGCCAATGGGCCATCTTTCATGAGCACGCCATATTTCTTACCGAAATTCTCATCGCGAAATCCCGAAAGAGTGACAACATTGGTAATTCCTTCAGTTGTGCAGAATCTTCCATGAGCAAAGGGGAGGTCCTTTGAAATTGCCAGCACTCTTGCGTTTTCTTTGCCTGCTGCAAGCTGGTTAAATTTTCTGACCGATGTCGCGCATACTGAAGTGTCGAGGCTTGGGAAAATATTCAGGATAAGCTTTTTGCCTTTAAGTTCTGAAAGAGTAAGTATTCCGAGATCTGATTTCACAAGTGAAAATTCAGGAGCCTTGCTGCCAGTTGATGGAAGGTTTCCGGAAGTATTTACCGGGCTACCTTTAAACGCTGTCTTTGCCATAGTTTTTTTTCAAAATTAGTCAAACTTTTCAGTTCAGGAAACAAACAATTCCTCTTTAAGGTTCAAACAGCAATGAATGGGAAGAATGTTGATCCCGAAATGCCGGATTAAAAATTTATAATGCCACTCAGCCATCCTGTTTGCTTGAATTATTAAATAATTATCTTTGTCCCTTTCCCTGTTTGGACAAAATACAAATAACCAAAAACCACTTTATATGAAAATGATCCAGGACTTCAATTTCAAAGGAATTAAAACAATTGTAAGGGTTGATTTCAATGTACCTCTCGATAAGAAGACTTTCGTTGTTACTGACGATACCCGTATCAGGGGTGCATTGCCGACAATCAATAAGATACTTAAGGATGGCGGTTCCGTCATTCTCATGTCGCATCTTGGCAGACCCGAAGGAAGAATGGAGAAATATTCACTTAAACCTGTTCTACCTGTTCTTGAAAAATATCTCGGGCAGAAAGTTCTCTTTGCCGACGACTGTCTTGGTGAATCAGCAGTTAAGATGTCTGCAGCACTGAAGCCCGGCGAGGTTCTGCTTCTCGAGAATGTCAGATTCTATCCTGAAGAAGAAGGCAAACCCATACTCCCGGAGACCGCAACCGACGAGGAGAAGAAAGCCGCCAAAGCCGAGTTGAAACTAAAGCAGAAAGAGTTTGCCAGGAAACTGGCCAGCTATGCCGACGTTTATGTCAACGATGCATTCGGAACGGCTCACAGGGCTCACGGGACAACCGCTGTAATTGTCGATTATTTTCCGAAAGACAAGATCATGTTCGGTTTTCTTATCAACAGCGAGTTGGCTGCGATGGACAAGGTCCTGAATAATCCTCAGCATCCGTTCACCGCAATCATGGGAGGCGCAAAAGTTTCAGACAAGATAATGCTTATCGAAAATCTGCTTAACAAGGTCGATAACCTCATTATAGGCGGAGGCATGACCTATACTTTCATCAAGGCTCAGGGAGGAAAGATCGGGAAATCACTCTGCGAGGATGATAAGCTTGACCTGGCTCTGAAAATCATTCAAAAAGCAAAGGAAAAGGGAGTAAACATTTATCTGCCGGTCGATAGCCTGAATGCCGATAAGTTTGATAATGAGGCTAACACCAATGTGACTGCAGTTGATGCAGTACCTGACGGATGGCTCGGACTCGACATTGCAGACAAGACTATAAAGGAGTTCTCTGAAGTAATCGGAAAATCGAAGACTATCCTCTGGAACGGACCGATGGGCGTTTTTGAAATGGAGAAGTTCTCAAAAGGAACTACTGCTATTGCAAAAGCTATTGCAGCAGCAACGGCAAACGGCGCCTATAGCCTTATCGGAGGAGGCGACTCTGTTGCAGCCATCAACAAGAACGGGCTTGCCGACAAAGTAAGCTATGTCTCAACCGGCGGCGGCGCAATGCTCGAGTATATGGAAGGGAAAAAGCTTCCGGGAATCACAGCTATAAGAGGAGAATAAGAAAGGGTGCAACGGTGCGACGGCACAACGGTGCAACGGCGAAATATATTAAAGGAGGTTACTTGAGAATGTGACCTCCTTTTATTTTATAATTCCATTGAGCTTTACAGAAATAAGACTCCTTAAAATCCGTTATCTTTGCAGTAGTCATGAAAAAGATTTTAGCTGTTATATTGTTTGTGGTTCTTCTGCCGGCAGGCTGCAGAAAGGGAAATGATACAAATACCTCAGGGTCTGTCACAATTGATAACAGGCTTTACGGGACAACAGATTATTATGCTCTGGGATTTACTTTCTCAAATGATTCCAAGATCTCCACTCATGGAACGCCTGGCCCCGATATTACTATTGATAATGATGGAACTCTTGGTGATGTTAGGCTTCTCGACAATAACTTTACAAATTCCTTTTATAAGATAGGCGGGTACTCCAGTTCCGCCACTGCCAGCCAGGTATTTGACACCTTGAAGTCGCCTGTTGTACTTCAATGGGTTGTATGGGCTGATTCAATTAAAGCGAATCAGGTATTGATTTTCAAAACGAGCGATGATCATTATGCCAAGTTGCGGATAGTTTCAACTGTTTCTGAAGTGAGGGAGAGCCGGAATTATGCAGAATGTACTTTCGAATGGGTATACCAGCCCGATGGCTCATTAACCTTTCCCGGCAAATGAAACCGGGAATCAAAGACATGATATTCGATATTGCTGATCAGGAGTCGTTCCATGATACAGCCATGAAGATATTTGAATACCAGGCTGAAAATAATATAGTTTATTCCGATTTTTTAAAAGGGCTGAAGGTCGAAAAAAAGGATATTAAAAAGATAGAAGAGATACCATTCCTCCCTGTTGAGCTTTTTAAAAACCACAAGATCATTACCGGAATTCAATCACCGGTTAAAATATTCGAGAGCAGCGGCACTATAGGGAAATCCATAAGCAGGCACTATGTTACCGATACAAGCTTATATGAAGAGAGCTTCTCGAAAGCATTCAGGCTCTTTTACGGGGAACCCTCCGAATACATCATTGCTGCATTGCTTCCATCATATAGAGAGCGTGAGAACTCGTCGCTGGTTTACATGATGAACGGGCTGATCAGGCAAAGCGGGAATCCTGCAGGCGGATTCTTCATCGACAATACTGACGAATTGCTGTCCGGAATTAAGAAGTGGAAGGCAGAGAAACGGAAAATTCTGCTTATGGGGGTAAGCTTTGCGCTGCTCGATCTGGCAGAAAAAGAATCACCCGATTTTTCTGGTGTCATCGTTATGGAGACCGGTGGCATGAAAGGCCGGAGAAAAGAGATCATCCGTGCTGAGATGCATTCAATTCTTAAGGAAAAGTTCAATATAACTGAAGTCCATTCCGAATATGGGATGACGGAGCTTCTAAGCCAGGCTTATTCAAAGGGGGAGGGTCTGTTCTATTCTCCGCCCTGGATGAAAATACTTATCAGGGATCCGCAGGATCCTTTATCACTTCTCGATGAACCTTATAAAACAGGAGGTATAAATATCATCGACCTGGCAAATATCAACTCATGCTCCTTTATTGCCACGGGAGACCTCGGGAAGATGCATGAAGATGACGGATTCGAAGTCCTCGGAAGGTTCGATAACAGCGATATCCGGGGTTGTAATCTGCTTATTGAATAAGGCGCAAAGGCGCAGTGGCACAAAGGCTTAAAGGCTGAAAATTTTAAAGACCCCAGGACCGCAGGACTGCAAGACCTTTTATAGCCCCAGTTTAGTTTTAATGGCAGGTGGAATGCCCTTTTTATTTACCATAATAAAAATGGTCTTTGCCCTGACATACTGCTCCGACATATACCAGTAACCGTTATAGGTACTCCTTTCGGTGCCCCAGGAGTTTTTTGTCTTGTAATACTTTGTCCCGTTCTGATCTTTGGCAATCCCGGTGAGATGCATCAGATGATCGTCGGTTGTCGTGAAGTTTTCATAACCAGCCTGTCGTATCTCCTGTGTGACATTCATTTCAGGTCCCGGGCCTGCAGGAGCCTGCGGTGCCCCGAAATAAGGGCTCTGCGATGGATCCCTGTCAGGTCTTGGTCTGTCCGTCATCTGTCTCCTTTCGGGGGTTGGGTTCAGAGGCATAATTGCATATCCATTCTGACGCGAGAAGCCACTTTCGCTTACATCACCATCCCAGTTGACTGTATATCCATTATTAAATGAATAATCTATAATCTGTATCAGTTCATCCAGCGGTACATTATAAAACCTGGCCATAGTCCAGTTATCCGGCACCTCCAGGACACCCTGGGTATAAAAAGGAAAATGTGTGAATGAGGTGATCTCAGCATAATCATCCGGATTTATGCCAAGGCTTGCAGCAAAGCTTTTTGGTGTATAAGTTGCGCCTTTATATGTAAAGCTCTCAGGCACTTTACCCAAATAGACATCGAGGATATCGTTTACGATCTGAAAATACTGAGGACTCTCTTTTTTAAGCTCAACCGAAACTGCTGCGACAGCATTTATAAAGTCCTGCAGTTCGGTATGATTATGAGTAGGGGATCCATAATTGAGACCGGTATAAACCTCGTCTGGCACTATTCCATACTCTGAAAAAATCCTGAACCAGTCATGTGAAAGACCCCCGGGACCCGTGTTCCCTTTTCCCATTCTTAGATAGTTGTCTTTAAGCCTGTCGATGTAATTATTCCTTATAACAAACATCTCAGAAAGATCATAATCTCCTTTTCCCATGCGAAGCAGTTCAGATTCAACAAATGAAGTAGTTGCAAAACACCAGCACGTACCGGTCGCAGCCTGGTTCTTAACCGAAGTAGCCTTAAGGTCGACAACCGGAGTGAATTTGTAACCCTCTTCAGTTTTTGCGGACGTGGAAGAAGGCTGGGCAGTCTTATCCTGAGCCAGTGAAGGAAGTATGGCAAATACTATGGATATTACCAAAGAGAAAAGCTTTTTCATATTCTCGATTATTAAATTGTTTTCAATTTGACAGATTAAAATTTTAAAAACGGGATGTCAAGCTACAAAAAATTATTATATGATAAATGGAGCAAAAATCAGTGATTTAATAGAAACTCAAATTTTATTTATGTGTTTTGACAATATCATACGAATGATCAATCCATTTGAGAACCACGGCATCGGGCACAGATCCATCGATCATGACGGTGTTCCAATGCTTCTTGTTCATGTGATAGCCCGGTACCACCGAACTGTATCTTTCCCTTAATTCGAGGGCCAGCGCCGGGTCACATTTAAGATTCAGGGAGAGATCGCCATCAAGATTTGCGAGGAGAAATATCTTGCCCGATCTCTTGAAAACCAGTGTATCGTCGCCAAACGGAAAACACTCGGTGGCATCTTTTTTGGAGAGGCAATATTCCCGGATGATCTCGATATTCATCTTAGAGTCGGATAAAATGCATTCTCGATATGTTCGATTTTGAAAGCGTCTCCGTCTGAAATAACGGTAATGACATCAAAACGACACTCCTTCTGTACGCCGTACCGCTGGATATACCTGTCGGCACAAAGGATCAACGACCGCTGTTTTTCCTTTGTAACCGCAGATGCCGGAGACATAATGAAATCCACCGATCTGGTTTTCACTTCGACAAACACGGTATATTCCTTATTCTCTGCAATGATGTCAACTTCAAGCTTGCCAGCCCTCCAGTTGCGTTTCAGAATTTTGTAGCCGGCCTTCTCGAGGTGTGCGACAGCTGTATCCTCGCCCTGGCGGCCCAGATCATGAGATTCAGCCATATTATATCTCTATAAGTTTGTTTCGGATCGCAAACAGGATAAGACTGGCCGTGTTCTTCGAATTGGTCTTTCCCAGCAGGTTTGCCCGGTGTTTATCAACTGTACGCTTGCTTATAAAGAGGGTCTCTGCAATTTCCTGGTTTGACAATCCTTCGCATATTTTAAGAAGTATCTCCTTTTCGCGCTTTGAAAGATTTGCAGATTTTGTCTCATGCTCGCGGTGTTTTATCTTCTGGATTACATGATAAAGCAATTCCTGCGAGAAATAGCTTCCTCCCTTGACAACAGTCAGGATTGCATCCCTGACTTCGGAGATATCGGAATCCTTCAGAAGAAATCCCTTTGCACCGGCATCAACCATCTTGTAGTAATATTCTTCTTCACCATACATGGATAATGCTATTATATTTATGTCGGGACACATCTTGACTCCCTTCCTGGTGGCTTCGATCCCATCCATTTCCGGCATATTGATGTCCATCAGTGCGATATCAGCCTTGACTGATTTCAGCAATTTAAGGAATTCCTCGCCATTAGATGCCTCTCCGGCAACTTCAAAATCGGGGAACGAATTAAGAAGGATCTTTAATCCGTTTCTGAAGAGCTGATGATCATCAGCAATTATGATCCTTATATTGTTCATTTAATCTATTGTCAGAAATCTCTATCACTCAATAACTTTAATCAGTGCACTTGTCCCTTTCCCCGGAGTGCTTTCAAGAATGAAGACACCCTCGACTGTTTTTACACGCGTCTCAATGTTTGACAGGCCCATCCCTTTATTATCTTCAAGGCTAAGGCTTGATATGTCAAACCCCCTTCCGTTATCATAAAACTGCAAGGTAACAATTTTTTCATTTTTGTTTAATTCAATTTCTATCCTTGATGCGCCGGAATGGCGTATGGTATTGTTAATTAATTCACAGGCGGCCCTGTAAATGACAACCTCTTTATCATTCTCAAGTCGAACGTCTTCCATATTCGATTTAAAGTCGATCTCTATGGCTTTTGTCTGGTTTATCTTGGTTGTAAAGGCGCTGATGGCACTGGCAAGCCCGAAGTTGGTAAGTACATGCGGACTCAGGTTATTAGAGATATCCTTAATTGTGCTGATAGCCTCGTTTACAAGGTGATTGGTATTATTAAGAATAACCACACCCGAAGAATCACCTATTCGGGGAGTAAGAGACGACAGCGACATCTTGACTGTCGAGAGTATTGGCCCGAGACCGTCATGAAGATCTTTTGCAAATCTTCTTCTTTCATTTTCCTCAGTGCTTATTATGGCATTCAGTACTCTCTTTTCCGTACGTGTGCGGTCTGTTTCGGCTCGTTTCAAAGAAAAGAATATTTCCCTGATCAGGATTACTCCAAAAATAATAAGGAAAGAGATCAGAACTCCTGTCCACTCATCTATCATCTGCCAGGCCAACGAAGGTGTGCCTCTGAAGAACTCAAAGAACTGAATTACTTTGCGAACAGCCATGAATACAAATGCAAGGGATAAAAATATCCAGGACAGCCTGTATTTTGTCAGCTTCATGAAGCTCAGAGCTACTGAAGCTGCAATTATCTGCAGAACAATCGATATCACCAGGGCGATAAGTCTTATCATAGCATCAGCGTTTTTACAAAAATAGGGTTATTTATTAAATGGTGCAAAGGCTCAACGGCTCAATGGCTCAACAGCAGGAAGATGAGATTTTTTTAGCTCCCGCTTCCGCTTCGCGAAACTGTATCATTCCGTTCCTTGCCTCCCGCCCTCCTTTTGTTGTCCTGTTATCCCATTGCACAGTCACTCTGTTGTACCCTTGTACCCTTGTACCGTTGTACCCTTGTACCGTTATACCTTATTTATTACCTTTGGCCGTTTACTAAAATTATTTATGCGTGTAATATATAACGCCGGAATTTTCTTTTACAATGTCATTGCCTGGATCGTTGCTCCGTTTAATCAAAAAGCCCGTGCATGGGTCAACGGACGGAAAAATTGGTATGATAGGTTAAAACAGAAAGTTATTCCGGGAGAAAAATATATATGGATACACTGTGCATCCCTTGGAGAATTTGAACAGGGAAGGCCGGTGATAGAATCGTTAAAAAAAGAGAGACCTGCATGCCATATACTGCTATCTTTTTTTTCGCCGTCAGGTTATGAAATAAGAAAGGATTATCCGCTTGCAGATATTATATGTTACCTTCCTTACGATACACCCCGGAATGCTGAAAAATTCATCTCTCTGGTGAATCCTTCCATTGTCATTTTTGTGAAGTATGAATTCTGGGACAATTTCATTTCCGCCATTTACAGGAAGCACATTCATCTCTATCTGATCTCCGGTATATTCAGAAAGGAGCAGCATTTTTTTAAATGGTATGGCGGCTTCTTCCGGAAAATGCTCGGGAAATTTACCAGGATCTTCGTCCAGGACAGGGAATCATCCGATCTCCTTGGAGCAATAGGTATAACTAATACTGTTGTCGCCGGAGATACGAGGTTCGACAGGGTTGCCGAGATCGCAGCAAGGGCAAAAGAGATACCGCAGATTGAGTTGTTCAGGGGAGATCAGAAGCTTTTTCTTGCCGGCAGCAGCTGGAAGCAGGATGAAGAAATCATTGCAAGGTATATTAATTCGCATCCTGAAACTATGAAGTGGGTTTTTGCCCCTCATGAAATTGACAGGGAGAATATTGAGAGGCTGGAAAAATTATTTACCGTAAAATGCGTGAGGTTCTCTGGTTTCAATGATGATTCAAAAGATGCAAGAGTAATGATCATAGATAATATAGGGATGCTTTCCTCGGCTTACAGGTATGCCGGCATAGCTGCCGTGGGAGGCGGTTTCGGGAAAGGGATACACAATATTCTGGAACCTGCCTGCTGGAGCATTCCGGTTTTGTTTGGCCCCAATTACAGGAAATTTAGAGAGGCTGTTGATCTGATAAACCTGGGAGGCGCAAAATCTTTTAATGATTATCCGGGCTTTGAAGAGATACTTGACAGATGGTTCTCTGATGCAGCACTTTACCGGAAAGTTGCAGCGCTGGCAGGCGAATATGTTAATAAAAACATGGGAGCCACCAGCCTTATCATGAAAGAAATCGTGTGAAATATATTAACAAGGAGTACTCATAACTTGTTAATAACTAATCTTTTCAAAATAAAAAAGGATCATTCAAAGAGATGTAAATTAATCCGCCCGGAATTGACAAAAATATGATTTCCTTTTAATCGGAGAATCAATTGATTATGATAATCAGGCAAAAAAATTATTAATCCTAATCCTAAATTTCATGCTTATGAAACAAGTTTTACTGAAATTAAGTCTCACATTTCTTCTGGCAGGGTTATTTCTTACAAATTCCCTTGGTCAGATTACAACATCAGGTCTGAAAGGGCTCGTTGTTGATGAAAAGAATGAAGCGCTTACAGGTGCTACAGTGGTTGCCATCCACACGCCTTCAGGATCGCAGTATGGTGTTCTTTCAAATTCTGACGGGCGGTTCTCTCTGACCAACATGAGAGTTGGCGGCCCTTACCAGGTTACAATATCTTTCGTCGGATATAAACCCCAGGTTTATAATGACGTCTATTTAAGCCTTGGTAACGTGACAGATATCAGCGTTGCTCTGGCACCTTCGGTTACCAACCTGAATGAGGTTGTGGTTTCTGCAGGGAAAAATTCCATCATCAACTCGGAAAGAACAGGCGCTGCAATTAACGTCTCAAATGAAGTTGTTTCTGCAGTTCCTACCATTTCAAGAGGTCTGAAGGATTTCACCAAAATAAGTCCTCTTGCTAATAATGCCGGTAGTGGTACTTCTTTTGCAGGATCAAACAACAGGTATAACCAGTTTGCAATTGATGGCCTTGTAACCAACGACGTATTCGGACTTACTTCATCAGGAACAAATGGAGGTCAGGCTGGCATTGAGCCGATAAGCCTTGATGCAATCGAGGAATTCCAGATCAACATCGCACCTTATGATGTACGCCAGGGAGGATTTACCGGAGGCGGTATAAATGCAATTACAAAGAGCGGTACAAACAAATACACCGGTTCAGTATATTTCTACGGAAACGATCAGAAGCTTGTCGGCAAAAACGAACCGATAAGCGACACTGTGAAACCAGTTGCCAACTATACAGACTGGCAGGCTGGTGTTACCTTAGGCGGACCCATAATCAAGAATAAACTCTTTTTCTTCCTTAGCGGTGAATTAACCAAGAGTATATATCCGATTGGCAACCTGCCCGGGACATCTGCTTCATCTATTACACAGTCTGAGATTGACCAGGTTTTAAAAGTTCTTTCCAGAGTTGCTCCAACTTATGATCCGGGTGCATACCTTGATATGAACAATAGCACAAAGAGTCAGAAGTTTCTTCTTAAGATAAACTGGAACATAAACGATAAAGAGAAACTTGTCTTACGGCACAGCTATACATATGGCGAGAATATAAGCAACAGCCGTTCCAGTACCGCGATGAGATTTTATAACAACGGAATCTTTTTTCCAAGCACGACAAACTCCTCCGGACTTGAGCTCAGCAGTATTCTGAGCAACAACATATCGAATAAACTGAGCCTTGGCTACACAAGGGTTGTTGATGACCGCGATCCATTGGGTTCTTCATTCCCGACAGTTCTTATAAATATGACCGGAGGAGCATCAATAACTCTCGGAAGCGAGTATTCATCTGTTGCCAATAAGCTCGTTCAGGACATCTATTCTCTTACCAACGACCTTACTTTTTTCAATGGCAAACATACAATCACGGTTGGAACACACAACGAGCTGTATTCGTTCTATAATCTCTTTGTTCAGAATATCTTCGGAAGCTATGCCTATAAGACCCTGGCTAACTGGGACTCAGTAGGAACAGCTCATGAAGTTGCTCCCACATATTATTCAAAGAGCTATTCATTCGACCCAAATGATGACCCAATGCAGACGAACGGAGCTGCCAAATGGAAAGCTATGCAGCTGGGTGTGTATGGCCAGGATGAATATCAGGTCGCAAAAAACATGCTGGTAACCGCAGGATTGCGTATTGACCTTCCTGTTTTTTTCGATAAACCCGAACCTAATCCCCAGTTCAATACTTCATATTATTTCAGCGATGTAGCAACAGGTGTTCTTCCGAAAGCAAGGTTAATGTGGTCTCCACGTATTGGTTTCAACTGGGATGCATTTGACAATAAATCTACCCAGGTCAGGGGGGGAACAGGTTTATTTACTGGTAGAGTGCCTTTCGTATGGATCTCAAACCAATACTCAAACAATGGTGAGCTTAACGGAACCTACAGCATAGGAAGTTCCGCATCGAGTGCAAACCCTATCACAACTCCCGCAGGTGTCAAGTTCAATGCAGACCCCTATACCCAGAAAACAGCAACTGATTATGGAGGGGTTGCAGGTCGCGGTGCAATTAACGTTGTCGATCAGAACCTGAAATTCCCGCAGGTATTCAGGACAAACCTTGCAATTGATCAGAAGCTTCCATGGGGAGTTGTCGCAACTGTCGAGGGAATCTTCAGCAAAACTTACAACAACGTCAATTTTATTGATCTTAACAGAAAGGTAGATGCAGCTTATACATTTGATGGTGTGGACAAACGCCCAAGATATGTGACAGGCAGGATCAACGCAGGTTTTGATGAAATCATCAAGTTTGAGAATACCAATCAGGGATATTCCTATAACGTAGTAGCCATGCTCCAGAAACAGTTTGAAAATGGCTTCAACGCGATGATATCATATTCATATGGAACCTCATGGGACCTTAACTCAGGTACCTCAAGCGTTGCATACTCGAACTGGAGATATGTCAATAACGTTTATGGACTGAATGATCTTCGCCTTACCAGGTCAAACTATGATATGGGCCACAGGGTTTCAGGACTTGTTTCTTACAGGAAAGAATATCTCAATGGTATGCTTGCTTCACAGGTATCCCTGTTCTATAATGGTCAGTCAGGCCAACCGATATCATACATATATAACGGCGACCTGAATAACGACGGTTCATCAAACGATATGATCTATATTCCAGCATCTGCAAGTGAAATTAAGCTTGTTGATATTGCTGGCGGACCAACAGCCGCAGCACAGTGGACCGCTCTCGATGCATTCATCTCAGGTGATAAATACCTAAGCAAGCACAGGGGAGAATATGCAGAGCGCAATGCTGCACGACTTCCTTTCCAGAACCAGTTTGACCTTAAATTTCTCCAGGACATAAAGGTTAAAGCTGGTAATACATCCAACAAGCTTCAGATTTCGATCGACATTTTGAATATAGGCAACCTCATCAATAAGAAATGGGGCGAATCGCTGTACCTCGCAAACCAGCAGTTCGCGCTTATTACCTATAAAGCTATGGCTGGCAATACCCCAACTTTCAATTATGCACCTATAGGTATGACTAACGGCAATGCTTATTCAGTCACCGACCTGGCATCACGCTGGAGAATGCAGATAGGCTTGCGCTACGTCTTTAATTAATAGAATTTAATTCAATAATCATGGAGGCTGTTAATTATTTAACAGCCTCTTTTTTTAGAAATGACTTAAAGAAGTTAATTTCTATTGTTCGTTTTTAATCATCAGATTATTAATGACTTTACATTTACTGTTAAATAACCGAGAATGTCTGAAACTCATAATATGCAGAAATACAGGCACTAACGGACGGTTCATAACTATATCTGCAAATGTTAATAAACTTAAAAATATTGTCTTGCATCAAGAATAATGCTTACTTAATTTAGCATCTACCCGCTTTAAAAATCAGTGGCCGTTTAATCTCATTATAATCAGAGAATAACAGAATTATATTTTAATATATGGGAGAACTTTTTGTCCAGGAATCAACTATTGCATCTGAGAAAGCAAAAGATGAACAGCAACCCTCCGGTTCTCAGAAAATAGTTGGCGTGAAGGCCAGTATCAAAACTTATTCTCACGACGAGGCGGTTGAGGCAAGTATTGAATATTTCAGGGGCGATGAACTTGCTGCAAGAGTATGGGCAAACAAATATGCGCTGAAAGACTCTTATGGAAATCTGTTTGAAAAGAGCCCGGACGATATGCATCATCGTATTGCAAGAGAAATTCACAGGATCGAGCTTAAATACAAAAATCCGCTTCCGGAGGAACTAATTTACAGAGTACTTAAGGATTTCAGATACATTGTACCCCAGGGAGGGCCAATGACAGGTATAGGCAATGATTACCAGATCGCCTCATTGTCAAATTGTTTTGTAATCGGCAACGACGGATCATCCGACTCTTACGGTGGCATAATGAAGATCGACCAGGAACAGGTTCAGCTGATGAAAAGACGCGGCGGCGTAGGTCACGACCTGTCCCATATACGGCCAAAAGGAACGCCGGTGCTCAACAGTGCTTTGACATCCACCGGTGTAGTTCCTTTCATGGAAAGATATTCGAACTCAACCCGCGAAGTAGCTCAGGACGGAAGGCGGGGGGCACTTATGCTTTCAATATCGATCAAACATCCTGATTCAGGAAAATTCATCGATGCCAAGCTTGAAAGCGGAAAAGTAACAGGCGCAAACGTGTCGGTAAAGATAACAGACGAATTTATGAAGGCTGTGGAGGAAAAAACAACCTTCAGGCAGCAGTACCCCATAGTTTCCGATAACCCGAAATTCGTTAACGACATTGATGCCAGCAACCTCTGGGATAAGATAATCCACAATGCATGGAAATCGGCTGAACCCGGCGTTCTTTTCTGGGATACAATTATCCGGGAAAGCGTTCCTGATTGTTACGCCGATCTTGGGTTTGCCACTATTTCAACAAATCCATGCGGCGAAATACCATTATGCCCATACGACAGCTGCCGTCTGCTCGCGATCAATCTTTTCAGCTATGTTAAGGATCCGTTTACTGCAACTGCCGAATTTGATTTCGAACTCTACAAGGAACACGTAGGACTCGCTCAGCGTATGATGGATGATATTATCGATCTTGAACTTGAAAAGATAGATTCCATAATCAGCAAAATAAATGGAGATCCTGAAAATGACGAACTAAAAAGAGTCGAAAGGAACCTTTGGAAAAATATAAGGAAAAAATCAGAAGAGGGAAGAAGAACAGGTATAGGGATAACAGCAGAGGGAGATATGCTTGCTGCACTCGGTTTGAGGTACGGGACACCCGAAGCAACAGATTTTTCAGTTGAAGTGCACAAAACTCTTGCACTCGAAGCATATAAATCATCGACCTACCTTGCAAAGGAAAGGGGATCATTTACAATTTATGAAGCCGAAAGGGAAAAGAATAATCCATTCATCCTCAGGATGAAAGAGGCAGACCCGGTAATGTATAACAACATGGTTAAGTTTGGCAGAAGGAACATTGCACTGCTTACCATCGCCCCGACCGGAACCACAAGCCTCATGACCCAGACTACCTCCGGCATTGAACCTATCTTTTCCGTATTCTATAAGCGCAGAAGAAAAGTAAATCCCAACGACCAGGATGTTAAAGTCACATTCAAAGATGAAATCGGCGATTCATGGGAAGAATTTAACGTATTCCATCATAAGTTTGTCGATTGGCTGAAGCTTAATGGCTATGATCCGAATGCTGTCACAAGGATGAATGATGATGAGATCGAAAAAGTAATTGCAAAATCGCCATATTACAAAGCAACAGCAAACGATGTCGACTGGGTCGCAAAGGTCAGGATGCAGGGCGCAATCCAGAAATGGGTAGACCATTCGATAAGCAGCACAATAAACCTGCCTGCAGATGTTAAGGAAGAACTGGTCAGCGAACTTTACATGACTGCCTGGAAATCGGGATGCAAGGGAGCAACAGTATATCGTGACGGATCAAGGGACGGAGTTCTAATCACCGGAAAGCCGGAAGCCAGGGCCGAAAGACCAAAACGCCCCAAAGTACTCGATTGCGACGTGATCAGGTTCAATATAAGTGAGGAAAAATGGGTCGCCTTCGTCGGGCTTAAAGACAGCAGGCCATACGAAATTTTTACCGGTCTTGCTGATGAAGAGATTTTCCCGATCCCCAAAAGCATCATGAAAGGGCAGATTATAAAAATTAAGAATGATGACGGAAAAACACGGTACGATTTTCAGTATACAGACAGATACGGCTATAAAAAAACCATCGGAGGCTTATCCCATATGTTCAAGCCTGAGTTCTGGAACTATGCCAAGCTTATCTCCGGGGTGCTAAGGCACGAGATGCCAATTGCTGATGTCGTAACACTCATTCAGTCGCTGAATCTCGACAGTGAATCAATCAATAACTGGAAGAACGGCGTGGAAAGAGCTCTCAAAAAGTATATTCCTAACGGAACAAAGGCAAAGGGGAAATGCGAATGCGGTTCTGACAACCTGGTTTACGAGGAAGGTTGCCTGATATGTAAAGACTGTGGTTCCTCAAAGTGCGGATAATAATATGGAATAGGATTAATGCCTCAGAGAAAAGGATGCCGGTGCCGGTGTCCTTTTTTTATTTTCTACGGACAGCCCTTAGAACCACACGCCTCAGCCATGGCGCTTTTATCTTCTTGTCAAATAAAGGGATCATATAACCATTCGAAAATTTTACCTCAAACCTGTTCTTTTCAAGGAGCGCGGTAAAGATCTCTTCATCACTATGCTTATGATATGTACATAATGCCATTTTCAACGGTAAGTTCCCTGACAGGAATTCTTCAGCACCATTCAGCACTTTATGCTCAAAACCCTCAACATCGATTTTCAGGAAAGTTATATCGTTCTTCATGGCAAAGAGGGTATCGAGGCTGATATATCTTCCATCATCAGAATCAGAAACATATTTTGTTATAATCTCAACCTTATCCTTCCATGGTGCGAATGTGGCTTCAAGAGCTTTTATCCACTCCTTGTCATAATCAATCAGATAGATTTTTTTGACTTTCTCGATCTGTGATAATGAGAAGTTGCCTTCAGAGGCTCCAACGTCAGCAATTACATCATCATCTCCAATAGTAAAATCATCGGACAGATAGCAGTGGGGACAGGCAGGATCCTGTTCTTTAGACAGAGCCGCATAAGCCCTTCTGACTTTTGTACTGCCCCATCCTTTTTTAAAATATAGTCTCTTTCCATCCTGGATCACATAACGCATCCTGTTCGATTTATCAAGGAATACTTCAACATTTTCAGGCGGATAGCCTGAATCAAATGGGTAAGGGAAAAGTGAAACAGGATTATTTCCAAGGTAATCAAGTATTTCCCTTTGTTCATCATTGATCTTTTCGGGAGGAAGGCTTGAAAAATGACCTAATATTTTTTTCCTTACACTCCTTTTAAGAAGAATGGTTCTAATGGGTTTGGGAACCAGCACGCGGTATACAGGGAAGATATATTTATTCATTTTTTCAGGATGCCAAGCTCCCTTCCGATCTTTTCAAAGGCGCTGATTGCTTTATCGAGATGCTCCTTTTCATGAGCTGCTGAAAGCTGAACCCTTATCCTGGCCTGTCCCTTCGGAACAACAGGATAATAGAATCCTGTAACATAAATACCTTCCTTAAGGAGCTTTGCGGCAAAATCCTGTGACAATTTCGCATCATACAGCATTACAGCACATATCGCAGATTTCGTGGGCTTAATATCAAAGCCGAGATTGGTCATCCTGCTTATAAAGTATTCAGAGTTTGCGTGAAGCTTGTCCTGGAGCTCATTCGTCTCAGTCATCATTTCAATCATTTTGATACCGGCAGCTGCAACAAGCGGCGGGATAGAATTTGAGAAGAGATAAGGACGCGATCGCTGGCGAAGAAGTTCAATAATCTCCTTTTTCCCGGTGGTGAATCCGCCAATGGCTCCGCCGAATGCTTTTCCTAGGGTCCCGGTAATAATCTCAATCTGCCCGGGAATATTATAAAGTTCAGTCACGCCTCTTCCGGTTTCTCCAACCACACCGGCAGAATGAGATTCATCTACCATGACCATCGCTTTGTAGATGTTTGCCAGCTCTACAATCTTCTTCAGTGGAGCAACATTACCATCCATTGAAAATACGCCATCAGTGACTATAAGCCTGAAGCGCTGAGCCTGTGCAAGCTTAAGCTGTTTCTCAAGGTCGTTCATGTCGGCATTTTCATAACGGTAACGCTGGGCTTTACAGAGCCTGACTCCGTCAATTATTGAGGCATGGTTCAGAGAATCAGAAATAATTGCATCTTCTTCGGTAAGAAGTGGTTCAAATACTCCGCCATTGGCATCGAAGCATGCTGCATATAAAATGGTATCTTCAGTATTGAAGAATTTCGTAATCTTCTTCTCCAGCTCCTTGTGAAGATCAGTGGTCCCGCAGATAAACCGCACCGATGACATCCCGTATCCATGATTGTCGAGAGCTGATTTGGCTGCATCGATAAGCTGACGGTTATCGGAAAGACCAAGGTAATTGTTTGCACAGAAGTTAAGGACTTTCTGCCCGCTTTCAAGGGTTATCTCAGCTCCCTGGGGAGACACAATCACCCTCTCATTCTTGTATAATCCGTTTTCCTTAATCTCGTTAATAATTCCAACAAGGTGTTTTTGATAGTTGTTATACATGATATTCTATTTTAAATCGCCCTTTGTGCTCCTTTGAGTATCCTTTGTGTCCCTTCGTGGTAAAAAATATAACCACAAAGGCGCTCAAAGGTTATCACTAAGGCTCACAAAGGGATTAAATGAAATTTTAATCCCAGTTGAGAATGACTTTGCCGCAGTTTCCACCTTCCATGGCATCGAAACCCTTCTGAAAATCATCAATAGGAAATCTGTGAGTGATGATTGGTTCGAGATTGATTCCACCGATGATCATCTGTTCCATTTTATACCATGTTTCCCACATCTCTCTTCCATAAATGCCTTTCATGGTTATCGCCTTGAAGATAATATCACTCCACGGAAATTCAAAGTTAGACGGGAGAAGTCCTAGCAGTGAGATGCTTGACCCATTGTACATGTTGCTGACCATTTCTATAAAAGCCTTTGGTGATCCTGACATTTCGAAACCTATATCAAACCCTCTCATCCCCAGTTTCTTAACTGCATCAGATATCTTTTCCCCCTTTGACGGATTGACAGTCAGCGTTGCACCCATTTTCTTTGCAATATCAAGCCTGTAATCGCTCAGGTCGCTGGCGACAATGAAGCGGGCACCGGCAAATCTTGCGATTGCAATAGCCATGCTGCCTATTAATCCCGACCCTGTGACTAAAACATCTTCACCAAGAAGCGGGAAGGATAGTGCCGTATGAGTGGCATTTCCGAACGGATCCATTATGGAAGCCCACTCATCAGATATCCTGTGATCGAGCAGGATCACATTTGAAGCAGGGACCTTTACATACTCTGCAAATGATCCGTCAATATTTACACCTATACCGACAGTGTTCTCACAGACATGTTCCTTCCCGCGCCGGCAGTTGCGGCAATGGCCGCATGCAATATGACCTTCGCCTGTAACCCTGTCGCCGATATGAAGATTTGTTACACCAGCCCCCATTTTTTCTACATAACCCATATATTCATGGCCAATGACCATTGGCGTCTTTATTGTTTTCTGTGACCAGGCATCCCATTCGTAAATATGGAGGTCAGTGCCGCATATTGCCGATTTCTTAACCTTAATTATCACGTCATTGAGTCCGGGTTCAGGAACAGGAACCTCCTGCATCCATAGACCTTTTTCCGGACGGGCTTTTACCAGTGCTTTCATCTTTTTCATACCAGGAAATATTTAATCGGATATATGTTTTCGCGTTGTCACAAATTTAATACAAATCTGCTGTCCAAAACCTGATTAATGCTATATCTGTTATTTATATAAGCGTTTGCCTATCTTTGCATTTATTAATTTGAATATCGAATTATGCAGCAAGTACGAGTACGTTTTGCCCCAAGCCCGACAGGTCCTCTGCATATCGGAGGTGTAAGGACAGCACTTTATAACTATCTTTTTGCAAAGAAGAACAATGGAACCTTTATTTTAAGGATCGAAGATACTGACCAGACCAGGTTTGTTGAGGGTGCAGAGGAATATATAATGGAATCCCTGAAGTGGTGCGGAATAACCGTGGATGAAGGGATAAATGAAGGCGGAAAATATGGTCCCTACCGTCAGAGCGACAAAAAGGATATTTTCAGGCAATATGCAGATCTTCTGATTGATAAAAATGATGCCTATTATGCCTTTGATTCACCCGATAAGCTCGATATACTGAGGAAGGATGCTGAAAAAGAGGGGAAGACCTTCATCTACAATGCATCGGCAAGAAATTGCCTTCAGAATTCCCTTTCGTTGCCTGAGGCTGATTGGAAGCAGCGCCTTAAAGATGGGACACCTTATGTCATACGATTCAAAATGCCCCTGAATGAAGATATTCATCTTGACGATATGATAAGAGGGCATATTGTTGTGAATACAAGCACACTTGACGACAAGGTACTTTTCAAGTCGGACGGAATGCCTACATATCACCTGGCCAATATCGTTGATGACCACCTTATGGAGATCAGCCATGTTATTCGCGGTGAAGAGTGGCTCCCATCGCTGCCTCTTCATATAATGCTTTACAGATCATTTGGCTGGGAAGCACCCATATTCGCACATCTTCCGCTTCTCCTAAAACCCGACGGGAAAGGAAAACTTAGCAAACGAGACGGCGACAAAATGGGATTTCCAGTTTTCCCGCTTTTCTGGCCCTATGGCGAAACTGCCAAAGGATACCGCGAGGAAGGATATTACCCTGATGCTTTTGTAAACATGCTTGCATTGCTTGGATGGAACCCGGGAACAGAACAGGAGATATTCAGCATGAGCGGGCTAATTGATGCATTTTCAATTGACAGGGTACATAAATCAGGCTCGAGATTTGATCCTGAAAAGGCAAAATGGTTCAACCACCAATATCTGATGCAAAGAACAAATAAACAGCTGGCGATCGAATTCAGGGAATTCCTGAGGATACAGGGCTTTCATCATGATATTGGTCAGCTTGAAACTCTGGTCGGACTCGTAAAGGATAGGGTGAGTTTTGTCAGTGAGATATGGAACGAAACGGATTTCTTCTTTAAAAGCCCGGAGACCTACGACAAGGATGCGATTAAGAAAAGATGGAAACCTGAGACCCCCGCCCAGTTGCTTGAGCTGAAGGATGTACTCGCTGGTATTGATGATTTTAAGTCCGATGCAATGGAAAATAAGGTAAAATCATGGATTGAGGCGAGAAGATATAATACCGGGGCCATTATGAATGCATTCAGAATTGTGGTTGTCGGGGCATCCAGGGGACCTCAAATGTTTGATATAATTTCATGGTTAGGGAAAGAAGAAACTCTTAAGAGGATCGATAAAGGTGTTTCTGCTATTGGCATGTCATTATAATGAG
>Ga0182019_10000311_pt1 | contig 24085 bp, 23 predicted proteins | sample 812E2MmetaG_FD_120483 | JGI IMG/M metagenome (GOLD analysis project Ga0182019, IMG submission 120483) | Permafrost microbial communities from Stordalen Mire, Sweden - 812E2M metaG | ecosystem: Environmental > Terrestrial > Soil > Wetlands > Permafrost | place: Sweden: Stordalen | collected...
CGGTGTGGATCGGCTACCTGCAGTGGACGAGCCAGCACGGCTTCCCCTGGCCGCAGGACCCGGTCCTCAAGCCCTCCGACACGATCCGCTGCATGGACGCGATCCTCGACCTCTCCGATCCCGAGCACCCCAAGGAGCCCGAGTGGCCCGCTGTGGACTTCATCGTCAGCAACCCGCCGTTTCTTGGTAGCCGCCTCATCGTTCGATCGCTAGGGCAGGGCTACCTGAGTGGGCTGCGTGAGTTGTATGAGAAGCGCCTCGGAGGCCGGCCGGACCTGTGCTGCTATTTCTTTGAAAAGGCGCGGAAATTGGTTCACGACCGCAAGTGTCAGCGTGCTGGCCTCCTTGCGACGCAAGGGATTCGAGGCGGTACCAACAGGAACGTTCTCAAGGCCATCAAGCAGACCGGCGATATCTTCTTCGCCGTGAGCGATCGGGAGTGGATCCTCGACGGCGCAAGCGTGCATGTTTCGTTGGTCGGATTCGACGACGGTACTGAAACCGCCCGATGCATCAACGGGCAAAGTGCAGGACGAATCAACGCCGACCTTACCAGCGGCGTCGACGTCACAGTCGCCGCGGAGCTTCTCGAAAACCGCAGCCTCTCCTTCCAAGGTGGTATCAAGTGGGGCGATTTCGATCTCCCGGGCGACGACGCCCTTCCTCTCCTACGTTCCGGTGGCAACCCGAACGTCCTTCCCAACAGCGACGTCCTTCTGCCCTACATCAATGCTTCGGCCATTACTGGCAGCGCGCCTGGCACATGGATCATTGACTTCGGTGAGCGCACGGAGGAGCAGGCAGCAGGCTATCAAGAACTCTTCGAGAGGGTGCGTCAATGCGTACGGCCACGCAGGCTTGAAGCAACTCAGGCTGAAGCTCGCAGGGTTTGGTGGTCACATTGGCGACGTCGAGGGGAACTCTATTCTGCCATTAGGGGTGCCTCGCGTTTCCTCGTAACGCCAAGGGTCTCGAAGCATCGGTTCTTCGTCTGGTGGTCCGCACCGGCCTACATCGACTCAGCCGTTGTCGCCGTGGCTCGGTCCGACGACTACTTTTTCGGCATCCTAGGCTCACATGTCCACGAGGTCTGGGCCCGCAAGCAGGGCACGCAACTCCGCGAGCGCGAGTCGGGTTTCCGCTACACCCCCACCACCTGTTTCGAGACCTTTCCGTTCCCATGGTCACCCCGACAAGAGCCCGCAGGCGACGCCCGCGTCGAGGCCATCGCCGAGGCCGCGAAGGAGTTGGAACGGCTTCGCTCCAACTGGCTCAACCCGCCCGAGTGGACGCGCGAGGAGGTACTCGAGTTCCCCGGTTCGGCCGACGGCCCATGGGCGCGCTACCTCCACGATTCTGACGACCGCGGCATCGGCACCGTGCGCTACCCGCGGACCGTACCCAAGGACGCCGAGTGCGCCGCCAAGCTCAAAGCTCGCACCCTGACCAACCTGTACAACGAACGTCCCACCTGGCTCGCCCTCGCCCACGAGAAGCTCGACGCCGCCGTCTTCGCCGCCTACGGCTGGGGCCCAGCAATGAGTGACGACCACCTCCTCGAATCCCTCCTCGCCCTCAACCTCGAACGCGCCGGCTGAATTGCGTTGAGCCCGGCAGAGGGCGATACTGATAGGTGAAAGGCGGGCACGGTGGCGCGGGGTTCACGGATTGATGCGCGGGATGTCCCCAATTACGGGCTGGCAGAGGTGGCCCGGTATCTCCGTCTGCCCGTCGCGACGCTGCGGTCCTGGGTTCGCGGGCGTTCGTATCCGACCGCCCGGGGCGACGCGTGGTTCCGCGCGTTGATCGCGCCCGCGCGCAGCAATCCTCTGCAGCTTTCCTTTACCAACCTCGTCGAGGCCCACGTGCTGTCGGCGATCCGGCGCGAGCACGAGGTCCGGCTCGACCGCGTACGCCCCGCACTGGAGTACGTGCGCCGGCGTCTTGACGTGAAGCGGCCGCTCGCCAACCAGGTGTTTCACACCGACGGGATCGATCTGTTCGTCCGCAAGGTCAACGAGGACGTCAACGCCTCACGGGGCGGGCAGCTCGCTCTGCGCGAAGTGGTCGAGGCGTATCTGCGCCGGATCGAGTGGGACGAGGCAGGCCTGGCGGCCCGCCTGTACCCGGTCTCGCGGTTCTCACTTGACGCACCGCGCCTTGTGGTGATCGACCCCGGGCGCGGATTCGGCCTGCCGATTTTGGAAGGCCCGGGCATCTCGACCGCCGTGGTCGCCGAGAGGTTCAAGGCGGGCGAGTCCATGGACGAGCTGGCGGACGACTACGGGTGCTCGCCCCTCGAAGTCAGCGAAGCAATCCGATTCGAGCTGCCTGAAGCTGCGTGAGCGACGGGCCTGAACCCGTTTTCTTCCTCGACCGCAACCTCGGGCGGAAGACTGTCCCGACCGAGCTGCGCAAGAACGGCTTCCTCGTCGAGGTGATGGACGATCACTTCACCGCGGACACCCCGGATGAGGTATGGCTCGAAGCAGTCGGAAAGCGAGGCTGGTTCGTCGTGACCCAGGACCAGAAGATTCGGTATAGGCAGAGGGAGCAGGAAGCCGTCCAGCATTTCGAGGTCGGGCTCTTTGTGCTTTTGCACTGGAAGGGCAGCACGGGTCCGGCGATCGTAGAGGCGCTTGTCAGGGCGAAGAAGGCGCTCATCCGGATGGCGACCCGCCAGCGCCGGCCGTTCATCGCGAAGGTCTACGGCGATGGCCGGGTGACCCTGTGGCACACCTTCGGCGCGCGGTGAGGCACGGCCCGGCGGACGCTGTCCAATTCCAAAGAAGAGGCGCCAAGTCAGCCAGCTCCTCAGGCTCGTGGAGCCCGACAATCTGCAACTGGGGGACGACGAATGAAGGACTACCGCATCAACATCTTCTTCAGCGAGGACGATGAGGGTTTCATCGCCGACACCCCCGACCGCGAGGCGTGCTCGGCTCCTGGGGACACGCCCGAAGAAGCGCTGCGCGAGGCTATCGTTGTGGGCGAAGAAGAAGCGCCGAAGCCCGAATGAGCGTGCTGAGAGCGTTACTCGGCCGGCTGAACACTACTTCGGGCTCTCGAAGAGTGTGTAGAAGAGCGCCGCGACCTCAGCGCCGCGCCTGGATCGCGAGCCGTAATCGTCCTTCCGCCCAAACACCATGCCACGCCGTGCTCGCTCGGTTGTTGGTGAACGGCACCCGCGGGTCCGCGAGAAACACCGTCAGTCCGGGCGGCCTCTGCAAATACGAGATCCTTCCTTGATTTCCTCCTCGAGTGGTCTCATCATAAAAGTGGGGGAGACAGAGTCTGGTTTTCCTCGTCGGCGGCTCTGGGCTGTTCTCACTCCCCAACTTGGGCAGGTGCGTCAGCGACCGAGCAAGGGATGGCGTGAAATGAGTCGAAGCGCTCTCATTTCCATCGTCGTAGCAGCTCTCCTACTTGTGGTCATTCCCCTGAACGGCCCGACGCTCCCAGTCGGCGCCGGGAACGCGGGCCGATTCGGAACCAACGGTGCTGACGGGATTCCCCTCACCAGGGAGTCGAATCCGCCCGAGGAAGCCCAGGGGATTCGGGAGAAAATGCCCGTCGCTCCCCCAGCCAGCCTTGCTGGGACGGCGCTGCCCTCGTTGGTGGACCTGCGCAGCGAGATGCCCCCCGTGGGCTTCCAGGGGCTTTCATTTCCGGGCCAGCAGGCCTGTGGGTCATGGGCGGGCTGCTATCAGCTCACCCAGTCCGTTAAGCACTTCCTGCACCCGGAGTGGGACATGACGAAACCGGAGCACCAGTTCAGCCCTGCCTTCCTCTACGTCGAGGGCGGGGCCACCCTCCCGCAGGCCATCTACGTCGCTCTCCGAACCGAGGGTTGCACTGACATGGCGGAGATGCCCTACGACGAGAAGTGGGACAAGCCCACCCCCGCGCAACTCGAAGCGGCGAAACCGTACAGGATAAGACACTACGCCGCCATCTGGGATCACTATATGAACGTTCCACCCTACGTGCCGACGAATGACCTCGAGGAGGCCAAGGCATGGCTTGCGGACGGCTATTCGCTGATGTCGGCCATACCCGCAGGACCTCCCGGCTGGCCGGATGATGGCCACGGAAACCCACCGGCTTTGTACTACGACCCTCCGATCACGAATCAAACAGCCGGGCACTTTGTGACCATCTGCGGCTACGACGACAACATCAACCCCTCAGGGGCCGACGCGGACCACCGTGGCGGCTTCCTTATGATCAACTCAATGGGTCCGGACTGGAACGGCGAGATGCACGGATACCTCTGGATCAGCTACGCCTGGGTCAAGTCGTGCGTCGAGAGCGCCTACATCGTCTTTGTCGGGACCGATACTCCATCGATCACGGGATGCAGCCCGCAGTCGGGCTACGCGGGGGATGTGGTCACCATCACGGGCAACAACTTCGGCACGAACAGGCGGGCGTCCGGGGTGAGCTTCAACGGCGTTCGGGCGACCACCGTGAGCATGACCAACGAGTTCGTGACCGCCCTCGTGCCCCCCGGCGCCACCTCGGGCCCCCTCATCGTCAACAACTGGGAAGGGACCCCCAGCAACCAGGTCGATTTCCAGGTCCGCAATGTCCGGCCACCCAGGAGAAGAGTCGAACGACCGTAGCGTTGTGGAACGCTGTTGAAGCCTCGCGACGTCGAGCGACCTTGGTGAGCTGTTGATCGCGGGGGTTGGGGTTAGAGGTGTCAGGTACGCATTTAGCTGACTTGTAGCCACCGCCTGTCGGCTACTGTGGCTCCCCGCAAGACGGCGATCAAGGCCCCTCAGCCACTCGGAGGGCCGCGTGACGGCAGCCTATCTGTAAACCTCGTGGAACCTGAGAACCTGAGAACCTGTGAACGTTCGAACGGTCTTGAGCTCCTCAGCCCCTCTGCTCCTCTGCGTGTGGTTCCGGACCCCTGACCGCTGTGTCACCCTTACATCAGCGGTCTCACGCGCTGGTGGGTACAGGTCGCGGCTACTCGGACGCCGGCAAGGCGATTTCGACCACGAGACCGCCGGATGGGCCGTTGCGGGCTGTGATCCGGCCGCCGTGGAGGTTGACGGCGCGGGCGGCGATCGTGAGGCCGAGGCCGGTACCTCCGGCGCCGCGCTCCCGCGCCTCCTCGACGCGGAAGAACGGGTCGAATAGACGCTCGAGCGCCGATTCCGGGACCCCGGGACCGTGGTCGCTGATTCGAATCAGCGCTCGCCGATCGTTGCCGGTTCCTTCGAAGGTGAGCTCGAGTTCGACCGTGGTTCCCGGCGCGGAGTAGTGGATCGCGTTGCGGACGACGTTGTCGACGGCGCTGCGGAGAAGGCGAGCGGAGCCCACGACGACCGACGCCGGAGGCGCAGCCACCCGAACCTCGCAGCCACGCGCCTTCGCTTCGAGCGCGGCGTCGGCGCCGACCTCCTCGAGCAGCTCCGAGAGATCGACCGGAGCGCGTTCCACCTCGACCCCGGCCTCAACACGGGAGAGGGTCAGGAGCTGAGCGACAAGCTCGTCGACTCGCGACACCTCACGCTCGATCCGGTCGATCGTTTCGCTCGCGTTATCGCCGGCCCCCCCTCGCAGCAGCTCCGCGGCGACGCGCAGGCGGGCGAGAGGCGAGCGCAGCTCGTGCGAGACGTCGCCCAGCAGACGGCGCTGCGCGCCGACGAGCGCCTGGAGCCGCTCCGCCATGGCGTCAAAGTCCCTGGCGAGCTGGCCGATTTCGTCGCGGCGGCCGACCACGGGCTGCCCGACTCGCGTTGCCAGATCGCCGTTCGTCAGCCTGTGCGTCGCCTGGCGTACCGCCTCGAGCGGTCGCGTGAGGTGCGCGGCCAGGCCGAACGCGAGCAGCCCGAGCGCCAGCATGAGTACGGCCACGCGGGGTGCGAGCACGCGCGGCTCCAAGAGATCGAGCAACCCGGGCGGCCGCGACAGGGCAACCACGACCGCGAGCTTCCGCCCGTCCGGAGCGGTCGCGGGCTGGGCCACGAGATGGAGAGTGGCACGGCGTTCAGTCTCCGACACGCCGCTTGCGAGCGCCCGCTCTCCGAGCTCACGGGCCTCGTCGGGGACGGCTCGCCCGCCGATCTCACGGCCGTCGCCGTCAAGCACGAAGACCTGCAACCGCGGTTCGTGGATTCGGTTGCGGAGAAGCGTCTCGATCACGTCGGGCCCGCGCTGCGCGACGGCCGCTGCGACCTCCGTCGCCCAGCCGTTGAGCGCGGTCTCCGAGGCCTGCTGCCAGCGCTCCAGGCGAGGTCGGGTCCGCGTCAGCCACGGCGACGACACCAACAGCGCCGCTGCGACCGCCGCCATCACCAGCGAGAACCACAGGAAGATCCTGAACGAGAGCTTCATGAACCGGTCTCGGGAGTTTCCGGCGGCGCGACGTAGAAGTAGCCGCTCCCGCGCACTGCCTTGATCCGCTCGCCGCCTTCCGGGAGGGGTCCGAGCTTGCGGCGGAGGCTGGAGGCGTGCACGTCGAGGCTGCGGTCGAACGCCCCCGGACGTCGACCGAGAACGGCGCGGGACAACGCCTCGCGGCCGACGACGGTGCCGGCGGCACGCACCAGCGCTTCGAGAAGCGCGTACTCGGCGCCGGTCAGGTGCACGTCCTCGCCGCCCCGCCGGACCGTGCGCGCGCCGGTATCCAGCACGACGTCGCCGAGGCGCACCATTCGTTCCCTGTCGCCGGCGGCCCTCAGGACGTTCGGTCCACGCCGCAGCACGGCGCGCATCCGCGCGACCAGCTCCCGTGGGCTGAAGGGCTTCGGAAGGTAGTCGTCGGCCCCCAGCTCGAGCCCGACCACACGGTCGACCTCGTCACCGCGGGCGGTGAGCATGATCACGGGCACTGGGGAGGTGGCGCGGACGTGCCGCAGGACATCGAGGCCGGAGCGGCGCGGCAGCATGACGTCGAGGATGACGAGCGCCCACTCCGAGGCGAGCGCCCGGACTGCGCCCGTCTCGCCGTCGTGAACCGCCTCGGCGGCGAACCCTTCGCGGCCGAGGTATTCCACGAGGAGCTCGCACAGCTCGGTGTCGTCGTCGATGATCAGCACGTTCGGCGTCGTCATAGCATGTCTACTCTACCTCCGGTTGGAGCCCGGGGAACCCGGCTTGAGGTTTCTTAACCCGGAGCTTTGCGTTCCTTTGCGCTTCGATGCCAACACTTCATGCGGACAGTCCGTCTAATGAGGTGACCGCAGCGCCCGTGGGCGCCGGCCGGATACGGAGGTGCCGCATGGACGCTGTTCGAGCTGTTGCAGCAATTCTCTGGTCGACCGCGTTGCAGGCCGCAACCGCCCTGCAGAGCTCCGTCCGCGCTCTGGTCGGCTGGGCCGTCGGTATCGCCTCCCGGCAGGGCAACCTGGTCACCATTCTCGGTCAGTCGTTGACGCTCTGCCTGTTGAGCCTCGTCATCAGTTACCTCAGGAAGCCGGAGACACGCAGCGAGTCTCGCCACCTCCGCGGCCTGGAGAGGCAATGAGGAGATACGCCATGCCCAGGGGAGCCATGATCGCAGCCTACCCTGTCAGGGTTGTCGGCATCGCGTCGCTGGCGGGAGCACTGGAAACGCCGCGCACCGCCCGCGGCTGGGTCTCGGCGGCCGACACGGGAAACAGGACCATCAAGCTCAAGGGGAAGAACGACGAGGTCTCGTTCATGCTGGATGACGGCGGCCGGGTCATGGAGGAGAGCTGCGTCGTGACCTTCGCGGAAATCAGGCCGGGCCAGCACGTGATGATCTGCTACACCGGGAGCGAGACCGACCGGGTCGCCTCCGAGGTCCACATCCTTGCCCGCGGATAGCTGGGCGCACGCGCTCGCGAGACCCGGAGCGGGCAAGTTCGTTGCGAATCCGGCTGAGCCGCAGGGCGAAGAGAGCTCCCTGCTCCTTCGTGCCCGGCCATACCCTCCGCCGCCGCTTCAACGTTCTTCACCCTCGGCTTTGCATTCCTTTGCCTCAGGTGGCCAACTCTTAACCGATCCGCCGCGTCATACAGGGTGATGCGGCGATCTGACGACGCCGCACAGAAACGGGAGGTCAACAATGAAGAGACACCGCGCAATCCTCGCAACTCTGGGCATCGTCGCAGTGCTGGTTCCTGCGGCAATCTGGGCCGCCGGTCCTCATGGGCACGAGGGAATGGGAGCCGGGCCATTCGGCATGGGCGGAGGCAACGTCCTGCATCTCGCCGACAAGCTCGGCCTCACCACCGACCAGATCACCCAGATCAAGGGCATCCTCTCGGCGGCGCGGACCGCCAACGCGCCGACCCGCGCCCAGCTCAAGACCAACCAGCAGGCGTTCGAGGCGGCGTACAACCCGGCGCAGTTCGACGCGACCGCGGTCAACGCCTACATCGCCCAGCAGACGCCCCTGCGGCAGCAGCTCGCCGTCGGCGGCTTTCAGACGGAGGCAAACGTCCTCGCGGTTCTCACGCCGAGCCAGCTCACCCAGTACAAGCAGCTGAAGGCCGAGATGCAGCAGTGGCGGCAGTCCAACCCCGGCCGGTCCTGACACCAGCGAGCCGGCGAAACGGATCGATCACGGGCGGGCGCCGGTCGGCGCCCACCCGCGACCGATACCTCTGTGCGGGAGGCGGTCATGGACGAGACGGATAAGGGCAACGGCGCAGCCGGCAAACTCTGTCACGGCATCCGCCTCAGCGAAGGCAACGAGGCGGTAGCGGATGCCCGCCTGCTGTTCAAGGAGTGTGCGTCCTCGCTGGGTTTCGACCTTTCTCTCCGCGACTTCGCCCATGAGGTCGCCGAACTGCCGGGGGAGTACGTCTCGCCCACAGGTGCGCTCCTTGTTGCGCTCTGCGACGGGCAACCGTGCGGCTGCGTGGCGATGCGGCCGCTCGAGGCGGGTGTGTGTGAAATGAAGCGCCTCCACGTGCGCCACACCTGCCGCGGCAAGGGCCTGGGAAGGCAGCTGGTCGATGCGGTTGCCTGGATCGCTCGTGAGTCCGGCTACAACGCCATGCGCGTCAACACCCTGCCCTGGATGCGCGACGCCATCGGCGGCTATCGCTCGCTGGGGTTCGAGCCCCTCCCGCCACACCGGAACAACCCGATCGCCGGAACGCAGTCGCTGGAGCTCGCTCTGACCGGATACCAGCCTCATCACCCCCGGGTCGTGGCCCTGCGCCCCCCAATCGAACGCCAGCCGCTTGGAGGCCATGGCCGTGGGCAGATGAAAGTGCCGGGGGCGAGCGGCTATTTCGCTTTCTGAATCGGTGGTGTAATTTCGACGAGGACCGTGCAGCCGTTGGTCCCTCGCTCGACGCCCTCGGCGTACGTGTGCTTTCGGCCGACCCACAACCGGGGGAAAGACTCGAATGTCAGGTCGTCCTCCGGGACGACCTCCGCCATCGGGAGGTCTGCCGCGAACGCGATGCCGGACTTGTAGCCGTCGAGGTGGAGCCGCGCGATCTGGCTGATCGGCACCAACGAAGCTGTGGAGTAAGCCCTCGGCTATGCCGGGGGTACCTGACTTCTGAACTTCCGAACCTGCGAACGGTCTCTGGCTCCTCTGCCCCTCCGCTTTGCTTGCCTTTCCGGACCACTAACCACTGACCACGATCCTTCAGCGCCCATTGCCCGTTGAACCCAAAGCGGGCCGGGTGCGTAGAATGACGTGGAGGTGTTCCCATGGCCCGGAATTCCGTGTGCGCAGTGCTCATATTTCTGCTTGCCGGCGTTGTGCATGCCGGCGACCTCAACGAGATCCTGGCCAAGGTCAAGGCAGCGAGCGGTGGAGCGGCCTGGGACGCGATCCGCACGGCGCGGAGCAAGATGACGATCTCCGTCGGAGGGCTCACCGGTACGGGCGAGGCTCTTGACGACGTGACCCTTGGCCGCTACGTGGACCATTTCAAGCTCGGCCCGATGAGCGGGGCCGAGGGGTACGACGGTACCGTCGCGTGGTCGCAGGACGCCTCCGGCCAGTCGCGCGCGGAGGAGGGCGGCGACGGCCGCCTCGGTGCGGTCAACGAGTCGTACCGGCGCGCCTACGGGTTCTGGTACCCGGAACGCTGGCCGGCGCAGATCGAGGATGCGGGCACGCAGGAGGAGAACGGCCGGCAGTTCTTCGTCGTGAGGATCACGCCCAAGGGCGGCAGGCCGTTCGACCTGTGGATCGACGCGGCGACGATGCTCGTCGACAGGACCGTCGAGAAGGCGGCGATCGAGACGCGCACGACGTTCCAGACAGACTACCGGGCCGTCGGCGGCGTGAAGATGGCGTTCGCGGAGCGGTCCACCAACGGCGACCCGCGCTACGACCAGCGGGCGACGGTCGAAAGCGTCGAGTTCAACGTGCCGGTGGAGGACTCCGCGTTCAAGCTCCCGGCGCCGCCTCCGCCCGACTTCGCGCTCGCCGGCGGCAAGACCTCGACGACGGTCCCGTTCGAGCTGGTCAACAACCACATCTACGTGGACGTCAGGCTGAACGGCAAGGGCCCCTACCGCCTGATGTGCGACACCGGGGGCGCCAACATCGTCACGCCGGAGCTGGCCAAGGAGCTGGGCCTATCGAGCGAGGGCGCGTTCGAGGGACGGGGCGTGGGCGAGAAGTCCGAGGACGTCGGGGTCACCAAGGTCGAGAAGCTCGAGATCGGCGATGCCACGATCACGAACCAGGTCTTCATGGTGTTTGCGCTTGGGCCGTTCGGTGCCGTCGAGGGCGTGCCGCAGCTCGGCCTGGTCGGTTACGAGGTGTTCAAGCGCTTCGTGGCCACGGTGGACTACGAGAAGAAACTCCTGACCCTTTCGCTTCCCTCCGCCTTCGACTACCACGGAACGGGTACGATCGTTCCGTTCACCTTCAATGAGCACATTCCACAGGTCGAGGGGTCCCTCGACGGTATCGCCGGGAAGTTCGACATCGACACCGGCGCGCGTGACTCGGTTTCGATTCTGGCGCCGTTCGCAGAGCAGCACGGCCTCAAGGAGCACTACGGCACCACAGTGGCGGCGGTGACGGGGTGGGGGGTCGGCGGGCCGGCGCGCGGACTGGTGACCCGCGCCAGGACCCTCAGGCTGGGAACGCTCGAGGTCGCCGGTCCGCTCGTGGACCTCTCGCAGCAGAAGAAGGGGGCGTTCATCGACCCGTACGTGGCCGGCAACGTGGGTGCCGGCGTGCTCAAGAGGTTCAACGTCACGTTCGACTACGGTCGTCAGCGGCTGATCTTCGAGCCCAACGCGAACTACGCCCGACCCGACGCTTACGACCGGGCGGGGATGTGGATCAACCGCGACTCCGAGGGCTTCGAAGTGGTCGACGTCGTGGCGGGCGGGCCGGCGGAGGCTGCGGGCCTCAAGGTGGGCGATCGGATCACCGCGATCGGCGGGACGCCTGCCGGTCGGCTGTCTCTGCCGGTGGTTCGCGAGCGCTTCCGCACCGAGCCGGTCGGCACGAAGGTCAAGCTAACCATCCGGAGGGACGGCAAGGAGCGCAGCCTGAAGGTCGTCCTGCGCGACCTCGTGCCGGAGTAGGCGAGCAGAGGAGCGGAGGGGCAGAGGAGCAGAGGACTGTTCGAAGGTTCACACGTTTGAAAGTCCGAATGTTCAGAAACCAAGACGAAGGCAAGGGAGAGGGCGGGACGCAGAGAGGTTGCCTTTTCCGAGGTGGACCTTTGAACCTTCGAACGGTCTTTGCGTCTCTGCTCCTCAACCCCTCCGCTCCTCCGCCCGTCTTCCCTGAGCCCGGCCCTCGGTTCTCCGGGCGGTACCATGAACAAGACGGGAGGCCGAGACGTGACCATGAAGAAGTATCCGGGGCTGACTGCCGAGGCCATTCGCGCGCGCGAGGCCGCTTGGGAGCGGTTTTCCCAATGGGAAGACGAGCACCTTGCGAGGCTCACGCCTTCCGCGGCGATCTCTGCGGCAACCGCACTCTACGAGCTGCTGCCTGCCGAGAGTCGAGTCCGAGCCGTCGATCCCTCCGGCGTCATAGTGCTCCATCCTGTCCTGTCGCGAATCAGGCCCGACGGCGACCAGCGCTGACGCTGGAGAGCAGTCGTTGCGGTGGTCATTGCGGTTCGCGAAGCACAGCCTTGCTGCCCGCAGTATCGGCCACTTCAGGGCACCCAAATGGTCTCCCCCAAAAGACGAGATCGCCACGCCCGCTGCGCGGGCTCGCGATGACAGAACAAACGCGGCAATTCTCGCGCTAACGGCGTCGGCGGATAAGGGCGGCCCCTGCTCAGTGGGCGCTGCTGGGCCAGACGGTGTCGTCGCGGTGGGTGGCATACCAGGCGAAGTAGGAGGCGTACACGACGGCGGTGCCGGGCGGGAGCTGCGCCGCAGCGACGGCGACCGTGGGCCCAGGCTGGCGCACGGTGAGGGCGCGCGCCGCGAGCCAGTCGACCGAGCCGGGAGTCGCGGCGGCTCCTGCCCGGCCGGCCAGAATCGGGAACGGGAACGCGGTCCAGTGGTCCGGTCCGCCGATGGCCACGACGGGGGTCTTCAGCGGCCAGGCGGCGGGCGAGGGGAGTGGGCGGACGGGGAACCGCAGCTCATCCGACCCGAAGTAGTTTGTGTACGGATCGCTCGCGTACTTCTCGGCCATCTCGGGGTCGGAGGCGAGAACCGTCGTGTCGGGATGAGCCCGCCGCCAGTCGGCCCACGTCTCGACGGAGATCGGGAGGACGTCAAGCGCCTGGCCGTCGGCCGCGGAAGGGCCGGCAACGGCGCGGAAGAGGAGCTGGCTCCACAGGCTCTCGCCCCTGCCTCCGGGCTGGCGGTCGTACATGAGCAGGTTCGAGTCGTACAGCAGGCCGCTGACGCCGAGCGCGAGGCGTTGGCCGCGGACGTCGCGGCGGAACGCGACCACGCTGTCGCACATCGGGTTGTACGTGACGGCGACCGCGACGCCACCCACGACGTCGTTCACCACTTCGTGCCAGACCAGCATGCGCAGGGGGTATGCGCAAGCTTGACCGTTCACCTCGAGCCCGATCACGCGGTCGCCCGCGACGAGGAACTTCGAGTGCTTCGTGGTGGCGGCGTCGGCTTGCGCGGTGGTCCATACCGCCGGATCGACGAGTGCCTTCAGGCCATCCTTGGCCATCCCCGAGGCGACGATCAGCTCCCTCGGCACGAGGCACGGGGTCAGCGCGAAACCGTAGGACTCGACGCGCCGCCCGTCGCCGACCGGGCGGGCGCGGTGGCGGACGAGGTCCCGGGCGTGGAAGGCGAACGCGACGGTCGCGACAGCGACGACGGCGGCGACCACCCATCCGCCGCTCTTCAGGAAACCCGGCCGCAGCGGGCGAGGGTCGCTCATCGGCCCGGAGCGAGCAGCGCGACCGCGAGGGTTGCGGTCGGGGCGACGCCGAGCCCCGCGTGCGGCGCGAGGCGGTCCGCGACCATGGTGGCGAGGAGCAGGGGAAGGTAGGCGAGGGTGGCGTAGAACAGCGTGCGAGCGACGGCTTCGGTGCGGCGCATGGCGAGCAGCGACGACAGGGCCACGAGGCCGCAGCCGAGTGCGAGCGCGGCGGCGGCGAACCTCCACCCCGTGATGCCCCCGAGCGCGGCGAGGATCCCGACGGGGAGGAGCGCCAGCGAATAAAGCACGGCCATCCGGCCGGTCGCGCGTCCCGAGGCGTCCACCACGGGCAGCATCCTGAACCCGCCGCGCGCGTAATCGTCGCGATACAGCCAGGCGAGTGCGAGGAAGTGCGGGATCTGCCACAGGAACAGCGCGCCCGCGAGGAGCCACGCGCCGAATCCGAGGTTGGCCCCGGTCGCCGTCCAGCCCATCATGGGAGGGATCGCGCCGCACACCGCGCCGGCGAGCGTGCAGAGCGGGGACCGCGGCTTGAGCGGCGTGTAGACGAGCGTGTAGACGAGGACGACGGTGAGGCCGAGGGCGGCCGTGAGGACGTTTGCGAACGCCGCGAGCACCCCGAGACCGGCGCCGACAACCACGAGACCGAAGACGAGAGCGTGGCGCGGTGTGATGACTCCGGACGGCACTGGCCGGTGCATCGTCCGGCGCATGCGGGCGTCTCTCGCGGCCTCGAGGAACTGGTTCAGCGCCATGGCCCCGGCGGCCGCGAGCGTGGTGCCGAGCAGCGTCGGGACCAGTAGGGCCAGGTGCGTGTGCGTGGCGCCGGCCATGACGAACCCGACCGCCGTCGTCGCCACGACGAGCGAGGCGAGGCGGATCTTGGTCAGCTCCGGGTAGGCGCGGAGGACAGCCCACGCGCGCCGTGCCCGGAGATTGCTCATGTTGAGTCTCGCCTCGAACACCCCGCCGCCTCCACCCCGCCCAGCGCCGTTGCTGCGTTGAATTCCCTATCATTCTGACACAGCAGGCGCGGCGGGCGCCGTTCTCTGTGCCACAACGATCTTCTGGGGGCAGCATTCCCTTCACGAGGACCACGGCTCCAGTGGGGGCCGGGCGGATCGGGTCCGCTGGAAGCCCGGCACGGGCTGCCTCATACTACGGCCGGCTCGGCCGGGAGGGAGGTGCGGCATGGCGACGCAGGCAAAGACAGCTCCACGGAGTGGGGAGATCCTCGCCCTCGGCTTCGGAACCAGCGTCGCGATGTGGTTCCTTGGTTACCTGTGCCGGATGCCGCCGGCGCTTGTCCCGAGCTGGCTGTTGGCGCTCGGCCTGCTCGTCTGTCTCGTGGGCGGTGGATTCGGTGCGGGTCGGCTGAGCGACTGCGGCTGGACCAGCGGGCTCACGGCCGGACTGCTTTCGTCCGCCATCAACCTCCTGATCCTGGGCAGCCTGCTGGGAGGAGGCCGGACAAACCAGGTCGTTCCCTCGGCGCTCTGGTGGGTGCCGGGGTCTCTACTGCTGGGCGCGGGGACCGCGACCGCCGGGGCCATGGTGGGAAGCTCGACGCGAAGAGGACTCACCCGGGCCGTCAACTGGACCGGGGTGTTCGCAGGGGTGGCGGCCGCCGCCACGCTTCTCCAGCTCCTAGTGGGCGGGTTCGTTACCAGCAACAAGGCCGGCCTGGCGGTTGTCGACTGGCCGAATTCCTTCGGCACCAACATGTTTCTCTACCCTCTGTCGCGCATGACCGGAGGCGTGTACTACGAGCACGCGCACCGCCTGTTCGGAAGCCTGGTCGGCCTGACCACGGTCGCGCTGGCGGTGCACCTGTTCAGGGTCGAGCGCCGCAAGTGGGTGAAGCGGCTCGCACTGGTTGCCGTCCTTGCTGTGATCGTCCAGGGAATCCTGGGCGGCCTGCGGGTCACCGGTCGCTTCACGGTGTCCACCTCGCCGGAAGCGATGGCACCCTCGATCACGCTCGCCATCGTGCACGGCGTGCTCGGCCCTGCGTTCTTCGCGCTGATGATCGCCCTCGCGGTGTTCACGTCCACGGCGTGGGCATCGGCCGCTCCTGCGCGCGCCACGCCACATGCCGGCTCGGAGCACGTGTTCGGGTTGCTGCTGGTCGGGGCGGTCGCGGTCCAGTTGGTGCTGGGCGCGATCCAGCGCCACCTGGCGCGGGGCCTTCTGGTTCACATCACATTTGCCGTCGTCGTCCTGGCGCTCGCGTTGCTCCACGGCTCGCGTCTCTGGGGGCTGTACGAGGGGCAGCCGCTGCTGGCGCGCCTCGGTCGCCTCATCATGACGGTGGCCGCGGTGCAGGTGTCGCTGGGGATCCTCGCGTTCTTCGCTGTCCGGTTTCGGCTCGAGGGTGTTCCTCGCCCAACCTGGGACGTGCTCCTCACCACGGCGCACCAGGCGTGCGGCTCGGTGCTGCTCGGTTGCTCGGTGATGGGGGTGCTCTGGAGCCGCAGGTTGCTCGTCCAGACCCCAAGCGGCGCGGAGCCGCCCGCGTAGCCATGGTCATCGCCGAGACGTTCACATCGATCCAGGGCGAGGGGATGCTGGCCGGCGTGCCTTCCTTCTTCATCCGGACCTCCGGCTGCAACCTCCGGTGCGCCTGGTGCGACACCCCGTACGCCTCATGGCAACCCGAGGGCCGCCGCCGTAGTGTCGTGGACCTGGTCGCCGAGGCTGCGGCGTCCGGTTGCCGGCACGTCGTGGTCACGGGCGGGGAGCCGCTCCTGCAGCGGGAGCTACGAGCTCTGACCGCGGATCTCGCCAGTGCGGGTCACCACATCACGGTGGAGACGGCCGGCACGCTTGACCCCGAGTTCGATTGCTCGCTCCTTTCGGTCTCGCCCAAGACCGAGAACTCCGATCCGGGAGGTCGCTTCGTGAAGCACCACCGCAGCCTTCGCGCCGACCCGAAGCCTCTGCTCAACCTGCTGAGCCGCCATCGCGAGCATCAGCTGAAGTTCGTGGTGAGGGACGAGGACGACTTGCCCGAGGTGCTGGCTCTGGTGCAGCGGGTCTCAGCTTCGCCCGACCGGGTACTCCTGATGCCGGAAGGGAGGTCCGCGGCGGAGGTCGCGACGCGGCAGAGGCTTGTCGCCGGTCTCTGCCTGCGACACGGGTTCCGGTACTCCCCACGCCTGCAGCTCGACCTGTTCGGTGGCGGCCGGGGGGTGTAACCCGTTCGGTATCGGCCCCGTCTGCAGCAATGTGGCGAATGGAGAATCGCTTGACAAGGCGAACAATTCGTATAACAATTATTTGGGAGGCATCAATTGCCACAGCGGGAACCGATCGGGTTGCTCGTGGTGACGGTGCGGAGGCGGATCAAGCAGGTCGCCAGCATCCTCTTGCAGGGCCACGGCATCTCGCCGCAGCAGTTCTGGACCCTGGTGGTCATCGCGAGGAACGATGGGGTTTCGCTTCGCGAGCTGGCGGCCCGCCGCCATATGGACGAGCCCACGGCCTGCCGGGTGGTGAACACCCTGGTGCGCCGGCGGCTGGTGCGCCGGTCGCCCGACCGTGCGGATCGGCGGCGCTCGCGCCTCATGCTGACGCCCTCGGGCGCGGAGATTACCGCCGCCCTACTCCCTGTGGAGGAAGCGATCCTGACTGCGGTCGAGGGCGCATTGACGCCCGCCGAGCGACACGCCGTGGTGACGGGTCTGCGGAAGGTGATTGCGAATCTGGATCAGTTCGAGAAATCACAGGCCGGTCGTGGGTCGCCGACCGCGATGGTAGTTTGATGAGGAGCGGATCGGCCCGCGCCCGTAGCTCGACTCTCGGCGGGAACCGTTCGGGTGATTCCCTTGGTCGCGTGGCGCCGTCCGGACGGACGGCCGCATAGAGGAGATCCATGTTCAAGAGCAAGTGGTTCTGGATTGTGTTGGGTGTCGTCGTGGTGATCGGCGGGTTCGGCCTGTGGCGGGTCCGCCAGGCGAAGGCGAACGGCCAGGTCCAGTACGTCACGACGAAGGTCGACCGTGGCCGCATCGTATCGAAGGTGACGGCCACGGGCACGCTGTCGGCGATCGTCACCGTCCAGGTCGGCAGCCAGGTTTCGGGCCGCATCGCCGCTCTGTACGCCGATTTCAACTCCCCGGTGACGAAGGGCCAGCTCGTCGCGAAGATCGATCCGCAGCTCTTCGAGGCATCGGTCGAACAAGCGCGAGCCAACCTTGTGGCAGCCGAGGGCAACCTCGCCAAAGCGAAGGCCCAGGCGGTCGATGCGGACCGCCAGTACAAGCGTAACGTGACGCTCGCCGAGCGCAAGCTCATCGCCCAGGCCGACCTCGACACCTCCCAGTCCAACGCCGACGCCGCGAAGGCAGCGGTCGACGCCGCCGCGGGCTCCGTCGAACAGGCGAAGGCCGGGCTGCACTCCAGCGAAGTGAACCTCGCGTACACGGACATCATCTCGCCGACGAACGGCACGGTCATCTCACGCAACGTCGACGTCGGGCAGACGGTGGTCTCCAGCATGACGGCGTCGACCCTGTTCCTCATCGCGGAAGACCTCCGCCAGATGCAAGTGGACACCAGCGTGGCGGAGGCGGACATCGGCAAGCTCCAGGCCGGGATGAAAGCCACGTTCACCGTGGACGCCTATCCGAACGAGAGGTTCACGGGCACCGTTCGACAGGTCCGCAACTCGCCGCAGACTGTGCAAAACGTCGTGACCTACGACGGGGTGATCGCCGTGGAGAACCCCGACCTCAAGCTCAAGCCCGGGATGACCGCCAACTGCACGTTCGTTTGGGCCCAGAAGGACGACGCGCTACGGGTGCCGAACGCAGCGTTGCGCTTCCGCCTGCCAACGGAACTACTTGCCCAGATCAACCCTGCCGCAGGCGCCGGCCCCCGAGGGAGCGGCGGCAATGCCGAGGCCACGCCGGGTGGGGGTGGAGCGAGGAAGGCTCCGTCGGCCAGCGGGGCGGATGCGACCCGGAAGACCGTGTGGGTCCTGCGCAACGCGAAACCCGAGTCCGTGCCGATCCGAAGCGGCGTTTCCGATGGATCGCTCACCGAGGTGGTCGAGGGCGATCTATCCCAAGGCGACCTTGTGATCACCGATGCGACCGTCGGCGGCTCGACGGCACAACAGCCCGCCAGCTTCCCCCGTCCGAGGTTCTGAGGTCATCATGAGCAACTCGTCACCGCTGCTCGTACTCGAGGACGTTACGAAGGTCTACCACATGGGCGATGTGGATGTTCACGCCCTGCGCGGCGTCTCGCTCTCGATCGAGGAGGGCGAATTCGTCGCGATCATGGGCGCCTCGGGCTCTGGGAAGTCCACGCTCATGAACATCATCGGGTGCCTCGACCGCCCTACGAGCGGACGCTACCTGCTCGCAGGTGAAGAGGTCTCGAGACTTGACCGCAACGCTCTCGCGGAAAAGCGCAACCGCACCCTCGGCTTCGTATTCCAGAACTTCAACCTTCTGGCCCGCACATCGGCCCTCGAGAACGTCGAGCTGCCCTTGCTGTACGCTGGCCTGCACACCCGCGAGCGCCACGAGCACGCGCGCGCGGCGCTGCAGCGGATGGGCCTTGGCGACCGCATCCATCACCACCCGAACCAGATGTCCGGCGGCCAGCAACAGAGGGTGGCGGTCGCGCGCGCGCTGGTGTCGAATCCGAAGGTGATCCTCGCCGACGAGCCGACCGGGAACCTCGATTCCGTCACGAGCGTCGAGGTGATGGCCATCTTCCAGGAGCTGCGCGAGTCTGGGATCACCGTGGTGCTTGTCACGCACGAGCCGGACATCTCCAGGTATGCCCGCAGGGTCGTGATGATGCGTGACGGCAAGGTACAGTCGGATCAGCGGCAGGAGCCGCAGAGGGCCGTGCCTGCTCCCATTGCGGCGGCCGTGTGAGGTGTGAGCGATGAACCCCTTGCAGACGCTGCGCGTGGCAATCCGCGCACTGCTGCGCAACAAGATGCGGTCGTTCCTGACGACGCTCGGCATCATCATCGGGGTGTCCGCCGTGATCGCAATGGTCGCCATCGGTGAGGGCGCCAAGGCGCAGGTCGAAGCGCAGTTCGCCTCGATGGGCTCCAACCTGCTCATCGTGCTCCCCGGCAGCACGAGCACCGGCGGCCAGCGCGGCGGTTTCGGCAGCATGATGACGCTGACCTGGGACGACCTGCGGGCGATCCAGAGCGAGGTGCCGACCGTCAAATACGCGGCGGCGCAGCTCAGCAGCGGTGCGCAAATCCAATCCGAGGACCAAAACTGGAGCACTCGGGTCTACGGCACGACCGTGGACTACTTCGCGATCCGCAACTGGCCCACCGCCATCGGCTCGGCGATGAGCGACTCGGACGTCGAAGGCGGCACCAAGGTCGTTTTCCTGGGGCAGACGGTGGTGGACAAGCTCTTCGGTCCCAACGCCAACCCGGTAGGCCAGCTCGTGCGGATCAGGAATATCCCGTTCGAGGTCAAGGGAGTGCTCACAGCAAAAGGGCAGAGTTCCTGGGGCCAGGACTACGACGACGTGGCATTCATCCCGCTCAAGACGTTCCAGACCAAGATCCAGGGTGGCCTGCAGCAGTTCATCTCCGGGCAGATCTACGTCGGCGCCACCTCCGAGCCGGCGACGGCGCGGGCGCAGGTGCAGATCACCAACCTGCTTCGGGACCGCCACCGGATCAAGGCCGGGCAGGACGACGACTTTTCAATCCGGAACCTGACCGAACTCGCGAACGCCTCGGAGGACAGCCTGAGGACGATCACGACGCTGCTGGCGGCGGTCGCCGCCGTGGCGTTGCTGGTCGGCGGCATCGGCATCATGAACATCATGCTGGTGAGCGTGACCGAGCGTACCCGCGAGATCGGCGTGCGGATGGCGGTCGGCGCCAAACCGCGCAACATCCTGGCACAGTTCCTTGTCGAGTCGCTGACGCTCGCCACGGCAGGCGGCTTCATCGGCATCGTCCTCGGCGTGGTGGGTGGGCGATTCCTGGCGGCCTCTCTCCACTGGCCGATGCTGATGCGGCCCGACATCATGGTCATCTCCGTCGTTTTCAGCGCGCTGGTCGGGGTCGTCTTCGGCCTCTACCCCGCCCGCAAGGCCTCTCTTCTTGACCCAATCGACGCATTGAGGTTCGAGTGATGATCGCAAACCTTGCCCTTCTCGTGCTCGCGGCGGCGGCTCCCGCCGCTCCCCTCAGGATCCTCACCCTCGACGAGGCTCTCGCCATGGCTCGCGCGCAACAGCCTCAGGTGCGGCAGGCGGCCGCGGCGACTCAGGCCGCGCTCGCGCGGGTGGACGAATCGTTCGCCCCCTTGCTGCCGCAGGTAAGCGGCAACGCGGACTACACGCGCGAAACTGCCAACTACGCCAGCCGGCCCGGCTCGCTTCCAAACCAGATATCGAGCGGGAGCAACAGATCGAGCTGGAACACCGTGAACTACTTCAATCTCGGGTTGAATGCAAACCAGCTGTTGTACGACTTCGGGCAGACCCGTTCCAAGTGGCGGTCTTCGCAGGCGAGCGCCGCCTCGCAGAAGGACACAGAACGCGGGACGATGGACCTGGTCCTCTTTTCCGTGCGCAGCGCCTATTTTCAGGCGCGCGCCGCGAAGGGGCTTGTCAAGGTCGCGAGCGAGACGCTTGCCAACCAGCAGAAGCACATGGAACAGGCCGAGGGGTTCGTCGAAGCCGGGACGCAGCCCGAGATCTCTCTGGCCCAGGCGAAGACCGATCTCGCCAACGCGAGGGTCCAGCTCATCAACGCGGAGAACGGCTATGCCACCGCCAAGGCGCAGCTCAACCAGGCCGTCGGCGTGGAAAGCCCCACCGATTACGACATCGCCGACGAGACGTTGCCGCTGGTCGATGGCGAGGACGGCTCGACCGAGACCCTCCTGGACGAGGCGGTCAAGGCCCGCCCTGAGCTGGCGGCCCTCGCCAATCAGGTTCGCGCGCAGGAGCTGACCGTTCGGGCGCTGCAGGGGTCCTATTGGCCAAACCTCGGCCTGTCCACCGGTCTCTCGGATGCAGGCGAGTACGCCTCGAGCCTCACCTGGAACTGGAGCGCCGGGCTCGTGCTCACCGTGCCGATCTTCCAGGGCGGGCTGACGAGAGCGCAAGTGCGCGAGGCCCAGGCGAATCTGGCCGTGATCCAGGCGCAGGCCGACGGAGAGCGCCAGCAGGTGGCGCTCGAGGTCGAGCAGGCGCGGCTGGCGGTCCGGGCGGACAAGGAGGCCCTTGCGGCGAGCGTCGAAGCCCTCGCGAACGCCCATGTGTTGTTGCAGCTCGCCGAAGGGCGCTACGAGACGGGCGTCGGCAGCATCATCGAGCTGGGCGATGCGCAGGTGGCGCTCACGAGCGCCGGGCAGCAGAAGGTCCAGGCCGAATACAACCTCTCGCAGGCGCGCGCGCAACTCCTCAAGGCGGTAGGCCGCGACTGACCAAGGCTCCCCGATCCTCCAACAGCCCCGGAGTTTCAAGGCCTGCGCGAAATCACTGACTGCGACAGGTGCATCTTGCTATCCTGATTCGGGAGAATTTTGGGATGGAGAATCCGCCGAAGGTCCGGATCGGAGGGCAGCGCCTGCGTCCGCACCGGCTCGCCGCGCTCGCCGCGCTGCTGATCCTAGCCGCTTCGCAAGGGCGAGGTGCGCACTTGCAGGAACTCGCGCGCAGGGAGGCAGTCAATCCCGGCCTCGGGCCAGTGCCGGCGGACGTGGCCCGGAACTCGCCGGCCGCGACGTGGCGCTCTTTCCTGACCCTCGCCGGTGCGGGGAAGTTCGAACAGGCCGCACATCTGCTCGACCTCGTCGGAACGCCTCCGGGGCAACAAGCGAAGGCAGGAGCGGATGTTGCCGAGAAGCTCTACCGTGTCCTTCAGCTCCTCGAGGCGCGGGAAGATGCGGTCACCACCGAGGATGAGACCGGCCCAACGATCGAGGGACAGCCGGCCAACGACGTGGTGGCACTCCGCTTCGAGCGGAGCAGCATCACGGGCGAGATCCGGCTGCGACACACCGTTGGCGTCTCGCCGTACCAGCTTTGCTGGTTGTTCGCGAGAGAGACCGTGGCGAGCGTTCCGTTCTGGGACCGCGTGCTGGTCAAAGGTGAGGCGGCGCGCGGCGCCGAGCCGCTCGACGTGGGCCTCGGCACCATCCCGTCTGAGGTGAGCCGCACGACGCCGCGCGAGGCCATGGCAGGGTTCCTCGCGACGTGCCAGGAGGGACGCTTCGACCTGGCGTCGTTCTACCTCGACCTTGGCGCCATCCCCCCTGAGCGCCAGGCAGTGGAGGGACCGCGCCTCGCCCGTCGCCTGATGCTCACTCTCCAAAGGACCGGATGGGTCGAACCGGAGAAGCTCTCCGACGAGCCGCTCGGCAAGCCCGAAACCGGCGTTCCGGAGAACCGGCAGCTGTTCGGGGTCGTGCACGTCCGCCACCAGCCTGTCGAGCTCCTGCTGGCCCACCGCTCGGACGCCGAACTCGGCCACGTCTGGACGGTGTCCCAGGAGACGGTTGGCGATATCGACCGGCTGTATGAGGCGCACGGGTTCGGCTGGCTCGGCGACCGCGCGCCCGTGGCGCTCTTCGCCCTCAGCGTCGCCGATCTGCAGCTCTGGCAGTGGCTCGGTATCCTCGTGGGGCTCCTAGGGTCATGGTTCGTGAGCCGCGTCCTCGGCAGGTGGACCGTCCGTCTGTTGCGTCGCCTAGCGCGGCGTTCCGCGGCTGCGTGGGACGACGCCGTGAACCGCGCCCTCGACGGTCCGCTCGCGTTCCTGCTCGCGGCGGTAATCCTGGCGCTAGTTGCGCGCTGGCTTGGCGTGACACCGGACGCATGGGCAGTGGCGCGGTACATCTGCAAGCTCCTGGCCCTGGTTGGTGTCGGCTGGTTCCTGGTGCGCCTCGTCGACGTCGCCGCTTCGCGCGTGCGCGACGCGGCTCTGGAGAAGGGCGGCGTCGGTCTCGGCTTCCTGCCGATGACCGTCTGGGTTGCCAAGGCGGTGGCCGTGGTTCTGATCGGCTTGGCCGCCATGGACGTCGTCGGGATCAACGTCATCGCCGGTCTCGGCGCTCTCGGCATAGGCGCCGCCGCGATCGCCTTCGCCGCGCAGAAGACGCTCGAGAACCTCTTTGGCACCTTCTCGATTGCCAGCGACCGGCCGTTCGAGGTGGGCGACTACGTATCGGTGGGGCAGGACATGGGCAACGTCGAGAACGTCGGTTTCCGGTCCACCCGCATTCGTACGCTGGGTCGCACGCTTGTCACCGTTCCGAATGGAGTGGTCGCCGCGGGGCGTGTCGAAAACTACTCGGCGCGCGATCGCATCATGTACAACCCGGTCTTGAGGCTGGCGTACGCGACCACCGTCGAGCAGCTCAGGCTCGTCATTGACGAGCTCGGGCGTCTCCTACGATCGCACCCGAAGGTCTTTCAGGGGGAGCAGAGGGTCCGGTTCGCGGCACTAGGCGAGAACTCGCTCAATGTCGAGGTGTGGTGCTGGGTTGCGACGAAGAAGTTCCTCGAATACACCGAGGTTGTCGAAGAGCTCAACTTCGGCATCGTGGGGATCGTGGAGCGATCGGGCACGTCATTCGCATTTCCGACCCGCGCTTTGTTCATGGCCAAGGACGGCGTCATTGACCTCGAGCGTGAGCTGCGCCACGAGAGCGAAACACGCCGGGAGCGCGGCGACGCAGCCGGCTCTTCTCCTGCGCCGGCCGGTCATGGGGAGAATCCGCCGGGCCCGTCAGACAAGGCGTGACCCTGTCGATGGTCGCGATGGGCACACAACACGGC
>Ga0182019_10000312_pt1 | contig 24052 bp, 28 predicted proteins | sample 812E2MmetaG_FD_120483 | JGI IMG/M metagenome (GOLD analysis project Ga0182019, IMG submission 120483) | Permafrost microbial communities from Stordalen Mire, Sweden - 812E2M metaG | ecosystem: Environmental > Terrestrial > Soil > Wetlands > Permafrost | place: Sweden: Stordalen | collected...
CCGGATCCTGATTCCTTCCGGCCCGAATTGCGCTTGTAAAGGACCCGGTGTCAGCGCGGCAATCTGCCCCAGCTTATGCAAACCGAAGCTGTGCAGTTTTTCCTTACTTTTGAGCGAAACCGGCAGCAGGTCGCAGGTCAAATCACTGAGGAAAGCCGCGATATCCCCGGTGAGTGTTTTGTAACTGCCGGGCGAACTGTGCCAGGCGGCCAGATAAGCGGGGAATTTATCCTCGGCGATCCCGATGCGGGCGTCAAAAACAGACGGCACGGCGGCACGGACGGCCTTGACCAGTGCTGCGTCATTTTCATAAATCATCTGCAACCCATCCAGCCCGATATAAATATCGCCCAGATCAGCGCCTTCCACCAGCGGACTGCGTTTTTCCAGTGAGTCCAGAATACCATTGAAAACAGAGCAATAGTACTGAATATCGGCATGAATTATTTCCGCTTCTGCCTGCAGAGACAGGGCTTGCTGGAGAGGCATTTCACGTTGTAAATTCTTCAGTTCAGGGGAGTAGTCCAAAACCAGCTTCTGCGAACCGGCGGCGACAGTAATGATCAATGGCCGCGCCGTCAGGTCGTTGTGCCGCAATTTCTCACAGTTTATGGGGAAATGAGGGAGTAAAACGCAAAGTATCTTCATGGTTGACCTCAAATATCAAGTATGTATATAATAGTAGAACAAGTGTACTATTGTCAAGTCAGGGAGTTGCGAGTAACCACCCCACTTTCTCCATACCAGCGCAGGTTGGTATCTAATTAAATAATCTGGACTACATAGTAAGGAAATATATTAAGATGTCACTTTAGCTTGTCCGGGAAGAACCAGAGATGGGGCGCAGGGACTGTTTAATCGAAGGGCAAATATGAAAACCATGGATTCTGGCCTCCGCCAGAATGAGGATACGAAATGGATTCCTGCCTGCACAGGAATGACAAAAGACTGAAAGCTGACGGTTGATAGCTGATTGCTCTCCGTTAATATCGTATAATAACCTGGGGAAAGAAAAATGGGGAAAATATATGTCGGTACCTCCGGCTGGTCGTATCCCAACGGGGAAGGCACCTGGAACGGCTATTTCTATCCGCCGGGCACTAAAAACGAGCTGGAGTATTACAGCCGCTTCTTCAATACGGTGGAGGTGAACAGCTCTTTTTACCGACCGCCGAATCCGGTTTTTGTATCCAACTGGGTGAAAAAGACACCGCCGGGTTTTCTCTTTGCGGTCAAGCTCTGGCAAAAATTCACCCATCCCAATATGTACCGCGCCGCTGCCGGTGAAGAAGCATCTATTTCCTACGATGATGTTGATCTATTCCGGCGCTGTTTGGAGCCGCTGGTACAGGCAGAGCGAATGGGCGCGTTGCTGGCGCAATTTCCGCCCAGTTTCCGTAACGACCATTATGGCAAACAGGTACTGGAGTCAATTGCCCGGCACTTCGGGGAATACCATCTGGCAGTGGAACTCCGGCATAAGAGCTGGAGCGACGACCCGGCAACGGCAGAACTACTGAGGCAGCACAATACCGCCTGGGTGCAGATCGACGAACCGAAATTCCCGTCTTCCATCGCGGCATTAACGCCGTTGACCGCGGATATAGCCTATTTCCGTTTTCACGGCAGAAACGCGGAAATGTGGTGGAAAGGGGATGTCGAAACGCGTTACCAGTATCTTTATTCACCGGAGGAAATACAAGAGCTCGCGGAAAAAGTAAAAGCGGCCAGTGAAAAAACGAAGTTAACGTTCGTCTTTTTTAATAATCACTGGAAGGCCTACGCGCCGCGCAACGCCGGAGATATACTCCGGGCACTGCAAATGCCCTTCACCGATTTCCCGATGGGCGGGTTGCCGCAACAAGAGTAAACTGACAAATTACAATAACCAAATAAATCTTAAATTCGAAAGTAAAAAACGATCCCTTAATGTCGTTCCCAACCTGATCGGTAATCTTGAGTCATTTGAGGCGAAATAAGAAAACGGGTGATGTCCAGAGATTCACCATTACCATAACTATTTCACATATTATATAATAACTTACCGCCTGAAATATCGTTAATAATATTGACACCGGATACTCAATTAGTTCACGATAGGGGATATATATCTATCAAGTGACGGGGGATAATATCAAAGCGAAAGTTGTCTCCGCCAATTTTCTGGTTTACGGCCTCGCGCATTTTTTAGTGGACGCGGCCTGCATCGGATTACTTTTTAGCCTCGTGCAACGGCAGGTTTTCAGCCTCACTGTAATGACCTATCTATTTGTCCTCTATAACATGCTGGCTTTCGGATCGCAGGTGATTTTCGGGTTTATCATCGATACCCTAAAAATCCCCCGCTTCGCCGCCGTTCTAGGCCTGATACTCACCGGCACTTCGACGCTAATTTTTGTGCCGCTGCCAGTAGCAGGCATCATTATCGCCGGCATTGGGAATGCGTTGTTCCACATCGGCGGAGGGATTGTCAGCCTCAATCTCACCCCGCGCAAAGCCACCGCTCCCGGTATTTTTGTCGCGCAAGGAGCTCTGGGCGTATTAGTCGGGACATTATTGGGCAAGAACGGGAATTTCACCGCTTGGCCTTTTTTACTGGCAATGACTGCTGCTGGAGTTTTGATTTTTCTTATTCCGCAGCCCGCGATGTATCAGAAACTACCTGAACCAAAGCAAAAACAGATATTTAATCCGGAATACATCCTCTATCTTGTTTTGTTCGTGGTAGCCGTCAGGTCGCTGGTGGGATTCGCGATCGTTTTGCCATGGAAATCGGATATTAACCTGCTGGTTATATTAACGCTGTCGGTGGCGCTGGGCAAAGGGCTGGGCGGCTGGTTAGCAGACGAATTCGGCTGGAAACTGACAGCAGTGGGGTCACTGATAGCCTCAATTCCCCTACTGACGCTGGGCGCGGCAATACCGGCTTGCGGCATGATCGGCTTGTTCCTGTTTAACATCACTATGCCGGTCACTTTGACCATGGTATCCAATCTGCTGCCGGGCAAACCGGGTACGGCTTTCGGCCTGACCTGTGCCGCCTTGTTTTTAGGCACTTTGCCCGCATTCACCGAGCTGCAACCCACATTAAATAACATATTATTGATCGATATTGCGATCGGAATTTCGGCGCTGGCATTGTATCTGGGTTTACGCTATTACTTTAAAGACAATGGGGAAAAAGAGACCTTACAGAGAACAGCCCTGAAAAAGAGAAAATTGCAGGAGGAAGAATAAAAGGATGAATATGTTTTTATCGATCTTATTTCCGATATTGAAGTCCCTGGGAACAGGGATTCAAAATGATGCCGGCGGCCCCGCCCTGGCCGTGGTAGGAATAGTGGTTCTGCTCTTAGTCGCTGCTGTGATCATTGTGATAGTTGTCGTGGTAGTAAAAGTCCTGATGCGGATGCGAAAAAATAAAAATCCTAAAGACGAGTGACAATACGAGTAAGGACAAAACGTGAACGCTTTACTATCTTTTTTATTTCCTCTAGCGAATTCACAGATAGCCAGAGTTCTCTTCGACTTGGTCGGCCCTAACGGCGAGATCGGAGTAAGGAGGAGACCGTTCCCATGGGAACTTATAATTGTTCTTGGAGCTGGAATTGTAATCATTGTTTTAATCATATTGGCGGTTAGATACCTGGTACGTATACGAAAAAATAACAAAGCAAAAGATGATTGATTATCTGAAGTTCAGTTTAGAAGCCTTACTATTAACCATCGCAATAGAAGTTATCGTAGCTTTGCTTTTTGGCTTGCGCAGCAAGCAGGAATTATGGACAGTCGTCCTCATCAATGTGATCACGAACCCGCTGCTCAATTACCTGATTACGGTGAATGGTTATTTTCACCTGATCTCTCAAACCACCATCCTGATTTTATGTTTGGAAGTTGCGGTTGTTCTCGTCGAGTGGCGGTTACTGGTCTGGGTATTGCGGCAAAGCACAAAGAAAATGCTGCTATTGAGCTTCGTGATGAATACCTGCTCTTACCTGGCCGGATTGCTGATCTTCCGGTAAATGAACCAAAACCCTGTAATTGACACCCATTCTGTTTTTAGTTCATGATATGGAATGTTAAGTTCAATCGATCAGGGAGATAAACTCATGAGCAAGGCGATTTTCTACTACACCGGGTCAGGTAATTCACTATGGGTGGCGCGCAACCTCGCCAAAGAACTGGGTGACACTGAATTGATATCGATTGCGGATTGGAAAAAAGGAAATCCGAAAATCGACTTGGATACCGCCGGACTGGTTTTCCCGGTGCACATGTGGGGAGTGCCGCCGCCGGTGATCAAATTCACCGATGAATTAAAAGCGCTGCAGCCCAAATATCTTTTCGCCGTCGGCGTCAACGCCGGCGCATTAGCTAACACTTTGGTACAGCTGAAAGGTGTTTTGAAGAAAGCAGGCCTGGCACTCAATTCCGGATTCAGTATCATAATGCCGACAAACTACGCACCGTGGGGCGGCCCGGGAACAAAAGAAGAACAGCAGCGCCGGTTCGATGCCGCTGGAGCGAAAATCAAACAAATCGCCGCATACATCAAAGCTAAAGAAACCAGACCAGTGGAAAAAGGCCCGCTCTGGCAAAGAATTGTCTTCACACCCATATATCATTTGGCGACACCCAATCTGGCAAAGATGGACCGCAGTTTCCGCGCCGATGAAAAATGTAATAAATGCGGCATCTGCGCCAAAGTCTGCCCGGCGCAAAACATCACTTTTAATGATGGCAAACCAGTCTGGAACCACAAATGCGAACAGTGTTATGCGTGCCTGCAGTGGTGTCCGCAGGAAGCCATACAATACGGCAAGAACACGATTAAATACCCGCGCTACCACCAGCCGGATATACAGCTAAAGGATGTCCTGAAAAACAGGTAATTTTAAAGCTATTTTTTACCTGATTTCTTTTCTTCCCCGCCGATGCCGTGCATAAAAAGAAATATTACATCTTGCGCCAGTTTAGGGGTTTCATGGAACCGGTAATGTATTTCGGAGTCAAACATGATATCCATCAGAAACCGGAAATAAATCGTCAATGCCTCATCCGTTATCTTCTTATTGACCTGTCCCTGTTTTTTACCTTCCCTGACTACTTCTAAAAATAATGCGGTCATTTTTTCCTGAATGGCGTCTTTAATTTTTTTAATTTCCGGATCATTCGAGATGTCCATGCTCCTGGGGAAGATAAGATTGCCGCCCTGAGCAGCCCTTCCTTCGACGAAAATCTTTGCCGCGAAAACGGGGAAATCCCTTAATTTTTCCCGGTAAGGTTTATCCGACGTGGAAATCTCCTGAAATCGCGCCATCGCCTGGTCAACTGATGAATACATAAATTCCAGTACCAAATTATCTTTGCTGCCGAAATTGTTATAAATCGTCGCCTGCGCAACCCCGGCTTTACGGGCAATATCACTGATATTTACCTTCTCAATGCCGAATTGACTGAAAAGCTCGATCGCAGCTTTGCGGATATCATCTTTACTCTGTTCTTTACGGCGGGTGAAGCCATTTACTTTTTCCGGTTTTGCTATTAATAACGCTTTCGATCTTACCGTTTTTCTATTTTTTTTATTATCCATATCGTTATTCCCCGCTTGTATATTTATAATTGTTAGAGATTATTTGTTGACAATTATAAAATTATGGGTTTATTATTGAATATTGGAATTATCACAGCACAATATTAAATAATTATAATATTAATTGCAAACTCACACTGTGGTTGAAACAATCGCAGACTGAAAGGAGTGCTCAGCATGGTTCAGAAATTAGTTGAATTCAAGGATGTTTCCAAGGAATACATTATGGGCGAGGTGAAGATTGCCGCGCTCAATAAAGTTAGTTTCACTATCGATGAAGGTGAGCTTGCGATCATCCTGGGCGCCAGCGGCGCCGGCAAAACTACCGTGCTCAATTTGCTGGGCGGAATGGACAGGACCAGCAGCGGTGAAATACTGGTCGAGAAAAACGATATTACTAAGTATAATGATACTAAACTGACGGATTACCGAAGAGAAAAAATCGGTTTTGTATTTCAATTTTATAATCTGATCTCCAACCTCAACGCACTGGAAAATGTGGAGTTCGCCGCCGATGTCTGTAAGAACCACCTTGATCCCGCAGATGTTATGCAAAAAGTTGGCCTGGGCGAGCGTTTTTATAATTTTCCTTCCCAACTATCCGGCGGCGAGCAGCAGCGAGTCGCCATTGCACGCGCGGTAGCCAAAAATCCTCTTTTGCTTTTGTGTGATGAGCCGACCGGCGCGCTTGATTATGCCACGGGCAAGCAGGTCATTAAACTCCTTTTGGATATCAACACCCAATACAAAAAGACCGTTGTCATTATCACCCATAACATTGCAATCGCCGGAATCGGGGATAAAATAATTCACCTGAAAAGCGGTGAGATCGAAAGCATAACGCTCAATCAGCATCGAAAAAGTATCGAGGAGATTGAGTGGTAATGAACAAGCTATTTTTAAAACTGTTCAGGGATATCAGGAAATCACTGGGGTTGTTTTTAGCGATAACTGCGGTCTCTGCCATCGGTGTTGCGTTGCTGACCGGTTTTTCAGTGACTTATTCAAGCCTTAAAAACATGACCGATAGTTACTATAAACAGGGCAATCTGGCTGATTTGACAGCTTATTATCTTAAGATTGACGACGCGGGAATCGCTAAGATTAAAAGTATCAATGGCGTAACGGACGCTTACGGCAGGATTACTATTAAGGCCTCCGGTGTAAATAACGAGTCCAATTTTCTTATTCACTCAGTCTCTACTGATGAAAAAATTGATATCCCCGCGCTAAATAAAGGGAATTTCCCGCAATCAGACAATGAGTGCATGATAGACAGCGCCTATGCCAAAGCCAATAAAATATCCATCGGGGATCAGATTGGCATTACCGCAAATGGGAAGCCTCTAAATTTAACCGTCAGCGGCATTTTTAATACTGCGGAATATGTTTATCTCGTCGAAGATCCGGCTAAGAACCCGGAGCCCGACCACAAGAACTATGGGCTGCTGTATATTGACAAATCAATGATTAGCCGCTTGACCGGAAACGGCACATACACGGAGGCGCTTGTCACGCTTACGAAAAGCGCAAATGTGGATCAGGTAAAAAAGGATGTTGAAAACGCAACTGCCAGCTACGGATTCGGTCACATCACAATGCAGAAAGACCAACCTAGTTTTTCACAATTACAAAGCGATCTTGACACCGTCAAGGCAATTTCTGCCTCGTTCCCTTATATCTTCTTTTTAGTGGCGTCGGTGATCATATTTATTAGCATGTCCCGTACAGTGCAATCCGAACGGGGCCAGATCGGCATCATGAAGGCGCTCGGGATAAATACTCCGACAATAATGCTGCATTATTTGAGCTATTCCGTATTATGCGGTCTGGTTGGCAGTATCGCCGGTAATCTATTGGGAGTATTCTTATTACCACGGTTTATGCTTAATGTTTACTCTGCCTTATATACTTTTCCGGCAATTCTGATCAGCGGTTTTGGGCTTTATGTAACACTTTCGACAATCTTGGTGCTGTTATTCGGGGTCATCGCTAGCATGTTCTCCACGCGGAATGTCCTCAGGGAAATGCCAGCGCAGTGCATGCGTCCCTTTGTGCCTAAAAAAGTGCAACAAATATGGCTGGAAAAAAACAAAAAGCTGTGGAGTAAAATTTCATATAAAAACAAGCTGATCCTGCGGAACATCCTGCTCAACAAGCAGCGAGCGGCATTGAGTTCTATCGGCATCATCGGCTGTGTTGGCGTCCTGATGTGCGGTTTCGGACTCAAGGAAAGCATCAATAACTTAACCACTAACCAATTTTCGAAGATGCAGAAATTTGACGATATGGTTTTGCTGACAAAACCTGTCTCCTATGATGCAGCTATACCTTTCAATAACGGCAACATTTTACAGACAGACAGATTGTCAATTTTACAGGTGACGATGAATTTAAGTAAAGATATCAGCACTGATCTTTATATACTTCCGCAGAACAACGTCAGCATCCAGCTATTCAGTAATGGCGGCGCCAAACTGGCCCTGCCTTCAGACGGCATTTTAGTGCCGTATAAATTAGCGCAAGAATATCACATCAAAGTCGGCGACATTGTTGCCGTAAAATTAGAATCAGCCTCATATCAAAACGCAACTATCCAGGCTAAAGTAGCGGCAATCGATGTGCTGTATTTATCCCAGGATATATATATGTCAGATGAATATTTACAGACACTGGGCATCCCTGGGTATGTAAACGGATATTATGTTACCCTTAATAACAAAAGCCTGAACGGGGATGTTACCAAATACCTTGCTGGTGTGGCAAACGTCAGGTCGGTAACTTCTAATGATACTCTCAGAAACTCACTAGCATCGGCAATGGGCACGATGAACACCCTTTTCTATTTAATGATAATCATGTCTGCGGCGCTGGCACTGGCAGTGATATTCAATATCAGTTCGATCAATATCTTCGAACGGCGCAGGGATATCGCGACACTAAAAGTACTCGGATATCATAAAAACGAAATCAATAGTCTGATAGATGCAGAGAACCTTATTATTACAGCCTTCGGCTGTATATTCGGGGTATTATTCGGCGTGATTATCTTCAGGTATCTCTTGATAATAACTGTGAGCGCGAATATGTACCTGCCTTATCAAATATCGTTCAGCATGGTGGCTTTATCTATTGTTTGCACATTTGCCTTCACGGTTATTACCAACTTCTTATTACAAGGCAAAATACGCAGCATTGACATGGTCGAATCGCTTAAAGGGGTGGAGTAAGAACGCCCATGACGCCAAATTGCTAATTCTGAAGATAATAACAACCAGTTTATTAATTGGGCGAATTGTGAGGGAGACCTTTGTTTTGCAGTATTGTTAAAATTTCGCCCAGCGGTATATCCATGAACGCTTTCACAACGACCGGGTCAAATTGGGTACCTGTATAAGTCTGGATTTCTTTCATCGCATCCGCGGCAGACATGGCCAGGCGGTAAGGACGGTCTGAAGTCATCGCGTCAAAAGCATCTGCTAACGCGATTATCCTGGCGCCCAGAGGAATATTTTCTCCTGTGGTCACCTGATGCAGACTCCCGCCGGCATAATAATCATGGTGATGCGCGATTAATTCCACTACCTTATTATTGACTATAGGTTTTACAATACTGGCGCCTGCCTGAGCATGAATCATGATATGTTCGTATTCACTACGAGTGAGATTACCCGGTTTGTTCTGGATCAGCTGGTCGACGCCGATTTTCCCGACGTCATGAAGCATACCGCCGTAACGCAAATCTTCCAGGTCACTTTCGGATAAATTCATTTTTTTGCCGATGGCAACTGCGATATCTTTTACCCTGCGGGAATGTCCGGCGGTATATTTATCTTTGGCTTCCAGCGCAAAAACCAGCGATTCGATGGCGGCAAGTGAAAGTGTTTTAATCTCCTGCTCGGCCTTCTTACGCTCAGCGATTTCCAGTCGTAATTGCTGCGCCTGCAGCTTTAGGTCCCCAGTGGACTTGAATAGCAGCCGCTGCAAATCTCCCTGCCTGCCGATCACCCAGCTGGTAATAAAACCGAGAAAAAGAACTGCTATGTCAAGGATTAGACTTCCTTTTCGCAGACCTAAAAAAGAAGGCAAGAACATTACCAGAGATAAGATCAGAGACGCTGTAACTCCACTCCAGATACCGAATCTCCAGGCAGCGATCATCACGCACAGAATAAATAACACACGATACAGAGCAATGTAATAAGAAGCTTCCCACCCTTGCGCCGGTGTTAAACCGACCAGGTGAATAAAAAAAGGCGCAAATGAAAATATCGCCAGAAAAACAGCAAAAACAGTAATATACCAGACAAAATGGTCACCAAGTATCCTAGTTAAATAATTAAAATCATACTGTTTTTCTGGTTTGAGTTCACCGGCAGAGCCGTTATCATCCGGTTTTTTCGTTTCAGGCTGATTATGCATTTGGTTTAGTTGCTCATGTTGCGCTAAGTAATATATACTTTCCAAACTGTAAACTTCTTGATTCAGCGCTAATTCTTCCGATCAACCCGGTTAGCCTCCGCCTTTAACAGTGCAAGTTCTTCTTTGGAAAATAACCGCCAGCCTCGTCTGTCCCTGTACTTCACGTCAGGGAACAATCCGTTTTTTACCCACCGTAAAAAGGTATTTTTACTGATACCGGCTGCTTTACAAGCCTCAGTGGTACGATAGTACTTTTCGTTGGTCACGTAAATGGGCATATTTACCTTTCTTTTTATACTATTTTCCTAGTTTTAACACTAGTCAGGTATACTCTATCAAAAGTACGAGGCTACCAATACCACCCATTAGTACTAGGTACTATGTACTTTAGTACTGTATGACTTTTTTCTTTTTTTGTAATATCACGTCTCAATTCGGACCCTCATCTGGTTTTTATGTCTTTTATAAGTGTTGATTTGCCATAGACTTTCGTGTACTATAATAGACAATCATATTTAGATGAAGCTAACAGGAATGGATGAATCACCGTGTGGCAGAACTGATGACCCTTGAAGAAATGGCCAATTATTTACGTGTTAACAAAAAAACAATATACAGAATGCTGGACAAACGGGATATCCCTGCCCTTAAAGTCGGACACCGGTGGCGTTTCGACAAAGCATCTATCGATACCTGGCTGCGGCAGAGTTCCACAGGGATAAAATCCGGCATTCTGGTCATCGACGATGACGAAACGATCTGTGCCTTATTCAAGGACACACTGGAGAATGCCGGTTACAAAATCACTACCGCCAATAGTTCCTGTCAAGCTCTGGAGCTGGTGAAAAACGGCGTTTACGCGCTGGTTTTCCTTGACCTCCTAGTGCCGGGTATAGACGGGGCAGAACTATTCGGAAAGATCAGGGCGATCAAACCGGAATTACCCATCACGGTAATAACAGGATATCCGGAAAGTGAATTGATGATGAAGGCGCTCAATTACGGCCCTCTTGGTATAATGAAAAAACCTTTTAAAAACACTGATGTTTTAACTGCCGTCACGAATTACCTTCATCCGCGCACCTCGGTTAGTCAATTTAGTCAAAAGAATATAGTTGTAAAAAATAACATAAGACACTTACATTAAAAAAATTAAGCAGGAGGTCAGCGCATGAAATCTCAGGCATTGCAGAAAATGGTCCGGAAAATTTTCAGTGATGACGAAACCAAAGCCCGGTTTATGGCGAATCCTGAAAATGTGCTCACCGGGTATTCTTTAACCGGGGCCGAAAAGAAGGCAATGTTAATCACCCATGCCAGGTTAGGACTGATATGTTCGGCTTCCGCACAACTGGAAACAGCCGTACAATCCATTTCGATATGGATTTAGGAGATACCGGTATATTTGCACAAGAGAGATTAGATAAATTACTGCAAGATGAAATTGAAACCATCCTGACCCGCGCCGGGGATGAGTGAGGCGCTCTGGTCATTCTTCATTTCATGGTCACACAATAATGATCACCGGTTCCTGCTTGTTTGAATGTTCCCACTAAGTTATAATCGAGTTAATGAAGCGAATGCTTGACTAAAATAAAAAGCAAGCCCTTGCTTGAATTGCCTGGATTTTTAGAGGAGAGACATCGAAATGAATAACCGTCATCACAATCATTTCAATAGAATATCACATACAGGAATGCGTTTTTACGTTAACCCCGGCGGGTTCAACCGGGAGACCCAATGGGAACTGGAAAGGGAATACGCTTCGAAAAACGACCCGGAAAAACCGCCGCTGCCGGAATCAGGGGACAAATATATCTCGGTCAGTGCGATCATCGGGATTATTTTCGGCGCGGTAACGGGAATTATTCTTGGTTTTGCACTGAACTGGCCGTATCTAACAATTTTCTTCGCGGCGATTATCGGCGTAGTGATTGGCGGGATGGTTGGCGCCGGTATTGGCACGCTGATTAAAAAGAACAAATTAACGCCTAAATCATAGATGCGAACTGGCAGCATTCCGCATGAACGTGCCAACAAAATTCGTTTTATATTTTGAATTTATTTAGTATTTCGAGTTTAGCTATTAGAGCTTAAATTGCATGGTGTGTTATGATACTATCATGCTTAAATACCATCATCTGGGAATCCCTACCACCAATAAAATGCCCGGGGAAAGATATCTGGAAGGCCATCACGTCTGGGTGAGCGGTTACGAGGAAAGTAACTACAACATCGAATGGATGCGCTACGAACCAGAATGCACGCTACCGGAAATCGTTAAGACTGTTCCGCATGTCGCTTTTGAAGTAGATGACGTAGTGGCAGCAATCAAGGGTAAAAAAGTGATCATCCAGCCAAACAGCCCGTCGGAAGGCGTCCTGGTTGCGTTTATCGAGGAGAACGGCGCGCCGATCGAGTTGATCCATGATAAACACCTGCACGGTAAATAAAGATGGAAAAATCCAAACAGGTGCTGCTTGTCATTGACGTTCAGAATGAATATTTTAACGGTAAATTACCCGTTACTTATCCGCCCGGCAGTCTGGCGAATATTACCGAAGCGGTGGATGAAGCGAATCTGCACGAAATTCCGGTGATCGTTATTCAGCACACCGCTGCGCGGCCGGATGCCCCGACCTTCATCAAAGGCAGCGAGGGCTGGCATTTGCACCCGGAGATCGCCAAACGTAAATATTCCATCCTGTTGCAAAAAAGCCTGCCCAGCAGCTTCGCCGGCACTGGTCTGAAAACATGGCTGAAAGAACAGGCGATAACGACGCTGGTCATTTCCGGCTACATGACGCAGATGTGCTGCGATACAACCTCCCGCGAGGCTTTTCACAGAGGCTATACCGTGAAATTCCTCTCCGATGCTACCGGTACGCTTGATTACAGAAATGACGCCGGCGCGGTGACGGCGGAATGCCTGCATAAAACGATTCTGGTCGTGCAGCAATCGCGCTTCAGCACAGTGATGACCACCGCGGCATGGCTGCAAAGTCTGTTGCAATAACACTACGGATTGTATTATATTAGAATTTCCATATGAAAACATAATTCTCCTTTTATCCCTCTTTCAATACTTTCTCCATTTCGCAATGGGAAGCTAATAATATTCGCGGAGCAACTATCAGAAAAACTGACCACATTGGCAACAGCTAATTAGATTGAGATGGAATTACTTACTAAACAAGGCATGATTCGGTACGTACTTTGCGAAGCTTGCGGAGCAAATGTATACGAGGGGCGCAGCCCCTCTAACCAAATCTCCCTTCCCTCGGGAAGGGATTAAGGGATGGGGCGTTGTAACTGCATAAACTGCAGGTAAAAGTGCTACTTAAGTACGGATTGTGTAGGAAAGAATTAAAATGAAAAAGACAGTTTTTATCGACGGCCAGCACGGCACTACCGGATTGAAGATCCAAGAGCGGCTGAATATCCGCAAGGATATCGAACTGATTGAAATACCGGAAGCGGAACGCAAAGACCCGCAGGCCAAAGAGAAGCTGCTGAACGAAGCGGACATTGTTTTTTTGTGCCTGCCGGATGATGCCGCCCGCCAATCTGTCAGTTTGATTAAAAACAAGGCTGTTTGCGTGATCGACGGCTCAACCGCGCACCGCGTGGCCGCAGGCTGGGTTTATGGTCTGCCCGAACTGAAGAAAGAGCAGCGCAGCCTGATCAAGAATTCGAAGCGGATCACCGTGCCCGGCTGTCATGCCACCGGCTTTATCGCCATGCTCTACCCGCTGGTGGCGCTGGGAATCGTCGGTCCCGAATACCCGGTCACCTGTCATACTACCGCCGGTTACAGCGGAGGCGGCAAAGCAATGATCGCCGATTACGAAGGCGAAAATGTGCCGGAGTACATTAAAAATCCGCGCCCGTATTCGCTGGCTTTAAATCATAAGCACATTCCGGAAATGACAAAAATCACCGGCCTGGCGCATCCGCCCCTTTTTGCCCCGACGGTAGTCGATGTCTATAACGGAGAAATTATCTCGATTCCGCTGATCGTACACCAATTAAATAAAAAACTGGAAGCCGCGGAGATACAGAAAACGCTGGCGAAATACTACACCGGAGAACAGTTTATCCGGGTCAAACCGTATCCGGCAGATGCGCACCTGAAAAACGGCTATATGACCTTCGGGGATTGCAACGGCACCAATTATCTGGACATTTTTGTCTTCGGAGATAAGGAAAAGATACTGCTTTCCGCGCGCTTCGATAATCTGGGCAAGGGAGCTTCCGGCGCCGCCGTGCAGAATATGAACATCATCCTGGGTGTGGACGAAGCGACAGGATTGTAGAAGAAAATACCCGTTAGTTCTCTCGCCTCTCGTTGAAAAGAGTCAGCGAAAGGGGCGTTCTGCCCTCAGGTATCTCCCTCCTTCCCAAGGAGGGATACAAGGAGATTGACAATTTCTATAGGCCAAAGGCCGGAAACCCGCGTATCCCCTTTTAGGCAAGACTTGCATTGAAGCAAATGTATAGATAGAGGGGCACACTTTTGTTTCAATCAGGGAATCTCTCTGCGGCTCTTCCGTTTCAGCGGATATCCCCCCGTATTACTCTTTCCAATTCTTCGACATAACTTCCAAAAGCCTTTCGCCCCTTCGCAGTGATCGATAAACAGGTTTTTGGCTTCTTTCCTTCGAAGCTTTTCTCTATCGAAATGTAACCAGCCTGCTCCAGAATAGACAGATGAGAACTCAGGTTTCCATCCGTCAATTTAGCTAATTCTTTCAGGCTGACAAAATCGATGTCCGTACCTCGCGGCAAAGCAGCCAGCGCAGCCATGATGCGCAACCGGGAAGGTTGATGAATTAATAATTCCTGTTCAAGCATTTTTATTTTCCCCGATCACGGCGGTGGTGGAGTAATGGTCACAGTGTGTATTGTCGTGTTTGTTGTTGTGTGCCACGCCATCAGACCAAATATCTCAAATATCACAAATAACGTGATTAACACTAGCACAATTCCAATAACCAACGCTCCAATGGCTATGGCCTTACCGAGTGAATCGCTGCTCCGTCGCCATTCGATCACACCCCCCACAATGAATCCGATGCCGATCAAGGGCGCCAGCACAGGCACAAAACCGCACACCAGCATCGCCGCTAAAGCGATTGCAAGGACAAACCAGTATTTCCTGTGGTCAGACCGCTTATGTGTATCGTCAATGACCCGCTTGATTTCTTCAACTTCATGAATAGCCTCGTCTTTGTCCATCATGAACCTCCAAAGTACTTTGTGGTACAAAGTATAACATTTGTGGTTTTTTATTTCAATATGTGAGTCGATTTAGCATGATTCGTCAGGAATCTGCCGGGAAATCCTGGAATATAACTACAACGATTCCGTCGGCCTGAGCCGGGCGATATAATTGCTGTCGTCCTGCCGGTATAAAAATTCACACTGCCAGTTGGCGGCGGCAGCCTGGCTTTTCAGTATATCTGCTTTAATGCGGGACATATTATAGAACGGACCGATCAAAGCAGCCTGCTGGAAGTTTAAAGCCGGGCTTGAACGGTGTTCCTGTGTGTTAACTGATCCAGAATCCAGAACCGTGAATAATATCTGTCCAGCCGGTTGTAACATCGGGCGGATATCCTGCAGGTATTGTTTCAGATCGGCGCTGTTTTCCAGCATCCCTATACGGTGCCCTATCATCGCGATGTTGTCATATTCTTTCACCGGTGGAGCTCCTGCAGTTTGTTTGATGATCTTAATTACTGCCGGGAGAATATCAGGCGCAGCAACCGGAAAACCGTTAACCTGCAAGAAGATGGCAGTGAAGTTTTTTCGCGCGGAACCAATGCCGTAACCTTTATTGCCGAGCGCACCCAGCCTGCGGTCATACTCCGCAAGCAGAATATTCCGCCATGAGTTCCAAAGCAGTTCGGTTTTGTTTTCAACGGTCATTGCAGGTATTCCACATTTTCCGCTTTGGCAAGATCCGCGCTCAGAAACCAGGACTGATAGACGTTAGACCCGTAACTGCCGGAGCTTGTCGTCGGCCCCGAATCGTTTTTATTTTTGAATTTACTATCGACAATAATAGTGCCCCAACTATTGTCTGTTCTAAAAACAACCTGTTTCAGTGGCCGCAGCGCGCCGTCTTTAAGTTCATATAATTTTGGGTCAGCGTAAGTGGCATTACCGGATTGAAATTTTATATCGATTTCCATTCCGTCAGTACCCAGCGGAATTGAAGAAAACCCGATTTTATCTATTTCAGTAAAAACCAGCAGGGGCGGTGTCCTGAAAAGCGCCTCTTTATTAACATTAGCGTACCAGCTCAGTTGCCCTCTCGAATTCATGTTTACGGTGTAGATTTTGGGAGTTCCTTTACTATCCAGGCCGTAGAACCAATAGTCCATTGCACTTATCTTGCCGTCAGCCCCGGCAAAAATGGTCAACGATAATAACTGTTCATTCCCGGGCTGATCCCCGATGGCTTTCTCCATCAGCTTCCAGACATTGACCAGTGAAAATCCGGACAATTCCACGGGAACGGTTATTTCGCGTGTACAACCTTGCAGCAATGTAACCGGCAGGATAACCAATATACATACTATTATCGTTAGTAATTTGCTTTTAATTGACTTCAACATTTTCTATTAATAGCTCCATCAACTCTTTCAATATCAATCTCTATTACTATTAATCATATCACCGCTATTCATCTGCGTATACCGATGGCTTTTTCTTATAACTACGGATAGTTGTTACGACTGAACGTTGACAGCCGATTGATATGTTCTATGGTCTTTTGGGAATTTAGTGCTTTTATCGACCGATCTACTCGTAACTTGTTACTGGCGACTCTCTGTACATCCTCTGGCAGGTACCGCAGAAATAAATATTACCGCCCAGATAGGTCTCTTTCTTGATCAAGGCGCCGCAAACCGGGCATGGTTTATTTACGGTGTTTTTGGAGAGTATCGTTTTATAACCCCCGGCATTGCCGAACAGATCCGCTTCCGTGTCCCGGCCGCCCTGCGCAGCCATCGCGTTAATCGTATTTTTTAAAGAATCGAACAAATTTTCCCTGTCTTGCGCGGATAGTGAATTTACTTTTTTCTTCGGGTGCATTTTCGCATTGAACAAAATATCCTGCAGCACGCCGTTGCCCAGTCCTGGAATGCGCTGTTCGGTCGCCAGTAAAGCTTTTAAACTCAGTCTCTGGACTGTTTCACTCGAGACTAAACCGTTAAAATAGGCGCCGTCAAAGGCAGCTGAGAAAGGAGAAACCTTTTCTTTGGCCGCTTTATAATAGAGATTATCACATTCACCCTCGATGAAAGAACCCAGTCCGCCGAACATTTGCACCGCACCGCTTAACGCCGAGCCGTCCGCGAACTCGATCAAAAGCTGGTGCCTGACGGGGCGGGCGTATTTTTATCATGAAATCTGATGCTGATCCCCTCCCCGAATAAAATAACCTCGCCGCCGGCTTTGATTTCCACCATGCCGCCGTAGGCAGTTGCGCTTCCAATAGTTTTACCCGTAAGCAGGCCGGGATATTCCGGCGGTTTTCCGAAATACCAGGCTAATTTATGCGGAGTAAATGCCGCAATCACACCTGTGATCGACTTACCGACAATAGTATCATTTAGTTGACGGGCAATATTTAGACTTTCCGGCAATTCATACATAGTGTGCCTTCCGAACCGGCGTGTATTCTGTTATTTATCAATGACAGGAAGTGGGCATTAAGATTCGCTGTTATTTGAATACAACCCTTCAACCAGCGCGATCAACGCCTTCTTGGTAATTATTTTCAGACGTTTATCAGCTTTGATCGCCGGTATCAAATCCGTGGCAACGCTGGCTTTTCCGGATAGCAGATAATCCACACTGACTCCAAGTTCTTCAGCAATTTTCGGCAGCAGTTCCAGGGAAGGGGCTCCTCTTTCTTGCTCGATAAAGGAGATATGCTGCGGTGTCACCCCGATCGCAGACGCAAGATCCTTCTGGGTATAGTTTAAGACTAACCTGCTTTTTTTAACTCTTTGTCCGAAAGAAGATTTAATAGCCATTATATGATAGATTAACATCACTTACATACTTTAGCAAGTATCCAAGCTAACTTTGACATTTTAATTGTGAAAGGTATACAGTTATTTCAAATAAGAATCAAAAACCAGTAAACTAATCATGCTTGTATTATATTATCTAAATTTACTAATTTTATTCATTGCGCTTCTTCTAAGTCTGATCATGGTAAGCCGCACCTGGCAATATCGGACAAAATCATTAGGAATTTATGCTTTTATTTTAATGTCCGGCTTGAGTTTTTGGTTCGTGTCCCGTTTCATTCAGCAAACCTCTTCATTTTTACCTGTTCAAATCATCGCAATGAAAGTTTCATATCTGGGTATTTCGGCAGTACCGCTGGCTTGGTTTGCCTTTATCATACGTTATACCAACACGAATCGAATTATCACCCGTGCTACAGAGCTTGTAACGATAGCATTTCTGGCAATTTTACCACTGGCAACCCAGGTAATAATCTGGACAAATGACCACAATCATTTTATGTGGAAGAACTTCGGGTGGGATTACGGTGTCTTTCCTCCGTTACTACACGCCGATTTCAACTTCTGGTACTGGATATACATCACCTATCTTTATGCAGTGTTTTGCGCAGGAGTTATTTTCCTGTTCTTCTACCTTATTCAATTAAAAGGAGAGTACCGGAAACAGGCGCGCGCCGTGCTGCTGATCGGCGCCCTGAGCTGGGCATGCAACATTCTGCATGTCGTTCAGATCGGACCTTTTAAAATACTCGACCTGATGCCCCTGGCTTATTCTGTCCCCGCCTTTTACTTCTTTTTTGTTTTAGACCGCATCAAACTGCTGGACGTTGTGCCGATCGCCCACGATACTATTTTCAATAATATCGGCGATGGCGTTATTGTCTTGGATGAACTGGATAACGTCGTTGACCTCAATTCCGCGTCGGAAAGTATTTTCAAACTCAAAAAAAGGGATATCATGGGACAACCTTACACCTCGGTTTTCGGAGAATATACCGGGCTGCCGCCGCTTAAACCGGATCTGCAGGAAGCTCGCGCTGCAATTATTCTGGGAAAAGAAGCTCAACGACATTACGAAGTCCGCCTTTCTCCAATCGTCCTCCATCAGCATTTTGGCGGTCATTTATTGCTCCTGCATGATGATACCGAGAGAATAAAACTGGAGGCGGAATCAAAAGAGAGGGTGCGGCTGGAAACAGAGTTATTCGAGCGGGAGCGCGCCAACCAGCAGCTGGAAATGAAAGTGACCGAACGCACAGAACAACTCGAAGAAGCGGTCGCCATTGCCAAAGCATCAAATCAGGTAAAAGCCCGGTTTTTAACGAATATGTCACATGAATTAAGGACTCCGCTGATCTCGATCATCGGTTTTTCGCAAATGCTGCAGGACGATAATCTGGGCGGATTAAATGCCAAGCAAGCAGATTATATTAACGACATCGCTGACAGCGGCCAGCATCTGCTCTCGCTGATCAACGATATCCTGGATTTATCGCGCGCCCAAGCTGGCAAAATGGAACTGGATAAAGATGCTGTAAATATCAAAAACCTCCTGCAAAACAGCCAATCCATCATGAAAGACAGAGCCCAGGCGCAGAACATCAGGATGGAGGTTCAGGTATCAAAAGAAATCGAAGATCTGGAAATCATGGTAGATGAAAGAAGAGTAAAACAGGTGATGCTCAATCTGCTCTCGAACGCGGTCAAGTTTTCTCCTGACGGCGGAACCATCACGATCCAGGTAAGCAGGGCAGTGAATGAAATAATTATCAGTGTAGCTGATTCCGGTATTGGTATCAACCCGGAGGAACAAAAGAAGATCTTCCAGGAGTTTTACCAGGTCAATAACGATATTAAAAACAATACTCCGGGCACCGGACTCGGCTTAACCATCTGCAAAAACATCGTGGAACAACATGGGGGGAAAATCTGGGTTGAAAGCGAAGGATTAAAAAAGGGAAGCCGTTTCATCTTTTCGTTACCGGTGCAATTACCGGCAATAGACGATTAAAGGATAGCGTAAAAGAGGCTTTTATATGGCTAAAATTGTGTTAATTGTAGAAGACGATCCCAAAATCGGGAAACTGATCAAAGAAATGCTGGAAAGAGAAAGCTATACCGCGATCAACGCCATCGACGGCAGACAGGGAGTAGAATTCGCTAAAACGATCAAACCTGACCTGATCTTGATGGACATCATGATGCCCGTTAAAGACGGTTACACGGCCTGCACAGAAATCAAAGAAGACACCGAGATCGGCGATACTCCGGTAATCATGCTTTCTGCCCTAGGTTACAAGATGAATAAAAAACTGGCGACCAGGCTGGGAGCGGAGGGATTTCTGACCAAACCCTTTACCCGCCAGGAACTGGTCATCGCCATCGAACCGTTTCTCCTCTTCTCCAAACGCGATATGAACCGGTAGACTCTCTGCTGAAAACACAATATTGATCCCGCTGTAAATGTGCGTGTATATTGAGCCTGTCAGTTTCGGCTAAAATTGACAATCAGTGTTATTTTTTATATGATTGAGACTGACACATGATTGAGAATGTACACAATTAAGAATAGATATCACACACGAATTCTCATAGCATTATAGTCCACATTTCTACCACATTCTGCAAAAAGGAGACATGATACATGGAACGAACCATCAAAGTGCTCGATCCCACCGCCAAAGCCAAAATTAAAGAAACCAAAATCAGCGCCGCGACCCATGACCTGAACGGAAAAGTTATCGGTTTTATGTGGAACCATAAACCGAACGGCGATATTCTACTGAATGAAATCAAAGATCAACTCTCCCGCAGATTCGCCCTGAAAGGAACTGTCTGGAAACACTGGGAAGGAGGGGGCTCCGGCCCGGAAGCTTCGATACTGGAAGAAATGGCCTCTGCTGCCGATATGGTGGTAGTGGCCATGGGTGATTGAGGGGGCTGCACGACGTGGTGTATCCACGCCTCAGTCAACTTCCAGAAAAAAGGGAAACAAACCGTTACTGTTGTCAGCGACCGCTTTGAGTTTCTCGCCAAATTTACCAGCAAAGGCCTGGGCATGCCCGACCTGCCTCTGGCGGTTGTCCCGCATCCGATCGGCGGTATTAGCTCGGAGGAAGTAAAAGCCAAAGCTGATAAAATCATTGACGATATCATCAACAAGCTGTAATTTGGCCAGTGATTCGACAGTAATGGAGAAGGGAAATTATGAGTAAAAGATTGACCTCCGAAGAAATAGTGGTTGCCGATTCCGCTGAAGCCGTGACCAGTCTGTACTTTTCCAAAGGCTGGACAGACGGCCTGCCGATCATTCCTCCCACCGAAGAAGCCGTAGAAAGGATGTTAACCGGCACAAAGCGGTCTCCGTCTGAGGTGATCGCTGCCGTTCCTCCCAGTTGGGGAGAGGCGACAGTAGAGAAGATTGCAATTAATGCCGTAATGGCGGGTTGTCTGCCGGAATATATGCCGGTATTGATCGCCGCCGTTGCCGCAATGTGTGAGAAGCCCGTTGATATGATGGGCATGCAGCCGACTACGCATCCGGTTGCTCCTTTGATGATTGTCAACGGACCAATCGCCAAAAAATTGGATATCAACAGCAAATCCGGGGCTTTCGGACCGGGGTGGCGCAGTAATGCTACCCTCGGTAGAGCCGTCAGACTGATGTTGATGAATCTCGGCGGGGCTTTCCCGGGCAAGACGGATATGTCCTGTCAGGGTCAGCCGAGCAAGTATGTCTATTGCATCGCCGAAAATGAAGAAGACAGCCCCTGGGAACCGCTTAGTGTCGGAAGAGGGTTCGCGCCCGGTGTGAGTACTGTCAGCATCGTCGGACTGGAAAACCCGCATAATATTAACGACCATGACGCCCTGAGCGCGGAAGAAGTATTATCGACGATCGTCGGCAGTATGGCGACATTGGGCAGCAACAATGTCCGCGGCACACTCGGCGGTGAAGGTGATGCCATGCTGGCCTTAGGCCCCGAACATGCTGCAACCATCGCCAAAGCCGGTTACACCAAGAAGAGCCTGCGGGATTACCTCTGGGACACCTCCCGCATCCCGCGCAAGGCATTTTACGAGAGAGCCAGGATGAAACATTTTGGCGATTGGCCGGAGGATTCTTCCGTTCCTCCCACGATGGTGAGGGAGGACCTGCATATTATCGTCGTCGGTGGCCCCGGCAAGCATTCGGCTTATCTCCCCGGCTGGTCGTCACACCTGGTGACCAAAGCCATCGAAGAATAGAAAGCTGTTTTAAGAGGAAATCAAAAGAGGCTGGGAAATCCCAGCCTCTTTTTTATACGCCATATTTTTTGACCTGGCATGACATCGATAACCAAAACTTAAAATCTCTCTATCCGCGAACAGGAATGGATACTGGATTTTCATCAATTTAGCATTTCGATATTCGGATTTGCTTGATTATTGATTATTGCCGAAGGTTGATTATTTAAATTCAATATCCCATTTCCTTCTTCAATTCCTTATCGATCCAGAATCTGGCTGGATAGAAGAAAAGCAATTGGGGGCTGCCTGCCGCCGAGCACACTGCCCCGAACTGGCCGTGGAAACCTTTTAGCCACGGCTGATAAACGCTGTAAGACCCCGGCGAAAGTAGCGATATCGCAAAATGCTGCCGTGCCACATGCGCATTCGCGTCTTTTAGTACTTGCTTGCGCGCCTCTTCCGTTGGTGCGGCAACCGCCTGCGCCTGGAAAGCATCAAAAACGACATCGTTCACCATCAGGTAATTGGACGGATAACCAGTATGCAAACGGCTCAATTGCCGGATCGGGTCAAAGCGGTGGCCGTAAGGCGATATCGTACGCTGCGCCAGCTGGTCGTGCTTATGTCCGTTCAGCACATACTGGATCCATTCTGTAGATTCCATTTCCCGGATCTCCATGTCGATGCCGATGTCTTTAAACCAGGCTTTAACCACTATTAACAGTTCCATATCGCCGGTAGTATCAGTGATAATATTAGTCTTAAAGCCGTGGGGATAACCGGCCTCCGCTAGTAATTTCCGGGCCAGATCCGGGTTATAGCCGTATTCGTCTTTCAGATCCTGCGGCCATTCTTCATAAGGAAAACCCCAGCCCTTCAAATCACGGGCGGTCAAAGTGGAAGGAACAGCCTCCACGCTGCCTTTGTAATAGTCCTGCGCCAGTCCATTCAGGTCGATTGCCAGCTGCATCGCCTTGCGCACACGCAGGTCATTGAACGGCGGCCGGTCGTTGCGCGGGTCGATCGTCGCCGCGGTATTGGCCGGATGGTATACCTGCAATATTTCCGGGTTGGTTTTCTTCAATTCCTGGGCCAGCACCGGGGAGATCTGGTCGGCGACGTCAATTCTGCCGGCGCGCATTTCGGCCAGCGTCTCTTCTTGATCCGGTATAATGAAAAGCTGCAATCCGTCCAGATACGGAATTTTATTCTCAGGGTACCTTTCATCATGTCCCCAGTAGTTGGGATTCTTCAGCAGTACCGCCGAAACATCAGGCACAAATTCCTTTAAAATAAACGGGCCGGTGCCCACGGCATGATGCCAGTCGCGCACGTCGCCCCATTTTTTAACCGCTTCCGGATTTTCGATGCACAGCGAAGTGCCAATCTCCATCAGGGCATCGGTGATCAACTCCTTATTGGCGGTTTTCCACTTGAATACTACCGTATATTTATCCGTAGCAGTGACCGATATCAATTCCTTGAAGGCGATGATTTCCGCACGGGAGGGGGCAACTTGGGTATAACCGCTGCCCAGTCCGTACATGCGGTGGAAATGAAACGCGATGTCATCCGCCACAAATTCACGGCCGTTCGCCGGCGGGCTGTTCTGCCAGTGGATACCTTTGCGTACATGGACGACAAAGGTGTAGGGGTCGGCAAATTCCCAGCTTGAAATCAGGTGGCCTTTAATACTGTCATTGGGGCGTTGCCCGACCCGGTAATCATAAACGGCCGGGTCCATCGTCCAGTC
>Ga0182019_10000313_pt1 | contig 24025 bp, 24 predicted proteins | sample 812E2MmetaG_FD_120483 | JGI IMG/M metagenome (GOLD analysis project Ga0182019, IMG submission 120483) | Permafrost microbial communities from Stordalen Mire, Sweden - 812E2M metaG | ecosystem: Environmental > Terrestrial > Soil > Wetlands > Permafrost | place: Sweden: Stordalen | collected...
CGAAACTTCGTCGCGGCTCTGATCGGCGCCGTCATGCTGAGCCTGGTAAGTTCGGTGCTGCAATGGCTGGTCATGCCTGACCGCAAAGCGAGCTAGGAAACTCGGGCCGAAGTAATCATAGAGTTGCAGAGGTCAGACTTATTCACGTAAAGCTGCGAAGACGCGCTGCACTTGCTGTTCAGTCGAATCGAGCGAACCGGAGTTGTCAATCACGAAATCGGCGGCTTTGATTTTTTTGTCGTCGGGGATCTGCGCGGCCATACGACGAGTTACTTCGGCTCGGGCAGCGTATTCCGAAATTCCAAGGCGCCGGGCGTACCGCAAGACGCGTTGTTCGGGATGGCACGTCACGACGATTAGACGGTCGAAACGGCTGGCGGTGCCCGATTCGAGGATCAGGGCAGCTTCGACGATGGCGATGGCATTTGCATCGCGCTGGCCGATTTCTTCCATCCACTCGTTTTCGTGTTCGACGACGGCGGGATGGACAATTTCGTTGAGTTCCTTGACGCGCGGGGCCACACTGCCGGGGGCGCCGAACGCGGCTTCGGCCAGCCGGGGACGGTTGATGCTTCCGTCGGGATTTAGGATTTCGCGGCCGAAGCGCCGGACCACCTCCTCATAGACCGGGCGGCCGGACTGCATGAGCCAGTGCGCGACCGCATCGGCTTGGATCACGTGCGCACCGAGTTTGACAAACATTTCGCCGACGGCGGATTTGCCGCTCGCGATCCCGCCGGTAAGGCCGAGTTTCAGCAAAGGGTGCTCACGGTAAAATCCGTCGTGGTCGTTGGTCGTTCGCTATTCGTCTTTCGCTGTTCCGCCCTAAACCCGGCTCAATTCTGGATGTCTGAGTCCTCGCCGTAGCATTGCGGCTTTTGCCGTGTTGGCCATCAGCATGGCAACGGTCAGCGGACCGACGCCTCCTGGGACGGGCGTGATGGCTCCGGCGATTTCGGCTACCTCGGGATGGACGTCGCCCACCAGGGTTGAGCCCTTGGCCAGAAATGTTTCTTCGCGCTTTTTGCTTCCCGCCTTGTCCCAGGCAAAGAAGCGGTCGAATTCCTTCCGGTCGGTGATCCGGTTGATGCCGACGTCTATTACGGTGGCTCCGGGCTTTACGTAGTCAAGGGTGACCATGCCGGCGCGTCCGATCGCCGCCACCAGAATGTCGGCGCGGCGGCAAACTTCGGGCAGATCGCGGGTCTTCGAGTGGCAGACGGTGACAGTGGCGTTTTGATTCAGCAGCAGCATGGCTACTGGCTTGCCGACAATGTCACTGCGTCCGATCACCACGGCTTCCTGCCCGGTGACCGGAATCGCGCTGCGTTTCAGAATTTCCATCACGCCGGCCGGCGTGCAGGGCACCAGGCCGGGACGCTGCGTGGAAAGATAGCCAACGTTCATAGGATGGAATCCGTCAACATCTTTGGCAGGATCGACCGCCAGCAGAACTCTTTTGGCATCGACATGCGGGGGCAGCGGCAACTGCACCAGGATGCCGTCGATTTCGTCGCGCCGGTTCAAGTCGCCAATGAGCGCCAGCAGTTCTTCGGTAGTCGCGTTCTCGGCCGGCGTGTGTTGTTCGCTGTAGAGGCCGACTTCCTCGGAACTCTTCACCTTGCCGCGAACGTAGACCTCCGATGCCGGATTGTGCCCGACCAGCACCACGGCAAGCCCGGGACGCACGCCCGACAATGCCAGGGCTTTGACCTGGGCGGTGACTTCGGCGCGGATTTCACCCGCTATCTTGATACCGTCGAGAATCCTGGCTGCCATTCCACCTCGCTGCCCCGCGCCCGCAAATTGAAATGCGATTCTATCGCATCGCCATGCCGGCAGAGGTTTGCTTTTCGACAGTTGCGGCAACCCGTTCCGCCACTACTCGCTACGGGGTACACACTCCTCGCTACATACTTCGCGGTAGAATGGAGCGCTATGATTTCTCAGGATCTGCTTGACATGCTGGTCTGCCCGGTTTGCAAGAAACAGGTAGTCCTGCACGCGAACGGGGAAAGCCTGAAATGCGGCGAATGCCGCCGGGTTTACCCCATTCAGGACGACATTCCGATCATGCTCGTGGACGCGGCTAAGATTGACGCCGCCTGAACCCGCAACTGACAGAGACCAGACAAAGTTCGGTTCCCTCCCGCGACGAAACGACATTTAGTGTCATTCTGGCAACGGGTGCCGTTGTTTTGTCTTCCGCTCGCCTCCCGACGATATCCTCGCAACCTTTTGCAAAATCTTGGGTTCTAAGAGTTTACGGTTCCCGACAGGCAGTGCCGGACAGTGTACCGTCGTTACGGCAATACGATTGCATGAAACGAAGTAGGTTGCCGATGAATCTAATTGTGCAACGGTAGGGAGGTCGAAGGTGAGAATGGCCATGAAAGAAAGGTTTACGGTGACCGAACTGTGCGCCCTGAGAAACGACCTGATCCAGGGCGGCATGGTGGATTCGCGCGAAGCAGCGGAACTGCTCCAGGTCTTCTTGATGGGGCGAGGCTATGGAGTTTCGCAGTCAGCTGCAATCGACGCCGCCGGACGAGTGGAAATGGCGGGCTGTTCTCTGCCAGTGCTGGAGCGTGAACTGGAAGGGCTCGCGCTGGTAATGTAAGGTTTTTGGGCAATGTTTGGAAAGCTTCGCAGCACGACTGGAACGAGGTTAACGGGAAACTGATCTAGCTAAACTCAGCGATCGACAGTTTCTCAGTACGAAGCGCCGGGCCCAATCGCCCGGCCTTTTGTTTATTGCGGCGATTTTCTCTGCCCTCGCATAGGCCGCTATCAATTGAGGTCAGGCCGTTGGTGAACCCGGCCTGTGATGCAGTCTCTGCCGATGACGGGCAAGCCCGTCGCTAGAGCTGCTTCACGGTTACCGAAGACGCGATTCCCTTTGGGCAGGCACGGCTTCACAGGCTGCGGAAAAACTCGCTGTTGTACTTGTTCTGGGTGGCGCAGCGCTTCAGCGCTGCGGTAACCGCACTATTTTGGATGCGGCTTCAGCCGCTGCGGTCAAAGCGCGCCGCGACTTTACACGTTGGCCGAACGTGTATCGGCAGCCTTAGGAAACTCCAACGGACCGGTTTTCAGTTATCAGTGAACGCGGGATTCTTCTCTTCAAATTCCGGTTCGCCAGCGACACCTCGTGAGGTTCTCAACCGCCTTTTGCAGGGCACGCGCAATTTCGTCGGGGTCGCTTTCTGGAGCAAATTGCATAGGCTTGCCGATGCGCACCTGAATTTTCCCGGGCAGCGCAAGCTTCTTCCCGGCGCTCTTGATTTCGAACAAACCATCAATCCGCATCGGAAGAACCGGAATGTGTAGATTGTTGGCGAGTAGACCCACTCCTGTGCGGAAGGGGCAGAGTTTGCCGTCTTGGGTGTGCTTTCCCTCCGGAAAGACGAGCACGCTGTAGCCGCGATCCACAGCCTCCCCGGCGTAGGCAAAGCTCTTGCGGAAGCCGGACTGGCGCGGCAGCGGGAACAGGTTCAGCAGCGCGACACCGGACGTCCACTGTAGACGGTCGTAGATTCTACCGAACCACGATCGATCCGGAGCGGGCGAGCGTAGCAATTCGAGAGCTTCGCCGCCGGTTGCTGTCGCCAGTTTGTGGCGGATACGCGCGGGGAGTGCGGTCTGGATAAAGCCGACATCGACATCGGCGACATGGTTGGAGACGACCAGCAACGGCCCGCGAACGCCGCGTAAATTCTCGCGCCCGGTAATGTGCGGCCATCCGAGAAGAAGCACCGCCGGGCGCGCCAGCAGATAGTGCGACGCCAGGCGGAGCCACGTGGTCGGCCAGCGCAGGGCCCAGCGCGGATAGTGAAAAGCAAGGGAATGAGACTCGCGAAGTTTGCCGTGATTTCCTTGCAACAGTTTTTCGAGGTCGCCGATGGTGGCGGCGTTCGCGAACTTCGTTTCACTCAGCTCGACCTGGTAGCGGTCTTCAAGCGCGCCGAGAAGTTCGACCCGTTCGAGGGAGCTCAGCCCGAGACCGCGTTCCAGGTTTGCGTCCGGCGTCAGGTTATGCGCGGAGCGTCCGGTGATTCGCGTCAGCAGTTCGGACAGCGGGCTGGCGGCGGTTGCGAGCGTTTGTCCGCGGAGACTTGCCTCGACCGCATCGCGAATCACGTTGCGGCGCGGCTTCTGCGTGGAGCTGCGGGGGAAATCTTCCTCGGGCCAGACGAACCAGGTTCGCATGCGCTGATATTCGGCCAGCGTTTCATTCGCGCGCTCGACCAGGGCGGGCACGACGGACGTCGCATCCGCAACGCGGTCGCGCAGAATCAGCACGGCACAAGGCTCGGCATTCCCGCCGCGCTCCAGTCCGACGGCCACGCAATCGCGAACCTCTTTTTGACTTCGCAAAGCGGCTTCAAGGTCCTCGGGATAAATGTTCATGCCGGCGGAGGTGACGATCACTTCTTTTTTGCGGCCCCTGAAAAAGAGATTGCCTTGCTCGTCGAGCGCGCCCAGGTCGCCGGTTCGATACCAGCCTTCATCTTCCGAACGCGCCACCGGTTGCAATTCCCGGCCGTTCCAGTAGCCACTGGCCACGCCGCTGCCGCGCACTAGAATTTCACCGTCGTCCGCCAGCTTGATCTCGCGGCCGGGCAGCACCTTGCCGATGGAGCCGCGGCTGGTGTGGAAGGGATGGTTCAAGCTGATCAACGAAGTCGTTTCGGTCAATCCGTAGCCCTGGACCACGGCGTATCCCAGGCGATGCCAGAATTCTTCGGTCTCGCGATCAAGCGCGGCGCCGCCGCTGATCATGGCCCAGAACTTCCATCCGAACTGGCGGCGCAGACTGCGAAAGGTCCACCAGCGCCTCAAAAAATGCTGGCTCCTGGCTGCGGCGTAGCGGGCAGCAAAATTCTCGCGGCCGCGATCAACGGCACTGTCCTCGAGATCGCGTTCGATCTTCTGCTTCAGCGACTCGATCATGCGCGGGACGGCCACCAGCACCGAGACGCGTTCGCGGCGGATCGTAGCCATGACTTCCGTCGGGTTGAAGGTGTTCTCGAACACGACGGTGCCCCCCAGCAGCGGTGGTAGAAAAATTCCCAGGAATTGCCCGAAGACGTGGCTCAGCGGCAGCAGGTTCAGGAAGCGAATCGGATGCACCAGGCGCTCGTACTTCAGGTATTTTCTGATTTCGGTTTCGAGCGGGGCGAGGTTGCCGACCACGTTGGCGTGGGTGAGCACGACTCCCTTGGGCTCGGTTGTGGTGCCGGAAGTGAAGACGATTTCGAGTGGATCGGCGGGGTGAATCTGAGCTGGACGAAAGCGCTCGGCCGGACGTTCTGCGACTGCGGCCTCGACATCGGCGGGATCGATCGTTGGGATATTCTCCGCCTCTACCCTCCCCGGCATGCTCGCGTCAAACACCGGGGCCCGTTCGCGCGGGCACAACACGAGCCGGGTTCGCACTTGAGTGCTGATTCGGCGCGCAAAATCGGGGCTGGCGGCGTCATCGACAGGAACGGCAATGACCCCGCACAGCGCGCATCCGAGGAAGGCCGCCACCCACTCGGCGCAGTTCGGACTCCACAGGAGCACCGCATCGCCCTTGCCGATTTTGCGCGCCTGAAGCTCGCGGGCAAACTGATAGGCTACTCCGGCTGCGCGCCGGTAGCTCCAACGCTCGCGCCGGTAGCCACGCGGAAATACGTAGGCACAGTCGCCGCCCCAAAGCTCGAAATCGTCCAGCGAATCCAGCATACTTGCCCGCACACCCTGTTTAGTAGCACAATTCCCAGAACTTTACCTGGGTGACTGCACTCGGGGCGTAGTCTGGAGCGAGATGACCAAGTCTTTCGGAATTCGCGCAGTCATCGTTCGTGTCGTTTTTGCGCTGGCGATGTGCGGCTTGATCTCGTGCCAGCCGCCCGCTTCCACGAATGGGACGATTTCAGCGTCGTCTTCTTCCTCGGCCGCGCGGGCTGAGACCCGCCAGACGACTGGCCCCGTGCGCGACCTCAGCCAGGACGAGGCCGCCGGCGGACATATTCTGAGCAAGCATGTGGGACAAACTGATGACGAACTGCGCGAGCGGTTGGAGCGGGAGCGCCGCATTACCGGCGCGTCGAGCTACACCGACCGCGCGGCCGCTGAGCATGCCGTGGGCGCAGCCATTGCAGCCTCGCAGGATCGAATCGAGCGCTGGCTCAATCGCTCGGGTGGACATCCTAACCTGGTGCTCGATTACGACAGCCCGGCTCCGATTGGCCGCACCATCAATCGGGGCGAGAACCAGTCGCGTCCGTGCGCGCACGCGCTGGTCGTGCTGAAATACGCCGGGCCCAACGATTACTACGTTTTGACTTCTTATCCGGAGTGTCGCTAATGAACTCGAAACCGGAAATCACCGCCGCCAACTTTCCCGCGCTGCATACGTTCCTGCGGGGCTACTTCCATGAGGATGTCGCCGACGAGTACGGAACTCCTCCGGAAGCGGCCGACCAGTTTTGCGACGACGCCGAAACCGACGAGCGCGTCCCCGTTGCGCGGGAGTGGCAGCAGGTCGTGGAACTGACGGGGGCACAGCCTGTCCCTTTGAATGCGGCACTAAAGAAACTGGGAAGCGCGATTCGGTTGACTGCAGAGGAGATTCCGCAGGTGTCGGCGATCTTCGCGCGGTGCCTGGCCGTGAAGCCGCATCGGCGGGTGGCTAACGAGTGACGTCGCGCGGCCGGTTGAAGAGTGTTATTAGCCCCTAAAGGGCATCTGATTTCGAAGGACTTCGTATCGCTCAAGCGATGCCCTGACACGAATCCCGAGTTATTCCGCTGTCGCGGGAAGCCGCGTCTCTACGTTTTCCGAAGTTGCATTGTTTGAATTACGGCTCCCGGCCTACGCCCAGCGCGTCGGCAACGCGGTTAATGTAGTTGAACCAGGAAGCAATCAGTGTGATCTGTAGGATGGCCTGATCGTCGAAGCCTGCGGCCCGTAATTTCTCGTGATCGTCTTTCCAGACCTTGGTCGCGTCTTTGGTGAGTTTCACGACGTAGTCGACCATCACGCGCTCCTGCGGTGTAATGGGCGCGGTGGTGTAATCACGTTCCAGCGCTTCGACCAGTTCCTTATCCAACGTTACGCGACGCAGAAACTCTGCGTGGGACTCGATTCAATACACGCACCGGTTGGTGACCGAGACCATGGTGGCGATCATCTCGTGATGACGCCTCTGGAGCGGCAGGTCGGGGGACATCAGCGCGCCGAAGGTCGAGAACGCGTGGAAAAGCGCCTGCGGAATCAGCGAGTGCGAGGCTACGATCAGGGAGCCGCCACCTTCGGCAGGATGGATGGGAACGGCGTACTCCTGTGGATAAAGCGGCTTCTGCCCTTCCATTGCCTGCCGCAGTTCGTCATCAGCTTCCGAGAAGGGAATAGTACGAATCCAAGTCATGGTTCAGTGCGGCCTCCACCAGGGGGGTGCCGACGGTTTCGGCGTTTCCACACAGTACACTCCAGCCCCCTCACTTGCCAATAGTTGGAAAGCGCTACGGATCACCTAATCCATGCCCGGTGGTAACATCACTTGAGTCGCTACGGCATATTTCTGTAAACGCTTCCTTGTGACGCAGATCACCGCGCCAAAGTGCTTGCCGTGGGCACAGTGGGGGTGCGGGATTCGCCCCGCATATACGGTTTCGCTTGCATTGTTTTCAGGAGGGCTTGGATGCCGCAAGATACCTTGACCATCACCGACAATCGTACCGGGCAGAGCTACACCCTCCCCGTCGAAAACGGAACCATCCGCGCGATGGATCTGCGCAAGATCAAGACCGGCCCCGAAGATTTCGGCTTGATGACATACGACCCCGCCTTCACGAATACCGCGTCCTGCCGGAGCGCAATCACCTATATTGACGGCGATCGGGGAATCCTGCGCTACCGCGGTTATCCCATCGAAGTTCTCGCCGAGCACTGTACCTATCTGGAAGTTGCCTACCTGCTTCTGTTCGGCGAACTGCCCAACGCGAGTGAATTGAAGAATTGGGTGTTTGAGATCACGCATCACACCATGCTCCATGAAACGACCAAGAAGTTCATGGAAGGCTTCCGCGACAACGCGCACCCGATGGCGATGCTGGTGAGCACGGTGGCGGCGCTGTCGACCGTGTATCCGGATGCGAAGAACATTCACGATCCCGCGAGCCGGATGCTGCAGATCAAGCGGCTGATCGGCAAGATGCCCTCGATTGCGGCCATGTCGTATCGCCACATGGTGGGATTCCCGTACGTGTATCCCGACAACGATCTGACCTACACCGAAAACTTCATGAATATGCTATGGAAGATGGTCGAGCCGAAATATGTGGCCAATCCGGCCATTGCGCGGGCGCTCGACGTTCTTTTTGTCTTGCACGCCGACCACGAGCAAAACTGCAGCACGAATGCCATGCGAGCCGTGGGCAGCTCCCAAGCCGATCCCTACCTGGCTACGGCATCGGCCGCCTCCGCTCTTTCTGGACCCCTACACGGCGGGGCCAATGAAGAAGTGCTGCACATGCTGGACGAGATTGGTTCAAAGGATAACGTCCCCGCGTACATCAAGAAGATCAAGGAAGGCAAAGGCAGGCTGATGGGCTTTGGGCACCGCGTTTACAAGAACTACGATCCGCGGGCCAAGATCATCAAGTGGGCCGCCGATCAGGTCTTCGAAGTTACCGGACACAATGCCAGACTAAAGATTGCGCTCGAACTGGAGCGCATCGCGCTCGAAGACGACTATTTCGTGCAGCGCAAACTCTATCCGAACGTGGACTTCTACTCCGGCATCATGTACCAGGCGATGGGCTTCAGGCCAGAGATGTTTACCGTGCTGTTCGCGATTCCGCGCACCATCGGCTGGCTGTCGCAATGGCAGGAAATGCTAAACGACCCCGAACAGAAGATCGCGCGCCCTAGGCAGGTGTGGATTGGGCACGAGACGCGGGAGTTTGTGGCGATGGAGAAGCGGGCGAAGTAGAGGTAGGACTGCGGAAGTGGAATCCCGATCACGGAATGCGCGTGTCGGGCAAAGGTGGCCGGTCGCTCAGATTCCGCGGACGGTCGTCCTTTTCCACTAAAGCTACCCTCCGGCAATGGCCCCGATGACGATAAAAGGCTCCGATCCGGACGCGACCGCGTCGGGCAGTGGAGCATCGGGCGGTTCGTGGGACAGATCCTCCTCGCAGGCGAAGAAGCGCAAGAACGGCCGGCGCTGCCGCGTGACTTGGTCGCGGATCGTACCGCGCAGCATGGGATAACGGCACTCGAGCGCGTCGAGTACCGAGTGCTGCGTTACCTGACCCTTGACCTCAAGCTCCAGTTCGTTGCCGACTTGCGCCAGCGTTCGCAGATGTTGCGGGAGAATTACTCGGATCATATCCGTGCGATCATTTGGCCTTTACACATCTTGGCTTACCCATCACAATTCCATTGAAGCGGGCAGAAAGTTCTGTGAGACTCCGTGCGTTAATCGAAAACGACGATGCGAATCTTTAACGTCCTAAGCGGCATTGCTGTTCTTTTTGCTACGCTGGCTTTTGGGCATCTGCTTCACCATTATTTTACTCACGCATCCAGCGAGGATGTTCGTTCGCTGTCTTTCCTGGCCGGTATGGCTTTCGGCGGTGCGGTGGCCATCTTCTCCTTCATCGGAGCATGCTTGCTGCTCAGACGCGGCCGATGAATCGTTTGCCCCAGTATTTCACCGCCAGTCATGCAAGGGTTTGCACCTCGACTGAAAGCACGGCCGGAAGATCGCGGACGATCGGACCCCAGCTGTCTCCGGCATCAGCCGATGCGTAGACCTGTCCGCCGGTAGTACCGAAATACACGCCGCACTTGTCGAGTGAATCGACGGCCATGGCGTCCCGCAAGATATTGACGTAGCAGTCGCTTTGCGGCAGGCCTTTGGTCAGCGGCTCCCACTCATTTCCGCCGCTGCGGCTGCGGAACACGCGCAACTTGCCATCGGGAACATAGTGTTCCGAATCGCTCTTGATGGGAACGACGTAGATGGTTTCCGGCTCGTGGGCATGCACGTCAATCACAAAGCCGAAGTCGCTCGGCAAGTTTCCACTGACCTCTTGCCAGGAATCGCCGGCGTCGTTGCTGCGCATCACGTCCCAGTGCTTCTGCATGAACAGCACTCCCGGACGCGACGGGTGCATCGCCAGGTGGTGGACGCAGTGGCCGACCTCGGCTTTGGGGTCGGGGATGTGCTGGGAATGCAGTCCACGGTTGATCGGGCGCCACGTCTGGCCGCCATCGTCGGTGCGGAAGGCGCCCGCTGCCGAAATGGCGATGAAAATCCGCTTGGGGTCGGTTGGATCCAAAACGATGGTATGCAGGCACATCCCGCCCGCGCCCGGCTGCCAGTGCGGGCCGGAGCCGTGGCCGCGCAGCCCGGGGAGTTCCTGCCACGTCTGCCCGCCGTCAGTCGAGCGGAACAAGGCAGCGTCTTCAACGCCGGCGTAAACAGTATCCGGATCGGTGAGCGACGGTTCGAGATGCCACACTCGTTTGAACTCCCAGGGATGCGGCGTGCCGTCATACCACTGGTGAGTGCCGGGGACGCCGTCGTACGCAAACTTGTTGCCCACCGGCTCCCACGCCTTGCCGCCGTCGTTTGAGCGCTGGATCAACTGGCCGAACCATGCGCTGGACTGCGACGCGTACAGCCGATTCGGATCGGCGGGCGATCCTTTGACGTGATAGATCTCCCAGCCCGCAAAATGGGGGCCGCTAACATCCCACCGTGCGCGCTTGCCGTCCGACGTCAGGACGAACGCGCCCTTGCGTGTGCCGACTAAAACTCGTACTTGGCTCATACTGCGCTCCTTAAGTCTTCTATCTCATTCACCACGATAAGCTCGCTTCAAGCCTTCGATGTCAATCTTGGTCATTTGCAGCATGGCGTTGAAGACCCTTTGCGATTTCACTGGGTCTTTGTCCTGCATCAGTTCGATCAAAGCCCTGGGGACGATCTGCCACGACACGCCAAATTTGTCTTTCAGCCAGGCGCATTGCAGTTCGTTTCCACCAGCGGACAGCTTCTCCCACAACTCATCCACTTCCGCCTGCGTCTCGCAGTCCACAAAGAACGATATCGCCGGAGAAAAGGTGTAGTGCGGGCCACCGTTCAGCGCCATGAATTTTTGCCCTTCGAGTTGGAAAGTCGCCACCATCACTGTTCCTTTCGGTCCCGGCCCCGCCTCTCCGCAACGGGCCAAGTTCAGGATTTTCGAGTCCTTAAAAATCGAAACATAGAAATATGCTGCCTCTTCGGCCTTGTCGTCGAACCACAAGAATGGAGTGATTTTTTGCACTTAGCTCTCCTCTTTCTTTCATTGAGCTGACATCGCCATCACGACCTCTCGGCCCATGATTGCAGGATTCAGGTATTCCGCAATGTTTCGGCCTCACTTCTGCGGTGTAGAACTCCGCCCAGCCACGCCGGCCCCACAGACTCGTCCTCGATGACGGAGCAGTTGGAGTAGCCGATGGCATGAATTTCTCCCCTGATCTATTCGGATACTAGGCCGCTTTCACGGCCGCCTTTTCGCAGTTCACCATCCACGGGATGCCGAATCGATCGACGAGCATACCAAATCGGGTGGCCCAGAATGTTTCTCCGAATGGCATGGTCACCGTACCGCTTTCCACCAAAGCGTGGAAGATGCGCTCTGCCTCTGCCGGATCTTTGAAACCGAGGTTCACCGAAAAACCCTGTGGCTTCTGCTGGCGTCCCGGTGGGGCGTCAGAACCCATTAATATCTGGTCGCCAACTACCAGGCGGGCGTGGAGGATCTTAGTTTGCCATTCCGCAGGCACATGGCTTGCCGCCGGGGTACCCTGGTGCGGCATCATGGCCTCGATTTTGCCGCCGAGACACTTCTCGTAAAATTTGAACGCAGCTTCGCATTGGCCATCGAACAAGAGGTAAGGATTCATTTGCATGGTGCACTCCTTCGCTTAAATTCGGTGATTGAGAAAACCCGTTGGTCGTGAGATTATTAAATACATCGCTTGCGAAATGCAAGTGATTATAGAAAATATGCCGCGCCCCAAAACCAAGCGGAGGTCGGAGTGCCCCCTGAACGCTTCGGTGGAGATGTTGGGCGATCGCTGGTCGCTGCTGATCATCCGCGACATGATGCTGCGCGGCTTCCGAACCTATAAAGAATTCATGGAGTGCTACGAAGGAATTGCAACGAATATATTGGCCGATCGCCTGCGGAAGCTGGTCGCTAATGGAATCATCACGGCGGAACCCGACCCAGCGGACGGAAGGAAGTTGATTTACCTGCTAACCGCGAAAGGAATCGATCTGGCGCCGGTACTCGCGGAAATGGTGCTCTGGGCGGCCGGTCACGAAAATACCGGTAATGAGGCGCTGGTCCGGCAGATGCGGGGGAACAAGGAGAAGTTTCTGGCGGGAGTGTGGGAGCGCTGGGCCCGCCATTCAGGTCGAAGCTGACCTCGGCGTTATCATGCCGAGACCGCATCCAGTTGCCGTTTCCTGGTCCCGTTTCTGAAAGCCGGGAGCGGATTTTTCCGGAACCGGACGTACACTCCCTTTTGGTAGTCCCGGTAATCGTTGGTAACCATCGGACTGAGAGTACCCGGCCTTACAATTAGGTTACTCCGCGACTCCGGTTACGTGGTTTGCGGGGTTTCGTCTGGGAATCTCCCGGCGAGGTTCGGAGCCGTTCGGCGCTGGTGGAAAATCGCGGGCGTTGGGCGGGAAAAAGGCTGGAGTCCGCACCCTATGGCGTTTGGTTTTGGTTTTAACAAACAGAAGGTTCTCAGCGCCGCGGAAAAGTTTGTCCAGCAGGGCAAGCTGCAGAACGCCATTGCTGAGTACGACAAGATCCTGCAGCACGATGCCAAGGATCTTACCGTCAACAACACCATCGGCGATCTTTACGCGCGGCTCGGCGACAGCGCCAAGGCCATCGAGTGCTTTAAGAAGGTGGGCGATGCTTATGCCGCGCAGGGCTTCACGGTCAAGGGCATCGCCATGTACAAGAAGATCACCAAGCTGCAGCCGAGCGTGGATGGATCTTTGAAACTGGCGGAACTCTACACCCAGCAGGGGCTGTTCAACGACGCCCGCGCCCAATACCTGCAAGTCGCCGAAGATTTCATGAAGAATGGCGACCTGGAACAAGCGGTGCGGCTGTTCCAGAAGGTCCTCGAAATGGACCCGGAAAACGTGCCCATGCGGGTCAAGCTCGCCGAGGTTTTTGTCCGGCTGGGAAAGAAGAAAGAGGCATGGGAAATTTTCGGCGCGGCGGCCGAATCGCTGCGCGCGCGTGGTTCACTCGTCGCGGCCGAAGATATTCTGAAGCGGATGCTGGTGCTCGATCCGGGTAACAGCCACGTTCTGCTGCTGCGCGGGAAGGCCGCCCTCGAGAGCGACGATCCCAAGAACGCCATTGCGTATCTGGAGAAGGCTGCCGACCTCGATTCTCATCCCGAAGGCTTACGCGATCTGCTGAAGGCATACCTGCAGATCGGAAACTCGGTCCAGGCTGCTCCGATCGCTGAGAAGCTGCTGACGGTGCACAACGATCCTGAGGGGCTGTTTCTATTGGCGGAGGGTTGCGCCCGCCTCGGCCAGTATCACCAGGCACTCGATATCTACACCCGGCACGCCGATCGGCTGCTGGCGACCGACTCGACCAAGCTGCTGGCCAGCCTGCATTCCATGATCACCCATGTGCGCGACGATTCGGGCGCACTGGACTCGCTGATGACACTGCTGAACAAGGCCGGCGAGAGCACCCACATCAACGAAGTCACCGAACTTCTGGCTCACTCCTCCGTCAAGGACGGAAACCTGGCCCGGGCTCGCGACCTGTACCAGATGCTGGCCACCACGGAACCCCAGAACCAGATGCACATGCAGAACTATCAGCAGGTGGTTGGGCGCATGGAAGGAGCAGCGCCAGCCACCGGGATCACCGCCGAAGAAGGGGCGGTCATCGTAGAGGAGTTGGAAGCGACGGCACCGGTCCTCGACCAGTTCTATCCCGACCATGTCGCGATTGCCGTGCGCTCCGCCGTCACCGATGCGGATCTGTTCCTTTCTTACAATCTGCCGGACAAGGCCGCCGTGCCCCTGCTGGGGGTTCTACCGGAGGCGCCGCGCGATGTGCGCCTGAACCAGCGCCTGGCTGCTCTGCATACCCGCTTCCAGCGCTTTACCGAAGCCGCCGTCTGTTGCCGCACACTGGAAGGCGTGTACCACGATGCCGGGTACCCGGATGAAGCTGTGCGCTATGGGGAATTGGCCGAACGCTACGAGCAGAACGCCGAAGCCGCCACTCCGTTGTCTGCCGGTTCATTGCCTGCTGCATCATTGCTGTCCACGGCTTCCTCGACTGCTGCTCCGTCAAGTATCGCTTCTCCTGCAATCCGACCTGCGGCTGCGCCCGCGCCCTGGCCGGTGGCCGCGCCCGCGGCTTCCGATCACGAAATTGCCGCTACCGCGCATCCGGAATTCGCCGTCCAGGAATTGGCCGTGCAGGCACCCTCGGACGAGCACGATGTTTCTGCCGACCTTTCTTCAGAGTGGGAGCACTCCCTTTCCGTCGACGAGCCAGCTTTGGCCGAAAAACTGCCGCCCATCGTCGCCAGTAAAGCGGGGGCTGATGCCGATGCTTTCAGCAATCCCGAGATCGCCGAGACCGTTGAAGAAGTCCGTTTCTACCTCGAACACTTCATGACGGACCAGGCCCGCGCCGGGATCGAGAAGCTCGAATCCCTGACCAGCGATCCCCGCATTCTCGATCCGTTGCGCGCGGCGGTTGAATCGGCTGGGCAGCCGTCCGCCGAGCCCGAGCCGGAAATCGCCGAGATCAACGCCGACGAGCCCGCGGAGTTCGAACTTGAAATGGATGGTCAGCACGGGTCTGAGTTTGCCACGTCGCCCGATCTGATGTCCGGGTACAACTACGAGACCCACGGCTACACGGAACCCGCGCCGGAACCAACCTACGCCGAACCCGCTCAAGCAGAATCCGTGCATGCGGAAGCCAGCGAGTTGAACAGCTTTGTCGCGGATCTGGAAGCTTCGCTCGGCGACTCTTTCCCGCTAGCGCAGCCGGCCGCTGCCCAGCTTCGAGTAACTGAGGTGCCCGAGACCCAGCCGTTGCCGGGCTGGCCGACGGCGCCAGCGCCGAAGCGTGCCGCCACCCCAGCAACGGCAGCACCAGGAATGCCCGAGCCGGAACCCGCGCCCGTGGCACATATCGAAATTCCGGCTGCCATGCCCGCGATCGCAGCATCGGCAGCAGGCGCCGCAGCCGCTCCCGCCATGAGCTACAGCCCTGCTGCCGTGCGTCCCTTGGGAGCGGGAGCCCAGGCCATGCATGCCTCCGACAGCGTCGACCTTTCGGAGATGTTCGGCGAGTTGAAGCAGGAACTCGAAGAAGAGATGGTTGCCGGCGACGACGATCCGGAAACGCATTACAACTTGGGAGTTGCCTTCCGCGAAATGGGCCTGCTTGACGAAGCCATCGCCGAATTGCAGAAAGTTTGCACTGCGATTGATCGCGGCAAAGCTTTTTCGCAACCCGTCCAGACCTATACCTGGCTAGCCCAGTGCTTCCTCGATAAAGGAGTTCCTGAAGCCGCCATCCGCTGGTATGAGAAGGCGCTTGCCATCCCGGGGCTCGATGAAGAAGCGCGCGTTGCCATCAACTATGAACTGGGGTCGGCTTGCGAAACCGCACTGGACAAACCCGCGGCATTGCGTCATTTCACCAGCGTGTACGGTTCGAATATCGATTATCGCGACGTGGCCGAGCGCATTCAGGCTCTGAAGTCGTAGAATGCACGAAGTGGGTTCGAAATTTGCGCCGGGATGCCACTCGGTCCTGCGCCCACCCCACGGCCGTACTCACAGCCTTACTAACGACGCGTGCGATGATTTCCGAACCCAAGCGACCCTTTGCCAGTGACTCCAACGGTGTCGGAGGACTCAAATCCCCGACGGAAACACCGGTCCCGCTCGTTCCATTGTCAGTTTCCGTTGCCAGCCCTTCGCCTTCGGCGGCGCGTCTGTGGCTCCGCCGCATCGGGGTGCTTCTGTTCGTATTTTTGTGCGCGACGCTTGGGGTGATGCTCATGATTCTGCCCTGGCGCCCCGAGTGGTCCGACAATCCGCTGCTTCTTCCGTATCCCACGCTTCGCGCGGTGGTAGCCACCGGCTTCACACGCGGCGTCGCGACCGGATTAGGCGTACTTAACGTGTGGATCGGATTTTGGGAGGCCATTCAATATCGGGAAGAATGAATGAATGAATGAATGAATGAAAAGTAGTCTCTCGTCGATGGTCGTCCGTCGTTGGCGAACAACGGCCTTCGCCGCACCCTCCATTGGTCAGCGAAGAGTGACTGACCCCTAACGACCAAAGACTGACGACCAGCGACTGATGACTCACTTATGACTGATCACAAACTCAAGCCCGCTCCGCTCGCGTATCAGAACGAACCATTTCTCAACAGCCCTGACGGCAGAATTCTGCGCCTGCTGTCCGAGTACAGCGAGCCGCTGTCGCGCTTTCGCCGCGAGCAGATCCAGGACACGGTCGTCTTCTTCGGGTCCGCCCGCATCCCCAGCCGCGACCACGCCGCGAACCGGCTGAGCGAAGTCCGCGGCAACGGCGCTGACTTCTCCGCCGCACAGCAGGCTAAAGATATGAAGCGCGCTGAGGCCGCTGTCGATATGGCTCGCTACTACGAAGACGCGCGCCGGCTGGCCTTCCTGCTGACCGAATGGTCCACTCAGATTCCAGCCAAGCGCCACCGATTTGTCGTCACCACCGGCGGCGGCCCCGGCATCATGGAAGCCGCCAATCTCGGCGCCCATGAGGCGGGAGGAAAAACCATCGGCCTCAACATCAACCTGCCCTTTGAGCAGAATCCGAACCCCTATATCACGCCTTCGCTCAACTTCGAGTTCCATTACTTTTTCATGCGTAAGTTCTGGTTCGCGTACCTGGCCAAAGCGCTGGTGATCTTTCCCGGCGGCTTTGGCACGCTCGACGAATTTTTTGAAATCGTTACCCTCGCCCAGACGGAGAAACTGGCCAAAAAAATTGTCATCGTTGTCTACGGCAGCGATTACTGGAAGAAAATCGTCAATCTCGAAGCCATGGCCGACGCCGGTGTTATCTCACCTGAAGATCTGGACCTGTTCAAGATGTGCGATTCGCCAGAAGAGAGTTTCGAGTACCTGAAAGAGGGACTGACCAGGTACCATCTGGGCCAGCAACCAAGCAAGCGCACCGGCGAAGCGGCCGTCCCGGAAATCGCCAAGACGCGACCCTAGCTCATGTGGCGCGGACACTCTTGTCGGCGTGAACTTGCTCCAAGCGAAAGTGGCTTGTGTCTTCCGCACCCGCTCAAGATTGAACTCCCAGCGCCCGTCTCCGTATACACTTCTACGGGTTAGTGTTTCCGGAGACAAACAAGATGCCCTCACGAACATTCCTGGCGACAGTATTTGGTTGTGCGATTTTTTTCTGCACAGCATCCACCCTCGCCCAACCACCAGCGGCGAACGAAATGCCGTCCGTGATCCAGGTTCCCGTGGAGGCACAGGCCTCGCCACACTTCGACGCGACGGCCGCCACCAACGCTTACCTCGCGCAGATTCCTGCCGACAAGACGGCCCGTTCCGACGCCTATTTCGAGGGCGGCTACTGGATGATTCTTTGGGACTTCCTCTACGGAGCCGTAGTCGCGCTGCTGTTGCTGAATCTGCGCTGGTCCGCCCGCATGCGCGATTTGGCAGAGCGCGTCACTCGCTTCAAACCCGTGCACACCTTTGTGTACTGGCTGCAGTATCTCGTGCTCACCACCATCCTCGTTTTCCCGCTCTCAGTTTACGAAGATTATTTCCGCGAACGTAAGTACGGGCTCGCCACCCAAACCTTCGGCCCCTGGATGGGAGATCAGATGAAAGGTCTTGGTGTGAACCTGGTACTGGGCGGCCTGCTGGCGATGCTGCTGTTTGGCGTTGTTCGTCTCCTGCCGAGGACCTGGTGGGTCTGGGGTGCGGTCGTGACCACGGTCTTCCTGATCTTTGCCTCTCTGATCGCGCCGGTTTACATTGTTCCCATCTTCAATAAGGTCACGCGCCTCGACGATCCGAAGATTGTCGATCCCATCCTGAGACTGGCGCGGTCCAACGGAATCCCAGCCAAGGATGTGTACACGATGGACGCCTCGCGGCAGACGACGCGGATGAGCGCCAACGTCAGCGGCTTCGCAAGTACGATGCGCATCACCCTGAACGACAACCTGTTGCGCCGCGCCTCGACGGAAGAAATTCAGTCGGTCATGGGACACGAGATGGGGCACTACGTTCTGAATCACATCTACAAGGGCATCATGTTTTTCTTTATCGTCACGGTGCTGGCTTTCGCCTACTTGCGCTGGGGACTCGACTGGACGCTACAACGCTGGGGCGAGAAGTGGCAGATCCGAGGCGTGGGCGACACGGCCGTTCTTCCGCTTGTGGTGCTGCTGGTCGCCATCTTTGGTTTCGCCCTCACTCCGGTCATGAACACCTTCACGCGCACGCAGGAATACGAAGCCGACATGTACGGTCTGAACACGAGCCGGCAGCCCGATGGCTTGGCCCAAGGGGCGATCCATCTTGGCGAATACCGCAAGATGAATCCTGGTTCCGTCGAGGAATGGATCTTTTTCGATCACCCCAGCGGACGCAATCGCATTTACGCCTCGATGCGCTGGAAGGCTGAGAATTTGAAACTGTTCACTGGTCAGTGAGATCCGTGTGGAGCGGACACTCTTGTCCGCTGCTTTGCTTTTATTTGGTGCCATCGTTTCGCGGACAAGAGTGTCCGTGCCCCACAAGAAAATGAGCAGTCTGCTCTATTACATCACCGACCGAAGCCAGTTTCAGGGCGACGAACGCGCCCGCCGCCGGGCGCTACTCGCCAAAGTCGCCGAAGGTGCGCGCGCCGGCATCGACTACATCCAGCTTCGCGAAAGAGATCTGCGCGCGCGGGAACTAGATACTCTGGCTCGAGAAGTCGTTGCAGCCGTGCGGGAGAATTCAACCGCGACGCGCGTCTTAATCAACTCCCGCACCGATGTCGCACTTGCTGCTGGAGCCGACGGCGTGCATCTGCGAGCGGACGACGTTGCACCTCATGAGGTGCGTCTGGTGGTTGAAGCCTCTGCCCACCGACCACTGGCTACTGACCACTTTCTCGTGGCCGCTTCCTGCCACTCGAAGGAGGACGTGATTCGCGCCGAGGCTGAGGCTGCCGACTTCGCTGTTTTTGCTCCGGTATTCGGAAAACGCAATGCCCTCGGAACACAACCCACGGGCCTCGCTGTTTTACGGGAAGCCTGCCGGGCGAAGATTCCGATCCTTGCCCTCGGCGGCATCACGATGGAGAACGCCGCCTCGTGCGTGCATGCCGGAGCGGCCGGTATCGCAGCGATCCGTTTGTTTCAGGAGAATGGAATTGAAGATGTTGTACGCGAATTGCGGGTACCCTGACTCCATGGAACCGATGGCACCGGCGGCACGGCCTTCCCGATCCCTCGCTGAAGGATCTGTTCCCGCACTCGTTCGCATCCCCGCAGGATGGTTCCACATGGGCAGTGACAGCGGACAGGACAATGAGAAGCCGGGTCATCGCGTCTGGATTGATGAATTCCTGCTCGCCGCCTGCCAGGTCACGAACGCCGACTACGAGAGCTTCCTGCGCGACACTGCATGTCTGCCACCACCGTTCTGGAGCGACCCCGCGTTCAATCATCCCGAGCAGCCGGTTGTCGGAGTGTCGTGGTACGAAGCAATCCGCTACTGCGAGTGGCTCAGCGCTGGCGCCCGCAGAAAGCTCCGTTTGCCCAGTGAGGCCGAGTGGGAGCGCGCGGCTCGCGGAGGTCGCGAGGGCGCACTTTTTCCGTGGGGCGATGCGCCTCCACAGTCGCTACCTGGCTACGCCGAGCGTTGCGCGGGTCATTGGAAGGCGGGGCCCGAGCCCGTCGGATGCGCCGAACCGAATGTCTATGGCCTCTACAACATGTGCGACAACGTGCACGAGTGGTGCAGCGACTGGTACTCGCCCGGCCACTATGCTGTGTCGCCCGAGCGCAACCCACTCGGTCCTGAAACCGGCGAGCGGCGCGCTTCCCGCGGCGGGTCTTGGCGTCACCACATTAAAATGTCGCGCTGCGCGGCTCGCTCCAGCATTCCCCCGGAATTCAAGTACGCCGACTACGGGTTCCGAATTGCGTGCGATGCTATCTTCGCCGCGCCGCCACAATCTCCAGAACCCCGGGTGTGATCATCCGGGCCCCCAGTGTGGCTTGGAGGGCAATGAAGGTCTGCCAGATGGATTCGGCGCGGCTGGGGGATAGGTAGCCCAAATCGACGAGGCGACGGCGACCGACTTCGACGAAGGTCGCCAGCCAGGTCCAGCTCAGGTGATCGGGCTGCACGACATCGATGATGGGACGAACACTGCGAAGTTCGAAACCGAGTTCCTCCAGCCAGCGCGGCAGATACAACGCGATGTCGGGCTCGCCACCGTTGTCGCGCCAACTCGCTATCACCGCGCTCACGAATTCTTCGAGTTCAGAACACGGCGGCGCGCCGCGCCAAGTGGAATAGTCGAAGTACTCGTGCAGAACGATGACCCCTTCCGGCGCGAGCGCGGACGCCATCCGCGTCAGAATGGCACGGGGACTCCTGACGAAGGCGAACACCCACCGACACCAGGCGCGATCGGCGATTACCTCCGGGAACTCACCGGCGTCGAGATCCGCTTGGTGCACGGTGATGTTGTCGATGCCGCGCTCGCGACACGCCACATCGAGCGCGCTTAGAAATCGTTCGGACTTATCGATGGCCACGACGTGCCCCGAAGGGCCAACCAACTCGGCAAGGTCCAGCGATGCGCAGCCGGGCCCGCATCCGACGTCTAGGACCGTTTGACCAGGGCAGATCCCGGCAGATTGCCAGGCGTCAAGCGCACGCTGCCGCCACGCGAGGTGCTGCAAGCCGAGGCGCTCGATCTCCTCATCGTGCGTGCCCAACACGTAATCTTTCGTCGAACCCATTTTTCTCACTCCCGCGCCGTGCCTAGCGTTTCGGCTTGAGCGTACCGGAGAGCGCCCCAAGCTTCTATCCGTTTCTTGCGGTCAAATTGTGGGCTGAAACGGCGAGCGGCTCCGACCGCTTCTTGACTGCGGCGAACGCGCGAAGCTATGGTCGCAGTGCATCATCAGGAGCTAAGTCTCTGAAGGAGTGAAGGACTGTATGACTGATCTCGCTTCCCACTATTTCGAAGAAATCAAGCGCCAGTTCCGTGGTCACAAGCGTATGGGCGAAGCGGCCATGGCTCAGCTTGAAGACAAGGATTTCTTCCTGGCACTCGATTCGGAATCGAATTCCGTCGCGAGCTTGGTCAAGCACATCGCCGGCAACGCGCGCTCGCGCTTTACCGATTTCCTCACGAGCGATGGCGAAAAGCCCGACCGTTTTCGCGATCAGGAATTTGAGGTCTCGGCGAAAACAACTCGCGAGGAAGTAATGCGCTGGTGGGAGCAAGTGTGGTTTCATGTGTTTTCGACGCTCGATTCCCTCAAGCCTGAAGATATGCAACGTACCGTGACCATCCGCCAGGAGCAACACACAGTAATGCAGGCGCTCAACCGCGCGCTCGCACACTATGCGCAGCACATTGGACAAGTCGTTTTCCTCGCCAAACACTTGCGCTCTTCACAGTGGCAAACTCTAAGCATTCCGCGAGGGCAATCGGAAAACCACAAAACTTCGAGTCCGAAGACGCACGGTCGAGGAACGTACAAGAAATAGCCGTCAGCTGGAGCCGGCGGGCTCACGGCAGAAAATTCGGAGACTAGGACATGCGAAAGTTACTCACCATCACGGTTGTTCTGGTTTTGAGCATCGCTCTAAGCGCGCAGCAGCCAGGCGTGCGCGCCGACGCGAATTCCACCGCGCAAGGCGAGATCAAAGCCCTGGAGTTGAGGCTGGCAGAACTTATCGTTCACGGTGACTGGGACGAATACACGAAACATCTTGCATCCGATTACCTGTACACGCGCGATAACGGGCATTTGGAAAACAAGGACGAGGCGCTGGCAAGTCTCAGCGACGCGAGGCGCAAGATCATCGTCATGGAAATGGAGCCGGCGGATCTTGCAATCCGCATCTATGGCGACACAGCGGTTGCTAACGCGGAGTTCACCATCACCGTTCGGGACTCCGGACAGGTGAAGAGCCGTCGTACCCGCCTAACCGACGTCTTTGTGAAACGGGACGGCCAATGGGTTCTGGTCGCCGGACAGGGCACGACAATCGGCAAGTAATCTTTCCGTCGCCCGATGTTAGAATGGCCCGTTTGCTCTTATAATTCCGCACTCATAAGGGGACCTCCATGCCCAGTAGCATGCCCGGCAAGATGCTCGCAGTGGTCAAACCGGAAGCCGCACCGGGCGCTGAAATCCGCGAAGTCAAAATTCCCGGCTACGGACGCACCGACGTCCTCTGCAAAGTCAAAGTCGCTTCCATCTGCGGCACCGATCTCCACATCTATGAATGGGACCGCTGGGCGCAAGGACGCATTCATCCGCCCCTGATCCCCGGACACGAATTTTGCGGCGAGGTGGTCGCGTTCGGCGATGAAGTCACCAGCGTCAAAGAAGGCGATTTCGTATCCGCCGAAATGCATGTGGCCTGCGGCAAGTGCCTGCAGTGCCGCACCGGCGAAGCTCATATCTGCCAGAACGTGAAGATCATCGGCGTCGACACCGACGGAGCTTTCGCCGAGTACGTCGTCATCCCCGAGTCGAATATCTGGAAACTCGATCCAGCAATTCCCCAGGAGTACGCGTCCATTCTTGATCCGCTGGGCAACGCCGTCCACACGGTGCTCGCCGGAGAAATCGCCGCGAAGACTGTAGCCATCACCGGCTGCGGCCCCATCGGGCTGTTCTCGATCGCAGTGGCGCGTGCAGTAGGAGCGACCACTATCTTCGCGATCGAAGTCAACGAACACCGGCGCAAGCTCGCGACCAGGATGAACGCCGATTACGCGCTCGATCCATCCAAAGAAGATGTGCGTGCCATTGTCGCCGAAAAAACCGGAGGCCTGGGCGTGGACGTGGTCCTCGAGATGGCCGGACATCCCGACGCCATCCGCACCGCCTTTGACATCATCCGCCGTGGCGGACGCATTTCTCTCCTCGGCCTCACCTCAAAACCCATCCCGCTCAATTTTTCCGAAGACATCATTTTCAAAGGCCTCACCATTCAAGGCATCAATGGCCGCCGCATGTACCAGACCTGGTACCAAATGACCGCCCTGCTCAAAAGCGGACGTCTCGATCTTCACCCCGTAATCACCGACCGCATCCCGATGAAGGATTTTTCCAAAGCCATGGCCCGCCTGAAGACAGGTGAAGCCAGCAAGATACTGGTGTATCCAAACGGAATGAAATAGCGTGCCCTGATTGATCCCCCTGCTCGGTGTCCCGCTCTACTGTTCTTTGAACCCATTCGGCCGAGTGAGCTCTTGCGGTCGTAGATGCCAAAAAATTCGGGACTGTAGTAAAACTTTATTAGCCGGAGAGGTGGCCGAGTGGTTGATGGCTCCGGTCTTGAAAACCGGCATACCCGAAAGGGTATCGGGGGTTCGAATCCCTCCCTCTCCGCCAGTACTTTTGTAATCTTGTACTTGCAAGCTGGTGATACCTACGCTGATACCAGAATCAGCGAGAGGTGATCACCAATGAATCGCGAAGTCAATCTCACCAAAACCAAAAGAGTCCAAACACCGCATGGAAGTCGATCCGTTCTTTGGCTAAATTCTTAGCGGAGGACGCAGCCTGACCTGCATTCTGAGGTGAAGTCGAGGGGTGGCGCGACGGTTTAGGTGCAGCCTAGCCGAGACCGGCCCTTTCGTTTGCCGGTGCCTCATTAGCATCACCATGCCACGTTTCCA
>Ga0182019_10000315_pt1 | contig 23926 bp, 20 predicted proteins | sample 812E2MmetaG_FD_120483 | JGI IMG/M metagenome (GOLD analysis project Ga0182019, IMG submission 120483) | Permafrost microbial communities from Stordalen Mire, Sweden - 812E2M metaG | ecosystem: Environmental > Terrestrial > Soil > Wetlands > Permafrost | place: Sweden: Stordalen | collected...
AAAAACGGCGGCATATTTCACCTGTTCGGGCACTCGTGGGAAATCGAGCGCTTCGGATTATGGGACGAACTAGACGAAGTTCTCGCATATATAGCGGCGCACGATAATGTGATGTATCTAACTAATGGCGAATTGATTAGGACCCTAAAGGCCAACTAGGCGTGTCGCCGATCGCTTTGAAAGATCTATCTCAACCGGTGAGGGTAAAGAAACAGCACAAATCCATGCATGTAAGTGCCCGTTGTGCCAGGTCTGGACCGAATACAACCTTAAAGAATAGGCTATTGCAGAATTAGACTGCTGCAACTTAAGGGTAGGTCGAGCGGCCCATGCTCTTGCAGGTGAGCCCGATAACAGTAAGAGTTCAACTTAAGATTGTCGCTCACTGCGGCGCGGGCGTGCCTTAGCTTGCCGTAGGTGAGCGCGCTGTCAGGCGACCTAAGCGGCCCTCGACGGCGACGTTATGCATGAAGGACATCGCGTGAGGATTTTTGAGAGATTGTCGAAAGCCAAAAAAGAGTCGACCTGAGTGAATTTGTCTTTGAGAAAAACTAAGTGAACGTAAGCTCAATAAGGGCGTACAACCTTGACGATCACTTTTTACCTAGTGAGACCCCCCTGGATCGGCTCCACATCAACTTACGAGAATTGAATGCACGGGGGTTGACGCGTACGTGAAGAGCGGGTACTTGAGGCAGATCACCGGACCGCAGATCGTCACGCGATTCTCGGATAGCAAATACGGCAACTATTACGTCCTCAAGCCTATTAGGGCGGGTCCAGCAAGCACAAGGTTGAAAGTCTTACTCACGCTCTGGGTGCCGAAGACGTTGCGCTCTATCACACGGTCCTTATTGGAACTCGAAATTGAAATAGCGGGTAGAGTTGTGCCTCCGGCTCTGGTTTTTTTACGATCCTCGATTCGCACGTTGGACACGCACGGCAGTCCCACAGAGGGTCCCGCTGTTCAGCTCCAGGCGATGCTCGTGTGCTATCGCACTCTGTGGCCTCTGTAGGTCACCGGGCCATTCATCTATTCTTCGCCCCAACGCCTCGATAGACGAACCCCAGCTTTATGACTGTCTCCGGGTCGAAGCACCGCCGGCCGTCGACGATTATCGGGGTGCGCATAAGATTCTTGATTTTGCGCAGGTCGAGCTCAGCGAAATCGCGATGTGCCGTCATGAGGACGAGTCCGTCGGCCGCGGCGAGGGCGTCGTACGCCGTTGATTCGGGTATAGCCAGTGCTCGCAGGACCTGCTCATCGACGTACGGGTCAACGAGGTGAACTCGAGCCCCCCGCTTCTTGAGTTCCCCCACGAGTACTTCGCTCGGGCTCTCACGAGAGTCGCCCACGTTCTCTTTATATGAAAGGCCGAGGACTGCTATCTTCGAGCCGTTCACGGCGCGTTCCTGTTCGTTCAGAGCGTCAGCGACCAGTTGGAAAACGTGCAGGGGCATATAGTCATTTATGGCCCTGCCGGCCGTGATCACCTGCGAGTGATAGCCGAGCTCTTCAGCCTTGTGAACGAGATAGTACGGGTCAACCGGAAGGCAGTGCCCTCCGACCCCAGCTCCCGGGTAATACACGTTGAAGTTCCACTTGGTCGATGCGGCTTTGATGACGTCCATGATATCAATGTGCAAGCGTTCAAAGATCAGTGCAAGCTCATTCATCAGCGCGATGTTGAGGTCTCGCTGGATATTCTCTATGACCTTGGCTGCTTCAGCTGTCGGTATATCCTTAACGATAAACACGTCCTTCGCGTTGCTTATGTACAGCCGCGCGGTTGCTTCAGCCCACTCCGGCGCGATGCCGCCGATGACGCGCACGACATCCCTGATGCCGTGGTCAGCGTCTCCGGGGTTGTACCGTTCCGGACAGTAGGCCAGTCCAAAATCAACGCCTGCTTTCAACCCCGACTCCTCAAGTATCGGTTTGAGTACCTCATCAACGACGCCCGGGTACACTGTCGATTCCAAGACGACGAGCTTCCGGCGGCCTAAGCCGTGCGCAATGGCTCGACCGGCGGACGTGACGAACGATAAATCAGGTCGCTTGTCCGACGTGATGGGCGTTGGGACCGTAATAATGATCACATCGCTTTTGCGTGTGGCTTCCACGGTGTCGGTGGTGGCCGTGAGTTTGCCACGTTCAACAAGTCTCTTGACGCGTTCGTCAAGGTTTAGGTCGGAGAGGTAGCAGCCTCCCGCATTGATGAGATCGACTTTGCTTTGAGTCCTGTTGACCCCTATTACGCTGAATCCATTTTCAGCAAAGTTGACGGCGGTCGGGAGCCCGACATAGCCTAGCCCTATCACGGCGATACCCGCCGTTTTGTTCTTAATTTTCTGATCTATCTCCACGTTCAAACCACCGTACGGTCTCTTCAAGCTCCTTTTTGAAATTACTATGCGGTGCATAGCCTAATAACCGCGCTTTCGAGATATCAGCAAGTGAGTGTCGGACATCTCCGGGGCGCGGCGCGACGTACGTCGGCGCCGGTTTTTTGTCGGTGATTTCAGACAGGATAACAATCAGCTCGTTGAGGGTAATGCTGCGGCCACAGGCGATGTTGAATGTTCCGATCTCGTTCGATTCGCACGCCCTAATATTTGCTTCTACCACGTGTTTCACGAACGTGAAGTCTCTGCTCTGTGTGCCATCTCCGTAAACGGTCGGCGATCTATCACTGAGCATCGCCGTGATAAACTTAGGAATTACGGCAGCGTACTGGGAACAAGGGTCTTGCCGCGGTCCGAACACGTTGAAGTAGCGCAAGGATACGGTGTGTAGACCGTAGACTTGGTGAAACACCGTGCAGTAGAGCTCGCCGGTCGCCTTCGTAACGGCGTACGGGGATTTTGGTGCGAGACACATGTCCTCTTGTTTCGGGAGTTCCACCGTATCGCCATACACGGATGACGACGAGGCATAGACCACTTTTTTTACACCCGATTCTTTCGCAGCGATCAAAACCTTCAGGGTTCCGGTGGCGTTGGCCTCGTTCGACTTCAGTGGTTCATCGATGCTGCGCTGGACGCTAGGCAACGCTGCGAGATGAAAAACGATATCATAACCGTCGAAGATTTCTGGTAAATTGAGCGCCGCAACGTCTCCGTCGATCACTTCTGGGCGCGCGTCATCCAAATGATCGATGTTCTCTAACTTCCCTGTCGACTGGTTATCGATTACGGTGACGTCGTTTTTTTCGACAAGCGCTTCAACTAAATGGGAACCAATGAAGCCCAGACCGCCAGTGACGATCACTTTCTTGCCTTTCATTGCGTTCGCCGATAGCTAAGCATCTAACCTATTTAAGCTTTCAACGACGGTCGCTGCCTGCGAGTCCCCGCCTCACAGCGCAGCTGAACGCGTGCTGGGTCGGGACACAACGGGGGAATGGCGCGCCCGGGGACGGGCTGTCATTACTAAATGTCAGCCCGACTCACGAAATTGGAGACGAGCGATAGCACAAGTCTGTAGCGAACAGCACGAGCTGGTGTCGAATTAACGCTTGAGTTCGTGTTTTTTTTCATAACCTAAACTATTGATAACTTTAGACAACTTTTAAATACTTTAACAATAATTAATAAGTAGTGCAATAGCGCGGAGAACAAGTCTTCGCAGCTATGGTTCTAATTCAAACGTGAGCGAATCATGCGGATTTTAATACTGAATTTGCGGGATCACAAGCATCCGTGCGCCGGAGGCGCTGAAGTCTTCACGCACGAAGTCGCGAAGCGGTGGGCCGCCCAAGGGCATACCATCACCCTCATCGCATCGAGTTTTGCGGGTGCCGCGCGCACTGAAGTGACTGACGGAATCACAATAATCCGCTTGGGCAATTATCTCACCGTCCGGTCGCGGGCGCGTGCGTACTATCGCAAGCACCTGAGAGGGAACTGCGACCTGGTGGTCGACGAGTACACGAACATACCATTTTTAGCCCCACGATTTGTGCAGGAGCCGGTCATCTTCCTGGTGCACGAAGTGGTGGGCGCAAAACATCTCGCGGTGCTCCCGCCTGGGATCGGTCATCTTATGCACTACTTCGTAGAGCCGCGATGGTACGCGTGCTACCGCAACGTCAACACCGTCACAGTCAGCAACTCCACCCGAGACGACTTGCTACAATTCGGCATCACTGAGACACGCGTCGTGCCTCAGGGACTTAGCCACGAGCCTTTGGAGGCGGTGCCACCCAAAGAAGAGGTGCCCACATTTCTGTTTGTCGGTCTGCTGAAAAAGGCCAACAAGGTGCACGACTGCATAACAGCGTTTAAGATCATTACATCCAAGATACCGGAGGCCCGACTGTGGATTGTGGGCCGCGGTGCGCAGCGTGACAAACTGGAAGCGCAGGCGAAAGGACTGAACGTAGAGTTTTTTGGGTACGTCGACGAGGCTCGCAAGGTTGAGCTGATGCAGCGGGCGCACGCCATGCTCGTTCCCGGAATACGCGAAGGATGGGGCATGGTCATCACCGAAGCCAATGCCTGCGGCACCCCCGCCATCGCCTACGACATCGTCGGTTACCGGGACGCGGTCAAAGACGGCGAAACGGGTGTGCTGACGGAAACGACCCCCGAAGCGATGGCACGGGCCGCGATCCGTTTCGCGCGTGACACAGACCTGCAAACGCGATTGTCAGAGGGCGCGTTGAGCTGGAGCCGGCAGTTCTCTTGGGACACGACTGCTGCCGCGTTTCTCGACGAAATTGAAAATGTTGCTGTGCTGGGCCAAAGACGCCGAACTCCGCGCGGAATCGGCGCCCCTGCGGCCGCGGTCTGACTCCATTCGAGTCAGAAACGAACTGAGATTGGACCGGCGTCTCGTCGTCGCTGGGACGAGGATCATGCGCTCACGTTTTTTCTGCGGTGCGTGCCGTTGAAAGGAGCGACTTCAACGCGAGTCTGAATATGGCTGAGCGGTCAGTACGCGCATTCTAACGTCATTTTTCCCCCCGAGTTTTTTCGACCGTCTCCATTCGCGTCGCTATGCGCGAACAGGGACGCGACTGCTAGAAGATCCCAAATTGCAAAAAAACGCATTTTTAATAGTTTAAGGCAATTTAGACTCCATTTCTCAAAGAAACCTTAAAGGCGTGCAAGATACAGGTGGGTTTGTTTTAGGACACGTGATAGATTTGGACGCGGTGAGGCATCCCCGATGCGTCCTCCAAGCGCGTGGGCAAAAAATCCGTATATGGGTATATTAGGGCTTGTGATTACTAACCTAACCTCAGCGTTCGCATCACCTCTGTCGGTGCACACAAACTCTCCATTACGCGTCACACGCATACGTCCAGTTGGCACTCACATTAACGTTTCAATACGATCAGACGTGATTGTGCCCTTTAAACTGCAGATATTAAGCCGGGCAACTTCAGCGGGATTTCACTCCAGAACGGCAGCAATGCCGTCAACGCGACCAAGAGCGTCGTCAATAACAAGATAATGCTCGCTTCGATGAATGCTCTCGCGTACGGGACGAAGTATCAGCGATTCCATACGAGCAGCGATTCCATACGAGCATATAGTTAGAAGCGGAGCAAGAATCGCAGTACCCTTGCTCGCAGTGTAGAGAGCGGCAACGTTTAGCGCTGCAAATCGAGCTTTAGTCTCACGGCGAGCAAGTGCGCGTGTTCGTTGCCAATAGCATTGTTTTATACGGTCGCGCAGTCTAAAAGCCAATTGAAAAAGGTTCGAGAAGCGTCTGGTGCGCATCGTGACTGCGGTCCATCGCGATAAAATGAGATGAGCAGGAACGTGAAAAAAATACTCGTTGTTCTAAATGACTGGCCGTGGAATATGGCAGGCGGCAGCAACTATCACACGATAAAGATAATTCAATACTGGACGCACTACTGGAACGACCACGATATCGATGTCCTCGTGCCTCGGCTCGGATATGGTTACGCGCAAAGACAGCTGGACGTGAAAGGCAACGCCATTGTCACGGATTCCTTCTTTGAGAGAGAGGCATCCACCTTGTTCGGAAGAGTCCTGTTGATTTGCTCACGGATACTGAGAGTTCTGCGGTCGCCGCCGCAAAAGAAATACGATGACATCATCGCTTCTTCTCATTATCTCACTGACGTGCTCCCTTCGGTGTATCTGCACTCGCGAAACCCGTCGAGCAAGCTCATCGCGTACTATCACTCTGCCCTCGTAAGCGAGAAAAGTGTCGGGATGTTTTTCTTGCGCAAGCTAAACGACGCGATATCGGTGCCACTGCTGCGGAAGTACGCCGACTTGATATTTGCTATGAATGAGCCGATCAAGGATTCTCTCATTGCTCGCGGCGTGGATGAAAAACGAATTCTGATTACCAACAACGGCGTCGACGAGATTGTCCACGAGGCGGAATCTCCGGTCCCCGTTTTTGATGCATGCTTTGTAGGCCGCCTCGAGCGGGGCAAGGGGATCTTTGATTTGGTCCGGATATGGAAGGCCGTGTCTTCTGAAATACCAACAGCGAAGCTTGTCATGATAGGGGATGGGTCTGAAAAAGATCGGCTCACCAAACTGATCGAGCGGGAGCACCTAACGAAGAATATCACTTTGTGTGGATTTGTAGAAGAAACGACGAAGTTCGATATACTGCGCAAGTCCACGCTTTTTGTGTTGCCCAGCTCGGTCGACGCGTGGGGCATCGTCATCGCTGAGGCTATGAGTTGCGGCGTGCCCGTGATCGTGTACGACCTGCCGGCGTTCCGCACTATCTGGGGAAGCACTATTGTCTACGTTCCAGAGGGAGACAAACGAGTGTTTGCCGAGACCGTGGTGAAGTTGCTGGAAGATGCACAATTGCGTTCAGAACTCTCAAAAAATGGTCTAAAACGACTCAGAGAGCTCCTGTGGGTCGATATTGCGAAATATGAGGCGAACGCAATTGAAAACGCGTGATGCGCATAAGGATACTAAACGATCGTGTCGGCCGAACGTTGGTATCATTACGCACGTGGACATAGACCGGGCCGCAGCTCGCCCTCTCGACAACCTCCTAACCATTCTCGATCCCCTGGCGAATAACTTATTCCTGATCACCGGCGGGGATTACGGCAATTTCGCTGATCGTGTACAGATCATCCGGACAAGCGAGACGAGGCGGACATCGCTGCTGTCCAAGGTACTTGAACAAGTGGTGGTTGGCGTTCGGATCGCAAACATTATCTTTAAGCTACGGGACCAGATCGATGTCTTGCTCTTCTTTAATGGGGCAGGACTCGCTGCGCCGCTACTCTTTGCCCGCTTTCTGAACATTAGATGCATAATAATTGTGACGTACTTGGGCGCCGCCCCAGTGGCACGAGCGATCAGAGAAAGTGGAGCCGAGCAAGAATCTGGTGAACTTGTGAGACTCCGCATGCTCGGCGTGCTCGAGCGCTTGAGTTACTTTTTTGCCAACGAGCTGATCGTTTACAGTCGGTCCATGGTGGAAGAGGCGGAATTACGCGGTTACCGCAAGAAGACCGTTGTCGCGCATCGCCACTTTTTGAACTTCGACGAATTCCGCTTTGAGAATAATGTCGAACGCAGAGACAATGTCGTCGGTTACGTTGGGCGTTTAAAGGAAGAAAAGGGCATCTTGACATTTGTTCAAGCAATTCCAAAGGTACTAGAAGCGCACAAGGACGCTACGTTTCTCATTGTGGGCGAAGGTGTACTAGAGGATCGAATCCGCAGGTACGTGCACGCGAACGGGCTAGACAGCAACGTTGAACTGACTGGATGGATCCCCCATGATGAACTACCAGGGTATTTGCACCGCATGAAGCTGCTGGCCCTCCCCTCGTATAACGAAGGGCTTCCGAACGTCATGCTCGAATCAATGGCGTGTGGGACGCCGGTCATTGCCACTCCGGTGGGTTCTATTCCCGATGTGCTGGTTGATGGGGAAAATGGTTTCCTTATGTACGACAACTCTCCCACCGCTCTGGCTGAGAGCATAATTGAAGCGTTGCAACGTCCGCAACTACAGCGAATCGCCGTAAACGCTCGGATGTTGGTTGAAACCGAGTTCCGTTACGAAAAGCTCATTAAGACCTGGGAGCGCATAATTTGCGATGTGAATGACGTCTAGCTTCTTCAGTGTATGATGATGAAAACACATTGGGCGAGCTCCATTGCCGTGCACGTGACCGCTTCGACTTGTGTGTTGCATCAGATTTGGAAGGGTGGGGCCTAAGGCAAAAATGCCTTGGAGCTATTTAGTCCTGCGACTTTAGGCAGCGTAGATAAATCGGTTCCAGATCCTTAGCCACGCTTTCCCAAGCATACTTCTGCACCAGTACTCTGTTATTCTCGGACATTCGATGCCGCAGTTCGGGATCATCCAGGAGTGTAGTAACTTTATCAGCTATTTCAGCTGCATTTCGAGGCTCAACGAGAAAAGCGTTTACTTCTTCCTTCACAATTGATGAGATACCTGTCACGTTAGTCGCAACTATTGGCAATGAAGCAGCCATGGCCTCTAAAAAAGAAACGGGAAAACCTTCTGACAAGCTTGGTGAAACGAAAATGTCAGATGCAGCTAAGTATTCGGGAACCGCCTGATTTGGGACGCTGCCGACAAAGATGACATTTTCTTTTAGATTTAACTCTTCCACGAGAGCGTTTAAACGCGTGCCTTCCCCCTCTTCTTCTCCGGCAACGACCCCCCCTACGACGAGCAATACGATATTTGGATCTCTCTCTCGTATTAGTGCGAGAGCTTGAATGAGATACGCAACTCCCTTGACGGGGCGAAGATTGCCGACAAAAACTATAATTCTTGCATCAGATCCCAGCAGAAACTTTTTTCGCGCCTCTTCTTTCGAGATACGACGGCCGAATCTCTCGACTTCAACTCCATTAGGTATAACTGCGGCCGCTCGGCCATAATCGTGCAGTATTCGTTTCCCCATGTCCTCAGTCAGGGCTATTGCTGTGCACGCGTTTCGAACGACTACTCTTAAGATTACTTTTAAGAAAAACGACGTTCGAGGACGAACACTTCCAAGGAGATAGATCTCAGAGCCCTGTCCAGCGACGACGTAGGGTTTTTTCAATGTGCTCTTCACCAAAATCGCACATGTGCTGACCAGAAAACTTTGAAAGTGAATGATTTGTGGATTAATCCTCCGGATGGCCAGACACATGCCTAGTTGGAGAATTGCCCTTCCGAGCACAGAGGAATTCGGCCAATAAAGTCTGTGTACGATTACTCCTTCATAGCGCTCTTCTTTAGGCAGTCCGGGGTCTCGTGACGTGATCACGTGAACTTCATTGCCCCGCGCTTGCAGATGTTTTGCGAGATAGAACGTCGCCAGCTCTGTTCCTGCCCTCCTTTTTGGTGGGAAATAGTACGCAAGAATCGCTATTTTCATTATTTCAGCGCGACCGTTTGGGATGGTTTTCTTTCTGTGCACTGAGGGGCCCGCAGAACATCAAACGGGTCTAGGAGCGTCTACGCCGTGAACACGTCGCAAAGATGCGACATAACTGTCAGATAATCGTGGACTGGTGCTTGTGTGGTCTTTTTCAATATTAGAACATTTCGTTATCGCTGGTGCACGTGTTACGCCGTTTATGTGTACGACGTGGGTTTTTGAAAAGAGAAACTGGGCATCTTCTCACGAAATCGATCTCTAGCGTACGACTTTTGGAAGGACAAGCTTCTCGGTCCTACGCTCAAAGCTCGAACAAGCGCGAAATGATCGAGCTTGCTGGTAGCGCCGTTAGTTCAGCAGAAAAGGTGACGGCGGTCCTGCTTTAAGAGGCGTCAAGGGCACCTAAGTTGACCGCTGACAGTTCGCCCTTTTTTAGCCGGTTAGAATGGAGTTTATTCAGACGCTCAATGTTTCTGGGAGCCACAAATGCACGTTTAGTTTCGGCCGCGCAGTTGCACTGGCAAAAAGCATAAAAACGCTGCTTGTGCTTAGAGCACTTGTTTCGGCCATTGTTCGCTCGTCCAAATTGAAAGTCCACGAAGGCGAGTTTTTCGCTGTATATTTTAACACAATCACGGCAGAAACTTCATTCATAACAGGCCGCGGATGCAAGTGCTAAGCAGACGTGAAACTAATCCAAGGTTCTACCGAGGATCGCTCGCGCTGCAGGTTCTTTTTTGGATAAGCGAAGCTTGATATGAGATAGCGTCGAGGTTTAGCATCGTGCAAAGGCCTTAGAACAGCCAGATCACTTTTGAATGACAAGGTAATGAATATCCTGAGAACAACTCGTTTGATTACCTCATGAACACGGCGCCATGATCAGCTTAGACCCAAAAAGGATATCCGCACTCTCGCTTTCATTAATTGCCCTAACGGACATATCCATCATCCTAAACGTCCCTGTTCTAAGACAGGTTCTGGGCTTCACAACGCTCACCCTCCTCCCGGGGTTTTTGCTCATTCAAATAGTTCGAGTCTCGGCGAATCGCTTGGAAAAAATTCTGTATGCGGTCGGCCTCAGCGTTTCTTTCGTGCTGTTCGTACCGCTGATGATGAATTTCGTTTACCCAAGAATTGGCATCTCACAGCCAATATCGCTTTTGCCCCTCGCCGCGACATTTTCGCTGATTCTGGCGGTACTGACCATTGTTGGGTACAAGAAAGGCGCGTTGGATTTTCAAATCACGGCGGCCGAACTTGCGAAGCAGATTGACGTTATGCAAAGCCCGCCCGTTCTAGGTGCTGCCCTGATCGTCGCACTCGGCATTCTAGGCGGACTCTTCATTCGGTACGATATGAACTCCCTTTTTTCCTTGCTGTCCACTGTAAGCATCGTCATCATCTTCCTTTTGGTAGTAGGCCGCCGGGTCCCGGCACGTTTTTATCCGCTTTATATAGTAGCAATTGCGCTGGCATTTCAATATAGCCGTACGCTCGCATCGCCAAATCTGATCGCCGGCGGTGACATTAATTATGAGCTGTATTTTGCTGACGTGGTAAGAGCAGTGGGGTTTTGGAATCCAAGTTACACAATCGCAGATATTGCCCACAGTGACTATTTTGGAATGCTGAGCGTAGTCTTCTTGCCGAATGTCTACTCGCTTTTTTGCAATGTCGATACGGTGTTGGTGTACGAACTAATATACCCGGTTATCTTCGCTTTTGTGCCCCTCGGATTGTACTACATGTACCGAACAAACATAAGCACAGCGCCGCCGAAATCCAACGAAACGTCGGCGTTTCTGGCGGCATTCCTTTTCATGGCTTTTTTTGGGTTCTTTCTTCAACTGCCGCGGGAGCAAATTGCAGAACTTTTCTTGATTGTGGCGCTGCTGGTAATACTAGGTACCTCGTTGCAGGGCTCAAAAAAGGGAGCACTTTTCATAGTGTTTACTGGTAGCATGATAGTATCTCACTACGCCACATCTTACTTGTTTTTGCTCTTTCTTTTTGTCCTTTGGTTCGGGCCGGCCCTGGTCAGAATGGTGAAACATCAACAGAAAGAGGGTAGACCAGCGGTCAGCGCGTGGATGGTCGCTTTTGCCTCGTTCATCGCTGTTGGCTGGTACATGGGTACTTCCGGTGGAGCCGCGCTTAACGTGCTGCTACAACTAGGCAGCCATACGTACACTACGTTCACCAGTGCGTTTTTTTCGACGAGTAACGACGCATACGTAACGAACGGGCTTGGTGGTGGCGTTTCTGGTTTACCGTTCACGCATACGCTCGCCCGCTATTGGGGCATTGTCGTAGAAGTCTTGCTTATTATTGGTCTCCTCCTCTTAATATGGCGCCGCAAGACTCTGAAGGTGAATTCTCAGTTTCTTCTGCTCTCGATCGCCAGTCTCTTCCTGCTACTGATTCTCGTCGCAGTGCCTACGGTGGGGAGCATTGTAACCGGCTGGCGGGGGTTCGCTCTCGCGTTGCTCTTTTTGGCGCCCTGTTGCATATATGCTGTAGAGGCGATTGTTGAGCGTGGATCGAGCTGGATCCGGGCTAACGAGGACCTTGCAGCGCAGCTCAAAGGAGCAGCTCTGATCGCGGTAATCGTTCCATTTTTCCTGTTCAACTACAACTTCATTTTTGAGATTACCGAGCACCCGGCAAACTTTGCCTTCATTCCGTCGCAGGGACAAAATGGGCGTGTTATCGAATACTCCGACAGTGAATCGTGGTCGTATCTACTGGTGTCGCCGGTTCCAGATCAGAATGTCTATGCCGCCCAATGGATTTCAGGCCTCTTGGGTCAATCACAGATCTACGCGGATAGCTCAAGGCTCACCGACCTTATCGGCTACGGCCACGTGTCGCCAGATTCAGCCAATCTGATCACATTCTCTAATCTAAATCAATCTCTGCCAGAAAACTCCTACGTCTATTTTGGCGCAGCGAACGTGCAACAAGACAGTCTCGCCTTAAAAGACGCGAACGGCAATATCGTATTTCAAAATTTATCGACTTCTCCAACGTTAACTGCCGGAAACAAAATATATAGTAATGGCCTTGCGGAGTTTTATTATGTACAACCGCCAACGGCGCCTACACCCTCGCCACACTCACCATCACCACCAGCAACACCAAGCCAGGCACCAACCAATCTCTCCTGCTGTACAGCACCCTCAACGCAGGCATCGCCCCCTCCGGCAAATCCATGGTGCTCAAAAGAGTGGATCTGTCCGGCTGGTCGGCAGGTCGGCACCACCACCACAGACAACTGTTATGACCTCTTTTCAGTAAGCGCCACTTATCAGTCGCTCGCAGATCGCCGCATTTAATTAACGATCACCGACCCAGCTGCGAAAATGAAAGTGGAGAGTGGCGGCCGCCGCCCTGTTCGGAGCTGAAGCCTATTTCCAGACAGTGTTACCATTCCTACGTTTGAGCAGCGTTCAGGAGCCTCCCTCGCCCAGTATTCTACGGCAACAGTCGCTTCGCGCTAGCGCACACCAAAACTGATGTTATATAGGGCACTTAGCGCCTGCGTTACCACTCTACCTTTGCGAGGCGCAGTGCCCCGGCATCGAGTCGATCGCACGCACGGGGTCTACCGCCGTCGCCGCGTTCTATACGGCGCCATTGGTGCACAAACTCAGGGATGCGGAGCGACTTCGGGGGATAACTTTCTAGTGATGTCAAGAGAATCAGCATTTGTGCATAGTGCGAGTGCCTCGTCCCGTTCTCAAGATAGCAATCCATCGAGGTGTGGTTCACAGAGCAGCTAGCGTGCGATCCGACAGGCCATTGATGTGCGCATTTCGCGTTAGCCGATCTCATGTTGCTAACTCGATCTTTTGAGGGCCTCCACGCATAACTGGGAAAAGGGCTTTGGATTGTCACGTCGCACCTGCGAGGTGGAGGCAATGTTCCACCCGGCCTGCTGAGGGTCCAGGGAAGGCAGAAAACTGTTGGCTTCGTGAGATCGACCACGAGTGTGTGGCCGAGCGACCGCCATTGTTGAATCAAGCGCCGTCGATTTGCGAGAAGGACATGTCTGACGGCATTGCTTATGATTCAATGCATGTGCGTGCGCGGCTGTGCGCCGCGGCGAGTCTTAATCCTTTTCAATACCGTATCTTGCAGCGATTGCAATAGGTAGCATGTGATAAACAAGCCCGGCACCCCTACCACGATAAGTATCAGATCGGTTTGAATCGCCGTGAGGTGAAGGGCGTACGTCAAAACAAATCCAAGACCAACTAGTATGGGGAGCTGAAAGAGGTAGATAGTGTAGGTTGAATACGCAACGAGGCGATACAGGCGATGCGGCGCGCCGTCCGGTGTAGTCAGGACGGCCCTAATCACTGCGATGGCAAACAGGCTGAACAGAAAACACAGCAAACCAGTTATCGCGTACGCCACAAACGCAACAAAACTACTGGGGAGCAGGCTGCTCAACCCGCGAACGCCAAAGGTCGAGAACAGACCGATCACAAAAGCCACGCAGAAGCACGGAATTGCACTGGGAACAATGCGTGAGGCGAATCTTCTGCCAGAGGTTGCCTTTTTTGTGACAAAGGTCCATTTGTCTGATAACGCATATTTGCTCGCAAACATACCACCAACAAATGGACCGAAAAAGACGAAGAGTCTAGAGTCGAGTGTGTGCACCAACAGTTGCGTTGCCGCTAGAGCGACATAAGCCAAAATTGACACCGCAATGAATCTCACTGGTTTTGAGGAAAATGCGATGAGTAGTGGATAAATCAAGTAGAAGACCCAGATCACTCCAACAAACCACAGGGCCGTCATTTCGTGTGTAACGTAAGGCGCAGTCGAGATTAGCCCTTGCAGTCCAAGGACGTAAATCGCAATAGTCGTTGAACCGTAGGGAGAAAACCACGCGGCGAGATTTGCAGCATTATAGTTGAAAGCGTACGCTTGGAGCGGGAGAAACCCAAACACCACGTAAATGAACACTGCTACCCAGTATAAAGGGAAAAGCCGCAAAGCCCTCCTTTTGAAGAAGCTCGCGGCATCGTGCCAGGTACCAAAAGACTTATTGCTCCAGTACAGTGCATAGCCTGATACAAAAAAGAACAGCGCCAGTGCTAAATTTGCAATGTAGCCTAAAAGGTAGCTTAAGACTGCAGTGGAAACAAAGTACAGTCTGCCGAAAAGGTTTGGGTCGGTTTCCAAGAAGTAATATGAATGAACGAACACAATTGCACAAATTGCTAGTGCCCTCGCGATATCAAGCTCATATAGCCGTTTGATAACATCTTTTGTCATAGTCTGACGATCTAATGATCCGTGGTAGTCCGCACGAAGTGACCGTTTTGTCACTTCCACATTTTTAGGCGATCAGTACCGATGAACGCAGGGCACATATCACTCCTTCGATCTTTACGCATTGGTGACTAGCTAACAGGCTATTTCGTCGGAAAACTGCGCCGAAGCCAGCACCTAAGCATCAAACCCCCTACGTATTAAGCCGTCGGTTTTTAGCATCAACGGTCTGAGTAGCAACGATAGCACGTCGATGCAGAGTAATCAAAAACTATCAGTTGACTAAAACACGTATCGGACAACTCGTGCGATAAGCGGTCTTGGCGCCAGATGAGTGAAAGCAAAACAAGAAAGCTCACAGTGCTTTTAGAGGCCAAGCTTGGCTGCGGAATAGTTGAACTGCAGGGAACTGCTGTAGTGATCATGTCTGCGGGCGGCGACGCAAACAATTCTTGCTACAACAGAAAGGCTTGAACTTACTAGGAGCGGGAGAGCCCCGGCCAGCTCCTTGTCAAGTTTAACAACTGTGTTGGTATGTCTCTGACAGCGTCGGACGTTCCAATGCCTTTTTTTCAAAATGTCGTCAAGTGGCGATTCGGCACGACATTCCACGGAAAACGAAACCTCGCAAAGGCAAGCTCATGCGATCTGTACCTGTGCAAGAGACAGATTCTTTAGCTTCCCCGAGTTGATAGAGACTACGAGTGCGCGCGGCAGAACTGAAACATATATATAAACTCGCAATTAGTTCCACCTAGGTCTAGCCCCGATGCCGCTCAAGGAACTTGGTTTCCGCTTGCTTAGTGCCCTGTATGAGCTAGTTTTTAAGGAGAAGATGGGCAACGAAGCGCGGAAGTTAATCTTAGGTACCTCGTACGTGGGAATCGGCACGATGTTCGGAGCCTTGCTTGCGCTGACCTTCAGCATCCTTGGGGCGCGAATACTGGGGCCCGCTAATTTTGGTAGTCTCGGCCTTGTCACGACAGTAGGCGCCATTCTCACCATATCAATGCAAGTAAGCCTTACGCCCATGATAAAATATAGTTCGGAGGCGCAGGATCATTTTGCGCGGCTCAGCATCATCTCCACTTCGTACGTCCTCATAGCGTTGTTGACTGCAGTCTCGACATTAGCATTCGTGCTTTTTTCTGCGCCATTATCGTACGTGTTCGGAGTATCAGTAGAGCTTTTCTTTTTCGCTCTTTTCTTCGCCGTTACTTCTACGTTCTTTCAGTTAACGCTGAATTCTCTCAGAATCTTGTTCAAAATGAGAGCATATGCGCTTCTCACGGCCGCTCAAGCGGTCGTGCTGCTTGCTGCGTTTCTCACATTTATCAGCCACGACATGAGGTCGTGGGAATCAGCGGCGTACTCGTACTACCTATCCTACGCGGTGGTCGGTTTCATTTTGATCATCTATCTTAGAAACTACATGAAACTTCGATTTGAGTGGTCCTGGGCAAAGAAAATTATGCATTATTCTGTTCTCGCCCTCCCCGGAGCTGTGGCGGGCATCTTTATGGGCGTCGACAGAATACTCATTAACAAGTTCATGACGACCGCAGATGTGGGAATTTACAACGCCTATTTCCTGCCATCGATAACGGTAGCCTTCATGCTGTGGACGGTCATTAATGCCGGTTTTTTCCCTTATGCATCCAGAAGCGACGACAAATCAGCCATTTTGCGCCATGCCAGCAAGGCAGCGCCGTACCTCGCCGTCTCGCTCACGCCATTACTGCTTCTGCTAGAATGGATACTATTTGTTCTGTATGGGCACCAATATCCGTTCAGTTGGGAAATCGCCGTATTTTTTGCCATTGCAGGCACAATGAGCTTTCTTTACTTGTTCCTCAGCTGGCTCATCGCAGCTGAAGGCACGCGCGGCGCCAAAGTGAACACCATTAGCAGCATTATAGGGCTCATTATGCTCATCGGTTTCGACGTGGTCTTGATCCCACTGATTGGTATTCTAGGCGCGGCAATCACGCTCGTCTTCGCTTATCTGGTAGCGGCCTTCTATCTCCTCTCAAGACGGCGTGTATTGAGCGCGAACCAGCCGCCGCTTACGGCAACGCAGAGCAAATAGGACGAACAAAACTGAAGCAGCGATCAACAACGATGCCCTTCTCGACACGCCTAGTGTCTCGAAAAGGTGGCCCTCGCGACTGAAACATCGCATCACATGGCTTTTTGGGTTTGACGTTTCGCAATCCGGAAAATGAATCAAAAACATTGAATGCTCGATAACCTGGTCTCCGATGACGTAATGATTCAGAGATGGTTTAATCGTGCGAGCTTCGAGTGTGGGCGACGAGGACCTTAGTATAGTTGAGGTCTACCGGTCGATCTTTCAGAGCCATTGCCTGATCGAGTTTTGGTTGCCTGTGTTTTTCAGACAGCCTGGCTTTTTGAGAAAGGAGCATTTTTTACGAGCTGATTAAGAAACACCACAACACGAAAGGCGCTCGAAGGCCATTCAAAATGCTTTTATTCTGAACGCGCGACTGACAGCATAGACGAGAAATGGTATTCGGTGCTGTGCAAGAAAAAATTGAAGAATACGCGCGTACGCTCGGTCGTCCGAAGCCCCCCCGCCACCTATCACTGAATTTTAGGGACATTGATGAACCGTCGTGTGATCGGCTAGAGCAGTCGCTTATGCGCAATTTTTTCAAAACACGGGCCGTTAGCGAAGAGTATCTCTCGACGGCAGCTTGTCAGAGCGATCTGTTAGAGCATGCACACGGACGGTTAGTCTATTATCGCTTGTTCATCATTCCGTGGCTCGATCACTTTAAGCCCATCAACAAGGCAAGTATTTTGGAAATCGGCTGCGGTACAGGAGCTTTGACGGTCGCATTAGCTGAGCAGGGGGCTGACGTAACCGCTGTAGACGTCGATAAAAATTCTCTGATCGTCGCAAAAGAACGCTGCGAAATCTATGGGCTGGAAGCTAAGTTTATTGAAGCGAATGCCGCCGAAGTTAAAGCGCTTTTACGAGCGGCGCATTTTGATTGCATAATCTTTCCTGCATCCTTAGAGCATATGACGCACGAAGAGCGACTCATTGCGATGAGAGATACGTGGAACATGCTCGAAAAAGACGATTTCTGGTGCATATTAAGCGCCCCAAACCGTCTGTGGTATTATGACAGCTATACGTCCTCTTTGCCTTTCTTCTTCTGGTTGCCCGACGATCTTGCACTCAAGTACTTGCAGTTCAGCCCGCGAACTGAGTTCTCACAATCATATAGAGCTTCAAACGACACTTCTATGTCTGATTTTCTGAGGTTAGGCCGTGGGGTGAGTTTTCACGAATTCGAACTTGCCATGGCACCCATAAAAGAATTAAACATCGTCAGCGACCTTTCTTCATACCGACGGAAAAGAAATGTGTTTTACTGGTTGCATTGGAAGATGAATGACGGGCGTTACAGTTCATTCCTTTCCAAAGTGCATCCTGCTGCTTCAAATGGGTTCAACGAAAGAACCCTCAATATCATCATCAAAAAGGACGAGACCAACTAGTTCTAGATCTTCGCGAGTCTGTGGGGCCAAGGCGTTCGAGAGCAACCACGGGCGACCTCATGTTTTAGAGGGTGCACAGCGACCGATAGATACGCGTAGGGACCCTGAGAAACAGTGCTAAAGGCTACGTAGCACGCGCTACTGTAGAGATACCACGTGGAATTATTGTGTCCTGGCGTGACGTGCGGACGCTCTTTGCTGACAACGTCAAGCAACTTACAGAACTCTAGCGCAGTTTTAACGAGTGTTGCTACTTCGCGCTTCTATCTGACCCGAGGACCCCGTCAGAACCCACGCGATGTATGTTTTCAGACCGCTCTCAAGGTCGGTCTGGGGGCTCCACGATAACAGCCGCTTTGCCTTTGCGGTATCTGCCAACGTATCGCGAGCGTCTCCCTTTTGTTGCTCGACGTGCTGTACACGGGCCTTCTTGCCCACGAGGTGTTCTATGCTTTCGATGAGGGCGTTGACGCTTATCGTGTGCCCTCCTCCGATGTTAAAGACTTCACCCTTGCTCTCGCTTTGGGCCGCTACTATGAGCGCGTCAACGACATCGTTGACAAAGGTAAAATCCCGTAATTGCTGCCCGTCACCGTAAAGTTGAATCTCGCCTTCATTCAATATCGCGTGCACAAATCTGTGGATGGCCATGTCGGGGCGCTGGCGTGGCCCGTAAACCGTAAAGTAGCGCAATGAAACGACGGGGACACTGTAGTTCTTCCAATAGAGGTAACAGAGATTCTCCGCCGCGAGCTTTGTCACCCCGTACGGGGAAACGGGCAACGGTCGAGCATCCTCCTTCATTGGCAGCTCGGCGTCTCCATATACAGAAGAAGAAGACGAATAAATGAAGCTTTTCAGTTCTGTGGAGCGATAAAACTCCAGCAATCGCTGCGTTGCTTCTATATTGTTCTTCGTGTAGACTGCAAAATTTGCGCCCCATGAAGCACGTACGCCTGGCTGTGCCGCCATGTGAAACACATGGTCAACGCGTGGAAATCTATCCATCTCCACGATGTCTTGTCTGATAAGCGTAAACCTCTCTTGATTCAAAGCGCACGACAGATTTGCGAGTTTCCGTTCTTCCGCATAGTAATCGGTGAAGCAATCGATCCCTATCACATCGTTATCGCCTTGCAATAATCGCTCAACGAGGTGCGAACCAATGAATCCCGCGCACCCGGTTACCAAAACTCGCGTCATTTTTCCTCCACTGGATCCGCGCGCGCGTTACCCATACACGTGGAAACTGCGAGCGCTGCCATGTCAATCGTTCGAGCAGTATTTCCCCCCTCACAAGCTTTCGCTGCGGTCATGCCGTCGGCCTGCATAATCGGGACCAAGAGGCAGTGCGTAAACTTTGACCAAAGTCAAGACGGGCCACCATTTTCCAAAGCAAGTCGCTTTTTTGCCAGATATTCGATTAATTCGCGTTTCAAGTCGTCTCGTTCGAGTGCGAAGTCGATCACCGCCTTCAGGTACCCAATTTTATCTCCCGCATCATATCTCAATCCCTCGATCACGTGCGCATAGACCTGGCGCTCATTCAGGAGCAATCGAATCGCGTCGGTAAGCTGCAGCTCGCTACGCGCGGAACGGGGCACCCGTTTGATGCAATCAAACAGGTCCGCGGTCATCACGTACCGTCCGACGATGCCTAAACGGGAGGGGGCCTCTTGTAGGGTTGGCTTCTCGATTACGTCACTCAAGCGGTAGAGCGAATGATCCACCTCCTCCCCTTTCATAATGCCGTAACTCGATATTTTCTCATCCGGAACACGCTCTACCGCAAGGATAGGGCTCTCGTACCGTTCATAGAGAATTCCGAGTTGCTGTGTACACGGAACGGTTGACTTTATAATGTCATCACCCAGCAGCACTGCAAAGGCATTATTCCCGATATGTTTCTCGGCCTTTAAAACGGCATCTCCGAGCCCCTTAGGCTCTTTCTGCCGTATATAGTGAATGTCCACTAACGAGGATATCGTCCGTATCTGCTCAAGTTGTTCATACTTACCATCGTGGGCCAGATGATTCTCGAGCTCAGGAGAGAAATCAAAATAGTCCTCGATCGTTCTCTTGCCCCGTCCGGTGATAATTATGATATCGTCAATTCCCGAAGAAACTGCCTCCTCGACTACAAACTGTATGACGGGCTTATCGACAATCGGCAGCATCTCTTTTGGCTGCACTTTCGTGGCAGGAAGAAAGCGCGTACCTAACCCCGCTGCGGGTATCACTGCTTTTTTAATCATTGTTCTCTTTTTCATCGACGGAGGTCGGTGCAAATGCTGATCGTCTGAGGGCGCAACACCTCGCTCACCGCGTGAACGTTGCGCGATACTTTGCAAATTCTTCCCCTGGACTGATCACCAAGACCTCTAACTGCTTTCGCGCCGCCACACCACAGCACACAAAGAGCCACTATGAAAAGGCCTTGTGATGGTGTGCGGCTTTGCACTTTCGTGAACCACTCAGGATGAGTCCGTTAAAGACTTTTTGCTTTGTTCTCCGACCGGCTCCGACAAAAGGTTGATCTTCTACTTCGCAGGACCGGCATCACGCTTGTGGCTCTATCGTCTTGCCGAATGCCAAGCCCCCGCCTCAGGATAGAACACGAAGGCGCTATCTGGATAAGAAAAACGAGACGCTTCTTTTCGTGCAGAACGCCTATTATCTCACCTTCAGGGGCAAACTACCGCGTGTGCATCGGAGGATACATCTCTTTTCCTTCTTCAACGGAAATTGGCACCGTAAACACAACTTTTAAATGAATGACCGCACACGAAAACGCAGTGCAGCGCATATCGATCGTCGGAACCGGGTACGTTGGCCTGAGCACTGCCGTGTGCTTTGCGTCGCGGGGCTACGATGTTATCGCCTCTACGCGCAGCGAAGATAAAGTGCGCATCATCAATGCCAAGCGAGCCCCCTTTCACGAACCAGGACTCGATGAAGCGGTGCGAACCAGCATCGAATCGGGACACTTGCGCGCTGAGATTGATCGTTCTGAAGCGGTGCGTCAAACTGAGGTCACGTTTCTCACTGTGGGCACGCCGGAGAACGCGGACGGAACGGTCGACCTCCGGTACGTCATCGGTGCGAGCGAGGACATCGGGCGTGCGTTACAACGGAAGAACGCCTACCACCTCGTTGTGGTCAAGAGCACCGTAACGCCAGGCACAGTGCGGGGCCCTGTTAAGGCCGCTCTTGAAGAAGTCTCGGGACTCGTTGCAGGGTGTGATTTTGGCCTTTGCATGAACCCGGAATTTCTTCGGCAAGGATCAGCACTTCAGGATACGTTGTACCCCGATCGCGTAGTAATTGGAGAATACGACAAGGGGTCAGGCCAACTGCTGGCAGAGCTGCTTGAGGCTTTTTACGGGCCTGATATCCCTATACTCAGGATGAGTCTTGAATCGGCAGAGATGGTCAAATACGCGAGTAACACCTTTCTTGCGATGAAGGTCTCCTATGCAAATGAAATGGCAACTATTTGTGAGCGGGTCCCCGGCGTCGATGTGTCCGAGGTGATGGCAGGCGTGGGACTCGACGAGAGGATCAACCCCAGATTCCTCAATGCCGGGGCGGGCTTTGGGGGCTCGTGCCTACCAAAGGATACAAAAGCATTATGCAAGTTCGCTGAAGCACAAGGCTATTCAGCGCCGTTGCTGAGGGCTACGCTGGCGGTAAATCACGCGCAAGCCTCCCATGTCGCCCAGCTCGCTCTTGCAACGCTCGGGGAACCGCGGGACAAAAAAGTGGCCCTCCTCGGCCTCGCGTTCAAGCCCGATACCGATGACCTGCGCGAGGCCCCATCCCTCACCGTTGCCCGCGCACTCTTGAAGGCGGGCGCGCACGTCAGCGCGTTTGATCCCGTGGTCAAGCGGGTGAGTCAGCCCGGCTTTGAAGGGCTGGACTACCCGCCCTCAATTTCAGAATGTCTCGCAGGAGCGCACTGCTGTATCGTTGTGACTGAGTGGGAGCAGTTTAAGCGGCTGACGCCGGACGATTTCATTCAATCCATGGCGACACCAGTGGTGATCGACGCCCGGCGTATCTTTGATCCACACGAGTTTGGGAGTCGCCTCACGTTTCTCGCTGTTGGTGTCGGACGCACGTAGATGTCGGCCGCACGTCTGCCGGCGATAACGATGAATGAATACGACGTAATGCAATTGTGCTCCGTCACTGCACTGCTCGCTTCCGCACCGTTTCTGTGCATCAGCCGCTTTCTTTTTAAAATAGGCCATCCAACCTTTTTTCAGTGTCCATACGTATCATCAATGGACTATTAGCCGAGATGTGGGGGATATTGCCCTCGTAAAAATGCCGACACCAGAACCAGATCCTCGAAAAGCCCATGGGGGGATAAGGATCTTCAAACAGCATTTAAGTTCGTCAAAGCAGATTAAGTGACTTACTCTGACGCGGACAATACACGCCCGATTGAAAGAGCCGATGAGTGCTGCGCCCCTGACAAACGCACGACGCCCTCGTCGGATCATGGCTCAAAAACATCATTGAACCCGAAGCGCTGGCTAAGTAGATCGTAGTCGGGACTGCTCTTCTGACGCGGCTGCTCGGCTGCTTTTTTTGATTGACGGGTCAGCGACCTTGCGCCTGGTTATAGGGGGACAGAGGCGACGCGATTCGGCGCTTGGAGCGCGCGGCTTTGAAATTGAAGTTGATATGTTCGCTGAGTGCGCGAGGAACGGCTTGCGCATCGCGGAAATCCTGATCACCTACCGCGCTCGAGAGGATCGTGCAGGTGCCCTGCACCCCCTTTGAGCTTAAACGAACCGAGAGTGAAGTGGCGTCTAATCGTCGCTGGGACGAGGATCGAGCGCTCACGTTTTTTTGCGGTGGTTGCCGTTGAAATGATGGCGACTTCAACACGAGCTGAATATGGCTGAGATGTCAGGAAGTGCGTTCTAAAGCCATTTTTCACGAGAGTTTTTCGATCGTCTCTCCATTCGCGTCGATGCATGCGAACAGGGACGGACTACTAGCAGATCCTAAATTGTCCAAATAAAGCAATTTTGATAGTTTTAGACAATTTACACACAAAGGTGCAAAGGAAGTTTTAAGTCCGTCTAAAACACAGTTACAACCTATCTATGCTCGGATCAGACTTGTCGTACGAGTGTGGGCTTAAGGCTCAAGGTTGGGAGGAATGTACGCAAAAGAGCGGGTTGTGATTGTTGCAGCAGTAGTGTTTGTGGTTTGTGCATTGTTGTTCTGTAACGCCACACCTGCAGTTGAGGCACAACCCGCCTCAACCACCCTTACCCCCACCACTTCCAACTCCACCCTCGCCGCCAATCGTAACGCCACGCCTACAGTTAAACCCGCCTCAACCACCCTCACTGCCACCACTTCAAACTCCACCCCCGCCGTCCACCAATCCTTCACCATCTCTGGCGCCCTCACCGCCAACGGCACCGCCGTTCCCAATGAACAGATCACCCTCCTCAGCCGCCAGAGCTCCGCCAATCAGTGGGCCCCCCTCGGCACCGCCACCACCACCGTCAACGGTTCCTACTCCCTCACCGTCAACATCCCCACCCAGGATACCTACACTCTCCAGGCGACCTTCTACGGCGACAGCGCCTATTCTCCCGCCTATGCCTCCGTTAGAGAGACAGTCGGCACCTTCCACGCCACTACCCTCACCCCCACCACTTCCAACTCCACCCTCGCCGCCAATCGTAACGCCACGCCTACAG
>Ga0182019_10000321_pt1 | contig 23664 bp, 14 predicted proteins | sample 812E2MmetaG_FD_120483 | JGI IMG/M metagenome (GOLD analysis project Ga0182019, IMG submission 120483) | Permafrost microbial communities from Stordalen Mire, Sweden - 812E2M metaG | ecosystem: Environmental > Terrestrial > Soil > Wetlands > Permafrost | place: Sweden: Stordalen | collected...
ATGGGTGGTTTCCTTTATAATAACCAGGCAATGCTTACAGGTGGAATCCTTGTAGGCTCAGCAGGAACAATACTTACGGTGCTGATGTGCAAGGCAATGAACAGGTCACTTCTTAACGTAATTGTCGGGGTATTCGGAGGCGGAGGCGCATCAAATGTTCAGGCTGGAGGTACGGTCAGGGAGATCACTCTTTCCGATGCAGCGGTGCTTCTCAGCTACTCGAAAAAAGTTGTGATCGTACCTGGTTATGGTCTTGCCGTTGCCCAGGCACAGCATATATGCCATGAGCTCGATAAGGTTCTTGAGGAAAAAGGGGTAGAGGTAAAGTACGCTATTCATCCCGTTGCCGGAAGAATGCCCGGGCACATGAATGTTTTGCTTGCCGAGGCAGATGTTCCCTATGAGCAGCTTATTGAAAGCGATGTTATAAATCCGGACCTTCCGAATACTGATGTAGTGGTTGTCATTGGTGCTAATGATGTAGTAAACCCTGCCGCAGAGGATGATCCTTCGAGCCCCATATACGGAATGCCGATCGTTAAGGTCCGGGATGCTAAAAACATCATCGTTATGAAACGAGGTATGGGAAAAGGTTATGCCGCTATCGAGAACATGCTCTTCTTTAACGATAAAACGAGAATGCTTTTCGGCGATGCCAAGAGCACTCTGCAGAATCTTGTTAATGAAGTAAAAAGCTTATGAATCAATCTGTTGAAAAGCTGGCTCTCCTGCGGGCTGCTATGAAACAGAATGGCATCGATGTTTATATTATCCCCTTATCCGATCCTCACATTGGTGAATACATTCCTGACTATTGGAATATAATCGCCTGGCTTACAGGTTTTACCGGATCTGCTGCTACAGTTATAATAACTGATTCATTTGCAGGATTGTGGACAGACTCAAGATACTTTATACAGGCTGAAAAAGAGCTTGCCGGATCAGGTTTTGAACTGGTAAAACCTGTCGGGCCAGTAAATTCAGGATATGTCGAGTGGCTTACGGCGAATTTAAGTGATGAAAGCAGGATAGCATTTGATGGGAATATTTTTCCTATTGACCAGGCAAGGAGGCTGAAAGAACATCTCAGCGGGAAGAAATACTTATTCAATTTAGATTGCGACCTGGTTTCAGATATCTGGAGCGAACGTCCCGCATTGCCAGACTCACTGGCCTGGGACCATTTAACGGAATTCTCTGGGAAAGAGAGATCAAAGAAGATTGCTGAGGTCAGAGAACAGATGAAAAAGCTTGGCATTGATTTCCACCTTCTTACCTCTCCTGACGATATAATGTGGATGCTTAATATCAGAGGCAATGATTTGCCTTATTCGCCTCTGATATTTTCGTTCGCCGTAATTGGAGAGGATCAGATCCTGTTATTTGTAGGTGACGACAGGTTCCCTCATAAACTTGCATCGGAATTCGACAGGCTTGGCATAATAATGCTTCCCTATGAGGAGACGGCCGGCATGATTTCAACGCTTACCGATGGAGATACAATTCTTGTTTCACCTTCAAAGACTTCTGTAACCCTTTATAATTCGATACCGGAAAGGTTCAGAATAATTGAGGATATAAGCATACCATCCAGGCTCAAGGCTATAAAAAACAAAACTGAGATCGAGAATATAGGCAAGGTGATGGTAAAAGATGGAGTTGCGCTTACAAAGTTCTTTTACTGGATTGAAAGTGATCTTGGCATTGTGCCAATGACAGAGAGATCGCTGGTAATGAGGCTACATGAATTCAAAATCCGGCTTAATGATTTTCTGGGCCCTTCATTTGCAACAATAGTTGCCTTCAACGAGCATGCAGCTCTGCCTCACTATTCGCCTACATCTGAGACTGATACCGAGCTGAGTGAAAATGGAATTCTGCTGGTAGATTCCGGGGGACAATATCCCGGAGGGACAACTGATATTACAAGGACTGTAGCTCTTGGTGTCCCGATACCCGGACAGAAAAAAGATTTCACTCTGGTTCTTAAGGGATTAATAAGGCTGGCAACAGTAAAATTCCCGCATGGAACAAGAGGTTATCAGATTGATATCCTTGCCCGCGAAGCCCTTTGGGAAGCCGGCCTCAATTATGGTCATGGAACAGGACATGGTGTAGGTTACTGCCTCAATGTACATGAAGGACCTCAAAGTATAAGCCCTGCAATGAACAAGACAATTATCGAGTCGGGGATGCTGATTTCGGATGAGCCTGCAATATACAGGGAGGAGCAGTATGGAATCCGCACCGAAAACCTTCTTATATGCTATGAGGACGAGGAGACTGAATTCGGTAGATTTCTTAAGTTTGACACTGTCTCCTTATGCTACATTGACAAAGCGCTGATCGATAAATCTTTATTAAATCAAAAAGAGATTAACTGGCTTAATTCCTACCATTCTGAGGTTTATGAGAAGCTAAGCCCTCATCTTTCCGATGATGAGAAAGTATGGCTGAAAGAAAAAACTGAAGCTATCTGATTATATCCTCTATCAATTCAGCATCAATATAAGGGAACTCGGTTATCCTGAGCCTTGCGCTTCCGTATGGGACGAGCTGGATCACTTCCGGGTAACCTTCAGGTTTAACCGGGCTGACCGGTGGCAGTGCTGCAGAGTTATCTTTCAATGTCCATTCCGGTATCCTGACTCCTCTTGCTTTTATCAGAACTGCAGCATCACTCATGCATATAATATATTTCCCGGAATCTGACGACCAGACCATATCTCCTTTATCAGCAAACGGAAATTTTCCTATTTGATTTTCAACAACTTCAATACCCCTGGTGAGATTAGTTTTGTCAAACAGGAGGCCATAATTCCAGGGGCTTTCAGGATATATCTCCCAGTCGACACTTCCTTTGTAACCGTAATTATCATAATTGATCTTTACGCTTTTATATTCTTTATCGATCCTGAGTGAAAAGTACAATGGTCCACGAAGGAGTGATAGTGAATTATTGTATCTTGTTTCGAATCTTATTTTCATCGGAATATTAAAAGTCACAATGTCGCCATCTTTCCATCTCTCCTCGATCCTCACGGTCGATCCTGCAAGGCCGTTTTTGGTCTTACCCTTGTAGTTGAACACCACCGTATCAGCCCATCCGGGAACCCTGAGGCACAAAGGGAACTTGACTGACCCTGATGTTATGATCTTTAAAGTTACTTTTCCGTCAAAAGGATAATTGGTCTCCTCCCTGATTGATACATCCTGCCCTTTTCCAACCCTGGCACTTACAATGCAGGGACTGTATGCTACTGCTGCAAGGCCATTGTCGTTTGTTGCCATCCAGAGACTTGCAGTAAATTTCGGCCATCCCTGGTGCATGTTGGCAAGGCAGCAGGCAAAGTTTGGCATAAGACCGTAAATATTCGAATAATCTCCATTTGATATCCAGTCTCTTTTAGCAACTGATACCAGCACCTGGTTTGACTGCTGATCGTACTGATGTGCCCACATATCGGGAGTAGTCGTACCTGGCAATGCATTAAATGTCAGCAGTTCAAGCCTGTCGGCCAGACTGTTATTACCGAAAATCTCATAAAGCTCTTCAAGAGAGAACATGTATTCAACTACAGAACAAAGTTCAGTTCCCCTGTCAGGCGAATTTCCTGAAAGGTGTTCATCGCATGAGAATCTCCCGCCGACCTGTCCGTGATTCCTGTCATATTTTTGTAATCCCGAGAAGACGGCATTCCTGAATCTGACATCGCCCGACTGCTGGAACCATAGCCCCGGGTATTTGATAGCCATTGCGTTGTTCACGCCATGCGCCGTACCGTCAACCCTCCAATGAAGCTGTATTTTCTTATCTGCCACCGCGGCAGAATCCCATGGGAATTTCTCATAATATGTAGTCCAGTCGCAACTATGTTTTTGAATCGATTCCATGGTTTCCAGTATCCAGGATTCCTTCGTCTGCCTGTAGAGCCAATAACCAGTGACAGCATTTTCCATAGCCCTGACTCCTCTCCATTCACTGTCCGGCCAGTCGGGAGGCGTGTCGTGAATATATCTGAAATATTTTCTGAGGACTTCCAGGGCTCTTTTGTCTGAGGTTGCTTCATAATATTGCATTAGGACCTTGTTTGCTACTGCCATCGGCCACCTATCGTTGTTCTTTTTAGGGCCATACCATCCTGAGTCCCTGCTGCTTGCAAGAATAGGCTCTATCCATGTCTTTACCTTTTCCTTCAGCTTTTCATCGTCGAGAAGATAAGCCAGCGGTATAAGTCCGTCAAGGAAGTAGGGGCCTCTTTCCCAGGCATCGCCTGTTCCGCCGCGCCACATTGAATTCTTGAGATCGGGCCAGAAATCATCAATATTTCCTGTCAGACCTGAGGCCTGTGCTTCCAGTTGCGACTTAAGCCAGCCGGCAGGTTTCACTGAGCCCAATGGCAGCATGATGTACGCATTCTGCTTTAATGGTTCAGGATTGCCATTATAGTTTACGTTCGCTTTCTTTTCTGCACAACCCGAAAGAATTATTACAGATGCTAAAATGAAAGGGAGGATGTATCTTCTCATATTGTAGATTATCATAAAGGTAAAATAATTAGAAATATTTTCCGGGCAACCAAATTTCCGGATTTGTACTCTTTTCAATATCAATACATTCAGAAACCTGGAGCATGTCGAACCAACCCACTCCTGACGATGGCATTTGCAATATAAGATTGGTTTTTGAAGGGATATCGCAGAAATATGGAATTGTAACAAATGTTACAAATTGTTGCCAGTCACTTCCCATACTGAACCTTGCAATTCCATAATCTCCCATCGAGATTTCGAAGTATTTTGGTTTGCTGTTATTTATTTTATCGTGTATTTGTTCAATATCTGTTTTTGCCCAGACTGAAACCATGTAGGTCGCCCCCGGCCTTACTGAGACAGGAAAGAACCTCATCTTTGCACTGCCGTTATCAGTAGGCGTGATTAACCTGAGTGAATGATAGCCTTCAATATATTCACGTGAATCGAGGAAATAAGTTGCACCCCTTTCAACATTGTCACGTACATAGCATGCAGATGGTACACCAGGACTGGAAATATCCTCGAATCCGGGATCAAGGATCAGATTTCCTTTCCAGGGTTTTAAAGTCTCTTTTATCGGATATCTATCGATCAGGTATGCCTGTGAACCATATGATGAGATTACATCAGAAAATGATCCTCCGCTCATAGTTACAAAACGGTTTTCAAAGATGACTTTTGCTTTTCCCTTGAATGATTGGTGTATTGAGAAAACCGTTCTTACCGGAGCATTGGTCTTGTTAACCGCAAGGATCAGCATACGGCTTTCGTGTATATACGATTTCGCAATAATATCGGGTGATCCTACAGACACAGTTATGCTCTCCTCATCTGAAAGCAGCCATGGAGTAAGTTCAGCAATTTCCACTGCCATGCGTCCGCATTCGCTCCATGTGCCTGTTGATTTCGGAAACAGGTTAAGCCCCTGCCTTACAAAGTACTGGATTCCCCGGGCTCCATTAATGATCGCCTGGTAGGTCATCGATCTGATTTCCTGAAGGGTAGGCTCACGTTTCCATATTTCACCTCCACCGAAAGTCTGGGGAACGATCCATACCGGCTTTTGTCCTTCAAATGCTTTTGCAAGCTGACCCGCAACATTCCCGACCAAGGTCACCGGTAATTCAGGAACAGGATAAGGATCGGCCATTACAATATCCATGGCATCAGCATATTTTAAAGAAGAAAGGAATGGTGCCATGAAGACCACCGAAACAGGGTGCCAGGGATCAATTTCCTTTATAAGTTTATATATTTTTACCAGTGAATCAGGTGATATTTTGTTGCCATTGGGTTCATCAGCAATATACCATGCAAGGAGAGCAGGATGATCCTTAAACGTATTGACTTCATTTATAAGCAGTTCTCGCTTACGACTGTCGGTCAGCCCATCTATTTTTGAACTTACACCTCCACCTCCGGAGACTGAAAGCAGATTATAGTGTACTTTCATTCCAAGTTCTGCGCATCTGTCCATGTAGGCTTTCCGATCTTTGAAAGTCTCCGGAAGGATCTTCTGGTATGGTGAAATAACATTAAATCCCCTGACAGCCTCTTCTTCGGGAAGAGTAGGATAAACAGGCGAATAACAGTAAAATCCGAAAGGAAAAAACTGTCTTTTGTTCACAATCAGTCCGCCCGTCAGCCTGTCGGTCTTAACTTCGTTTGTCTTGTAATCCAGTTTCAGTAGGTCAGCGGCAACCTGATATTTGTAAGGTTTGCCTGCTACAGAAACTTCTGCGATCAGCTTATAATCAGAAGGTTTTAGATTAAGATTTACAGGTATCCTTATTATTTTCTTCCCAGGAATTCCTTTCCATGAACCAACTGTTTCTCCATTTATGCTCAAATTGACAGAAATATTACAATAAATAATATTTTGCGGGATATGTAGCAGCATCTCACCGCTATTTTCGAATGAATAAAAACTGAGCCTTGAATTAATTCTGAAGGCTTCAGTATCAGTGGTTTGCGGGATAACTAATTGTGAATAAATTAACAGTAATAAGATAAGGATCGGTCTCTTTCTAAACATGAGTTAACAGGATTGCTAGTCTTTAAATGTGATTCTTATTTTAACTTCATTATCTGCCGGTATGCCGTTTTTCATGGCAGGTTTCCACGCCGGTCCCTCCTTAATCAGCCTTTCTGCTTCTTTCGAAAACTCGTCACCGGGAGTTTTTAATACTTTAATATTCCTGATTGATCCGGTTTCTGAAACCGTGAATCTTATGACAACGACTTCTCTTTCACCTGCAGTCATGGAAACCGGTTTCTTAATGTTCTCCTCTATATACTTGTCAAACTCTTTTCTTCCGGCAACAGGTTCAGGAGGCTTGTATGCTGATTCAGTATCATCAGCTTTTTTATCGGCAGCTTTTGCTCTTTTAGAAACTCCGTAGCCTGCGACCACTAACTCATTCAATGATGTCACGGATGGTTCGGGAACAGCTTTCTTTTCAGTATCAGGTTCTGCTGCGGGCGCTGCTGAAATCAGCATATCTTCCTGTAGAAAATTATCGGTATCAGCCTTGGTAACTATAGAATTATAAGCCATTTTAGCTAAAGCATTTTTTTCAATATGTGACTTTGATTTTTCCCCTTTTGCTTTACCGGTAACACTTGATATCTTTTCTTTAGGTGATTCAGTTATCTTATTGTGTTCAGATACTTCTGTTTCTGCTTTCTCAGGTTTTGTAATGGCTTTTGATTCAGATATTTCCAGTGGAGTTGTATTAAGAGCTATTTCAGGTCTTTCAGATGCTTGTTTATTTCTATTTAGAAGGAAAAACAATGAGGATATTACCATGATTACAGCAACAGAAGCTGCAATCCGGTACCAGATCATTATTCTTCTGCCGGAAACTCTCTTTTCAAGCTTCTTCTTCATTAAATCGATATCCTTCCCGGCCTGGTCTGCAGGCATTCCTGAGAATCCTTCAGCAGCCTCATCGGCAAATGGATCCTTCTGAAGCTCTCTTTCGAATGAGTTCCTCTCTTTTCCTGACATCTTATTTGCCATGTATTTAAGAAGATCAGGAAGACTGGTCATGTTGTTTTTATCTTTCCCTTTCATTTTTACCTTCAATACAAAGTTTCAGATTTCTTTTTCCATTCTGCAGATGACTCTTTACTTTATTTTCATCAATACTGAGATTTTTTGCGATCTCGTTATAGCACTTGTCTTCAAAATAAAACTGCATGATACACTTCTTCTGCTCATCCTTCAGTTTCTCAATACAATCGGCAAGCGCCTTTTCCATATTCGGCTCATCTTTGTCAATAGGATGCAAACCGGAGCTGTTTTCCATAAAATTTCCGGGATCAAGAAGCCATTCATTATGTTTTTCATTTTGCGCTTTTCTTGACCTTAGCTGCATGAGGCAATAATTCCTTGTTACAACATGAAGCCAGCTCCTGAAGTTCTCAATTTTTTGTTTCGGGATTTCCGTTACCAGCTTTTCGAAGATCTGCATCACTGCGTCCATCGATTCTTCTCTATCCCTTAGGTATTTCAGACAGACACCATAAACGAGGTGCATATATGATGAATATAATTCCCCGAGGACCTCAGGATCACCTGTGGAGGTAAATTCATCAATAAGCTCCTCCTCAGATCTGCTTATGATGTTCTTTTTATGAGAATTAAAAATCAACTTCAGGATTTTCTGAAAATACAACTTTAGCTCACTTTGAGCATTTCACCTTTAAAGATAGCGCAAATAAAAATTATTCTGCCGGTTTATGGAATTTCTGAAATTCCTGCATCCTATGAGAAATGTTTAACCAAAAATTCAATAGTTATGAAAAACAGTTTAATAATTTTCGCAATGGTGATCCTTGCAGCAGTAGCAATCTCATTCAGTGAATCAAGGATCATTACCGGCAAGGTTACCGATGAGACCGGAAATCCTCTTGCAGGAGTTAGTGTATCAATAAAAGGTACCACCACAGGTACCGTCACCGATGTAAAAGGCAGCTATCAGATTTCTGTTGCTGATAACGATAAAATCCTGATTTTTTCATTTGCAGGTTATATAACTGCAGAGGAGCCAATCTCAGGAAAGAATGTAATCAACGTGGGGATGAACCCTGAAACCATAATGATGGATGAAATGGTTGTAACAGGCTATGGTGCTAAAAAAGAGAAAGCAGCAATGAATGCTCCTTCTGCTTCGGTAGCGTATGATCGGGCTTCCTTCCAGCGTTATAATAATAATTTTAATACTGAGGGGTACGCTGCGGTTACCGAAAACGGATTTAAGAATGTGAAGAATAATCCGCTGTCGACATTCTCCATAGATGTTGATAACGCTTCTTATTCAAATATCCGCAGGTTTATAAACAGCGGATCTTTACCTCCAGCCGATGCAGTAAGGATAGAAGAGATGATCAATTACTTCAAATTCAACTATCCTGAGCCAAGTGGAGTGCATCCATTTTCAGTCTATACGGAACTTGCAGTTTGTCCTTGGAACAGAAATCACACTCTTCTTCAGGTTGGCCTTCGCGGAAAAAGCATTGATAAGTCATCGCTTCCTCCTTCAAATCTTGTTTTTCTCATCGATGTATCAGGCTCTATGGATGATCCCAATAAGCTCCCGCTTCTCAAATCGGCATTCGGCCTGCTGGTAAATGAGCTTCGCGCTCAGGATCACGTAGCCATAGTTGTATATGCAGGTGCAGCCGGGCTGGTACTTGAGTCAACACCAGGGAACAGAAAAGGTGTGATAATGAGTGCAATAGATAATCTTGAGGCTGGCGGATCGACTGCCGGAGGAGAAGGATTAAAGCTGGCCTATAAAGAAGCTCAGAAGAATTTTGTGAAAGGCGGGAATAATAGGATAATACTTGCTACTGATGGCGATTTCAATGTCGGAGAATCCAGTAACGGCGGAATGGAGAGACTTGTCGAGGAAAAGCGCGAACAGGGCGTATTCATTACTGTTCTGGGTTTTGGAATGGGTAACTACAAGGATGATAAAATGGAGATAATTGCCGATAAGGGAAATGGGAACTACGCATATATCGACAACCTTCAGGAGGCCAGAAAGGTACTCGTTCGTGAGTTTGGCGGAACTCTTTTCACAATTGCAAAAGATGTTAAGTTCCAGCTGGAATTCAATCCGTCAATGGTCGAATCCTACAGGCTTATCGGTTATGAAAACAGACTGCTTAACGATGAGGATTTCAACAACGACACTAAAGATGCAGGTGAAATGGGTTCAGGCCACATGGTAACTGCTCTATATGAGATCGTACCTAATGGTTCCGGCGAAAGTTTGCCGTCAATCGATCCTCTGAAATACCAGTCTCCAAAAGTAAGCCGTGAGGAAACCTATTCTGATGAACTGCTGACAATAAAAGTCAGGTATAAGAAACCAGACGGCAATACCAGCATGCTTCTTGAGAAACCAGTCAAAAGTACAGCTTATGACATTGAAGGAGCTTCCGAGAATCTAAGGTTTGCCGCTGCCATTGCAGAATTCGGAATGTTACTGCGTGAGTCAGAATTCAAGGGCAGCTCAAGCCTGGAAAGTGCAGCTAAACTGGCAAAATCAGCCAAAGGTGAAGATGAGGATGGCTATCGCAGCGAGCTCATCAGGCTCATTGAGACAGTTAAAAGCATGAGAGTTCTGGCAGATAAATAATACATGCCGCGGAGACACGCATGTTCAGAGTCTGATTTTTGAATAGAAATTTTCTTAATAAGTATTGCTGACCGGGGTTCTCTGGTCAGCAATACTTATGAAAGAAATATAAATTCCCTGTCCGGAAATTTAATTAAGAAAATCATCAGCATCGTTATCACTTATTCCATAGACCGGAGGTACCTGTCAATATATTTTGCTGCCTTCCGCCCTGACGCAATTGCATGTACCACAAGACTAGCCCCGCTGATGGTATCACCGGCTGCAAATACCTTCTGTCGACTGGTAGTCTGATGATTATCGACCTTGACATTTTTTCTTGTATCAAGCTCAACTCCAAGTTCTGTCAGCAAGCCTTCAAGTACAGGGTGAACAAAACCAAGGGCGAGTAAAACCATATCCGTCTCAATTACTCTCCGGGTTTCGGGAAGAGAAGTCATTATGTACTTGTTATTTAAATATTCCCATTTGACTTCTTCAACTTCTGCACCCCTGGTAATCCTGCCATCTCCGACAAACCTCAATGTTGACAGGTTCCACAGCCTTTCGCAACCTTCTTCATGCGATGTGGTAGTTTTCAGTATCTTTGCATAGTAAGGCCATGGATTGTCGATTGTTCTTGTATGCGGAGGTTCAGGCAGTATTTCGATCTGGGTCACACTGAGTGCTTTTTGACGAATAGAAGTTCCTACACAATCCGATCCTGTATCGCCACCTCCAATTACCAGTACTCTTTTACCCTCGGCACTCATAAGGTTTTCGGTCAAAGATAATTGTCCGGAATTGACTCTGTTTTGTGCAGAAAGAAAATCCAGGGCATAATATATTCCTTCGAATTCACTCCCTTCAATTTCCAGTCTTCGAGGATGTCCGGCGCCTATAGCAACACACACAGCATCGAAATTGTCCATAATCTCCTTTCCTGGAATATCTTTTCCAATGGTTATGCCGGTCTGGATAACCAGCCCCTCCTTTACCATCAGATTAAGCCGCCTGTCGATAACAGCTTTGCTTAACTTGAAATCAGGGATTCCGTATCTTAAAAGGCCGCCTGCTTTTTCATCCTTTTCAAAAAGAGTGACATTATGACCCGATTTATTCAGAAGATCGGCTGCAGCCATTCCGGCAGGACCGCTTCCAATTACTGCGACTTTTTTATTAGTCCGTTTTTTAGGCGGAACAGGCTTTATGTATCCTTCAGAGAATGCTTTTTCAACTATAGCAACTTCGTTTTCACGGATAGTTACCGGCTCCTGTCCAATATTAAGTACACAGGCATGTTCGCAAATAGCAGGACAAATCCTGCCTGTAAACTCCGGAAAATTGTTGGTGGCACTCAATCGTTCGAAGGCTCCTCTCCAGTCGCCTTTATAAAGAAGATCATTCCATTCAGGGATAAGGTTGTCTACCGGGCAGCTCCAGTGGCAGAATGGAATACCGCAGTCCATGCATCTTGATGCCTGAAGCATCCTGTCCTCGCTGTTAAGCACCTGCTCAACCTCACTGAAATCGCATATTCTTTCATTCAGAGGCCTGTTCCCTGCCTCTTTCCTCTTTATCTTTAAAAATCCCGTTGCGTCAGCCATAGTATTTTTAATGAAAACTAGTTAATTCTATTTTAGTTATGATTTCGGATCAAATTCAACATCCATCTCAACGTCAGCGATCTTTTTCCTGAGCTCCTCAAGCTTCTGTTCCTGAAGAACTTTCTTGTAATCATACGGTTCCACCTTGATGAACATGGGTAAATACTTGTCGGGATCATCAAGGATCATTTTCGCCTTTTTGCTTTGAGTGAAGAAATGATGACGGGAGATAAGTTCCGTAAGCTCTGAAATATCACTCAGCTCCTCTACAAGAGAAAGCTCAACCATGCCCATGTTACAATAATAATCGAAGTTGCCAAACTCGTTAAAGACATATGCAATTCCACCGCTCATCCCGGCTGCAAAATTGCTTCCGGTCTTGCCAAGAACGACTACTCTTCCTCCGGTCATATATTCACAGCAGTGGTTACCAACTCCCTCAACAACAGCATTTGCACCGCTATTCCTGACTGCAAACCTCTCACCGGTTACTCCGGTGATAAATATCTCGCCGCGGGTAGCTCCGTATAATACTGTATTCCCGATAATTATATTCTTATCCGGTTCGAAAGCTGAGCCGGCGGGAGGGACTACAATTATCCTTCCGCCCGATAACCCTTTTCCAAGGTAATCATTGGCATCTCCTTCAAGATATAGCTCGACACCTGGTGAAAGGAATGCTCCGAAACTTTGTCCGGCTGACCCGGAGAATCTGCATCTGATAGTGCCGTCGGGTAAACCTGCTGATCCGTATAATGTTGTAATCCGGCCGGAAAGCATTGCTCCGGTCGTCCTGTCTGTGTTCCTGATTTTCCTGCTAATCTCTACCGGCTGCTTTTCTGATAAAGCCTTCTCTGCTTCTTTTATCAGTTCCATATCGAGGATATTCTCAATCTTCGATTCCTGCTTTTCGGTGCAATGCATAGAGTTGGTCCCTGATTCCTCAGGCAATGCCAGCAGAGCAGTGAGGTCGAGATTTCTGATTTTCCAATGGTCGACTTCCGGGTTTCTTTCCAGCAGGTCGAATCTTCCGATGATCTCATCCATGCTTCTGAATCCGGCCTCAGCAAGGTATTCACGAACATCCTCGGCCAGCATTCTGAAAAAGTTTACCAGGTAATCGGCTTTTCCCATGAAACGCTTTCTCAGCTCGGGGTTCTGCGTTGCGACACCTATGGGGCAAGTATTGAGATGGCATTTTCGCATCATTACGCAGCCCAATACTACCAGGGCACTTGTTGCGAAGCCAAATTCCTCGGCACCCAGCATAGCAATCATGACTATATCCTGGGCAGTTTTAATCTGTCCGTCAGCCTGCAGCATAACCTTTCGTCGAAGGTTATTCATCACAAGCGTCTGTTGAGTCTCTGCCAGCCCAAGTTCAAGCGGAAGACCGGCGTGCTTTATTGAGGATGAAGGACTTGCTCCTGTACCACCCTCGTATCCGCTGATGGTGATCAGGTCGGCACCGGCTTTTGTAACTCCGGCAGCGATGGTTCCTACTCCGCCCTCTGATACCAGCTTGACACTTATCCTTGCTTTCGGGTTAACATTTTTCAGGTCGAAGATTAGCTGCGAAAGATCTTCGATAGAATAGATATCATGATGGGGAGGAGGGGAGATCAGGGTAATGCCGGGTATGGAGTATCTGGTTTTTGCTATTATCCTGTCGACCTTATGGCCGGGCAGCTGGCCTCCTTCTCCGGGTTTTGCACCCTGGGCTATCTTGATCTGTATCTCATCGGCATTTACAAGGTATTCGGTAGTTACTCCGAAACGTCCGCTTGCAACTTGTTTAATGGCGCTCCTGGTACTCTCGCCATCATCACGGGGTTTAAATCTTTCGGGGTCTTCTCCTCCCTCGCCTGTATTGCTTCTGCCGCCTATCCGGTTCATTGCTATGGCCAGCGTCTCATGGGCCTCACGGCTGATTGAACCGTAAGACATTGCACCCGTAACAAATCGTTTCATGATATTCTTTGCCGGCTCAACCTCATCAAGTGGAACGGGATTCTTTTTTATTCTCAGCAATCCCCTTATAAAACCAGGATGAGCTGTATCCTTATTTACAAGATTGCTGTATTCTTTAAACTTTGAACGATCGCCGGTTCTTGTGCTTAATTGCAGAAGAGCAATCGTTTCGGGATTCCAGGCATGATGCTCACCATGTTTTCTGTATGAATAGACACCTTCAGTAAGTATTTCAGGTTGCTGTTCCCTGATGAAGGCTTTGCGGAGCGGCACCAGGACCTCTTCGGCAATTTCACTCATACCAATACCTCCTATTCTGGAAATAGTACCGCCAAAATATCTGTCGATAACAGCGGGATGAATTCCAACTGCCTCAAATATCTGGGACGACCTGTAGCTCCTAAGAGTGCTGATCCCCATTTTTGACATTATCTTAAGCAGCCCTTTGTTAATGGAGTTAATGTAATTGGCCTCAGCACTATGATAGTCAAGCTGTATTGCCTTATCCTTCACGAGCTTATCGATGATTGCAAAGCTCATGTAAGGGTTGATGATACTTGCCCCGTATCCGAAAAGAAGTGCAAAGTGCATTATCTCACGGGGTTCTGCGCTTTCGACAACAATGTCTATCTGCATCCTCTTCCGCTTGCTGATAAGATAATGATGAACTGCCGAGACTGCCATTAATGATGGTATCGGCGCCAGGTTTTGATCGATACCCCGGTCGGAGAGAATAATATAATTCTTGCCTTCATCGACAGCCTTCTCAGAATCGATGCATAGCTTATCGACGGCGCTCTGAAGTCCCTCAGCTCCTTTTGAAGCATCAAACAGCATCGACAGGTTGGCTGCGGAGAATCCCTTATATCGCAGATTTTTTACAACCTGGAAGTAGGTATTGGATATTACAGGATTCTTGAACCTGACCATTTTTACATGGTCGGGTGAAGTCTCGAGCAGGTTCTGCTGAAGAGACCCAAGATAACCCGAAAGAGTCATAACCAGTTCTTCCCTGATGGGATCGATAGGAGGGTTTGTGACCTGCGCAAAAAGCTGCTTGAAATAATTAAAGAGCCTGTATGGTTTTTTTGAGAGGACTGCCAGTGGAACGTCGTTTCCCATGGAGCCTGTAGGTTCCTTGCCTGTAGCTGCCATCTCCTTAATGATCTTCTCGATATCCTCCAGCGAGTAGTTGAAAGAGGTGATATATTTATTATAGCACGGGCCAAGTTCCGGTGTGATAATCTGTCCGGTCTCAATCTCTTCAAGGTTGACCATATTCTGCTCAATCCAGTCGCCATATGGGTATTCTTTTGCAAGAGCGGCTTTCAGCTCGTTATCATAAAATATTTTGCCGGCTTCGGTATCGACAAGCAGCATTTTCCCTGGTTTCAGCCTGCCTTTCTCCCTTATTTCCTCAGGCTTGAAAGATTGAACCCCGGCTTCCGAACCCATTACAATGAGATCGTTGTTGGTTATGACATACCTTGATGGCCTCAATCCGTTCCTGTCGAGCATGCCTCCGATATATCTTCCGTCGGAAAAGATCAGCGATGCCGGTCCGTCCCATGGTTCCATAAAAGTCGAATGATAGTGATAGAATGCCCTTAACTCGTTAGATATAGGGTTTTTTGCATTTATAGATTCCGGGATGAGGATCGACATAGCATAGGGCAGCGATTTACCGCTCATTAGCAGGAATTCAAGGACGTTGTCAAGAGATGCAGAGTCACTTTTTCCGGGTTCGATTATCGGGTATATCCTTGAAAGATCTCCCAGTTTATCAGATTTCAGAATCGATTCCCTGGCTTCCATCCACATCCTGTTGCCGTGAATAGTATTTATTTCGCCGTTGTGTCCAAGAACCCTGAAAGGTTGAGCAAGATCCCAACTTGGAAAAGTATTTGTGCTGAAACGTGAATGAACAAGAGCGATTGCACTCATTAGCCGCTCATCGCTCAGGTCGGTGAAGTATTCCCCGAGCTGCAATGAGGTTAGCATGCCCTTGTAAACCAGTACTTTGGTCGAAAGAGAAGGCAGGTAGAAGAAATTTTTTTGTTTTATACCGGAGTTTCTTACAGCCACTTCAGCCCGTTTCCTTATTATATACAGTTTTCGTTCAAGTGTATCCTGCTCCGTTTCAGATCCCAGAAGTATCTGTTTGATAAAAGGTTCGGCAGCCCTTGATATTTCACCAAGAACCGAACTGTTTCTCGGAACATCGCGGAACCCGATAAAGTCTACCTCTTCCTCCCTGATAATATCCAGCAGGATCTCTTCACATTTTGCTGCGTCAGATCCATCCCGGGGAAGAAATATAAGTCCTGTGCCAAACTGACCCTGTGGAGGTAGAGCATATCCCTGGATAAGGTAGAAATCGCGTGGGATTTGTATTAGAATTCCTGCGCCATCTCCGGTTTTCCTGTCAGCACCTTCCGCTCCCCTGTGGGTCATATTTCCGAGGATATCGAGCCCCTGGCTTATTATTGAATGAGATTTTCTGCCCTTTAGGTGGGCGACAAACCCTATTCCACAGTTTTCATGCTCAAATTCCTGTCTGTATAAACCCTTGCTCTCAGGCCTTTCTGTTCTCATTTTCAATGTCCTTATCTTTATTATAAAAAAACCGTTCCCTTTTTTCCAAGAGAACGGTTACCCTAATCCTAAACCATATACCATTCTCATTATTTTCAGGTAAGCCTGAGAATAAGAAATAATGATAGAATGGATCTGATCTTATTCATTTCTTTAAAATTCCGATGCAAATATATTATTTATCTTACAACTTGATGTAAAAATGGTTATAAAAATTAATAAAAATAAGGAAATTGACTAAAAGTTATAAACCTTTTAATTAACAGCAATGTTTTGTTAAAATGGTTTATTATGTTGGATTCCGGAACAATTGACAAATTATATTTGTTAATTTGATGATGGAATTGTCGGTTTATTTAAATCAGGTTTCTGAATCGATTTAAAGAACATTAATGTTTTAACTACTGAGATTAATGGAAAATCCTAAGAATCTTGTACTCGTTATTTTTGGTGCTTCGGGTGACCTTACATCAAGGAAGCTTATCCCAGCCATTTTTTCATTAATGGTACAGAAACTACTTCCTGAAAGGTTTGCGGTTCTGGGAGTCGGACGGACTCTCTTTTCAGATATCGACTTCCGGAAGAAGATGAAGGAAAGCATTCTGAAATTTTCCGAGGAGAAGAATCCTGATGAAAGGCTTATAGATGATTTTACTGAATCTGTCTTTTACAGGTCGATGGACAATGCTCTGGCCGGAGATTATAAAGGTCTTAAACTGAGACTTGAGGATATTGACAAAACGCTTAAGACTTCAGGAAATTATATTTTTTACATGGCTACTCCGCCTGTTATGTATGATGTTATTGCCGGCCATCTGACCCATGCTGGTCTTAATGATCAGTCATCAGGATTCAGGAGGCTGATCATTGAAAAGCCATTCGGATATGATCTTAATTCCGGGAAAGAGCTTAACAGGCGCCTGCATGAAATGGTTTCTGAGGAACAGATTTACAGGATTGATCATTATCTTGGAAAGGAGACTGTTCAGAATGTACTTGTCACCAGATTTGCAAACGGCATTTTTGAGCCATTATGGAACAGGAACTATATCCACCGTGTTGAAATAACTTCAGCTGAAAGCATTGGAGTCGAAGAACGAGGCGGTTATTATGATTCGGCCGGAGCTCTCAGGGATATGGTTCAGAACCATCTTCTTCAGATGGCGGGAATGACAGCTATGGAGCCTCCTTCATCTCTTGAGCCTGATGCGATCCGAAATGAAATTCTCAAGGTATTCCAGTCCCTTCAACCAATAAGCGAAGCTGAGGTCCCAAAACAGGTTATCCGGGGACAGTATACAGGCTCAACGATACGAGGCGAATGCGTACCAGGTTACAGGAATGAAAAAGGAGTGGCCCCTGATTCAAAAACCGAGACATTCGTTGCGATCAAATTCTTTATCAATAATTGGCGCTGGGGAGGTGTTCCTTTCTATATCAGGACAGGGAAGCGGCTTCCGACAAGGGTCACTGAGATTGTGATCCATTTTAAGAAATCTCCCCACCATCTCTTCCAGAGGGAAAATGCGTCATTGTCTTCAAATCAACTTATAATCAGGATACAACCCGATGAGGGTATCCTTCTGAAATTCGATATGAAGGAGCCAGGATCAGGATTTAATGTAAAGAATGTGAATATGGACTTTCATTATAGCGACCTTACAAATATAAGGGTACCTTCGGCTTACGAAAGATTGCTCTACGATGTGATGATTGGAGATTCAACGCTTTTCTCGCGCGACGATGAGGTTGAAACAGCCTGGAAATTCATTCAGCCGATACAGAATGCCTGGACGTCAAATAAAAATATTAAGATCTATGGTTATCCTGCAGGTACATGGGGGCCATCGGTTTCAAATGATATTATTGAGGGATGCGGGCTTACGTGGCGTTACCCCTGCAAGAATCTCTCCGACGATGGGTTATACTGCGAGCTGTAAGTTTGGAATTTTAAGAGACCAAGTCCATCAATTCAATTTAACAAGAGAACCAATTTGGAAGCATTGTTTAGAATATTTACCACTCCTTCAGAGCTTGCCGAAGCTTTTGCTGAAGAACTGGCCGGAAGGATCAATAATGCAGGAAAATCAGGATTATCGTTCACGCTTGCTGTTTCAGGTGGTAGTACTCCAAGGTTGTTGTTCTCGGTATTGGCTGAGAAATACTGCTTATCTGTCAACTGGGGCAATGTTAAGTTTTTCTGGGTCGATGAGCGATGCGTCTCGCCGTTTGATCCGGAGAGTAATTTCGGAATGACGAAATCCATTCTTCTTGATAAAATCAAAATTCCTGGGAGCAACATTCACAGGATTAAAGGTGAAGATGATCCGGTTAAGGAGGCAGAAAGGTATGCTCAGGAAATCCTTTTGCATGTGAGATCAGAAGATCAGCTTCCTGCTTTCAATCAGGTCATTCTGGGAGTGGGTGACGATGGACATACTGCATCAATTTTTCCGGGTAACCTCGACCTTCTCCGCTCAGAGAAAATTTGTGAGGCATCAGTTCACCCTTTGACGGGTCAGTATCGTATTACTCTGACCGGGAAAGTTATCAACAATGCTGACTTTGTATCATTTCTCGCAACAGGTCAGAATAAAACCAGGATAATTGAGGATATTTATAAAAAGAAAGCTCAATACATGAACTATCCTGCTTCATTTATTGTTCCGACGCACGGTGTTGTCACATGGTATATCGATGAAAAAGCAGGTGAGTTGATCAAATAGGGCCTTATTTGTTAAGAACTTGGAATATTGATTTAATTGATTTATTTATTTTTGATTAATAGTTGAATTTAAATCTTAAAGAGATGTCACACGAAAAAGCGAAAGAACAGTCAAATGTAAAGAAGCAGGCAACCAAGAGCCTGAAAGAAAAACGTGCTGAAAAGAAAGCTAAAAAAGCCGAGAAGAATAAATAGGGGATAATAATTAAAATAATCGGCTTTTCCCCCCTATGGCCAGCCCATGCATGTTTGTGCCAGTCCTGGTAAAGGCTGAAAAAGCGGATACTGGGGGTATAAAATAAAAAGGCCGTCAGTGATGACGGCCTTTTATTCTCTCGTATAGTAAAATTAAGCCAGTTTTACGTTTACTGCATTAATTCCTTTCTTACCTTCTGCGAGTTCAAAAGTTACCTCATCGTTTTCTTTGATCTTGTCGATAAGCCCAGAAACGTGTACGAAATACTCATTTTCTGAATCTGCGTCTTTAATGAATCCGAATCCCTTTGATACATTAAAAAATTTTACTGTTCCTTTGTTCATTGTATTCTGTTTTTAAAATTTAGGGCGCTAAGTTATATATATTTCTTATTAAATTCTAAAAAAATGCAAAAATATTTGATGTCTTGAAGATATTTCTGCTATTATTGTTTTGAAAAAATGAATTATCAAATGATGAAAAAAACACTGATTCTCGCAATTTGCATTCTTTTTATTGGTTTCCGGGCAATCGGCCAGACGGGCTTACAGACTATCGCTGAGAGTTCGGGTTTCAAATCAACCTCCGTATATAATGATGTAATGACCTTCATCGGACAGTTGAAGAAATCATCAAATTTCATCAGGGTGGAATACATAGCCCAGTCTGCTGAAGGAAGGGCGTTGCCGTTGTTGATAATTGGCAATCCGCTTCCTAAATCACCCGAACAGATGAAAAACGACAACCGTATTGTCATATACATCCAGGCAAACATTCATGCCGGCGAGGTAGAGGGGAAAGAGGCTACACTGATGTTCGCAAGAGATCTCCTTTCTGAAAAAAAGCCGGAGCTTCTCCGGCATGTCGTTTTCCTTATCTGCCCTATCTTCAACCCCGATGGAAATGAAAAGATCAGTCCCCTTAACAGAACAAATCAGAACGGACCTGTCAACGGAGTGGGACTAAGGTACAACGGGCAGATGCTCGACCTGAACAGGGATGCCATGAAAGCAGAATCCCCGGAAATGCAGGGAGTGATAACAAAAGTTTTCAATGCATGGGATCCATCGATATTTATGGATTGTCATACTACTGACGGCTCCTTCCATGTGGAACCGGTAACATTCGTCTGGAGTGTAAATCCAAATGGCAATAACTCAATTATTCAGTATATGCACCTGAAGATGATGCCTGAAATGGCAGGGACTTTGCTTAATAAATACAAGACTGAAAATTGCTTTTATGGAGAGTTCTTTGACCTTATGAACCCCGGAAAGGGATGGCTATATGATGCTGCAGAACCTCGCTATATGACTAATTACCTTGGATTGCGAAACAGGCTTGGCATTTTGGACGAAAACTATGTGCATGCCGATTTTAAATCGAGGGTTGAAGGATGCTATTACCTGATAAAATCACTTGCTGAATATGCTTATTCTCATAGCACTGAAATAAAGAAAATGCTGAGTGATGTGGACCTTGAAACTATTCAGAGGGGTTTAAATCCAAATGTAAAAGATTCATTTGCAATAGAATATAAAGTCAGGCCGCTACCGGAAAATGTTACAATCAAGACTTTTGAGGCAGAACCTTCAGCAGAGCCTGACATCTATCCTCCTTTCCGGAAAACAGACAGGCAGGTTACAGTAACTGTTCCTTATTATATCGACTATTATCCTGTAAAGAATGTAAGGTTTCCTTTTGCATGGATTATTGAAATCAAGGACAAGGCGGTTCTGGATCTGCTTAAACTTCACGGAATAAAGATAGAGAAATTGGCAGAGCCCTTAAAATGCAATGTTGAAAAGTTCGAGATAAGCGATCTTAAAGGAGGACCGATTCTGACCCAGGGACACTACCTCAATAAAATTCAAGGACGATATATAAGTGAGGCATCTGATTTTCCGGCTGGAACGATTATAGTAAGAGCTTCACAGCCGCTTGCGAACCTTGCCGCTTACCTCCTTGAACCTCAGTCAAATGATGGACTTTTAACCTGGAATTATCTTGACAAGTATCTTGTTCCTCAATGGGGAAGAGGATATAATCCCTACCCCATTTGCAGGATAATAAACAAAACGGAATTGAAAACACAACCAGCATTTTAATATTTATCAGGACATCATCATTGTTATAAATGTTAATGGAGAGGCGGATCTCATATCCCTTTCTACATTCAGTGACGGGTATATTTATCGAAAACGGTAATGACCGGCAAAACATTCCCTTTCTCATCGAAGAAATCCCTTGTCGACCATCCCCCGTAAGTTGCCGGTTCCCACCAGAATATTCCGGCACCCAGATTATCCGGCGTACTCATGACAATTTTATTCACCTCATCGAGAAATTCCCTCTGCCCTTCCGGGGTCTCGGGAAATGGTGCCGGTTTGGTCTTATATTCTGTAGGAGTGGCGCAATATGCAGCTTCAACGACAATGATCGGCTTCCTGTACTCTTTTGCCATGAAATACATGTTATCGCGCAGATCAAGCAGGCTACCATGCCACCATGGATAATAAGACTGGCCTATATAGTCAAACTTAATTCCATAAGAGAGCAGTTTATCGAAAAAGTATTTTGTTTTAGCCTTATTCCCGCCCTGATCTATATGGATCATTATTTTGGGCAATTCGGCAGCATCACAGGCAGCATATACTCCATTTATCCCGGCAATGACCAGGTCGGCAAAATTGTTCCAGTTTTCCGGAAGCTTGCCGTCGGGCCACATCATTCCGTTTATCACTTCATTTCCGATCTGCACCATTTCAGGGAGCGCCCCTGCCTCTCTGAAGCTCTTGATTGCTGAAGAGGTATAATCCAGAACTGCTTTAATAAGTTCCTGGTGCGATTTTCCTTCCCATGCTTTTGGCATGAACTGTTTTGCTGGATCAGCCCATGTGTCAGAATAATGAAAATCGAGCAGAAATTTATATCCCATTGCCTTTGCGCTTTTTGCCAGCGCAACTGTATATTCCAGATTGTTTGGCAATTCTGTCGGGGTATGGAAAAGCCGGAGCCTGATCCAGTTGTAGCCATGGTCCCTGAATATCTGCAGTCCAGGCTTTACAACATTATTTTCCCTGAACTGAAAGCCTCTGTCCTCTGCGCTCTTAAGGAAGGAGAGATCAGCCCCGATGGCGTATTCCTGACCTTTGGTTTCCATGTGCAAACACAAAAAAATCATGGGAAAGCAGACGTACATTAAAACCCTGGTGGAAGCAATCTTGAGGTTTTTCATCTTAAAGAAATTAATATAACAAAAATACAAAATTGTCTTCATATCTTATTTTAAAAGACTGCAGGACTGCAAGACTTCAAGACCGCAAGAAGATTTCTTCATTATTTATGCCCCATATTCGTGTTAATTTAATAACATTGCAAAAATTTTTATTTTTCTGATCCTTCTTATTATTTAACTGGTTCAAATAACTGATCATGAGAAAGTGGCGCGTTGAAGATTCAGCTGAATTGTATAATATCAACGGCTGGGGCGTTGATTATTTTTCCATTAACGACAAGGGGAATGTTACGGTTACTCCAAAGAAGGACTGTGTTTCAGTTGATCTTAAAGAACTGCTTGATGAGCTGATACTTACAGATGTATCAACTCCGGTTCTTATCAGGTTCCCTGATATCCTGGACGATCGTATAATCAGTATTTCAGAATGCTTTAAGAAGGCATCAGAGGAGTATGACTACACTGCTCAGAATTTTATTATTTACCCTATCAAGGTGAACCAGATGAGACCGGTTGTTGAAGAAATTGTCAGCCATGGCAAAAAATTCAACATCGGGCTTGAGGCAGGTTCTAAACCTGAACTGCATGCGGTTCTGGCGATTAACACTGACCCCGAGTCTCTTATAATTTGCAACGGTTACAAGGATGAAGATTATATTGAGCTTGCTCTTCTGGCACAGAAAATGGGGAAACGCATCTTTCTTGTCGTTGAAAAGCTCAATGAGCTCAAGCTGATCACCTCCATATCCAAAAGACTTAAAGTAAAACCAAATATTGGAATACGTATAAAACTGGCAAGCGTGGGAAGCGGCAAATGGGAAGACTCGGGAGGTGATATCAGCAAATTCGGGCTTACCTCAAGTGAATTGCTTGACGCTATTGATTTCATTGAGAGAAACAAAATGCGCGATTGTGTCAGGCTTATTCATTTTCATATTGGCAGCCAGGTGACAAAGATAAGACGCATAAAAACCGCGCTTCGTGAGGCATCGCAGTTTTATGTGCAGCTTCGCAAACTCGGATTTAATGTCGAATTTGTTGACATCGGCGGGGGCCTCGGTGTTGATTACGATGGTACAGGCTCATCCAACAGCGAGAATAGCGTCAACTATACTCTCCAGGAATATGTGAATGACTCTGTGAGCACCTTTGTGGATGCCAGCAAT
>Ga0182019_10000322_pt1 | contig 23655 bp, 23 predicted proteins | sample 812E2MmetaG_FD_120483 | JGI IMG/M metagenome (GOLD analysis project Ga0182019, IMG submission 120483) | Permafrost microbial communities from Stordalen Mire, Sweden - 812E2M metaG | ecosystem: Environmental > Terrestrial > Soil > Wetlands > Permafrost | place: Sweden: Stordalen | collected...
AACATCTGGTCGGGCCGGGCAAACCGCTGCGCGTGCAGATTGAGCGCGATGACCCCACCTCGATGATCTTCTGGGGTCCTCCGGGCACCGGCAAAACCACGCTCGCCAAGATCATTGCCCGTATCACCAAGGCCGACTTCATCGAGTTTTCCGCCGTCCTCGCCGGGATCAAGGAAATCAAGCAGGTCATGAGCGATGCCGACCGCGCCCGCCAGTACGGCACCCGCACCATCGTCTTCGTCGATGAAATTCACCGCTTCAACAAAGCGCAGCAGGACGCCTTCCTCCCGCACGTCGAGAAAGGCAGCATTCGCCTGATCGGCGCGACCACTGAAAATCCGTCGTTCGAAATCAACTCCGCGCTGCTTTCGCGCTGCCGCGTCTATGTGCTGAATCCGTTGAGCGAGGATCAGATTGTCGTTCTTCTGCAACGCGCGCTCAACGATAGCGAACGCGGTCTTGGCCAGTTGCATCTCGAAGCGTCCGGCGAAAGTCTACGCAAAATAGCCGCCTACTCAAGCGGCGACGCCCGCAGCGCCTACAACATCCTGGAAGTAGCCGCCAACCTATCTGTAGAGACCCGGCTTGCCGAGTCTCCGGCCGCAACCATAGCGATCACCGACGCAACCATTCAGGAAGCCGTGCAGAAGCGGGTTCTGCTCTACGACAAAGGAGGCGAAGAGCATTACAACATCATCTCGGCGCTGCACAAATCGGTGCGCAACAGCGATCCCGACGCCGCCCTCTACTGGCTCGCTCGCATGCTTGAAGCTGGAGAGGATCCGCTGTACATCGCCCGCCGCGTCGTTCGCATGGCGGTCGAAGACATCGGCCTGGCCGAACCGAGCGCACTCGCGTTGTGCATGGCCGCGCGTGACGCCGTCGATTTCATCGGCATGCCCGAAGGCAATCTCGCGCTCGCGCAAGCGGTCGTCTATCTTTCGGTCGCACCCAAGTCGAACGCACTCTACACCGCGTACGGCGCGGTTCTGCAGGACGTGGAGCAAACCGCCGCCGAGCCGGTCCCGCTGCATCTGCGCAACGCTTCCACCAGCCTGATGAAGGGCCTCGGATACGGCAAGGACTATCAATACGCGCACGACGTTGAAGCGAAGGTCGCCGACATGCAGTGCCTGCCTGACAGTCTGCGCGAACGTGTGTATTATCGCCCCACGAATGAAGGAGTGGAGAAGCGGATTCGCGAGCGCCTGGAAGAAATTAAACGGCTCAAGCAGCCCGCCTCAAATCGAGCGTCAACTCCAACCACAAGCCGAACAAAAAGAGAATCTGAAACCTGATTTCTGCAATCTCATACAACAGTTGTAATTGATCGGCAGGAGGGTTTCGCCGTGGCCACCAGCCCGCTCACAGATTTCGGCTTCTCCACTCAGCCTCTGCCTGAAACGCCCGCGCTCAAGCTCGCGGAACTGGTGCGCCTGCAAAAGTTCGCGCAACGGATTACCTCGACGCTCGACATCGAAGAACTGGTTCCGCGGATCGTCGATGAAGTTGCGGCGTCGCTCGGCTGCGTCGAAATCAACATATTTCTCCGCGATCCTGAACAGGCCGAATTCGTACTGGCCGGCGTCCGAGGCTGCACCGTTCACGGCAAGGGCCATCGCATCAAAATGGGCACCGGAATGGTGGGGCACGTAGCGGCCACGCGCAAGATGCACTATGCTCCCGACGTCACGCGCGACCCTTACTACCTGGCCTGCGAGGCGGACACGCGCTCCGAAGTCGCCATCCCGCTACAACGCGAAGGCGATCTGGTTGGAGTTTTCACCGCTTCCCACTGCGAGCTCGACGCTTTCTGTCCCGATCAACTGCGGCTGCTGCAAGGCTTGTGCGCTCACGTCGCCGTCGCGGTACACAATGCCCAGCGCTTTGGCAATGAGCGGGAGCGGCGCGAGCGCATGAGCCGCGAGGCCGAAGAAGCTCGCTCGATTCAGCAGGCCCTGTTGCCTCGCAGCTCGCCGCTGATTCCGGGGTTCTGTGTGTCCGGGCTTTCCATCCCGGCAGGCTCGGTCGGTGGCGACTGGTATGACTTCATTGCGCTCGGCGACGGACGCTGGGGCCTGGTTCTCGCCGACGTCTCCGGCAAAGGCACGGCGGCGGCGCTGCTCATGTCCGCCACCCGCGGCATGCTGCGCTCGCTGGCGCAAACCGGCTCTGGGCCCGGCGAGGTTCTGACACGTCTTAACAACATGATGATCGAGGATTTTCCCAGCGGCCGCTTCGTCACCATGGTGTACGCCGAACTCGACCCGTCTAGCCGCGTTCTGCGGATCGCGAACGCCGGCCATCTCGCGCCACTGCTGGTCGAGCCTTCCGGCCACCAGTGGATCAAACACGAGCACGGATTGCCGCTGGGAATTTCCGCCAGCAAGTTCTCGGAGACAGAGGTAACGCTCGGCGAGCATTCGCGCATCGCGTTTTATTCCGATGGAATCACTGAAGCGGAAGTAGATTCCGGCGAAGAATACGGTGCCGGGCGGCTGCTCGCCCAGATGGAGTCCCCAGACGTTACGCCGGACGGTCTGCTCGCAGACGTCAGGAAATTTGCCAATGGAACCGGTCTGCGTGACGATGCCACGGTAATCCTGGTGCGGTCGCGAAATGCCTGACAACAGAGCGGTGCACGTTCCTGCCGGATCAGTGTTTGCCTGGTTGTACATTCTTCTTCAGCCACGCTTGTGAGCGCTTGAAGTAGACGCGAACATTCGTTGAAAGATATTTCGTCCACTCGGCTCTGTCTTCCTCGCGTTCGGCAGCAAACCTCGCCAAGGCATAGCCGTAAACTTCTTCGGGCAGGTACCCGAGCCGTTGCATCGACCACCCAGCCCGCCTCTCATCCTGGTACTGCTGGAATCGTGCCGCGGAGTTGGCAGTGAAGATGCCAAAGCCCAAGTAGACGGTCAGCAAGTCTGTCATCGGCTCGTGATCCGGTGTATCCCCTTCCATCAGCCCGCCGCCAAGAAGGATAACGTGACCAAGTTCGTGTGCAGCCGTCGCCACGAGCGAGAGCGGGTCCTTGAGAAGTGTGCTCTTGAGAGCAACCACCATACAGCTCTTGTTATTCCCCTCTTCAACACCGGCTTCTTTTGTTGGGTGCACATAGAGGCCAGCGGCAGATTTCCCGTGTGTAGTGTGCCAGGAAGGCAGGATTTCGTGAAGTTCTTCGGTTTCGTCGGGGAAAATTTCAAGATCAATGCGGCTACGGTCTACCCGCATGAAAGCGCATACTCGACAGAAAAACCTTCTCCGCCGCAGCGGGGGTCCCGTCATACGGATCAGGAAAGTGTTCTGCGGCAGGCAGTATTACCGTAGCCTCTAACATCCGACAGCGTCCCAGCATCGTCTCCAAACGCCTGAAGCCTTCGTCCACCCACTCGCGAACCTCATCGCTGATTGGCAATTTTCGAGAGAAGCCTAGCATTGGAATTGTTCGACAGTGCCGCTCACGGCTGACTGCACAATACTGGCGGCCCGGCCCTACCCGAATCGCGCCCGGTGCTCTTTCAGGAGGCAGCGATCCATCACCACAAAAATTCCGGCCTTGCGCGCCTTCTCCGCCGCGGGTTCGTTGATCACGTCTTCCTGTAGCCAGACCGCTGGGATCTTCAACTGGACCGCCTGTTCCACGATCTCATCCACATACTCCGGCCTCCGGAACACATCCACCAGATCGATCTTCTTCAAGACTTCGAGCGGCATTTCGAGCAAAGACGGATACGACCTCTCGCCGAGCGCCTCCGCAATGTGCGGATTCACGGGAATGATCTTGTATCCGGCCGCCTGCATATATGCGGAGACGCCGTGACTCGGGCGCATCGGGCTCTCGGACAATCCAACCACGGCAATCGTCTTCGCCCGGGATAGCAGCTCGTAGATTGGATCTGATTGCTTCAATCCGTATAGTCCAGCCCCTGAAGGGGCATCTGATTTCACGGAACTGCGGCATCGCTAAAGCGATGCCCTGATACGAAGCAGCTTGCCAGAGACCAGCGACTAGCGACGAACGACCAGTGGCCATTCCCTTCAGCCCTTTTTCTCCAACTTCTGCTTATACATGCGCAGCGCCACTTTGCGAATCGTATCCGAAATCTCTTTGTTGCCTGACAAATTCTTCAGGTCATGAATCAGCAGGTTCTTCATCAATCCCAGCGAGAGATCGAGCGGCGTGCGCGGGTTTTGGACCAGATTCCGCATGATGCTGTAATTTTTCGCAAACCGCCGTTTCATTGGAATCGCTCGCAGCACCGACTCCAGCACATTTTTCTGCAGCGCAATTTTTTCCACCTCGCCATCCGAAATTTTAGGCGACTCCAGCACCGCGATCGCCACCAGCTTCGTGGAATCGCGAATCAGGATCGACCTGTCCTCCTTGCTGCCGCGCATCGCCAACGTGATCCGGCCTCTAATGTCGAGCTTGGCAATCTTCTGCAGCACGCTGTCGCGCCTTTCCTCATGAGGGGCAACGGGATGCTTCTTGGCATGAGCCGCGACCGCAGCCGCCGCTGGTTTTCCCGCTCCGCTCTTGGCCGCGTCAGCGCTAGCCCTGGCCAGGGCAGCATCCCCCGACTCGCCGCCCGCCTCTTCGAGCGCCATTCCTATGGGCTGGAACGGCTTATTTTTTTCCGCTGCCAGCTCGGCCGCGTTTTCTTCCAGATACTTTATGACTGTCCCCTCGATCACTTCGTCGGGTGCGTCCGCTTCGGGGACCTCTGGCGCAGGAACCGCTTCGACCGCAGCCAGCTTGCTTCCAATGCCGGCCAGTTCATTCGGACGCAGGTTGGCATTGGTTTGCAACGCCTGCAACAACCGCGGAGAGTGCAGCACTCGCGTGCTCGTCAACAGAGCTTCGACGACCGGGCGCGACCCCGTCACCGCAACCCCGTCCAGCGCCTCTTCGCCTACCGCCGGATTCTCTGCCAGCGCCGGCAGGAGGCAGGTCCTCAGATTCTCGAGAGCTACAAAATACCCCAGCACCTCGGCGCTCGTAGTTGGATCGGCAGCCGCAGCCAGGCTGGCTTTTTCATCCCAACCGGCCAGCGTCAGACGCGCCTGCGGACCAAACAATTTGTGATGAAGCGCCAGATAGACGAGGATCTCAATCATTTCCTCAGGCGGTACCGAGAGGGCTCCGCGCGCCGCCGATTGCATCAGGTGCGACGGCACTTGCGAGGTGCGGATCAGATCAAGCATTCGGGGCATGATTCATCTCCCAGAACTGGCTGTGGCTTTCGTTCTTGCGGACTTTTTCGTGGACTTTTTCGCAGCTCGGTTCTTCTTGTCCACTGCCCGCTCCAATTCGCCGACTGCAATCTCAAGCTCGCGCGTAATGCGGTTTGGGCTCCGCCGCTGGTATTCGTCGCTCAAGGCGCGATAGTACCAGAGCGTGCCTTTCTTTTTTCCCGTGAACCGCGACCAGACGGCTTCGCCCTCATGCCGGTAATCCGCCAGGATCGTGCGGACGTTATGCAGCTTGTCAGAGGCCGAAACCAGCCGCGTCTCGACGTCGGCGTGCTTCACTTCGCGCAGGTAGTCTTTCTTGCGTTTCAGCCACTCCGGCTTGGGCACAACGAACGCATCCGTACAACCCTCCACAATCTTCGCCACCCGCGGACCAAACTGCTTGCGTATTTCGCGCAGCCTCGGCATGCCGCCGCAATCTTCGACCACGTCGTGTAACAGCGCCGCGATCGCCAGATCCTCGTCGCCGCCGGCTTCCAGCACCAGCCCCGCCACCGCCATCAGATGGGAGAGATAAGGCACCATCGTCTGCTTCCGCGTCTGTCCGTCGTGTTGCTCCGCCGCATAGCAGAAAGCGCGCCGCAGGCGTGGGCCAAGTTTCGGCGGTCGAGGTTTCGGCGGTTGATTCGAATCTGCACTCATGATTTCTTTTCGCCTCGTCGCATTCGCAAATACGACTGCATCAGCGGCCGCAGATCGCCGTCCAGCACACGATCCACGTCGCCAATCTCCAGTTTCGTGCGGTGATCCTTGATCATCCGGTAAGGTTGCAGCACATACGAACGGATTTGGGAGCCGAAATCAATGTCCAGTTTCGAATCCTCAATCTTCTTCGTAACCTCGCGTTTTTTCTCCAGTTCGAACTCGTAAATCTTCGAGCGCAACATGCTCATCGCCTTTTCCTTGTTCTTATGCTGCGAGCGCTCATTCTGGCAATTGGCGACCAGGCCCGTCGGAATGTGCGTGATCCGCACCGCTGAATCGGTCGTATTGACGTGCTGCCCACCCTTACCGCTCGAACGGTAAGTGTCAATCCGAATGTCGTCCGGCTTGATGTTGACCTCAATGCTGTCGTCAATCTCCGGCGAAACGTACACGCTGGCAAACGACGTATGCCGACGCTTGGCCTGATCGAAGGGCGAAATCCGCACCAGTCGGTGCACGCCAATCTCGCTCGTCAAATAACCGAACGCATACTGTCCACGCACCGAAAAAGTTGCGGACTTGATTCCCGCTTCCTCTCCAGGCTGGTAGTCATACATCTCGGTCTTGAATCCCTGCCGCTCGGCCCAGCGCAGATACATGCGCAGCAGCATCTCCGCCCAGTCTTGCGACTCGGTGCCCCCGGCTCCAGGATGAATCGTCATGATTGCATTGAGGCCGTCGTTCTGGCCCGAAAGCAGCGTCTCGATCTCGACCCGATCCACTAATTCGCGCAGAGCATCCAAGTCGCGCTGCAAGTCAGCGGCAACGTTCTCACCTTCGCCGGCCAGATCGAAATAAGTGGCGATGTCGTCGGTCCGGCGCACCAGGTCGCCTTCCAGCGACAACATGCTTTCCAGTCGCTTCCGTTCGCGCATTACCTGCTGAGATTTTTCAGGATTCGACCACAGATTGGGATCCGACGCCTGCTTGTCTATTTCGGCGAACTGCTGGCGCAGCTTACCGGCGTCAAAGATACTCCCGCAGGTCGTGAACCTTGCTCTTCAAAGAAGTGTATTGCTGTTCCAGTTCATCCAACATTTTTTATCACTCGGCTTATCGCTTTCGACTAGACTCTCGACCGCAGACGACTAGAGAATACAAAACGCACGATCACCGCGCCTGCTGAAATTATCGCACACAGATATGCGAACCAATCCCCATGCCGCGTGTAAAAAGTGGTTCCTGAAGCGAGCGCGTAAGGTGCTGTGAGCGCGCTGCGAACCTTGCGCTCGGTTGCCACCACGATCCGTCCGTACGGATCGATCGATGCCGTCATCCCCGTATTTGTCGCCGACAGCAGCCAGCGCTCATTTTCGATTGCCCGCATCCGCGTCTGCTGCAGGTGTTGCTTCCAGGCGCCGCTGTCGCCGTACCAGCCGTCATTCGAGATATTCACCAGTACCTGCGCGCCCTGCAGCGGTCCCAGGCGCACTTCGTCGGGAAAAATTGACTCATAGCAGATAAACATTCCGATCCGCTCGCCTCCCGCATCCAGTGGCGTTCGCGACGCGCCGTGCTGAAACTCTCCCACTTCTTTGGTCAGCCCTCCGGCAAAGCCGAACACCTCAGGAAACGGCAAATATTCACCGAAAGGCACGAGATGCACTTTGTCATAGCGTCCAACCCACTCGCCCAGCGGAGTGACCAGGGCAGCCGAGTTGAAAATCTGTGAGCTTTCTCCGCCACTATGCATTGCGGGCGTGATTCCAATGGAGCCCGCCACAACCCATGTTCCCGACTGTTTTGCCAGCGCGCTGACCGCATCTCGAAACAGAGGATCGTTGGTGTAGAACGGCGAAGGTGACTCCGGCCACACGATCAATTCATAATGCTGGCTCGTTTTCTCTCCGGGCGGATGCAAACTGGTCGCGGTCAAATCCCGCAGCGTGTCCTGAGAATATTGCTTCGTCCACATCTCCCCAGCCTGAATTGGAATATTCGGCTGTACCAGGAGCGCGGTGTGATCCGTAGCGACCGCAGGAGGCGACAGCCACTGCCCCGCCTGCAGCATCACTGCCGCCCCACAAGCCGCCGCCAACAGCCACTTCCGCCTATCCGTTGGGGCTAGGAACGCAGCCGAGACCACGCTGTTCACAAGCACGATTTCAAAGGAGAGGCCATAGACGCCGGTGAAGGTAGCAATCCGCGTGAGCGCAAAGTTCGCAGTCTGCGAGTATCCCAGAAGCTCCCATGGAAAGGCAGTAATCCGCGTCCGCGCGAGTTCCACCGCGACCCAAAGAAACGGAGCGGCCGCGAGCGCCCGCCGGAACGCGGCCGCCGATGCGGCGGACTTTAATCCAGCGCTGCTCGATCCAGCGAGCGGTGGCCCGGCGACCAGCGCCAGCAGCAGCCCGAACATCCCGTGATAAAGGCCGACATACATGCAGAACAAGATCAGCACCAGCACGGCCGCCGGAATCGGCAGCCCGCCATAGCGGTGCATGACGTCGAAGACCCAGTAGCAGGTCCCGGCAAACCAGAGAATTCCGCACGCATAACCAAGCACGAACCCCTGCCACGGCGTGGCGGGCACCAAGCGCACTTGACCATCCAGTTGCAGAGTCTCCGGCGCGCGTGCGCGCAGTATGGCAACCAGCAGAGGCGCCACCGCGATCCAGGAGAACCAATAAAGACTCAGAAGCGGAAAAATAACGATCTGCAGTACGGCGGATAGCATGACCAGACGCCACGCACTAGAGGAGATTTGCCGCACAACTCAGCATAGCAAAGTTGTTCTCACGCTACCGGCATGACGTGTCTTTGACTGGCAGTCGCTCTCTCTCCATCTTCACATTGGTCAACTTACCTGGTTTCAAATAACATAGTCTGCTTATGGGTTTGAAGATCGTCACGGTGCTGGTGCGATTTCTCGAAGGTATGTTCGTCGTCGGCGCTATTGGGTCCTTCGTCGTCCTCGTGCTCAGCGGGATTGAAGATCTCAAAATGCTTCTAGGCCGGGAGGAAGAAGAGAACCACTCCTAGTCGCCATGTCATCTCCGTTCCAACCCACCTCGCCGTCGAATCGCGTCCGCATCGTCGTCGCCACCTCGGTGATGCTCACGTTCATCTCCTATTGGCGGGCCGCCGCCATCGTGCTCAACGACCTGGCTTCGTCCGCCTTTTATGCCTGCGGAATTGCCGAGCAGGCGGTCGGAAAATCCGCGCCATGGTTCATCGTGGCCGTGATGCTGTTCTCCTTCGCAGTGCGGGCGGTCTACGTGGAAAGCTGTTCCATGTTCGTCCGGGGCGGCGTGTACCGCGTCGTGAAAGAAGCGTTGGGCGGCACCCTCGCCAAGCTCAGCGTCTCCGCCCTGATGTTCGACTACATCCTCACCGGGCCGATCTCCGGGGTGTCGGCGGGCCAGTACATCGTGGGCCTGATCAACGAAGCCTTTATCACCGCCGACGTACACGGCTGGATTCCGCGCGCCGTCCACAACCTGTTCAATGGCACCCCGCAACTTAATGTCAACGCCACGTCCGTAGTCTTCGCCCTGGCGGTGACCATTTATTACTGGTGGGAAAACACCAAGGGTATCCAGGAGTCCAGCGAGAAAGCTCTCCGCGTCATGCAGATTACCACCGTGATGGTGGTGATCTTGCTCGCGTGGTCGGCACTCACCCTCTACAAGTCGGGATACCAGCGCGTACCGCTGCCCACTCCCGATAACCTTCATTTTTCCAAAGAGTCTCTCGGCTTTCTCCGTCACAGTTTTCCCGAGCAGAGCCTGGCCAAGATGTTCGGGCTGCTCGGAATCCTGATCGCCTTCGGCCACTCCGTGCTGGCCATGAGCGGCGAAGAATCGCTCGCCCAGGTCAATCGTGAACTCGCTCATCCCAAACTCAAAAACCTGAAGCGCGCCGCGATCGTCATCGCCATCTACAGCTTCGTTTTCACCGGCCTGTCCGCGCTCCTGTCCGTCATGCTGATACCGGATGCGGTCCGCGTGCCGGTGTACAAAGACAACCTCATCTCTGGCCTAGCCATGTATATGTGGGGGCCTCAAATCCTGCGCCTGATCTTCCGCGGATTTGTCGTCGTGGTTGGGTTCCTCATCCTCTCCGGCGCTGTCAACACCGCCATTATCGGCTCCAATGGCGTCCTGAACCGCGTCTCCGAAGACGGCGTCCTCGCCGATTGGTTCCGCTTTCCCCACCGCAAGTACGGAACCAGCCACCGCATCATCAATCTGATCGTCGTGCTCCAGATCCTCACCATCCTGGCCAGCCGCGGCGACGTCTATGTGCTCGGTGAAGCTTACGCCTTCGGTGTGATCTGGAGTTTCACGTTCAACAGTCTGTCTATGCTCGTCCTGCGCTTCAAGTACAAAGGGGAGCGCGGATGGAAGGTTCCCCCGAACTTCACCATCGCCGGAATCGAAATGCCCATCGGCCTGATTTCGGTCTTCTTCGTACTACTCTCGACAGCACTGGTAAACCTGGCCACCAAATCCGTCGCTACCGTCGCTGGTGTTTCCTTCTCGGTGGTCTTTTTCGTGATCTTCACGGTTTCCGAACACGTGAACCGGAAAAAACACGCGCTCGCCAAAGAGCAAATGAAGGATCACTTCCAGTTGCTGCAGAGCGACACGGTAGACCGCGACTCCCTCGGCATAAGGCCCGGCAACGTGCTGGTGCCGGTCCGCGACTACAACACCCTGAATCACCTGCGCTGGGTGCTGGAGCATAGCGAATCGCGCGAACAGGACGTGGTGGTCATGACCGCCCGCATCAGCCAGTTCGGGTCCGCCGCTTACGGTCTTTCCAGCGAACAGATCTTCAGCGATTACGAGCAGACCCTGTTCACGCGCGCCGTCTCCGTCGCCGAAAGTGTCGGCAAGAAGATCTCGCTGCTGGTGGTCCCCGCGCGTGACGCGTGGTCGGCCATCGCCCAGACCGCCCACAACCTCGATTCTTCCGCAGTCGCCTGCGGCCTCTCCAGCAAAATGACGACCGCCGAGCAGGCCTTCGCTCTCGGCAGCGCCTGGGAAGCTATACCGGAACCCAAACGGCAGTTTGTGCTGCAGATCGTTCAGCCCGACGGCATCGTGGACACCTTCCGCATCGGCCCGCACACGCCCACCATGAAGAACGAAGACGTCGTGCTGCTCCATCGCTTGTGGCTGAATATCACCCGGGAACCGGGTTTGGAAAACGTACACCACCACGACATTCTGACCGAGGCCCTTACCCGCTTCGCCCACGACTATGGCGCGCGCGACCGCGAAGACATCGTCAAGGAATTACGCCGCCACGGCGCGGTTGGCGAACCACTCCCGGTCCGCCGCATCGCCGATCAGATTCACACTGTCCAGCCCGGAGCCCCTCGTCCCGACCCCGACGCTGGAAATCGCGACGACGGACCACCCAACCCAAAGGGCGGCGGCTCCGAATAGCATTGGCCAATGAGGGCAACTCAAACAATGTCCGCTCAGAGGGCGGGCGAACATTGCAACTCGATCATTTTACTTTCGGCGAGTCCATATCCGCGACCTTCGAATCGTCTCCGTGAATTACCCCGTCTTCCTCCGCATAGAACGAGCGGCGTTCGCTGTCCATTTGCTTGGGCGTCATGGTGAGCACGAAACCGTCATGGTTGGGACGGAAGCTGGCCGTGTAATCGCCACGATCCGTCGAGTGTGCCATGCGCTTGGTAAAGGACCCCGTCCCCGCCAGCCCCGCCAGCGAATCCGCAAACTTGTTATGCCGTTTTTTGTATTCGCGCTGCGCCCGGAGCACCACCCGCATGTAGCCAAGCGCCTGCGCCTCCGATTCCGAACGCGCCGGATCGCCCGGAAACTTCGGCTGATATTGTCCTGCAGGTTGCGTTGAAGGCTGTGCCTGCGCCACCCCCAGCCCCGCTCCCATCATGCCCAGCGCCAGAATCCCCGCACAAAACCGCTGCCTTCGCCTTGGGTTCACCGAAAAGCCCTCCTCCGCTGCCTGTTCTCGGGGGTTACCCCCGTAATTTGTCTCGATCAGCAATCATTTCAATTCTTTGCTGGTTCAGGCAAGCTTGGACAGGATGCAATCCTAACAGGGAAACCTTCAATGAAAGCTGCCGTTGCCAGAAAGCCGCTGATCCGTGTCGCCGTAGTGGAAAGTGATCCGCTGCGATTTGTGGGATTCCGCGCCCTCTTTGATACCGAACCTGATCTGGAGCTGGTCTCCGCCTCCTTGGCCGACCTGGGCCAGTTGCAGGCTATCGATCTCGTCCTGCTTGGCAATCGCGGCGGCCAGAACCTGTACGACATCATGGCCAGCATGAAAGCCATCCGGCCCGACCTGCGTATCATCGTCACCGGCTCCGGCATGGACGATGAAAGTGTCCTCAAAGCCATCGCAGCCGGCGCCAAGGGCTACGTGGACGAGGCCGCTTCGCCAGCCGAGTTTATCCAGGCGCTGCGCATCGTGCATCAGGGTTCGGTATGGGCCCCGCGCCGTGTGCTCTCAACTTTCATCGAACGCGTCAGCTCCTCTCCGGGCCGCATCTTTCCCGCCGGACGGATTACCTTTACCGACCGCGAGAAGGAAGTTCTCGAAATGCTGGTTGCGGGCCGCTCGAACAAAGAGATTGGCTCAGCCCTCGGCATCGAAGAGCGTACCGTGAAAGCTCACGTAGCAAAACTGATGCGCAAAGTCGGAGTGCAGAACCGCATCGCGCTCTCGGTCCATGCCATCACGCATTCGCTGGTGACTGCGAAATAGGCCTCGTCTCCGGGGCCGGCTTTTTGGCCACCTCTTCGAGTTGCTTCATCGCGGCCATGGTTCGTGCCGTGTAGTCCACACGCTTCTCCGACTTCGCCCGTCGGTGGCGCTTGGTGACCGAGTGTTGGTTTGACATGGGCTCCTCCGATTGGTTAAGTTCGAAGCCAACTCTAGTCCCGAAGACGGTCTCAAGAATGTTCAATGGTGAACAGCAAGTAAGGTAGGCGTGGAGCCATAGCCTTTACGCCCACCATGCTCAGCGGGCGCAATTCGCCTGTGCGCCAGTTACAGATTACGCGGAGGGACTGTGCCGGAGAATAAGATTTCGTGTTGCGGGTAACACGGCCGTTCCAACGCTCCTTGTCCATGGCCGGCTTCATCCCAGGCAAAACAAGAAGGACACGAAACGGGGCCTTTCGATGGATGGCATGAGCGCGGCCGATGCAACTCTGGAAACGCTCCGCGCCCAGGTGATTGATATCGTCCTGGGGACGATCTTCTTATCGATCGGAGCGACAGCCTGTGCCATCGCCGCGATCCGTTGGCGCCGGGGCGTTCGCATCCTCGTATGGTGGGGAATCTGGAGCGGGATGTTCGGCCTCCAAACACTGGACCAGACGCCCGCCGTTTTGGCGGCTCTGCCGCATGCCCTCAAATCTGCCACGCCCTACGTGAGTACGGCGGTCATGTACCTGCTTCTGGTTTCTGCCTTATTAGCCTGGCGGGAACTGAGCCTAGGTAAACTCAGGCTCCTCATCCAGCTGGAAATCTTCGTGGGGTTGGCGATCGCTCTGGCCGGCATTGGCGCGTTCGTCCTCGGTGGCCCAGACGGCAAATGGATGTTCTACAACAACCTGCTGGCAGTTTTTGCTCTGCTCGTCCTGTTAGCTGTCGTGCTGGTTCCAAAGTTTTCCAAGTTCCTCGTTATCCCGGATCACCGCATTCTCGCGGCTGGTACGCTCATTTTTGCCTTGGAGGCCCTGTACACCAACTTGTCGAGCGTGTTGCACTACCGCACCCTGCCGATGGTTAACTCGTTGGGCTTTGCCGCCCTCCTGTTTTCGCTGGGATACGTAGCACTGGAGATACTGTTTACCAACGAGCGCCGTCTGCTCTCCATCGAGACGGAATTGGAAACTGCCCGCCAGATCCAGTCTTCAATTCTTCCGGCGAGCGTGCCCGAGTTTGAGAACCTCCGGATTGCCGCTTCTTACCATCCCATGGCCGCCGTCGCCGGCGATTTCTACCAATTCGTCCGGACAGACAACCACCATCTGGGCATTCTGGTGGCAGACGTCTCTGGGCATGGCATCCCGGCGGCGCTCATCTCTTCCATGATCAAAGTGGCGATGCAGTCCGTAGCCGTCTTTGCCCATGACCCCGCGCGCGTACTAGGCGGCTTGAATCGCATTCTCTCTACTGAGTTGCGAGGCCAGCTCATTTCCGCAGCTTACCTGTGGATCGATACGGAGAACCACAGTGCACGGTATTCGGCTGCGGGACATCCGGCGTTGTTGTGCTGGAGGGATGCGTCCGGCGAGCTGCAACACATTGAGAGCAACGGCCTGCTGTTTGGCGTCGCGTCGGACTCCGCATATCCCGTGTACAGCCTGGTGTTTGAGTCTGGCGACCGCTTCCTGATTTATACCGACGGGCTGGTGGAACCCGAGAACACTCGCGGCGAATCATTCGGAGATCGGCAGCTTGAACAAGTGGTCCGCGACAACCGATCGCAGCCGGCCTCCGAGTTGCTGCAGCGATTGCTTTCCGAACTCCGTAAGTGGCAGCCGGCGTCCACCAGCCAGCAGGACGACATCACGCTGATCGTCGTCGATGTTCTTTAGCGGAGCCGTCTCCAATTAGAGTCCACTTAAAGCCCCCCACAGCGATCTGAGGTTCGGGCACATTCGAAGCGAAGGATTTGTCAACTGCTGCTATATTGCGATTACACCAACAAAGACGCGGGACAGTCCGTCTCAAGTCAACTTGGTATCCAGGCCGCACCCCAGTGGTTGCTTCGACTCCGGCTAAGACGTACCCCGTGCGAACCCAGATGAAAAGACGCTGCGGCTAAGCACGATCGATAACTGGTCCGCCGTTCTTCGGTTACCAAGGTACAGTGACCCTCGTAATCTTGTCCGTTTCATAGACCTGCAGCATACTCGCCTCACCTACCACAGAACCTGGGAGACGGGGTTGGGAGCGGAGATTAGGGTCGCCGTTTTCAGCCCCGCATTTTCTTGTTCTAAACCTGACTCACCCTGATCACTCCCCCAGTATCCTCCGCTTTGCACCCCGCATCGAATAGAATCAGAGACAATAGATTCCATACTCCTAGCTCCCAAGTGAGGCATTGATGCGAAATCTCCTCGTTCTACTGCTGCTGTTGTGTTTCCTGACCCCGATTCTTTCCGCCGCGCAAGATACCAAGGCTCAAGATACCAGTGCCCCAGAATCCAATACCAAGGCCTCGGGACGCGTCGAAGCCGCCGGCACCGTGCTCGACGAAATCCAGGCTGCCCCCGACCAGCGGATCCCCGAAGAAATTCTTGGTTCGGCCGAATGTGTGGCCGTGGTGCCGTCGCTGCTCAACGCAGGCTTCGTTTTCGGCGGCCGTTATGGCCGAGGCGTTGCCAGTTGCCGCACCGAAAAAGGCTGGAGCGCGCCCGCTTTCTTCACCATCGGCGGCGGTAGTTTCGGCTTGCAGATTGGCGGCCAGGCCACCGATGTCGTCATGCTGATCATGAACAAGGGTGGCATGGACAATCTGCTCTCCAGTAAATTCAAGCTCGGCGGAGATGCCAGCGCCGCAGCCGGTCCCGTCGGACGCCACGCCGCCGCCGATACCGATTGGAAGATGAGGGCCCAGGTATTGACCTACTCCCGCTCCCGCGGCCTCTTCGCCGGACTCGAACTCTCGGGTGCCGTCATCAAGCAGGACAAGGACAGCACCCGCGACTTCTACGGCCGCATGGTGCCCTTCAAGACGTCCCTCAAGGGAGACATCGAAGCGCCGAAGAGCGCTTACCCCTTCTTAAGCACACTCGCCAAGTGGGCCCAGCAGGCAGCGAAATAGCAAGTTCTCTATTCGCTTCGAAATGGTTTTGGGAAGGGCACGGCTTCACCGCTTGCGGGAAAAATCAGACACGTGTGGATCGCCCGTGGAAGAGCGACCCTTCAGGGCCGCGTAACCCGCGTGAAGTCAGAGCGGGCTTTGTTCCCATGAGGGTCACTCGCCTTGCGTGATAACGCCTGGACCCCCTACACTCCGGCACAGTGCGAGAACGCCTCGAGTACGCTCTAGTCTGGCCCTGGATAAAAATCCTGGGCGTGCTCCCCCGTCCCCTGGCGCGCGCCATCGGCATCACGCTGGGCCTAACCGTCTACGCCCTTCACGGACGCCTGCGCCGCGTCGGCCTGCGCAACCTGGCTCTAGCCTTCCCCAAAATGCCGGAGCGCGAGCGGCGCCGCATCGTTCGCGGCGAATTCATTTCCCTGGGACGCCAACTTGCTGAACTCTGCCTCTTCCCGCGTTACACTCGCGAAAATGTTTCGCGGGTCGTTGTCTATGAAGGCTTTGAAAACTTCGAGCGCGCATACGCACGGGGCAAAGGCGTTCTGTTTCTCACCGGACATCTCGGAGCCTGGGAACTCTCCGCCTTCGCGCACTCGCTGCAAGGTCATCCGCTGTCGATCGTCATGCGCTCGCTCGACAATCCCTACGTCGACGCCCTTCTCCAGAGCTACCGCACCATGCACGGGAACCGAACCGTCGACAAAGATGATTTCGTGCGCGGCCTGCTCTCCGCCATGCGAGCCGGCGAAACCGTAGGCATCCTCATGGACACCAACATGACCCCGCCACAGGGTGTGTTCGTGGATTTCTTCGGCATCCCCGCCTGCACCGCCAGCGGCCTCGCCCGCATTGCCCTGCGCACCGACGCCGCCGTAGTCCCCGGTTTTACCGTGTGGGATTCGAAGCTGCGCAAATATATCCTGCGCTTTGATCCCGCCGTCGAGTTGATTAGAACCGCCGATAACGAGGCCGACATCGTAGCCAATACCGCAAAATTCACCAAAGTCATCGAAGAATTCGTCCGCCGCTATCCCGACCAGTGGCTCTGGGTGCACCGCCGCTGGAAGACTCGCCCCGCAGGCCAACCGCCGCTGTACTAAGCTCGCGTTGTTGTGTAGGGACGGATTCGTGTGGGGACGGACGCATTCGTCCGTCCAGCCGGGCGAAGCTCGCCAGCCTGCCGCGTGTGACAGCTAGCCGTCCCCACCAGTCATGCCCGCGTTGTACACACTCGCCCAACAAAGCGACAATAGACAACCATGAGGCAAACCCTGCGCGATCTCGCCGAGAAGCTCGGCTGCCATCTCCTTGGAGACAGCTCCATCACCGTGACGGGAGTCTCCAGCCTGCACTCCACGACAAGTGAAAACCTGGTCTTCGTGGAAGACCCTCAGTATCTAGACGCCGCGCTCCGCTCGCCCGCCGCTGCTGTTATCGCCGGAGACTTCGCCGCCGGAAAATTTGCCGCCGCCGCCAAGCCCATCCTGATTTCCTCGCAACCGCGACTGGCGTTCGCCCGAGCCGCGAAGCTCCTCCGCGACTCCGACCACAATCGCGTCATTCATCCCTCCGCCATCGTCTCTACTTCTGCGAAGATCGGCAGGAACGTAGCCATCGGCCCCCGCGCTGTGATCGGCGAACACGTGAAAATCGGTGATGAAACGATCATTGGCGCCGGTTCGGCGATCGAAGACAACACAGTCATCGGGAGCCACTGCCGCCTCGATCCGAACGTCACCATCTACCCCGGCACAACTCTCGGCAACCGCGTAGTCGTGCAGTCGGGCGCGGTCCTAGGCAGTGAAGGCTTCGGCTATGTCCGCGATTCCGAAACCGGGCGCTACGAACAATCCCCCCAAATCGGACGCCTGGTAATCGAAGACGATGTAGAAATCGGCGCCAACTCGACTATCGACCGCGGCGCGCTCGACGAAACCCGCATCCATCGAGGCTCAAAGATCGACAACCTCGTGCACATAGGCCATAACTGTCACATCGGGGAGAATGTAGTCATCGCCGCGCAGACCGGCCTCTCCGGCAGCGTCACCATCGAAGACAACGTCATTATGGGCGGACAAGTAGGCATAGGCGATCACGCCCGCGTCGAATCCGGCGTCATGATAGGAGGCCAAGGCGGCATCCTCCCGAAGAAGATCCTGCGCGGAAAAGGCCTGGTGTTCTGGGGAACGCCAGCGCGCCCACTGAGGGAGTATCTTAAAGAGCTGGCGTTCGTATCAAGGGCGGCCAAGAAAGCACGCTGATCTGAGAAGCGATTGCCTCCTTGAGACACGGCGCTCGCATCTAATGCTAGAACTGAGAACGCCGGGAAGCCAGCGCTAAAAGCCGCACTATGCCTATCCTCGTCATCGGCGGACATACCCGCAGCGTCGGCAAAACCAGCGTCGTCGCTGGTCTAATCGCCGCCCTACCCGACTGCCACTGGACCGCTCTCAAGATCACTCAATACGGACACGGCGTCTGCTCCGCCAACGGCGAAGCCTGCGACTGCGCCACCGCCGATCATTCCTGGGCTGTGTCGGAAGAAAGAGACCGCTCCGGCGGCTCCGACACTTCGCGTTTCCTGGTCGCGGGCGCCGATCACTCCTGGTGGGTGCGCACCCAGCAAGGCCATCTCGCCGAAGCCATGCCCCGCATCCGGAAGATCCTCGCCTCCACGCAAAACGCGATCATCGAATCGAACAGTATCCTGCGTTTCGTGAAACCGGATCTCTATCTAACCGTGCTTGATCCGCAGACCGCCGACTTCAAAACCTCCGCCCAGACTTCCCTCGACCGAGCCGACGCAGTCCTGCTACACTCCGTCAAACGCCCCAACGACCCAGCCTGGAAACACGTCTCCCTGCAGCCCGTAATCGACCGTCCAACATTCGCAATCCACCCGCCAAACTACGTGACGCCAGAAGTCATAGAGTTCGTTCGCACCCGCTTAGTTTCGTCTTTTGCAAGTTCGACGCCTAAAACACAATTGTCATCCTGAGCGAAGCGAAGGACCTGCTGTCTTACACAAAAGCAAAGAAGCAGGCGAATTTTCTTCGCGCCTTACGCGTTCTGCGCAATTCAAACTCTCAGCTTGCATACATCCCAATCACCCGCTCAATCGCCCGCCGGCACACCACACAAAACGTCATGTGCCGTGTGAACATGATGCAATCCACTTCCGGGCGGTAGTACCCCTTCGCCTCGTAATTCGCGCCCTCGAACGCTCCGACTTTGCCGATGTACCTCTCCAAGCCGAGCATGGCATCTTCCTTCTCGCGCTCTTTACGGAAAAGTTCCTCCATCTCCGCCTCCGGCTTCCCCGCCGCGCGTAATTCCCGGCGCTGGCGCTGGATCTCCTGCTCAAAGCGCTCAAATTCATCTTTCTTCCAGGGAGTGGGAAGAGGGGTACCCGCCTCAACCAGATCCTTCCACTTCAAATTCGCGGGATCAAGCAACGCGGTCACATTCGGCTCCCAGGGCTCATTTTTTTTGTCCGGCGAAAGATAGGCCACGTCGGACGTGTAGTATTCATCCGCCAATGCGGCAAACTGGTGGCCGAATTCATGCACGCCCACGTAGCCCGCCCACATGTTGTCGATCGCCACCGTCCCATACTGATTGAAAATTCCGCCGCCACCGTAAGTCTGCCCGTTCACCAGAATTTCAATGAACTCATAGGGCGCAAACGAGGCCACATCGCGCAGCGTGCGGTTCTCCATCGTCAATACATAGCGCTCCGACCCAAACGTATCGTAGGACGCTCCCAACGGCGACCGCCGGTAGATCCCGGTCGAGGGTCGCGACACTCCAGACTCCTCCGCCGCCGGGCACAGACCCCACACATTGAAATCTTTCCTGTGTTCGCGAAATGGCGAGGTCACAAATAGCGTCTCCTCGAATCGCCGCGCGTCCTTCTCAAACTTGGAGCGCTCCGCCGCCGTGTAACCGTCGCCGAGTACCAGCAAGTCCACCTTGGTTGCCGGATCGCCCATCTTCTGCAATTCCATCAACGCGCCCGGCGACGAGGGGCGCGCGCGGTCGACGAATTTGTCCTTGGGATCGACCACCGTCTTCCACACTTCCTTCCAGGCCGCGTTGACGTCATCAGCGCGCTCTTTGAGCGATACTTCCACCGGCGCATCCGGAGTCGGGAAACGTAGCGACTCCGAAAACGTCCGGTTCCCGTGCAGCGCCTCGTCCGTCTCCTTCCACTCTCCGAACACGGAATTGAATCCGCGCGAGTACACGAGCTTCCCGCTGGCGCGCTCGCGCACTTCAAACCGGTAGTTTCCCAGCTGGCTCTCGTCGATGGATTTGTTCAGATTCCCCGGCCACTCCAGCGGCTCCACCACCACCCGATCCAGGCTGAACCATTCTTCGTGCGAGTTTCCAGTGTGGTAATAATCGACGCGCAGGGTGCGCGGAGCGGCAAAACTGGGGGTGGAAGGACTGAACAAACACAGTAGAAGAGAGGCAACAAGAACGCCGAACGTTCGTTTCATGCCCGGAATTGTAGCTTACGAGCCCGGTTTCATCGCAAGCGCCTTGTCGTTTTCGAAGGTGATCGCCAGCGGCTTTCCGCCATTCGGGTAATGCAAAGTTCTGGAACCATAATCCCCCGACCCCTCCGGCACGCCGAGTCCAAGCGCGAAGCTGGCCTGTAACTCACTCATACCCGCTTGCACTTCATGTGCGTCAATCTTCGACCAGACATCCGCGGGCCAGTGCTTGTAGAGCTGGCGCGGATCTTCCATGAAGAAAATGTCGTCGGAGTAAATCTTGAAGTCGCCGCCCTTTTCCGCTCCCATCGGCGCCGCATACGTCTTGCCCTCCAGCGCAAAGCAAGCCAGCACCTGCTTGATCCCCGGAGCCTGCGGAGAAACATCCATTACCACATCCTGAATCGCCAGCTTCTGCAAAGGCAGCAGCGTGCCCGCCTCATGCGCGAAATCCGCCTTGTGCCGCTCCCGATCGTAAGGATAGTACGTAAGTTGATAACCGACCTTCACCCATACCGGCTGCTCGGTCAACTGGCGCGCCGACTTCAGATCATAAGCATGCAACTTCTTCGGCGTGACGTAGTAGTCCGCCTTCAGCGCCGTTGCCTGCGTGGGCTTCGCTTCTTCCTTGAGCGCCTCGTGCCGCTCGTACACAACGTAGGCCGCACGCCCGCCAGCAAGCACGATGGCGATCAGAAGAAAGATCTGTAGTTTTTTCTGAAACTCCGGGTCAATGGCCATGATCTAAGAACGAGCGCAATCGATTAGACTATAAGGAAGCTCTTCGTATTCCAGCCGCAAAGGAAATCCATGCCACTAGCCCAGGATGACGTACTGAACGCACTCAAGCAGTGCTACGACCCCGAAATCCCCGTCAACATTGTCGATCTCGGCCTGATCTACGAAATCCGCTTCGACGACGTACCCGAAGGTCAGCAGGACGTCACCGTCGATATGACCCTAACCGCCCAAGGTTGCCCCGAGCACGTCAACATCAGCGCCCAGGTCAAATCGCGCGTCGAGCAACTCCCCGGCGTCCGCAACGCCAATGTCAACGTAATCTGGGAACCCGCGTGGACTCCCGAACGCCTCAGCCCCGAAGCCCGCAAACAACTGGGCATCGAATGAGACTCAAATCAACTCGTCACAAATAAACACTGTCATCCTGAGCGAAGCGAAGGGCCTATGCACTTCCGCGCCGGGAGCAAATAGTGGGACGGCGGCAACATCAATACTCTCCCAACTCCTCAAACGCCTGCGCCGCGCGCTTTTCCGCCAGTTCCTCGATCCTGCTGCCGATCTTCATAGCCAGATCCAGAAACTTCGTTCCCTGCCGCACATACGAAGGCAGCTCTTCGCGGATCCGTACAAACTGATTCGGATACTCGGACGCCAGCACCGTCAATCCCACCCCTCCGACCAGCACCGCCGCCGGACGTTTCCCCTTCAGCAGCAACAACGTCGCCACGCCCGCCGATCCCGCAATCACCGCCCGCTTCCAGTTCTCCATGTCATCTCCTGACGCCATCTCCTGACGTCCTGACCACAACCGCTTTTCCTAGCAGGATTCTAAACCAATGCTTCCATGCTTTATACTGCCGCCGACGCTCGAACGATCGAGCAACCCCTATGATGCGATCTCGCACACTTCCGTTCCTGACCGTAGTTCTCTGCTCTCTTCTCAGCACCAGCACCCTCGCCCAAGCCCAAGCCAAGCTCCGAGCCCGCGATCTCGGCGTCCCCTTCGACGGCACGCCCGGCGCGAACAACGCCATCACCGACGTCAAAGGCGTCGAAGTCGGACAAACCACGCTTATCTCCGGTAGCGGCAAGCTGAAAGTTGGTGAGGGTCCCGTCCGCACCGGCGTCACCGCCATCCACCCGCGCGGGAAGGAAGGAAACGACTCCGTCTTCGGCGCCTGGTTCACCCTCAACGGCAACGGCGAGATGACCGGCACGACCTGGCTCGAAGACTCCGGATTTCTCAACGGCCCCATCATGATCACCAACACGCACAGCGTAGGCGTGGTGCGCGACGCCGTCATCGCCTGGAAAGTGAAGCGTGGCGAGCCCGACATGGAAGGCTACTGGTGGTCCTTGCCCGTGGTAGCCGAAACCTGGGACGGCTTTCTCAACGACATCAACGGGTTCCACGTAAAGCCCGAGCACGTCTTCCAGGCGCTCGATTCCGCGCATGGCGGCCCCGTCGAAGAAGGCAGCGTCGGCGGCGGCACCGGCATGATCTGCAACGAATTCAAGGGAGGGATAGGAACCGCCTCGCGCGTGCTCGATGCGAAAGCAGGCGGCTACACAGTCGGCGTGCTAGTGCAGTGCAACTACGGCCGCCGCGCCGAACTACGCATCGCCGGAGTCCCCGTAGGCAAGGAAATTCCCGAGCACCCCGCCTACGGCGAAGACGTTGGCTCAATCATCATCGTAGTTGCCACCGACGCGCCGCTCATTCCGACCCAACTGAAGCGTCTGGCGCGCCGAGCGTCTCTGGGTTTAGGGCGCGACGGCAGCTACTCCGGCGACGGTTCTGGCGACATCTTCGTCTCGTTTTCAATCGCGAATCCAGGCGCGGCATCTTCCAAGGGAGTCCGCGACCTTAAAATGTTGCCCAACGACAGCCTCGATCCCCTGTTCCTCGCCACCGTCCAGGCCACCGAAGAAGCCGTAATCAACGCCATGGTAGCCGCCGAAACCATGACCGGCATCGACGGCCACACAGCCATAGCCCTCCCGCACGACCGTCTGCGCGAGGTCCTGAAGAAATACAACCGCCTGGCAAAATGACGCTCGTGTAGGGACGGGCGCCGCTCGGCAGTTGCCTGTGGTCAGAACAACTCTGGGCGCGCCCATCGCGTTACTTTCGTTCCAACGAACGCGTGCCGATTCTTGCTAACACGGGATTACAATAAAACCAGTGAAAGCCTATCGAATCGAGCGCATCAAGAGCGGCATGAAGTTCACCTGCACGCACTGTACCCACAGTGTCAGCACGCTGGACTTCGACGCCAAGGCCGGCAACCTCCGCACCCAGGCCGCAACCGCAATCATTGCTCACGCCACGAAAGCGCACCACGAACCCTTGATAATTTCCCCCTCGGATGGTCAGCAGCGCAGCTGGCGCTAGACCCGGCACAACTGGCCCTGGATGGAGGATTTGGGAAGGGCGCGGCTTCAGCCGTGCCGCTCAGAACCGGAGCCATATGGGCCTTGGCCCCTGAGGACGGCCGGACATCACACCCAAAGAACGATCTCCAAGTCCAGTTCGAGAACCTGGGAATAAGGATGCCCGCTAAGAAGGCCGACCCGGCGTGATTCTGATGGACATCCTCTCGACCTCGATATTTCCAGCCAAGCCGTAACAGTCGTCCAGCGTCAAGCGGAAACCCGAATCGGTTTTCT
>Ga0182019_10000323_pt1 | contig 23598 bp, 23 predicted proteins | sample 812E2MmetaG_FD_120483 | JGI IMG/M metagenome (GOLD analysis project Ga0182019, IMG submission 120483) | Permafrost microbial communities from Stordalen Mire, Sweden - 812E2M metaG | ecosystem: Environmental > Terrestrial > Soil > Wetlands > Permafrost | place: Sweden: Stordalen | collected...
CATGTTGCGGGTGACACTGGGAGGCGCGCTGGCAATGAGAGACACCGCGCTCATCGGCCGTCTCGTCGGGATGTCCGAGGGGAAGGACTATGCGGGGGCCTGAACCGTCCCGTGGCCGTCGGTCTCCTGTTTTCTCTACACGCCCGGGGCCAGCCGCCGTATCTCGGCGGCAAGCTCCTCCGGCTTCCACTCGTTTCCCGTCAATACCTTGACGAGCTTCCCATCCGGATCGATAATCACGGTTCTCAGATTGTGGTCGATCATCCCCTCATCTTCAGTGTATTCAAGCCCCAGTCCGTCTGCGAGAGCCCGTATTACCGGCCCGGTCGTATCCGGGTCTGTGACGAAATCCCATGTAGAAAAGTCGGCGCCGTATTCCCCCGCATAACGTCGTAGCACGGCAGGCCGGTCGAATTTCGGGTCGAAGCTCACGGAAAGGAGATGCCACTTCCCGGCAAGCCCCGGTTCCCCCTGGAGGACCTTCTGTACGCGCGCAAAATGGTTGCTCATCCGGATGCAGAAGTCCGGGAGGGGACAGCGGGTGTATATGAATGTGAGCACTACCACCTTTCCTCTGAACGAGCTGAGGCGGACCGCCTTTCCGTCCTGGTTGACGAGCGACTCGTCCGGGATCATTTCTCCGGTCCTGAAGACCCTGGCCGTAATGATCTCATCCGCCGTCAGTGTGGGGCGCACCTCCCCCTTCCCGGCCACCGAGATGCCCTCGAGCCAGCTCGAGGTGTGCGAAACGGCAAGCGTCGCCTGTATGCTGTCCCCGACGGCGAGGCCTCGCAGCAGCCCGGGGTCATGCACCTTGAACGGCATCGTCATGGCGCTCATGTAGTTCGGGATCGCCTGGTGTGAAACTGTGACAGTGAGCTTCGCACTGTCTATGCGGACAACCTCGCCGCGAAGCGGGAACGTCACAATCTCCGTTTCCCCCCTCTTCGAGCATCCTGAAACGATGAGGGAGAGGAGGCAGAGAGAGGTTATTGCATTGATTTTCATGGCAAGACCGGGAATTTCTCTTCGTTTGTTTGATTAAACTGTAAATTCGCAATACCTGTCCAACAAATCAACAGCAGGCGGTCAAAACCGGGCCGCCTTGATTTACCCCCCCCGTTCCCGTACATTCATGCCCGTGCCGGCGCCTGTCTGGAGGAAGCTTCTCGCAATGGCAAACTGATTGAGACGAGATCTCTCATACACAAGATACCCCCTCTATAGGTAATGTCAGTTCTTCTGGAAATAGCCGGCGTCTGCTGCCTGATTCTCCTCAACGGCCTCTTTGTGGCCGCGGAGTTTGCCATCGTCAAGGTGCGTTCGACGCAGATCGAACCGCTCCTGAAAACCGGACAGTCGCGCGCCTTGCTCGTGCAGCACGTGATCAACCACCTCGATCAGTACATTTCGACGACGCAGCTCGGCATCACAGTGACGAGCCTCGCTCTCGGGTGGCTGGGTGAGCCGCTTGTGGCCGGCCTCATCGAGCCGGTCATGGGGATCATCGGACTGACGGGAAAAGCGGCCGTGGGGACCGTGGCCCTCCTGCTTGCCTTCGGCATGATCACGTTTCTGCAGATCGTCGTCGGGGAGCTTGCCCCGAAGCACCTTGCCATCCGCCGCCCGCAGAGAATCGCCTTTGCGCTCGCGGGGCCGCTCAACGCGTTCTTCCTCGTCTTCCGCCCATTTATCTGGGTTCTGAACGTCTCCGCAACAGGCTTCCTCAGGTTTCTGGGGATGCAGCCCGCCAGGGGAGGCGACATCGTCCACTCCGAGGAGGAACTGCGTCTCCTCCTGGGGAGAGAGAAGATGTTCTCGAGCATGGGGAAGAACATACTTCTCAACGCCATGGAGATGCACAAGCGTTCGGTCCGCGAGATCATGGTGCCGAGGACCGGGGTGGTCTTCCTTTCGACAGGGAAGAGCCTGGAGGAGAATATCGCGATTGCGATCGACAGTCAATTCACGCGGTACCCTCTGTGCGAGGGGGATCTTGACAACGTCCTGGGTATGATCCATATGAAGGACCTGTTCAGGCTCAAGGACCTCGGCGGGAGCGGCACGCGCCTCCTGGAGATCAAGCGCGATCTGCCCTTCGTCCCCGAAACGATGCCCCTGGAGAAGATCCTCAATATCTTCCTTGCCAGGCGCGTCCTGATGGCGATCGCCGTGGACGAATACGGCGGGACCGCGGGACTGGTGACGCTGGAGAATGTTCTCGAAGAGCTCGTCGGCGAGATCAGGGACGAGTTCGACGTGGAGCAGCTTCCCGTGCAGAAGCTGAACGAGAATGAATTCCTTGTCGACGGCGGGATGCCATTGCACGATTTCGCCAGGATGTTCGACGTGGAACCGGATTCGAAGGATGTCGTGACCGTAAGCGGATACGCCATTCACATCCTCGGCCGTGTTCCTGAAAAGGGGGCGCAGATCAGAATTCCCCGCTGGACGGGGACCGTGGAGGCCGTGGAGGGGAGAAGGGTGAAAACGCTCCGTTTGAAGAGAATTCCCGTGGAGGACGAACAACATGCGTAGGAGAAAGTCCCGGATCCTGTGCCGTGTTGCCGCAACGGCGTTCATCCTCCTCGGTGCCGCGGCCGCATCGACCGCGCAATACCTTGAACAGTCGCGCTCGTACACTCCCACGGACGCGCGTTTCCTGGGTGCGGGTTTCTTCGAGCGCGATTTCAGGCCGCGGGGGACAAATAGCGCTCCCGAGTCTCTTGCGGTGTCCTACACCCGCATCATGCCCGTTGTCGGGTTCCGGCAGGGTCCCGTCGATTTGCTTTTCGGGTACACGACGTACGACCTCCACGGGGCATCCCGTTCGGCCGTATTTTTCGGCGTGACGTTCACGGGCGACTATCTTCTGGCGGGGAATCGTGAAAGTGCCCTCGTTCTCCCTTTCCTTGTCGACGCGGACTTCACGAAATCGGAATCGGCGGGCGGTCTTCACGATAATTTCGACGTGGGAAGCCTCGGGGTTGGAACCGGGATCAAGTACCGCAGGATCGGCGAATCGGTCGACTTCTCAGTCATGGCGGCGGCGATAATCCACTATAGTTTTGACGGGTACAGCCTCCAGACCGGATCATCCCCGGCAGCGGTCGCGGAGGCGGTTGCCATTCTTCCTTACATCGGCATATGGAACGGGCTGGCAATCGGCTACCGGTTCAGGTACCAGGCCTGGTCTCTCGGGAGCGGCCGGTACGACTACAAGACTGTCAATAACGGGCTCTTCCTCGGGGTGATGTTCTGACATGATACACCGGAACATGTGCCGGAGGTGCCATCAGGGTGCAAAAATCAGCCCATTTTGCACGCAGGCTATTGCAATTTGAAGTCTGACCTCCTACATTAATGGATAACGGCTTAACCGCTGAAGGCCCTTCCCGGACGGGCCTGTCCTGCCGCAAAGACGGGATGGGCGCCTCCTGCGTCGCGAAAACGACCACGATAACCCAGCGAAGCTGCGAGAGACCCAACGGCTCTTTTTCTCTGACCCTTGACTTGCCGGGTTGCACCCCTGCTGTGAGTTATCATCGGAAGTTCACGGGGGGAGTGTCAGCATCCAGGCATATCCACGCACTCAATCGTTCAGATACTCGGAGGCATCATGGCAGTCAAGACGACTACACTACAGGATGGGAAGATCGGCGTCATCGAAGTGAAGGGATCGCTTGTGGGAGGAGAGGAGACCGATGAGCTCCGCAATGCAGTCGCGGATTTTGTGCAGCAGGGAACCAAAAAGCTGATCATTGACCTGAGCAAAGTAACATACCTGAACAGCACGGCAATCGGGGTGCTGGTGTCGGCGCACACGACGTTTTCCAAGAACAAGGGGCACGTCAAGGTGTGCGGCATCAACAAGAACATCAATAACATCTTCGTGATCACGAAACTGACGCTGGTGTTCGATACGTGCGAGACCCGCGAGGACGCGGTGGCGGGCTTTGGCAAGGAAAACTAATCCCACAATCAACAAGCAAAGGAGTTCTCGATGAAGCAGTCCGTCTTCCTCTCGTCGGTTATCGTGATCACCGCTGTGGTCGCGATATTAATCTACATGTTCGTCCTCGGCAACCCGGCCAACTTCCGGAACGGTGAGACCCGCACGCTGGCGAACAACCTGCTCGGAACCGTGTACACCGGAGGGATCGTCGTGCCGATCCTGATCACACTGACCCTGATGGACCTTACGCTTGTGTTCGAGAGGCTCTTTTCGCTCCGCAAGGCGAACGGTCGCTCGTCGATAACGACGTTCCTGAAAACCGTCCAGAACAGCCTCATGAAGGGGAACATCGACGAAGCGATAAAGGCCTGCGATGCCCAGCGGGGCTCGGCGGCCAACATCATCCGTACGGGCCTCGAACGCTACAAGCTCGTGATGGGGGAAAAGAAGCTTGATGCGGAGAGGAAGCTGGCCGAAACCCAGCGGGCGATCGAAGAGGCCACAAGCCTCGAGACGCCGCTCCTGGAGCGCAACCTCGTTGCCCTGTCGACGATCGCCTCCATCGCCACGATGTTCGGACTTCTCGGAACGGTTGTCGGGATGATCCGTGCGTTCACCGCCCTTGCCGCGGTCGGCGGGACCCCCGATGCAATCCAGCTTTCCATCGGGATTTCCGAAGCCCTTATCAACACGGCCCTCGGTCTTCTGGCCGCGATCATCGGCATCGTTGCGTACAACTTCTTCGTCACGAAGGTGGATAATTTCACCTACATGATCGATGAAGCGAGCTACAACGTTGTCCAGATTCTTCACGCGCGGACGAACGACTAGGAAGGGGGGGAGAGACTCCCATGCCCAAATTCAAACCACACCGACAGGGGTATCGCATCGACATGACCCCGCTGGTGGACGTCGCGTTCCTGCTCCTGACGTTCTTCATGCTGACGACGACGTTCAAGCCATCGGAGGAAGTGACGATCGTGCTCCCGGCGTCCCATTCGGAATACAAGCTCCCCGAGTCGGACGTGATGACGATCAACATAAGCAAGGACGGGCGGCTTTTTGTCGGCCTGGACTCCCAGATCCTCCGCAGGAGGCTCTTCGGGGCGGCCAACGAAAACAAAGCCAGCGTCGAGGTCCCGAAGGAGCAGCTCGCGAAGTACCTCGTCAACGCCAGGACCGCGAATCCCAAGCTGCGGACAGTGATAAAAGGGGACAAAGAGGCTGATTACGGGGTTGCGGAAGATGTCATGAATATCCTTCAGGATACGCAGATAACGCGTTTTAACCTCGTCACCGAGCTTGCCCGGTGACCGGGGAACAAAATTTAGCTTGAGGAGGTACAACCTATGGCCGGCGGAGATGTAGCTGAAAGTAAATCGCACGGTAAAGGGAAGAAGAAAAAAGGGAGACGATTGGGTATCCGCATCGACATGACGCCGCTCGTCGACGTCGCGTTTCTGCTCCTGACGTTCTTCATGTATACGACGTCCATGTCGCGGCCGCAGACCATGGAAATCAATTTGCCCCCGGACAAGAACGTCCACGTTGAAGTCGCGGAGACAAAATTGATGACGCTGCGGGTTAACGATAAGGGCGTCATCTACTGGAGCATGGCCATGGAGGCGCCGAAGATTGTTGATTTCAAGGATTTCCGCGCTTTCCTGGCAGACAAGTCTGCGAACATTCCGGGATTGATCGTGATCCTGAAGATCGACCGTCAGGGAAAATACAAGATGATGGTGGATCTGATTGATGAATTCAATCTTGCCGGTGTTCAGCGGTTCAGTCTTGCGCCGATGACGGATCAAGACAAGTCGATTATTTCCAAGGTGCAGGGTTAACGTACGGAGGGAGAAAATCATGGCAACAGCTGTTGCTGCCGGTGCCGGCGCCGTGAACACCGGAATCACTTACGGCGCCGTTGAACTCAAGGCGGTGTATCAGAAGTACCGCTGGTGGGGCCTCGGCATCGCGATCGCCATCCATGCGGCTATCATCGGTTCATATTACATTTCCCAGGCGCTCCAGGACAATGAGCCCCCCATGGTGATGGTGAAGCTCCTGAAGTACAGCGACCTGGGTCCGCCCCCGTCCATGACCAACGCCAACGCGCCGCCCCCGATCACGACGACCGTTCAGGCGGCCAAACCCACGGTGGGCGCACCTGTGCCGGTTCCCGACGCGGAAGTCAGCGCCGAACAAACGCTGGCGACGCAGCAGGAAATGAGCCAGCAGGTCGCGCCGATCGGTGATGCCACAGGTGCGGGTGAGGTCGCGGTCCAGCAGGACATCAAGATCGACGACGACGCGCCCCCCGCGGATTTCGTGGCGGTGGAGAAGGAACCTGTCGTCGTGAAGAAGGTCGAGCCCAAGTACCCCGAGCTCGCGATGCGCGCGGGACTCGAAGGGAAAGTCTGGGTGAAGATCTGGGTCGACAAGGAAGGGAAGGCGAAACAGGTCGTCGTGCTCAAGAGCGACGCGGAAATTTTCAACGAGCCCGCGATCGAAGCGGCGAAGCAATTCGTGTTCACGCCTGCGTACATGAACAACGGGCCTGTCTCGGTGTGGGTCTCTGTGCCGTTCAAATTCAGGCTCGCGGACAAGAAGTAATCTGACGGGAACACAATTCGGTGCGGGGAAGGATGACATCTCTTCCCCGCGCTCATGCATATGACGGTCGAAAGGATCGTTCGGTACACGGTCATGATCCTCGCCGGGGCTGTCGCAATGGCGGGGATTCTTGTCATGACGGGGTTCCTCGTCAACGTCGCGATAACGGGGCAACTCAGGATCGCGATGGGGGCGGCGATATTCCTGTATGGTGCGTACAGGTTCACGGTCGCATACTTCCGGCGGCCGGAGAGAAAGGATACATGAAGCAGGGTCCGGTCCTTCGTCGCACGAGCCTTCCGTCGGTCCTCCTGATGCTGCTGGTCCTCGGAGGGTGCGGCGGGAAGGAGCCCGGTGCGACGTCGATAACGAAAGGGGCGTTCCGCCTCGGCTGCGATGAGGCGATCCTGCCGGTGTTGCAGCACGAGGTCCGGGAATTCACGGCGGTCTATACCGAAGCGGCCGTGACTCTCCGTCCGGCCGGGGCCCGCGAGGTAATTGCGGAGTTCGCCGCCGACAGCATCGAGACGATAATCTGCGCGCGCGAGTTAAACAAAGAAGAGCGGGACGCGCTCGCTGCGGCGAAAGTCTCGATGCAGGAATACCTCGTTGCCCGCTCGGCCGTCGCGGTCATCGCCCACGGGGGCGTTCCCGTGACGCAGCTCCGCGTGGGCGAGCTCGACACGATATTCAGTGGGGGTGCAACGCGCTGGCCGGGAAAATCCAGGATGATGATCGAGCTCGCGGTGGGCGGTCTCAACTCGAGCGTCAACGAAGTGTTCCGCAGAACGGTTCTCGGCGGAGGCGGGTTCGATCCGGCGGCGAAGTCGTTTTCATCGAGCGCGGAGCTCATTTCGTACGTGGCCTCCACCCCGGGGGCGGTCGGCATCCTCGGTCTCAACTGGCTCGGGGGGATAGACCCGGGAGCGAAGGTGATCTCACTCGCATCATCCGCGATGCGCCCCGATTCGACGTATGCTCCCGGGGAGTACTATTCGCCGCATCCGGCCTACGTGTACCAGGGATATTATCCGGTGATCGCCCCGGTCTATGTGTATACGCGCAATATTGAACAGGATGTGAGCATGGGATTCATCGCCTTCCTGACAAGTGCCGCAGGGCAGAAAGTGTTCCAGAACGACGGACTGGTTCCGGCAACAATGCCGGTACGGCTTGTCCATCTCACATCACAGCAGGTCAATTGAGAATGAAACGCATCCTTCTCCTCCTCACAGCTTGTTCGCTCATGCAATCGGCGTTCGCGCAGGATCCGTACGATAAGGCGAAGCAGGCGCTTGCACTGCGTGATACCGATAATGCAATCACGTACTTCAAAGATGCCGTCAAAGCCGGACGCAAGGCGTCGGAATGCAATGCGGCCCTGGGCGCGATCGCGCTTGCGCGTCACCGGATCGACGAAGCGATCGGCTATCTTCAGGCGGCGACGGAGCGCGACAATGAAAATTTCGACGCCTTCAAGAATCTCGGATACGCGTTCCTTGAAAAGAAAGAAAACGCCGCGGCGCTGGCCCAGTTCCGCAAGGCGATCAAGCTGGCGCCGAAGGACAATTCGATAAGTCAGGGGTACGGGTCGGCGCTCCTGGCGGCCGACTCGATTGACGCGGCGATCGTCCAGCTCTCCCGCGCAAAGGAATCCGCTCCGGACAATCCCGCGCTGTATGTTCTGCTGGGCGATGCGTACCTCAAGCAGAACGTTTACATCCTTGGCGAATCGAATTACCAGAAGGCGATCGAGCTCGAACCGAAGAACATCGTGACGCGCGCGAAGCTTGCGAGGGTATACTTCAAGGAAAAGAAGTACGTCCCGTCGGTGGACGCCTGGCAAAGCATCGTGGCGATCGATTCCACGCTTCCCGAGCCCTATCTCGAGATCGGCCGGACGTTCCTTCTCGCGAAACAGTACCGGAACGCGGTGCGTCCTCTCTACAAGCTCACACAGCTCCAGCCGAAGTCCGTCGAAGGCTGGGCGATGTACGCGCGGACGCTGTTTGGAGGCGAGGATTACGCCGATGCCGCAAAGGCGGCGCAAACGTCGCTGAAACTCGATTCCACAAACGCCGAGGTCTGGCGGGCACTGGCCCGTTCGCTTACGAAGACGAAGGATTGGAACGGGGCGCTTGTCGGGTTTGCCGGGCTGCAGCGCCACGGGAAACTGGGTGCAGACGACCTGGGCGATTACGGGGCGGCGCTGCAAAGCGTCGGGCGGGAAGACGAGGCGGTGCAGGTGCTGCTGGAGGCGATAAAGGCCGACTCGACGAATTGCGACGCCTATTTCCCCCTCGGGTTCATCTACATGAAGCGGCATGATTACGAGCATGCCGCGGGGATGTTCGAGAAGAGAATCGTGTGCGATCCCCGGTCGCTCAGCACGTATGTAAACGCCGCGGCCAGCTACATGGCGCTCAAGAACTGGCAGCGCTGCCGCGAGCTCCTTGTCCGGTCGATTGAGCTGAAACCGGATTACCTCGCAGGGCACCTGTATTACGGCAGGTATTTTGCGCAGGTGGACTCGCTGGAAAAAGCCGTGGCCCAGTACGATACGGTCCTGGCGCTTATCGGGCCCGACATCGATAAGCACAAGGCGGAGGCGGGGGAGGCCTACCTGCAGAAAGCCCAGTTGTACTTCGTCGACAAGAAGTTCGAGCGCGCCGTAGATACGTTCAGGAAAGGGCAGTCCGTCGGCGTGGAAAACGCCCCCCTGCACCTGATGTGGGGGCAGGCGATGCTGCAGCTGCTTGACCCGACCGGCGACCAGGACGAGAACACGAGGAAGAAATCCGATGCGGTTCAGCATTTCCGGAAGGCGGTGGCGCTCGATCCGGGCACCGCTCAGTCTCACTTCTGGCTGGGGGCCGGACTGGTTCTCATGCGCGTCGAAGGCGACACGGAAGGAAACAAGAAGCTTGTCGAAGAGGCCTGCGGGGAGTTCACGAAGTGCCTCCGGATCGATCCGAAGAACGAAGACGCGAAGAAATCGAAGGAACGCATCGGCTGCAAGTAGGCTGAGGCGCGTTCGTCTTTCAGCAGTCCACACGCCGCTCTGCACCTGTCATGCGGAGCGGCTTTGTTTTATAGCCCGGGGTTAGTATGAACGTCCGCCTCCTGGGGTGGATTCTCGCAACCCTCCTGTGTGTCCCGCTCTACGCAGGATCGCAGTCCCTGTTCGGCCCCGATTCGAGCGCCCGCCGGAGCCCCCGGTTCCATGCCCTGCATTACCGCCTCGAAGTATCGCTCGACCACCGCGGGAAAAAAGTCACGGGAAATGTCTCCATCCGCCTGACCCCCCTTGCGGCGGAGATCGATTCTCTGGTTCTCGATGCGGCCGCGATGGATATCCGCGGAGTCCGTCTCGCCGGGGGGCGCCCGCTCGAATTTCACGAAACGAGCCCCTGGCTCTCGATCCGGCTCGACAGGACCTATGCGTTCGGTGAGACGCTCTCGGTCAGCGTCGACTATTCCTGCAGCCCGCGGAAAGGCCTGTATTTCATTTACGCGGACAGCGGGGGCGGGAGGCACGATCAGATATGGAGCCAGGGGGAGGACATGGATAACCACTACTGGTTCCCGTGTTATGACTACCCCAACGACAAGGCCACGTCGGAAGTGATCGGAACGGTGGAATCGGACTGGACGCTTCTTTCCAACGGACGGCTTGTGAGCGAGCAGGTCGACAGGAAAAAGGGAACGAGGACGTTCCACTGGGTCGAGTCGAAGCCTCACTCCTCCTACCTCATCATGGTGGCGGCGGGCAAATATGCGGTGTTGAAGGGGGCCTCGCGCGGTATCCCTCTTGCTTACTACATGTACCCGGAAGACACGGCGAAGGCTGCTGAATCGTTCGGCCGCACCCCCGCCATGATTCAGTTCTTCGAATCGAAGACCGGTGTGCCGTACCCGTGGGAGAAGTTCGATCAGATCATCATCGACGATTTCATGTGGGGGGGGATGGAAAACACGACCGCGGTGACACTGAACGACGCGTGCGTGGTTGATCGAAGGGCGGCGCTCGATTTCCCCTCCGATCCCGTTGTTGCCCACGAACTCGCCCACATGTGGTTCGGGGATCTCGTCACCGCGCGCGATTGGACGCACCTGTGGCTCAACGAGGGGTTTGCGACGTACTGCGAAAACCTCTGGACCGAGCACGAGAAGGGCGGGGATGATTTCGAGTACGAGATGATACAGGCATCCCTGGCTGTGAGGGGGAATGACAGGGCGCTGGGGCGCAGGCCGATCGTGAGTCACGACAGTTACCCTGCAAACCTGTACGCCCGGGGCGCGTGGGTGCTGCACATGCTCAGGAATCTTGTGGGGGAGGCGCCTTTCTGGGCCGGCATCCATCACTATCTGACGCAGTACCGGTTCGCGTGTGCGGAGACGGACGAGTTCCGTTTTGCAATGGAGGATGCGACGGGACAGAATCTCGACTGGTTCTTCAGGGAGTGGATCTACGGTGCCGGTTTCCCGGTACTGAAAGTAACAAAGGTGTGGGACGATGCGTCCCGGACGCTCAGGCTCACCGTCACGCAGACCCAGCAGATTGACAGCCTGACCGGGTACTTCAGATTTCCCCTTCTCGTTGAGTGCACGAGCGACTCGGGAAAGACGACTCAGACGTTGTGGATGGACGGGAAGGAAGAAACGTTCTCCCTGCATCTTGCCGCCCCGCCGCGCATGGTGATTGCCGACAAAGGTTGCCGGCTGCTGAAGGAGCTGCAGTTCAAGAAGACGGAAGAGGAATACCTCTACCAGCTCGAACACGCGGCCGGCGTTGCAGACAGGATCACTGCCGCGCGCGCGCTTCCGGAGTCAGGAACCGATACGCTGGCACGAAACGCGCTCGTCCGTGCGGCCGCAACCGACCCGTTCTGGGGGGTAAGGGAAGCCGCGCTGACGGCGCTCGGAGAGTTTACGGATGATTCCCTGGAGAGCGTATACATCCGTGCGACGCGCGATCCGAGATCATTCGTCCGTCACACCGCCGTCGCCCGGCTTGGAGCGTTCAAAGGACCCGCTATCGCCGCGAGGCTCGACTCGATTGCACGCAACGACTCGAGTTATCGTGTCGCATCGACTGCACTCCGCGAACTCACACGCGCCGACACCGCACGGGCGTTTGCCGCCGCACGGGAGCTCCTGTCACATGACTCCTACAGGGATATTCTCCGGATCGCATCCCTGTCGGCCATCGACGCTTCGCGTGACTCCCGGGGGGTCGCACTTGCGATTCCGTACACGGATCGCCGGTATGACGCAGACGTGCGGCGGTCGGCGGTATTGATCCTGGGGGAGCGGGGGAAGGATTCGACGTCCGCCCGGATGAAAATGAATGTGCTGATCACGGATCCGGATCCGGACGTCCGGGCGGCGGCGGTCGGGGCTGTCATCGAGTGGAAGGACCCGGAATTCGAGAAGGCGCTTCGCGATCTCGAGTCACACGAAACCTCTCCTGAAATCATAAGCATGCTGAAGAAGGCTCTCCATCCCGGGTCACAAGAATCGCCGGGCGATGAGAAATAGTCCGCTCCACTCCGTTTTCCCGCAACTCCCTATTCCGCAATAAGTTAGCGGACTCCCCCACTGTGCCCGGGAGGCACATCGACCCCTTTTGCACTTACGCGCATCTCACCAATACAGCGAATTGACAGATTTTTTCGCAGAATTAGCTTGACAATTCTTGCGTAAAATACTATAATTTAAACGTACAAAACGTCTATAACGTAGATAACAATCCGCCTGGAGTCAGGGGCTGCGAACCGCAAGAGGGAAGGATGACTGCTCCCAGAGAGACGAAGCAAGAGTTGTTTAACCAGGAAATGATCCCGTTCATGGATCTCATGTACGGGTATGCAATGTACCTGACGGGGAACCGGGAGGAGTCGAACGATCTGCTGCAGGAAACATACCTGAAGGCGTTCAGGTTCTTCGACAAATTCGAACGCGGAACGAACGCGAAGGCATGGCTCTACAGGATCATGCGCAACACGTTCATTAACGAGTACAGGCGTGTAAAGCGGACCCCCGACCTCGTAGAATATGACGAGCAGATCTCGGCGTACCAGATGATGCCGCGCGCGGTGGAGCGGCCGGACGAGATCGAAGGGGAGATCTTCGAAGACGAGATCGCGGTCGCGATCGCCTCGCTCCCCGAAAAATTCAAAAGCGTCATTGTTCTCAGGGACGTGCAGGATCTGCCGTACGAAGAAATTGCCGACGCCCTGGAGATTCCTATCGGCACGGTCCGCTCGCGTCTTCACCGGGCCCGCGCGATTCTCTTCGACCGGCTGAAGAAGTACGCGAAGGACCGCGGATACAAAGTGGGCGAGCGGTTTGTCCCCGTGGATTTTGCCCTCGCCACCTGAATCCGGGTTTTCGCGGGATCCTTGCCGCTCGTGTTCACGCGAGCCCGGTTTTCTGCAGAAACGACCGGACGATCATCGCCGTCGCCCCCCAGATGTTGTGCTCCCCGTGCTGGTAGAACCAGACGACCCTCGAGCTTCCGCGGAATTCACGGATTTCTGATCTCCCGCTGGCGGGATTGCGGAAGAAATCCAGGGGAACGGTGAACGCCTCTGCGACCTCCCCGGGATTCGGCCTGAGCGGCGGGAGTCTCCTGAGTAGCCCCACAACGGGGGTGATGATGAACCCCGATGGAACGGCAATATCGTCGAGCAGCCCCCTGACCTCAATCAGACTTGGCTCGATGCCGAGCTCCTCCTCCGTTTCTCTGAGTGCCGTATGCACGATATCGGCGTCACCACCGTCCTGCATTCCCCCCGGGAACGAAATCTGCCCCTTGTGCGTCTCGACGTGATCAGTCCGCCTGGTGAAGAGGAGTTCCGATTCCCCCTCCGTGAGTATGAGCGGCACAAGAACCCCTGCGCGGTAAAATCCTTCGATCGCAAGCGTGTTCCGCTTCCCCGCGAGCGACAGGCGTGAGAGGCCGCCGGGGAGATCCGGTATTGATTGTGAAGGCATGCATAAATGTAGTAAACCCCTCTCTCACCCGCAAAACGCGTGTCGATCCTCCGGCGGTGACATTTCTATCGAGCTGCGGAACGCCCGTTCTCCGGCCGGTGACATTTCCATCGAGCTCCAACGGTTGATTCTCCCCCCGTCCGGGCGTATATTTACGTATGAACACCATTCAGGACTCCCAATGAAAAATGAAGAACTGAAGATCAGCGGCATGACGTGCAATCATTGCGTTATGTCTGTGAGGAAAGAGCTGTCGAAACTCCCGGGCGTCGAGGTCAAAGACGTCCGGATCGGGTCCGCTCTTGTGGCGTACGACGAATCGAAGGTCTCCGGTGATCTGCTCAGGAAGGCCGTAGAGGAGGCCGGCTTCACGCTCGCGTAGAGTCGCTCACGCAGGTCTTTCTGCGCCGAGACCCGGCAGGTGCACTTGCATGCCCGGGCCCGGCGCTTTCTTTTCAATTCGGGGAAAACGTTCATGGCCGATTCGCATGATGCCGGTGTGAGCAGGGGGACTCTCACGATGCCCGTCGAGGGGATGACCTGCGCGAGCTGCGTCCTCCGCGTGGAGAAGGCGCTGAAGAAGGTGGAGGGTGTCAGCGCGGCATCGGTCAACCTTGCCACCGAGCAGACGACGATTACGTTTGATCCCCTCAAAGTCTCGGTCGAGCGGTTACGCGAAGCTGTTTCGGATGCAGGATACACGCTGGGGAAGCCGATCGGGGAGGAGAACCCGGGGGAAAGCGCGGAGCGCTACAAGTCCGGCGTGCGGCGGCTGAAATTCGATCTTATCTTGAGCGTTGCGCTGACCCTCCCCGTGATGATCGTCAGCATGTTCTCGATGACGCAGTGGTTCCACAATGTCATCCCCCTTGGCATGAAGGAGAGAAACGTACTTCTCCTTCTCCTCACGGCCCCGATCCTCCTGTATTCAGGAAGAAGGTTCTTCGAAGGATTCTGGAAGACCGCCCGCCACGGAACGGCGGATATGAACACGCTTGTAGCTGTGGGGACCGGGGCGGCATTCCTCTACAGCGCCGTGGCAACGCTGTTTCCCGGCTGGCTTGCAGGATCGGCGAACGGTGAAAGCGTCTATTTCGACACTGCGGCCACTATCATCACCCTGATTCTTACAGGAAGGTACCTCGAGGCGCGTGCCCGCCGGCGCGCGTCGGATGCCATCCGGAACCTCATCGCTCTCCAACCCTCGACTGCCCGCGTAATCCGGGACGGGAAAGAAACCGATATTCCTGTTGCCGGCGTCATTGCCGGTGACATCGTGGTGATCCGGCCGGGGGAGCGGATACCGGTGGACGGGCTCGTCGCCTCCGGGTCTACGACTGTCGACGAATCGATGGTAACCGGGGAAAGTCTCCCGATTGAAAAATCCAGCGGAGACCGCCTCGTGGGCGGTACCGTCAACAGGAACGGAAGCGTCACACTCCGTGCAACTGCCGTCGGGGAGCACACGGTTCTGGCGCAGATTGTGAAGCTCGTGGAAGAAGCCCAGGGGTCGAAAGCTCCTATCCAGAATCTCGCCGATAGAATTGCGTCCGTCTTCGTCCCCTCCGTCATTGCGCTTGCCCTTCTGACATTCGCCGGCTGGTTGTTTGTGGCGGATGCGACGTTCACGCACTCACTTGTCAACTTCATCGCGGTCCTCATTATCGCCTGCCCGTGCGCGCTCGGGCTTGCCACGCCGACGGCGATGACCGTCGGTGTCGGCGTCGCCGCAACCCACGGAATCCTGATCCGGAACGCCGGGAGTCTCGAACGATTGACGTCCGTTTCGACGATCGTCATGGACAAGACCGGGACTCTGACGTCGGGAAAGCCAACCGTTACCGACGTCATCCCTCTCTGGGAAAACACGCGTGAAGGTCTCCTGGGCTTCGCGGCCGCTGTTGAGCGGCAGTCGGAACATCCTCTTGCCGAGGCGATCGTCGAAAGTGCGCGCCAATCCCACGTGGGAATCCGGGAGGCGGAATCCTTCCGCTCCCTCACCGGTCTCGGCGTCACAGCGGTCGTTGACGGCAGGCGCGTTGCCGCGGGGAACCATGCCATGATGGCAGGTGAAGGGATCGACGTCTCTGCCGCGCTCACGGTCGTCGCGCGGCTGTCGGAGGAAGGGAAGTCGATTCTCTTCGTCGCAATCGACGGTAAGGCCGCGGGCTTCATTGCTGTCGCGGACAGGATCAAGCCGACGTCGGCTCAGGCGGTCGGGGATCTCCGGCAGATGGGCATTGACGTTATAATGATGACCGGGGACAACGAAACGACGGCCCGGGCTATTGCATCCCAGTCCGGGATTAAGCGCGTTCTGGCGGGGATCCTCCCTGCCGGTAAGGCGGCGAGTATCCGAAGCTTGCAGGCGGAGGGGAAAACCGTCGCCATGGTGGGGGATGGGATCAACGATGCCCCGGCCCTCGCGGTTGCCGACGTCGGAATCGCACTCGGAACGGGTACCGATATCGCAATGGACGCCGCGGATATCACTTTGATGAAAGGTGACCTTTCGACGATTGCGGCGGCAATCAGGCTCTCTTCGGCCACTCTCCGGATCATACGCCAGAACCTCTTCTGGGCATTTATGTATAACGTTGTTGCAATTCCCCTGGCGGCCTTGGGTCTCCTCACCCCCGTGGTGGCTGCGGGAGCGATGGCGCTCAGCTCCGTCAGCGTCGTCACGAATTCCCTCCGACTCCGCCGATTCGCCCCGTGAACCCCCTCCTCCTTACCATCGATGTAGCGCACCCCGGGAGACGGGCAGAGGAGGTCGAAACAGCCCTCCTTGACGCATGGGAGGATGTCCGGAATTCTCCGACACTCCGCGTTCTTAAGATCATACACGGGTACGGAAGCGGCGGGAAAGGCGGGGCAACCCGGGAAGTAGTCAGGAACTGGGCATTCCGTCGGCAGGGGAGGTTCCGGAGCGTTCTCTACGGTGAACAATACGGTTTGCACGACCCGGCGACGATGGAACTTCGCAGGGAGATTGGCCAATATCCCGATCCGGACTTGACAATGCAAAACCCCGGTGTTACCATTATCTGGGTCAAATGATGCCCCGGCGTCTTGCCCCACCGTATTCAATGAGCCAGCGTCGCTTTTGATCGCCGTTCTGACCCATACGTTGAGCCCACAGGGCACACAGGGTTTGTTCCGCTATGGCAATCCATCTTCTATATGCTGACGATGAGCCGGATCTCCGGGACCTCGTCCAGAATCATCTCTCCCTCGAAGGGTTTGAGGTGGAGACTGCTGGCGACGGAGCCCAGGCGGTCAAGATGCTCAGCACCAAGAAATTCGATCTCGTCCTTCTCGACATCCACATGCCGGTAATGGACGGGCTGGAGGTCCTCAAATTCATCAGGGAAAAGAAGCTCACCCCCCGGTTGATCATGCTGACGGGGGACGGCGACCCTCACCTCATCAGCGAGTGCGCAAAGTACGGCGCCACGGATTACCTCACGAAGCCGTACAACTATCACGAGCTTGTCGAAGCGATCGACCGAGCCCTTGCCTGACCCGATGGGGTGCCGCCCGGCGCCCGGATTTCACTCCCCTTTCCCGTCTCGAGCAGACAACGTACGGCAAAACCAGCCCATGCGCGATGTAGTCACAATTTCATCGAGGGTTACATTGATGCGCATCCATCTGCTCCTGGCAGCTCTTTTCCTCCCCCCGGCTCTTTCTGCGGCACGCAACGATACGACATGGGTGACGGACTACGAAAGGAGCGGGGGGATGAAAACCCCCCGTTACGAAGAGACGCTTGCCTACTGCCGAAAGTGTGAACGGGCCTCGCGCTGGATCCGCGTGACCTCATTCGGCAAGTCCCCTCAGGGGAGGGATCTTCCCCTCGTTATACTCTCGAATGAGAGGGCATTCGATCCTGCTTCGGCGGCGCGGACCGGGAAGACCGTCATGCTCATACAGAGCGGGATTCACGCGGGGGAGATCGACGGCAAGGATGCGAGCCTCATGCTCATCCGCGACATCGCAGTCACGAAGCGCCTTTCGCACCTTCTCGACGGCGCAATACTCCTCTTCGTGCCGATATTCAACGTCGACGGCCATGAGAGATTCGGACCGTACAACAGGATCAACCAGAACGGTCCCGAAGAGATGGGCTGGCGCGTCAACGCGCAGAACCTGAATCTCAACCGGGACTACATGAAAGCCGATACCCCGGAGATGAGGGCGATGCTCCGCCTCTTTGCCGACTGGCTCCCCGACCTGTACGTCGACTGCCACGTCACGGACGGCATCGACTTTCAGTACGATGTCACGTACGCCGTGGAGTCCCCGCCGTACCTTGACCCGGGGGTGAGTGGATGGGTCGAGAAGAGTTTCCTGCCGTCCGTTCTCCCCCTCGTCGAGAAATCCGGCCACAAAATATTCATGTACGTCTTCCCCCGCGAGGACCGCGACCTGAGCAAGGGGATTAGCGCCTCTGTTTCCACCCCCCGTTTCTCCACCGGGTATGCGGCGCTCCAGAACCGCCCGGCCGTCCTGATCGAGACGCACATGCTGAAGCCGTACCGGGTGAGGGTCGATGCGACGTATCAGTTTCTCCTCGCCATGATCCAGGTCGTCGGCAGGGATCCGTCGGAGCTCCGGAGGATCGTCAGGAAGGCTGACGCGTCGGTCGTCGAGGCGGGCTCCGCCTATCATCCGGCCCGGGAGTTCCCCCTCACGTTCGGGGTCGGCGCGAAAAGCGAGCAGCGCCTTTTCCTCGGGTATAAGCAGGTAACGGAGATGAGTCCCCTCACGGGGAGCAATCGTGTCCGGTACACGAAAGACACGGTCACACTGAGCATCCCGTTATTTGACGAAATAACCGTCACGGACTCGGCGACGATTCCGCTGGCATACGTCATCCCGCCGGAATGGACGCCGGTCATCGAGAGGTTGCGGGCACACGGGGTGCATATGGAACGTCTGAAAAAGGAGGCTTCCCTGAACGTGGAATCCTATGCGTTCGTCGATGTGAAGTTCCGCGAACGTCCGTTCGAGGGGCGACATGCAGTCACGTACGATCTCCGCCCCATTCGGGAAACGCGGCCTTTCCCCGCGGGTTCGATAGTCGTGCGCACGTCCCAGAGGACGGGGAAGGTGATACTCAATCTCCTGGAGCCGGGAGGGCCGGATTCGTTTGTCTCGTGGGGATTCTTCGATGCGATATTCGAGCAGAAGGAGTACGCGGAGTCCTACGTCATGGAAGACGTCGGAGAAAAGCTCATTGCGTCCGATCCCGCCCTCAAAAAGGAATATGAGGAAAAGGTGGGGTCGGACACCTCCTTCGCGCGGAACCCCGGAATGCGCCTGAACTGGCTCTACCAGCATTCACCGTGGCGCGATCCCGGACTCAACGTCTACCCGGTGGGGAGGCTCACGTCAAACGTCGCGCTTGACACGGAGCCCGTCAGGTAGTACCCGCGGCCAGCACCCCGGCGTATATCCCTTCAAGCCGGTCAATCTGACCCCGGCGGTCGAAGAGCTCAAGCACCCGCCTGCGCCCCGCCTCTCCAAATCGTCTTCGTAGGGGCGGATCGTCGATAAGCCGAATGAGTGCGCCCGCAAGCTCCTCAGGTGCACGGGGGTGGACATAAAGTCCGGTTTCCCCCTCCACGACGATGTCCACGACCCCGTCGCAGTTGGTTGAGACGACGGGGAGCTCCATCGCCATGGCCTCTATGAGAACCACGCCGAATGATTCCGCGTGTGAGGGGAATGCCAGTATGTCGAAAGACGCCATCACGTCCGGGATATCCCGCCTGAATCCCGCGAACGTCACAACCCCGTCGAGCCCCAGAGAGGTGCATAGCCGCCTGATTTCAAGTTCGTAGGCTTCCTCGCCTGCGCTTGCCTCTCCTGCAACGAGGAACCGGACATGCGGATATGCCCTGACCACTTCTGCTGCGGCCTGGAGAAGCTCTTCGTGCCCTTTCCCCGGGGAAAACCGCCCGACAAATCCAACGACGATGTTCTCTTTTGTGTACCCGAATTCATTCCGTACACGAGTCCCTCTTCCGGATGCCGGAAAAAACTCCTCTGCGTCGATCGCATCGTGAAGCGTTACGACGCGTTCCGGGGACATGGGGGTCGTCTCGAGGACGTTCCTGTGTATCACCTCCGAGATTGCAAGAACAAGTGCGACCCGGGAATATGTGTACCTGTGAAACGGATCCCGTTTGCTGACGTACGAGCCGACCCGCTTGCTGAGGAGTATCTTCGCACGCGATCCTGCAATATCCGCCGCGGGGACGACCGCGGACAGATCTCCCGAATGCTGGCAGTGTATGATCTGGACCGGGTTCGAGCGGATGTACCGGGAGATCTTCCAGACGGCGCCGGGAAGCGAGATTCCCGGGACGCCGAATTCCGTGACCGGAATCGAACGTTCCTTCGCCTCCCGGGCAAGCCTGCTTCCCGTAGAACACGCCAGGACCACGCGATGGCCCCGTTTCCCGAGCTGCGCCGTGACTTCAAGGGCCTGTATCTCGAGCCCTCCCCATGACCGGGAAAAGCATGTCTGGAGTATGGAGACGGGAGATGTCACGGAGGGGAATCCATTGTGTGCCCAATGTACGTATTTCGCCCCGAACGCACAATTCTTGCTTTTCGGAACCCCGTTGACTACAATGACGTGATGAACATACTCCTCGTATTTGCGGGCGGCGGCCTCGGTGCCGTGGCCAGATATCTCCTGCAGGGAGCAGTCTACCGGTTCACCGGTACGGGTTTTCCCTACGGTACAATCGTCGTCAACGTGCTGGGCTGCTTCGCGATCGGCCTTCTCATGTCGTCCATGGAGGAGCGCTTCCTTGCCTCACCCTCACTCCGGATATTTCTTACGATCGGCTTACTGGGGGGGTTTACGACATTTTCCTCGTTCAGCTATGAAACGATGGCGCTCATCAGGGAGGGGGACATTCTCTCCGGGGGGATAAACATCATCGTAAGCGTTGTGACCTGCCTGGGCGCCACCTGGCTCGGGCTCGGGCTGGGCAGATACGTGTGAAAACGTTCAGCGGAAGGACACCATGAAACTCGAAGGCGACGGCAAGCTGCTCCGGATATTTCTCGGCGAATCGGACAGGGTGAACGGCAGGATGATGTACGAGGCGATCGTGAGAGCGGCCAGAGAATCCGGGCTTGCCGGGACGACGGTGCTCCGCGGGATCGAGGGGTTCGGCGCGAAGAGCAGGATTCACACGGCGAAGATACTCCGCCTCTCCGAGGATCTTCCGATCATCGTGGAAATCGTGGACACCGAGGAGAAGATAAAGGCGTTCATGCCTCTCGTAGACGAGCTCTTTGATAAAAGCGGGGGAGGGGGATTGATGACGCTTGAGAAGGCGGAGGTGATCCGCTACACTCCAGGGGGGACTACAAAATCTTGAGCGCTATCTGCATGTAGTTATTCACCGCGCCAAGGAGCTTGTATTTCATCCTGTACGCCCAGGCGACGTCCATGAACGCCCTGAACTCGTGCGTCGGGACCCCGAACTCATCGAAAAACAGTATATCCCCCGGCTTCAGTCTCGGAGCAAGTTGCGTGAGGACAAACAGTGTCGAACTGTAAAGGTCTGCGTCGAGATGGACGACTGTCCTCCTGTCGCCCCTGAATGTTTTCAGGAACCCGTAAAGCGTGTCCTGGAACAATCCTACCTCGAACGAACAACGGTTATCGCTTTTCCCCGGAAATTTCCCCCCCGATGAATACTCTCCCTTGCTCAGAACCCCCCAGTTCTCGGGGAGCCCGGAGAACGTGTCGAATCCGGTAAAATGCGAGGCGGGGTTCGTATTGTGTTCGACCCACCAGTCAAAAGATGACCCAAGTCCCACACCGAACTCGAGATAGTCAATCTCCCGGTCGAGATTCTCGGCCTTCATCACGTGCGAGTAGAGATCGTAGCGCTTCTCGTGGCGCCACCCCGGATCGTTCCTGTCGTTCCACTCCGGAACACCCTGTTCGGCACACCACCTGGAGAGCTTCGAAATGTACGCGAGCTTCAATATGCCGTCGCTGAACGGTTCCGTGAACCGGTCCATGCGGCTCTTGAGGAAAATCTGTTTCAGCTTTCTGCCGGCGATGATTGCCGTGAATTTGTCTATCGCCACGCCCGGTTGACCGCCCTGAATGTGAGATTCTGTTCAAGAACTGCTTAAGATAGACGGATTCCCCCTAAGAAACAAACTCGCGGATAGCATCATCAAAAAATTGACTCGAATGTACTCGCTAGGACATCGCCGGCAATTTGATACTCTGTTGATTCATCTGTATACTTGTCAGCACCCTGCTTCTCATCACGGAGAGAATAGTGAGCGCTGAACAAATCGTCGAGCGCGGCAAACCCGCGAGCTACGGCCAGGAGATAACGAAGAGAAGGGCCCGGATCGTCGAAAAGTTCATTTCGCTCGGCGGGAAAACGATTCTCGATTTCGGATGCGGAAACGGTGCGCAGACCGTCGAGCTCGCGAATCATGCGAGCGCTGTCATCGCCTGCGATATCGATCCGTCCGACATCGAAGTGCTCCGGACATTTGCGCGGGAGAATGGCATCTCCAACGTTGTGCCCGTTCATTACGACGGCAAATCGCTCCCCGTGGAGGATGAGTCCGTGGACGCGGCGGTAAGTTTTGCGGTGCTGGAGCACGTTTCTGACGAGAAAAATGCGCTTCGGGACATACTGAGAGTTCTTAAGAAGGGGGGGGACTTTGTGATTTCCGTCCCCAACAAGTGGTGGATATTCGAGACGCACGGTGCTCGTCTGCCGCTCCTCCCGTGGAACCGCGTCCCCTTTTTCTCCTGGCTCCCTTCTGCGATCCACCGGCGATATGCCATGGCGAGAATCTACACGCTCGCGGGAATCGTCAATCTGCTCAGCTCAAACGGATTCGAGGTCAGGAAGACCTGCTATATGACGGCGCCCATGGACGTCGTTCCATGGCCCGCGGTTCAGAAACTCATGCGAAATCTAATATTCCGGGGAGATACGACACCCCTCCCCAATCTCTCCACCGAGATATTTGTCCATTGTCGGAAGCCGTCAGCATAGAGACGCCACGACTGCTGCGGACGGAACTTCCACTGCACGTCGTCGTATACATCAACGGAAACACTTCATATTTTCCTTTCTCTTCAGAGGTCCACCCATGACTTCACTGCACAGACTGCTCATTGTTGCCGGAATTGCGTTATCTGTTGGATCGCCTTCCCTTGCAAGTCCCACGGGTCCCGACGGCGGACAGGGTGGAGACAAATCTGCCCCGCGCGTGGTCGAAATGCCCGGGACGCACCTCCTCACGGTCCATTCTTCGATCGTGGGCCGTGACTACGACCTGTATGTCGGCTTCCCGAGGCACTACGCTGACACGACCCGGAGATTTCCGGTTGTGTACATTCTCGACGGCCAGTGGGATTTCCAGCTCGTCAACGCCATCAACGGGGGACAGTACTATGATGGATTCATCCCCGAGGTGATCCTCGTCGGGATCACGTGGGGAGGAGAACACCCGAACTACGACAGCCTCAGGGCGCTGGACCTGACACCGACGCAGATCAAGCAGATGCCGTCCAGCGGAAACGCGGCGAAATTCCTTGCGGCAATCAAAGGGGAATTGATACCGTACATCGACTCGAAATACCGTACCGACAAAAAAGACCGGACGCTCATGGGAAGTTCACTCGGAGGCCTCTTCACGCTCTACACAATGTTCAAAGAGACCGACCTCTTCAACCGTTATATCCTGACGAGTCCTTCCATCTCATGGGACAACAGCGTTCTCTATACGTATGAGGAATCCTATCATGCGCAGAACACCCGGCTTCCGGTGACCCTCTTCATGGCGATGTCTTCACTGGAGGGAATTGAAACCATATTCAACAAATTCGTGGACAGCCTGAAGTCGCGGAACTACAAGGACCTGAAGTTCGAAACGCGCGTCATCGCCGGGATGGGACACGCGGGGAGCAAACCGGAAGGGTACACGCGCGGCATGCAGTTCGCATTCGAGCCCTCCTC
>Ga0182019_10000324_pt1 | contig 23531 bp, 24 predicted proteins | sample 812E2MmetaG_FD_120483 | JGI IMG/M metagenome (GOLD analysis project Ga0182019, IMG submission 120483) | Permafrost microbial communities from Stordalen Mire, Sweden - 812E2M metaG | ecosystem: Environmental > Terrestrial > Soil > Wetlands > Permafrost | place: Sweden: Stordalen | collected...
ACGACCTGATCTATTCGCCGTTTGTCGCCTCTGATTTCGTGTTCGAGATCGGCCGCACCATCCCCAGCCGCATGACCATCGACATGATCGGGTACACCGACGGGACGGTCACGATGCGCGGCAGCCTCGCGGAATCGCCGGAGCAGGCCAGTCGGGTGCTGGGAAGCTATGTCGAGACGCTGCGAAAAAGCCCGCGGATCGGGCCGCTGTTCGATGACATCTCCGCCCCCAGCCTGGACCGCGCCCGGGACGGCAGTCTGTTCAACTTCGAGATTGTGCTCAAAAGCCACAAGGCCCCAGCCCCATGAGCACAAGAATCCGCTCCGAACTCGGCCGGCTGGCGCAGCGTTATCCGTTCTGCGCCGCCTGTATCCTGCTGTCAGCCGTGCTGGCCGCGGCCAGCCTGTTTCTGCGCGGCGATCTGGTCGATTTTGAGACCCTGCAGCAAACCCGGTCCCACGAGGGGGGACGCATGCTTGGTTTCATCTCGCGCGGCGCGCAGTTGCGGTCGGAAACCGCGATCATCCGCGCGGCGGCGCAGCGCATCACCGAAAACCTCGTGGTGGAGAAGAATATCCCCGAGAATTTCTGGTACTTCTACAAGATCGAACAGGATACGCAGACCAAGCTCACAGAGCTGCAGCAGCGCCCCGCCTCCGTCCCCGACACCGGCACCCCCACCGCCTACAAACGCGTGCCGTATTCCCTTAGGGTCACCGGCGGTTTTCGTCCGGTCATCGCCTACCTCCAGAAGCTCGAAACCGGCTCGCGTTTCGGACGCATCAACTCGTTCGTTCTGCAGCGCCAGGCTGCACCTGCCGGCGGCCTGCTCCTCGTGCTTGATCTCGATCTTCTCGCCTTCCCATGAGCCTTCGCCCGGCCACCGTCTGCCTGCTTTTCCTTTTCCCGCTAGTGCACCGTGCGGCTGATTCCCCGGCTGCCGCGGAAGGCAGTAATTTTGAAGTGACCCGCAACCAGGTCGACGCCCTGCTTCGCGGCCGGGATGCCCCGCCGCTCCTACCGGCGGACCTGGTCAATCCATTCAGCCGGCCGGACGAACGCTCCCTGGCTAACAGCGAGTCGGGAGCCGCGGACCCGGCCAAACGGGCCGCATCCACGGACCGGGAGCTGCTCGAGCGGCTCGGCCCGGGCATTCAGGTCCGCGGCTTCGTTGAAACCACCGGTCATCCCGCCATCATCATCAACCGGAAGCCGTTCGAGGTGGGCGACACGCTGACGTTGACGCAGGGCAGCACCAAGATCGAGGTCAAGATCAAGCGCATCACCAACGAGGATTTCACGATCACCTACCAGGATGCCGAGTTGACCGTGCGTCTTCCGCGCTGAGCCGGCGCCGCTCGCCGCGGCCACGACGGTTTACGGCCCGGCGGCGCGCGAGTGGCTGAGCCGCGCAATCACCGCCGGCAACAACGCGTGTTCGGCCGCGTGGACCCGGGCTTCGAGCGTCTCCAGCGTGTCGTCCGGTTCGATGCGCACCGCCGTCTGGTCGAGGATCGGGCCCCCGTCAACTTCGCAGGTGACCTCGTGAACCGTGCAGCCGGTGATCTTCACGCCGCGCCGCCAGGCCTGTCCGATGGCGTCGAGCCCGGGAAAACTGGGCAGCAGGCTCGGGTGAAGGTTGATGATCTTCTGCGGATGCTCCGCGATGAACCGCGGCTTCAAGATGCGCATGAATCCCGCGAGGACGATCAGTCCCGGCGCACACGCCCGGATGGCGTCGAGATACCGCGTCTCGCCGGCCTCGTCGAACTTGGTCTTAAAGGGCCCGGGGTCGAGAAACTGCGCCGGGACGCCAAAGCGGGCGCCGAGAGCGAGAATTGGCGCCTCCGGGCGGTCGGCGAAAATCTGCACCACGCGGGCCTCGCCCAGCCTTCCCTCCTGCTGGGCGGCGAGGATCGCCCCGGCATTACTGCCCCGTCCGGATCCGAGGATGACAACGCGCATGGCCGCTACATTTCTCCCGCCGCCTTGAGCCTGGCGATCAGCGCCGTCGTACTGAAACCCGGCAGGAACGGCAGGAACCTGATGCGCGCGCCCACCGCCTCGAGGGCGGACCGCTCCTCCGGATCCAGGGTCGCCAGGGTGTAGTCGCCTGCCTTCACGTAAACGTCGGGCCGGAGGGCCAGGATTTCCCGCGTCAGGCGCCGCCGAGTGAAGATCACGATGCCATCGACCGAACGCAACTGGGCCAGGTTGTACGCCCGGGATTTCTCGTCGAGGATCGGCCGGAGCGGACCCTTGAGCTGCCGCACGCTCCGATCGGAGTTCAAGGCGACAAACAAGCGGCCGCGCCGGCCGGCGAGGCGGCGGGCCTGCTCGAGATAGGATGTGTGCCCTGGGTGCAGCAGGTCGAACACCCCGTTGGTCAGCACAAACTTTCCGCGCAGCCGCTGCAACCGCCGGCGCGCCTGGACGGCCTGGCGGAGGGTCAGTAGTTTTGGATTCGGCAGATTCATGAGGGGTGCCGGGCTCAGAAGAACTTCTTGGCTTTCTCGAAGAACGTGCGCCCCACCGGTTCGTCGGCATCGCCGCTGGCGAGGGCAAAATCCTCCAGCTTCTTGCGCTGCTCCGCGGTGAGGTGCGTGGGCACCTCCACATGAACGCGCACGAGTTGGTCGCCCGGCTGGCCGGACCGGAGCCCCGGCATCCCGCGTCCCTTGAGGCGGAACGTGGTGCCCGACTGCGTTCCCGCCGGAATCTTTAGCGAAGCCTTGCCGGAAAGCGTTGGCACCTCGATCGTGCCGCCCAGCGCCGCCAGGGTGAACTTGACCGGGATCTCGCAAAACAGGTCGTCGCCCTGTCGCTCGAAGATCTCGTGATCCTTCACATGGATGACGATGTAGAGATCGCCCGCCGGTCCGCCACCCACGCCCGCCTCCCCGTTGCCGGCAGAACGCAGTTTGGAGCCCGTGTCGACCCCCGGAGGCACGCGGACATTCAGCTTGGCCGTCTGGTTGACCCGTCCCTCGCCCCGGCATTCGCGGCAGGGTTTCTCGACCCGCGTGCCATTGCCGTGGCAGGCGGGACAGACCTGCCGCACGGTGAAGAATCCGCGGGAGGTCGTCACCTGGCCGGCCCCGCGGCAGGTGGGACAAAGCACGCGTTTCGAACCTGGTTCCGCGCCGGAGCCGTGGCAGTGGCCACAGGCGGCGAGCTTGCGGAACGAAATCTCCTTTTCCACGCCGCGCGCCGCCTCCTCCAGCGCGATTTCGATGTCATAGCGCAAGTCGGCACCTTCCCGCGCGCCGTCACCGCCGCCGCCGCCACCGCTGCCGCCGAAAAACTCCTCGAAGATGCTGCCGCCGCTGCCGCCGAACACTTCGCGGAAGATGTCGAACGGATCGTGGAAGCCGCCCGCCGGCCCGCGCGGCCCCGCCCCCCCCTGCGCGAATGCCGCATGGCCGTAGCGGTCGTAGGCGGCGCGCTTGTCGGCGTCCTTGAGCACCTCGTACGCCTCGGAAACCTTCTTGAACATCTCCTCGGCCTGCTTGTTGCCGGGGTTCTTGTCCGGATGATACTGGATCGCCTTCTTGCGGTAGGCCTTCTTCAGATCCTCCTCGGAGACATCCCGGCTCACACCGAGCGTTTCGTAATAGTCTTCCTTGGCCATGGGTTGTGGGGCGGGCGACGGCCCGCCGGCAGTCCGGTCTCATCCGGTTGCCGGCCGGCGCGCTCCGGCCGCTTCAGCTTGGCTCCTTTTTCGCCGGTCCGCTGGACACGACGACGCTCGCGGGCCGCAGCAAACGGCCGTGGAGGGTGTAGCCGGTGCGGACGACCTTCAGGACGTGCTCCTCCGGAACCTCGCGGCTCGGCTGGTGTGAAATTGACTCGTGCCGATGCGGGTCGAACTTCTGGCCCACCGGATTCACCTCCTTCAGGCCATGATGCCCGAGCACTGATTTGAACTGCTCCAGAACGATCGCCACGCCGTTGGCAATGGTTGCGGCGTCGGTCTGCTGGCGGGCGGCTTCCAGGGCGAGCTGCAGGTTGTCGAGCACCGGCAGGATCCCCTGCAGCAAATTCACCGTGGCGAACTGCCGCAGCTCGTCCTTTTCGCGGGTGGCGCGCCGGCGGAAATTCTCCAGGTCGGCGACCGCCCGCAAATAGCGGTCGTAATTGGCCGCCGCCTCCCGCTTCGCCGCGGTGAGCGGTTCGTCGGTCACGGGGGCGGCCGCGGCAGCCACCCCGGAGTCGTCCTGGTCGGTGATTGCACCCGGCGGTTCGCCGGGCAGGGTTCTGGCGGGCTGGCCTTTGGGCGCTGCGCCGGAGTCGGGACCGGGTTTGACCGGGAGATCTTGTGGCTGGGATTCAGTCATGGATGGCGGCCAGTAAACTATTTCTTCAAGGATTTCTCAAGCGATTCGAAAAATCCTTTCACAGCCTCACCGGCCTTGCGACCTGATTCCTTGAACTTGTCGCCGGCGGCACGCAACGCCGCGCCAGCCTCGGGCGCCAGGCCGCCGATGGCGCCCGCCACGGGGGCCAGCAGGTTGCCGAGCGGCGCGGCCAGTTGCTGCGCACTCGTGACGTTTTCGTAGGTGTGATTGTAGTTGAGGGCCAGCTCGCGCACGACCGGCTGGCGTCCCGAATAGTCGGCGATCACCAGCCGGTCGCATCGCAACTGAAGGCGCTTGATGAGAAACTCCTGCGGCCGGCTCTTCGCCTCCACCGGAGCCCCGGCCGGGGACCTAGCCGGGGGCCGGGTCGCGGGGGCGCCCGCCAGCCGCTCCTGGAACAGCCACGCGTTGATGGCGCCAAGCGGGTCCTTCACGAGGGTGATGCCGGCCACGTCGACCACGATATCGTCAATCACCAGACGCTGACTGAACAGGGAGGAAACCCGCCAGTCGACGCTCACCTCGCGCACCTCGGCAAAGGCCGGGTTGGGAAAGGTCGGCGGGTTCTTAATGGCCATTCCGCGCAGCGCCAGCCGGCCGGTGAAGGGATTCACGTAGAGCGACTGGATTTCCATCGGGAATCCGGTGCGGCCCTGCACGAATCTCGTTAGGGCGGGCGGCAGCAGGATCATCCAGGCCAACGCCAGGCCGGCAAAGAGGATGGCGAGAAAAAGCAGCAGCCGGAACCAGATGCCGCCCGCTGTTGCTGTCCGCGACGGGTTCATGGTGTCCTCAGCCAAATATGCAATCGAGAGTCGAGCGGCGAGTGACGAGCAGCCAACCGGGAAGTGCAATCCTCCGCCGCAACCGGTCGCGCAGAAACCCAGATGTACCGCTGGCTCTCGACCCTCGACTGTCGTTACTAGACTGCATAGATGCTGATCACGTGAAATTCTCGGTCACAAGCAGGAGACTATCCTCGGTCGCCGTAAAGGCGAGCTGGCCGGCATAAGGCAGGAGGACGTTCTCACCGCAGGCGAGCGTCCCGGCGGTCGCCGTCTCCTTCAGCCGGCCCCGCACCACGTGCAGCAGGCGGGGCTGCTGCCCGGCGTCGAACGCCAGCCCCGCGCCGCGGGCCAACGGCACCCGTCGGATGCGGAATTCGGCGCAATCCGCCAGCACGGCGGGCGCGGACGCGGCGCGCACCGGCTGCGGCTCCGGCTGATTCCAGAGAATCGAGGCCAGGGCCTCGCGCAGATGGAGCGTGCGCGGCCTGCCGTCCAGGCCGGTGCGGCCCCAGTCGTAAACCCGGTAGGTGGTGTCGGAATTCTGCTGGATCTCGAGGATGAGGTTGCCGCCATCGATGGCATGCACAGTGCCGCTGCGCACGAGGATGGAATCGCCCGCCGCCACCGGAAACCGGTGCACGCAGGTTTCCAGGGTGCCGGCGGCCAGCGCCTGCTCGAACTGCTCGCGGGTCACCCCGGGACGCAGCCCGACGATGAGCGCCGCGCCCGGCCCGGCCCTGGCCAGAAACCAGTTCTCCGTCTTCGGCTCTCCGCCCAACGCCGCCGCCCGGTCCTTCGGCGGATGGACTTGCAGACTGAGCCGCTCCCGGCAGTCGAGCCACTTCACCAGCACCGGAAACGGCCGGGCCGCCGGCCACCGCGGCCCCATGATCTCCCCGCTGCGGGCGTCGATCAGCGCGCGGAACGACTGGCCCGCCCATGGTCCGCCCCGCACGATTGACTGCGCGTCCGGACGGTCGACGATTTCCCAGCTTTCGCCCACCAGGCGTCCGGGGGGAAGTGCCCGGCCAAAAGACTCCGCCAGCGTCCGGCCGCCCCAGACCCGTTCCTGATAAATGGAATCGAATTGCAGGAGCTCCATAATGGGGTGATTCTGAGTTATTCGTTAAAATACACGGCGGCTATTTACATTGACCGCCCGGGCCGGTACCGTCGGTTTGCGGTGGGAGTTTTGTCGTTACACAAATGTCCAAGTCGGAGACTTCAAACCCAAAGCGCGCTTCGCCGTTCGACGGCCCACGCTACCGGCCGCGCTGGCTGGCCGCGAGCTTCTGCTTTCTACTCGGGGCGTGGCTACTGGTAACGCTGCTTGATTACTATCCCCGCCAGAGCCACGAATACCAAGTGGGCGGTCAGAGTGCCTGGAACGGAACGGTCTGGGTCATCCATGACATGGCGGCACCTCAGCCCAACCTGGGCGGGCCCTGGGGGGCTGATATCGCCTGGTGGTGCCTGCATCTGTTCGGTGTGAGCACGTGGGGCATCCCTTGCTTTTTCCTTTGGTTTGCGTGGGTGGCGGTGCGCAATGCCCGCCGGCTCGTCCTCACCCGCCTCGTGGCAATGGTCCTTTGCCTCATGACCGCCTCGGGCCTCGCCTCCATGGTGGTGGGCTTCAATGAAAGCGACTATTTCACGCGGGGATTGGGTGGCGTGATCGGGCAGCTGCTTTACCAGCAGCAGCTCAAGGATACCGTCGGCGTGGTCGGCGCGGGTCTGTTGCTGGGCACCGTTTATCTATTGTCCCTGGCGTTTATCCTCACTCGCGACGTTGGCATTGAAGTTGAGCGAATGCTCGCCGCCTTTCACGGCTGGCGCGCCGGGCTCGCGCAGAGCGCCGCCGAACGCGCTGAGCGCAGGAAGAAAGAGCATGAGGCCAAGGAAAAGGCCCGCGCGTCCCAGGCGCCCATCGTCACCATGATGCCCCCTTCCGCCAAGAAGCCGCTGGTCATTCCCAAGACCAGGGAGGAGATCGTCCGGGAGGCCGCCTCCGCCAGGATCATCGACTCCGGCACTTCCCATCCGTCCAGTCCCCCGCTGAAATCAACCCGCAAGCCCTTCGGCGAGGAGCCGGCTTCATCCGGACCAAAGGTGGCGCTCCCGCCGCTGGGCAAACTCAACATTGTCCAACCCGAGGAAACCAAGAAGGCCAAGGCCGCCCTCGTCGCCCGCTCCGACGAGAAATATCAGTTTCCCCCGCTCTCCCTCCTGAGCGAGCCGGTCCGCGTTGACGCCGGTTCCAGTGAAGAAGAGCATCGCCAGAACGCGGAGAACCTCCTGCGCATTCTCGGTGAATTCAGCGTGGAGGTGACACTCGGCGAAATTCACGTCGGCCCGGTCATTACCCGTTACGAGGTCATCCCGGCGGCCGGCGTGCGCGTGGAGAAAATCGCCGGGCTCGACAAGAACATCGCGCTCGGCATGCGGGCCCAGTCCGTCCGCATCATGGCGCCCATCCCTGGCAAAGCCGCCGTCGGCGTCGAGGTGCCCAACCAGAAGGCGACCCAGGTCGGCTTGCGGGAGATTCTCGAATCGGAGGACTGGGCCGGCGCCAAGGCCGATCTCCCGATCGCGCTCGGCAAGGATGTCAGCGGGAAGCCGCTCGTCTCGGATCTCGCGAAGATGCCCCACCTGCTGATCGCCGGCGCCACCGGTTCGGGGAAATCCGTCTGCATCAACGCCATCATTTCGTCCATTCTCTATCATGCTAGTCCGCGCGATGTGCGGCTGCTCATGATCGATCCGAAGATCGTCGAACTGAAGATCTTCAACGTCCTGCCGCATATGCTCATCCCGGTGGTCACCGAGGCGAAGAAGGTGCCGGCCGCGCTCAAATGGTTGCTGAAGGAAATGGAGATGCGCTACCAGATCTTTGCCCGGGTTGGCGTCCGCAACATCGGCGGTTTCAACACCCGGAAGAAATCCACCCGGGACAGTGCGGGTCCCGGCGAGACGCAGACGACGCTCGACGTGGTGGCCGCCAGCGGCGAAATCGAGATCCCGGACCACATGCATTATATCGTCGTGATCATCGACGAACTGGCCGATTTGATGATGGCAGCTCCGGCGGAAATCGAAACGTCCGTCGCGCGCCTCGCGCAGCTCGCTCGCGCCACGGGCATCCATATCATCATCGCCACGCAGCGGCCGTCGGTGAACGTGATCACCGGAATCATCAAGGCCAACCTGCCCTCGCGCATCGCCTTCCAGGTCGCCTCCCAGGTCGATTCCCGCACCATCATCGACACGAAGGGTGCCGAGACCCTCATCGGCCGAGGCGACATGCTCTTCTCGCCCCCCGGTTCTTCCAGGCTCGTGCGCGCGCAGGGCGCCATGGTCTCGGACGACGAGATCAACAAAATCATCGAATTCCTCAAGCAGAACGGCCCGCCCGTCTACGCCCAGGAGGTGCAGGCCCACATCGACCGCGCCGCCAGCGAGGAAGACGAGGAGGGTGCGGAAGCCGATGACACCGAGGGCGAGATGGGCGATGATGAGGAGCTGTACAAGCAGGCTGTCGAGGTTCTCAGAGCCACCCGCCGCGCCTCGACCTCGATGCTGCAGCGCCGCCTGCGCATCGGCTACAATCGCGCCGCCCGCATCATGGAACTCATGGAGGAAAAGGGCCTCGTCGGTCCGGAAAACGGCGCCCAGCCTCGCGAGATTCTCTCGGATCTGGACAAACTTTAGGCTGGCGGCCGGGCCGGGAACCCGGACGCGCGGCCAGGCTTTTCCCGCCCGGGGCAAAAATCGGTCTTCCCATCGTTGGCAAAACTGCATAACTGACTGCCATGCAGACCATCGGCGAGCGTCTCGAGGAAGCCCGCAAACGCAAGGGGATCTCCATCCGTGAAGCCGCGGAGGCGACCAAGATCCGTGGCGACTACCTGCACAAGATGGAAAGCAACAGCTTCGATCTCAACCTGCCCGAGATCTACATCCGCGGCTTCCTGCGAAATTACGCGGTTTATCTGAAGATCAACGCCGACAAGCTGCTCGCCGATTACAAGTCGCTTGCGCCGAACGAAGGCCGCCTCCCCCGCCGGGACAACCGGGAGATTTATGGCCGGATGGATCTCGCCCCGACCGACCGGCAAACGACCGCTGACACGGCCCCGGCCGGCGGGACCGCGGAAGCCCCGCCCGCCCCGCCCACGCCATCCCGTCCCAGCTTTCCCGCTGCGACCAGCACCGGAACCTCCCCCATCGATCCGGCGCTGCTTGTCAAGGGCGGCATCGCTGTCCTGCTCGCGTTGGTGCTCCTGGTCGCGATCATTGTCGGCGTCCGGGCAGTTTCCAGGACCTCACCCAGGCCGATGGAGCTTAAGCCCGTCGCGCAGCAGATCCTCACCATCACCGCCACCGGCCCGGTCGATGTCCAGGTCAAGCAGGAGATCGACAGCCAGGTCGTCTGGCGCGGCCACATGGAGGCCCATGAGTCCCGTGACATCACCAAGCGCGGTTCGCTCTTGCTGACGGCCACGGCCCTGGAAAACGTCCAGATCGAGATCAACGGCAAGCGCCAGGCGAATCCATTTTCCGGTTACAACAAGGTGCTGATCCCGTAAGCCGCGGGCGGAGGGCCGGGCTTATCTCAACCCGACCGGCGGGCCGAGCACCTCGCGCAGGACCATCGCGCGGCGCAGACCTGGCGGGCTGCGCAGATCCGGCAGCCACCGGTGGGCCGGCGCACCCCTGGTCGCCCCCGTCGGCCCTGGTGCGGTGACCGTGCTGGCCTGCCGGGAAGCCTCCAACTCGCGAAATTGCTCGATCAACCGCTGCTGCCGTTCGAATTCCGTGGAACGGTCGGGGGTTGCCGCCACCTTGGCGGGTTCAAGTGGCGGCGGTGCGACCACGACCGGCCGCACTTCTTCAATCATCGGAGGAGCCTCCGGAAAGCCCGGAGCCGCCTCCGCGACATCCCGCGGGGGCGGAGCGGCCGGCAGGAGGCCGCGCCGTTCCATGATCCTGCGCCGAATCTCCTCCTGGAGGCGTCGCGTGCGTTCCGTGTCTTCCGGATTTTTCGGCGCGGCCCCGGGCGGCTCCTCCCCGGAGCGGGCCTGCTTCAGTTTCTGCAGGATCGCCACGACCGCGATCGCGACCGCGAAAAGCACCTGCAGGTGTTCCAGGATCCAGTCCATGGCAATCGCGTGCGAATGAAACAAAGTCGTCGGCGCGTCCGGTTCTTCAGCTCGAGGATTCGTCCGGCCTATTTCTTCCCGCTCTCGGGCTGCGCGATGGCGGAGCGCATTTCGGTGTCGGCCTGGATGTTTTGCATGCGATAATAGTCCATCACGCCCAGCCGGCCGTTCCGGAAGGCCTCGGCCATGGCGAGCGGCACCTGCGCCTCCGCCTCGACGACCTTGGCCTGCATCTCCTGCACGCGGGCCTTCATCTCCTGCTCCAGCGCCACTGCGGCCGCCCGGCGGATTTCCGCCTGAGCCTGGGCCATGTTCTTGTTGGCCTCCGCCTGCGCCACCTGCAGCCGCGCACCGATGTTTTCACCGACGTCGACGTCGGCGATGTCGATCGAGAGGATCTCGAAGGCCGACCCGACGTCGAGACCGCGGGCCAGCACGGTCTTGGAAATACTGTCCGGGCTTTCCAGCACGTGCTTGTAGGACTCGGAGGTTCCGATGGTCGTCACGATGCCCTCGCCGACGCGGGCGATGATCGTCTCTTCCTTGGCGCCGCCGACGAAACGATCGAGGTGCGTCCGCACGGTCACCCGGGCCTTGACCTTCACCTGAATGCCATCCTTGGCCACGCCATCGATGGTGGTGCGGCCGCTGGCCGGATTCGGGCAGTCGATCACCTTCGGGTCCACCGACGTGCGCACCGCCTCCTCGACGGATTTGCCCGAACCCTTGGTCGCGAGATCGATGGCGCACGACCGCTTCCAATCGAGCGCGATGCCGGCCTTCTGGGCTGCGATGAGCGCGTGCACGCAGGCGATGACGTTGCCGCCGGCAAGGTATTGCGCCTCGACCTCGTCGATCGAGACGTCGATGCCCGCCTTTTTCGCGCGGATGCGGGCATCCACGACCAGGCCGTAGGGCACCTGGCGCAGCCGCATGGCGACCAGGTTGATCATGCCGACGTAGGCGCCCGCCAGCCAGGCGCGCAGAAAGACGCTGAAGAACGAGAACACGATCCCGACGACGATCAGGATGGCGATGCCCGCAACGATGAGGAGAACGACGGATAGATTGATCATGGTATGGTGACGGTTAAGCGGAAATTGTCCACGGCGACGACCTTGAGCGTGGTGCCCTTGGCCACGTGGCCGCTCTGCGAAAATGCATCGTAGCGCCGGCCCTCGATCATCACATAGCCCGACGGGGCCAGCGTGGTGGCCGCCTCACAAAACTTGCCGACCACGGCTGCGGTTTCGGCCAGCGGAGGCTGGCTGGTCGCTCCGATGGAATCGTGCAGGAAAAAACGCTTTCCAATGCGCGTCTTTGGCAACAGGCCGAATTCGGCGTAGAGCGCGAACCCCAGGATGGCCAGGCCGGCGACCGTAGCCAAGCCGCCGCCCCGCGCCCCGTAGTTCAGGAAAGCCAGTACGCAGGCCCACAGCATGGCCGCGCCGCCCAGGAAGCCGAGCACGGAGCTGGGCATGAACACCTCGAAGACCAGGAAAACGATGCCGAGCAGAAAGAGCAGAATGATCGCGGTCATGTCGGAAGTTTCTCCACTTTGAGGCCGAAGTCCGTGCGGCCGGTCACCACGACCCGCGTGCCGGCCGCAGCCGACCCCAGATCGAGCTGGGCTTGGTAGCGCCGCCCGTCAATCTCCACCTCCCCCCCCGGGCGCAGCGGCGTGATCACCATGCCCTGGCTGCCGATGTGCGTCGTGGCCTCTGCCGTCGCTTCTGGCGCCGCTCCGGCCGTTTGCGCCGCGGTGCCAATCGCCGCCTGCAATACCATCCGGTCCCAGAACCAGCCCTTGGGCATGAAGCGCGCCAGCGCCACGCCGAGCACCAGGGCCAGCGCCAGACCGCCGGCCAGGTTGATGAGCGGCTGGAAGAACAGATCACCGGAGGTCGCGATGGTGATCGGTTCGTTGGGCCAGATGTCGGCCATCGACCAGACCAGCGAGCCGAGCATGAGGGCCACCCCGCTCACCGCCATGACCGCCACGCCCGGAAACAAGAACACCTCGAGCGCCAGCAGCAGCAGTCCGACGGCGAAGAGAATCATCGGTTCGTGCCCGGAAAAGCCCGCCACATAGTGTCCGAGGAACACGACCGCCAGCAGGACGATGCCCGCAATGCCGAAGAAGCCAAAACCCGGCGTCTTGAATTCAATGAACAGGCAGATCACGCCCAGCCCCATCAACACCGGCGCAATGGCGTTGAGCCAGACCGCCAGCTGCTCCGACCAGGTGACTTCGAGCCGGACGATCTCATAGCCATCCGCGCCGAATTTCTGCCGCAGCAGGTCGTCGATGTTCCTGGCGATGCCGGCCGCAAGCAGCGGACGGGGAGGATCGCCATAAGTCTTCGACGCCTCGCTGGCGGTGAGCGAGAGCAGCTCCCCCTTCGGCTTGATGACCAGGTCGCCGATCTTCAATTCGTAGTCCTTGTCGATCATCGCCGAGATCACCTGTCCGCGATAACCTTTGCCTTCGGAAATCGCGCGCACGCGGGCCTTCAGGTAGCTGACAACCTTGAGCTTCATCGTTTCGTCGATGTCCTGCCCGGTCGAGGTCACGGGCGCCGCGGCGCCGATGACGCCATCGGGCGCAAACCAGATCTCCCGGGTCGTCGCCGAAATAAAGGCCCCCGCCGAAACCGCCTCTTTGTCGACGAAGGTGATCGTCGAACCGTGGAATTTCTCCAGCGCCGCCATGATCTCGAAGGTCACATCGAGCGCGCCCCCCGGCGTCTCCATGTCGAGGACCACCACGTCGGCCTTGCGCTCAGCTTCCTTGAGGCCGCGCCGCAGAATGTAGAGCACTGGCTGGGCAATCTGGTCGCGCACCGGCACGACGTAGACCGTGACCCTCCCCGCCGGCTTCGCTTGCTCCACCGCGGTTGCCGGCGGCGGTTGGTCGCCCGCGTGTGGAGCGGCCACCGGGAGTGCCGGTGCGGCCGCAGCGACCGCCGCGGTCAGTACCCACCAGAGCGAAACTCGTAGCAAACTTCCGAACATGAAGCTGCCACTCTGGCGCGCCCCCGGGGCGGACGCAAGCACCCCGATTGCGCCGGGCGTTACACAGGCCGCCCGGTTTTTTCATGGATTCCTTGAACCCGCGTCCCGGGATGCTGTCCTCTCCCCCTGGATCGAATCTCCTCAGCCGCCCCGGGGGCGGACCGCTTTCCGCCTCGAGGCACCGGGACGCGAAAATGTCTTTGTCCACACCGGCCTGATCCCTTACGTTGTCTCCCACATGGAAAAAGTCCCCTACCTCGGCCACACCCTGACCCGCTGGCAGGTGGGCCCGTCGACCTTTCTCGCGCTGCCCGAAAAAGGCGCCCGCCTCATGAACTGGCATCTTACGCTCGGCGATGGCACGGTGCGCGACGTGGTTTATTGGCCCGAACTGCAGACGCTCGATGACATCGCCGAGGTTCGCGGCGGCAACCCCGTCCTCTTCCCCTTCTGCGGCCGGACCTTCGACCGCGGCGCCATCCATTCCTGGCGCGACGAGAACGGCACCACGAGGCCGATGCCGATTCACGGCCTGGCCCGGCAGGGTGACTTTCAAGTCACGCGCCTGGACGAGCGCGGTTTCACCGCCCAGTTCCAGCCCGGCGAGGAGGCCCGCGCCTCCTATCCTTACGATTACGAGTTCACGGTCAGTTACCGGTTCGAGCCGCTGGCGCTTTTCGTCGAACTGCGTCTGCGCAATCTCGACACCAAACCCATTCCCTGGAGCGCCGGGCACCATTTCTACTTCACCCTGCCTTGGAACGAGGCCCGCACCCGGGCGGACTACTTCATCCGCATTCCCGCCGGCGCCTCCCTGCGGCAGGACTTCGAGAACGGCCGGCTCCACCCCGGACCGAGGCTTCGCCGCGAGGAATCCCTGGCCAGCAAGGATCTCATCGACGTCTTTCACACCGCGCTCAAGAGCAACGCCGTGGTCTTCGGCGAACGCGACGGCGAAGACAAAATCACGGTGCACCTCGGTCCCGACCGCGTTCCGCCGAAGTCCGCGGTGGTGGTCACCTGGACGCAGGCCGACGATTCGCCGTTTTATTGCGTGGAACCGTGGATGGGGCCCGCCAATTCGCCCGAACACAAGGCCGGCCTCTATCAGGTCGCTCCGAGCGAGACGCAGTCCTTCCTCGTCGAGGTCAGCCTGAAATAGTCCTGATCCCGGCGCTCCCCGACCCCCGCAATCATCATGCCAGCCGCGCATCCCATTCTCGCGATCCTCGACGTCGGCGGCACGGAGGTCTTGCTCATCATGCTGGTGGTGCTGCTCCTCTTCGGCAGCAAGCGCATGCCGGAACTGGCCCGGGGTCTGGGGAAGTCGATCCGCGAATTCAAGAAGGCCACCAGCAGCCTCGAGGAAGAGTTGAAACGAGCCATCGAGCTCCCGCCCGAGCCTCCCCATCCGCGCCAGCCGGCAAATCCGACGGTCACTTTGCCGGTTGCCAAGAGCCCGCCGCCAACCGCGCCGGGTGATCCGTCGCCGCCGCCCGAGGAGCACCCTTATCCGTAGCGAGGCGTTCGTTGTCGACCTGCGGGTGTAGGAGCCTGCTGGCGCAGGCGATTCGAAATATGGTTCGTCGCCATGGGTGGAAGATCGCCTGCCAGCAGGCTCCTACAACATAGAACAAGTTTCCCTGAGATTACGTTAAGTACCGCTCCCCCGCCATGGCCGACGAACCCCCGCCAGTACGCATCCCGATCACGGGCGAACTGGACCTCCATACGTTTCAGCCCGCCGAGGTCGCCAGCCTCATCGAGGAATACCTTGCCGCCTGCCGGGGGCGCGGGCTGACCGCTGCGCGCATCATCCACGGCAAAGGCACGGGCACCTTGCGCGAGACCGTTCATGCCCTGCTGCGACGATCGCCGCTCGTGGAGTCGTTTCGCCTTGGGGATGAGACGAGCGGCGGCTGGGGCGCCACCGTGGTCCGGTTGCGGCTGCCGCCGACATGATGGCGGGCCGGCCGCCTATCCACCATCCGGTCCGCCGGTCACTGCGTGATTGTGCCGACGTCCGGAAACTGCATGCTGCGGGCTGTCATGAACACCACCTTCTTCTATGCCCTCGTGCTCTCCGTGAGCAACATCGTGCTCTCGCTCGTCTTCTTCTTCATCGGCTACCAAACTGACAAAATGGCCCAGGGGCGCTGGATTGTTTCATTGGTGCCCCTTGCCGTGATGATCGTGGTGACCTGGCTTGGACTCAAGGCAGTGCGGGAGGAGGCGAAGGACAAGTCGCTCAGCTACGGCAAGGGCGTTGGCACCGGCGTGCTCATTTCACTGTACGCGGGATTGATCGGCGCCATCTACGCCTTTGTCCATTTCACGTTCATCAATCCGAACTTCGCGGACTACGCCATTGACATGGCGCGGCAGCAATGGGTCGCGGCCGGCATGGGCGACAGCCAGATGGAAGCGGCCGAGAAATTCACCCGCTTCCTCTACAAACCTGCGGTCATGGCGATCATGAGCGCGATCTTTTCACCGTTCTTCGGTCTTATCATTTCACTGATTCTGTCCATCTTCCTGAAGCGGAAACCGGCCGCGCCGGTTGAAAACGTGCCGGCTGCGGTGTAAGGAAGAATTGCGACGGCTCTGGATCTCAGAGTGAACCCGGTGCGGCCGTTTCCGGCGTTGGCGTCAGGAAGTCCTGGTCCGTCTGGTATTCGAGCCGGTCCGGGTTTTCGACGTTTTTCAGGCGCGCGAGAACCCCGGGAGGTACGCCCTTTCTCTCCTGGTCGTTGTTGATCGGACCGGAAAAGATGACTTTGCCATCCTTGTCCCTGGCGATCAGGTTCTTCTTGCCGTCGTCGATTCTCAATTCCACCACGCCGTCATCATCGGAATAAACAGCGTTGCTGTGGCCGAGATTGACGACGGTTGTGCTGGCCGTGCCGTTCTCCTGGTGCTTGCTCACGCTCATGTGTGTCGGCTGGCGCTCCATCTGGATCAGTTCAAGCATGCGATCCGCCTCCTCTCGGGGCATGGGCGGCATGCCTTGGGCGTTGAGCGGCCCGTGTCCGTCGAAGCCCAGAATCTCTCGTCGCTCAATCCGCGCAGGTCGCTCGGAGAACTTGGGCACTTCATGCTGGCCCAGCTTCACCTTGGCCGTCTGCTCCTTGCCGCTGCGAACGAGAGTAATCGTCACTTCGTCGCCCGCTTTTCGGGCGCGGACGAGGACGGCGAGCTGGCGGGGTTCAATGAGAAGCTGGTCCTCAAATTTCGTCACGATGTCGTAGGTTTCAATGACCCCGGCGGCCGGGCTGTCGGGGATCACGGTTCTGACCACGAGCCCGGTGTCCTTCGGCAGATTGAGCTGTTTGCTGATAGCCGGATCCACCGGCACGGCTTCGATGCCGAGATAGGTGACGGTTTCCGTGGCCACGGGTCTGGCGTCCTTGATGAAGATCTCCTTGGTCCCCGGAGTTCCGTGGACCCGGGGCTCTGGCTCGGGCTGGCTGCGGGCCGCCGGCAGGGCCAGGCCGGCCAGGATGACGGAGAGAATCGGTGCGGTGATGCGTTTCATGGTCGATGATCTATTCTGGTTGGTGACGTTGAATTCAATTGTTGGGTTCAAAGCGCATCCACGGGAACTACCCGGACTTCAGCGCGCGGGATGGTCCATTGCACCGAAGCCCGGGTGCGCGGGTTCCGCCACGTGTATGTATCGACATAGCGATCGCACACGCAGCGGGCCGGCAGCCCGCTGCTCAGCATGACCGGTCCTTCGTCGAGCGATTCATAGAGGAACTGGGTAGCGGCGACTGGTTTGAAAAAAGCTGACGCGGGCTCCGCCGGGGCCGAGACCTGGGCAGACAGCGCGGGCGATCTGGATGGGATTGCCGGCCACCACCAATACGCAATGGCGATTCCGCAAACAGCCACCAGCGCGGTTGCCACCGGCCAGATGAGCCACCGGGGTGCCCCGGCCAGCGGAAACTGCCACCGGCGCACCGTGTGGGCTGCCCTGGCAGCCTCTAGTCCGGTCAGCTCCTCCTCGACCCGGGCCAGCAGACCGGCGGACAGCGTCCGGGGGCGCAGTAACCTCAGTTCGGCTTCAAGGTCTTGCAGCGGGTCATCCATGGCAGATGGGCGTCAAATCCCTGCGCAGAGCGGCGAGGGCATAACGGTAGCGCGAGGCGGCGGTATTGGGAGAAACAGCCAACTGGCCGGCAATCTGTTCAAAGGTGAGCTCCCCCCAGATCTTGAGCACGAGAACCTCCCGCTGTTCAGGGGGCAAACCGCGCAACGCTGCCTCGACCAGCAGCACCCGCTCGCGGTCCTCAACTGGTGTCTCGAAAAGCGGCTCCATTCTCCCGGACACCTCTTCCGCCTGCTGTTCGCGAGCGGCGCGGCGATCCTCGCGACGGCCGAGGTCCACGGCAACCCGGCGGATCGAAGTGATAAGCAGGGCCTGCGGCTCGCCGCCCAGTTGACGCTGGTGGCGCCAGAACCGCACGAAAGCCTCCTGGACCACATCCTCGGCGTCGGCCACCGAACGGGTCCACAGCCGCGCACAAAGCAGCAGGCGCGGTCCGTGTTGATGAAACCATTGCCGCCAGGAATCATGATTGGCAGGGTCCTCCATGAGTTACGGGCTGTTCTTATACCACCTAAACAGCGTCACCACCCGCCAGATTTGTCTGCCTAGGCGCGAAATGGGTTTCATCCACGCGTGTGACGCCGAATTGGGCCCATCCCGGTCGATCTTGACCGAATACTCACCCAATAAAGAGGCCGGAACCTTGCGGTTCCGGCCTCAGTTTTACTGACTAAACGAGCCGTTGGCTAGTGGTAGCGTTGACGCCGCAGAATCCTGCGGTAGTCAACAGCCGCCATGGCCATAAGCGCGATCACCGCTCCGTAGCCGAAGAAGGCGAAGATGACGGTAAAGTCATCGATCTTCTCCTGACCACGGCCGAGGAAGACCGCTACCGCGAGCACGACGCCCGCCGGCACGAGTTTCATCAGCTTACTGTCATGGTTCATGTTTTATCTTCTGTTTCAGTTTAATGGCTCCTTGCGGAACCGCGGAGAGTGTAACACAGGCTTGCGATAAAAAAAATAAGATGATCCAATCCTTATCATAGTTTGTGCCTATGGAACTATATCAACTTCGTTACTTCCTAGCCGTGGCCGAGACGGGCAATTTCACTCGTGCTGCCGAGAAATACAGCATATCCCAACCATCTCTTAGCCAACAGATAAAGAATCTTGAGCGCGAGCTTGGACACAAGCTGTTCCACCGTCTTGGCCGCCGCTCCGTGCCAACAGAAGCAGGACAGGTCTTCCTTGATCGAGTCCGCCGCATCCTTCTCGCGGTGGAGGATGCGTCAAAAGAACTGAAAGACAGCCCGACGCTTGAGCGCCGTATTAAGGTGGGCGCTGTGCCGACCTTGGCGCCTTACCTTCTCCCAGTCTTATTGGAGAGGTGCCGTGACCAGCACCCGACACTGCTGATCCACACCCACGAGGACTTCCGGCCCGACTTGATGCGTGGGGTCATCGACGGCGATCTCGATCTGGCGATAATACCTCAGCCGGTCAAAGATCCCAGAGTTTTCGTGGAACCGCTTTACACAGAGCCTCTTCTGCTCGTCGTAGGCCATCGGCATCCCCTTGCAACCAAGGCTTCGATCACCGCGCGCGATCTGGCCGATGAGGAGTTCATACTGCTGGGCCATTCAAGCACTCTCTCGCTGGAGATTGAGCGATTCTGCGGAGATCATGATTTCGTGCCCAAGCTCGGGCATCGCTGCTCCCAAGTCAGCACTGTGAAGGCGCTGGTGGCACTCGGCTCGGGTATCTCGATTCTGCCGCGAATCGCCGATCGGCCCGACGACCGGAAATCCCTTGTTTACCGCGAACTGAGCGGTCGCGCGCCCACCCGTGAAGTCGTCGTCGTCCGCCACCTGCTCCGCTACCAGAGCAAGGGCGCGGAGTTGTTTCTCAAGGTACTGCGCGAAGCGACCTCCGCTTTTGCCACGGCGAATGCGGCCACCGGCATTCCGTCCCCGCCGACCGGAGCGAGTCCCCAACCCGAGGAGCCTCGCCGGACTGAGTCTGGCGGCTGATGAAGGCTTCTTCGAACAAGAGGGGTGCGCGGCCCGCTCCGGCCGTTGCTCTCGTTTCGGGTTTGCCGGGGCTTCAACGCGCCACTAGTGTCAGCGTCCTTATGATCGACCTCATCAAAAAGACTCTTCTGGCGGGCGTGGGCGCGACGATTATCACCAAGGAAAAAGTGGAGGAGGCGCTGCAGGACTATATCCGCCAAGGCAAGGTCTCAGCCGGGGATGCGCGTATCATGGCCGACAAGATCGCCGAGCAGGGCCGGAAGGAATTCGAGACGATGAGCGGAGAGCTGGCCGCCAAATTGAAGGAGCTCGCAGAAAAGGCCGACTTCACGCAGAGGGCGCGCATCGAGGCGCTGGAGGCGCGCGTCAAGAAACTCGAGCAAGCCCTCGCCGCCCGCGGCCCCGTCGCCTGACCGCCCGTCCGGTATCCTGCCATGCCGGGCGTTTCCCTCAAGCCCTTCGACCTGCTGGCCAACGCCGTGCGGGCCAAGGAAATTGCGGTCGTGCTCGTTCGCTACGGCTTCGCCGAAATCATCGAGCAGATCGAAACACCCGGCGCCTGGTGGCAGCGCTTCGTCCCCTCGCCCCGGGAGCATCGCAGCATCTTTGAGCGCATCCGGCTCGCCGCCGAGGAACTCGGGCCGACGTTCGTGAAGTTCTGCCAGCTGCTCAGCATGCGGCCCGACCTGGTGCCCCCGCCGCTGGTGTTCGAGCTGCAGAAATTGCAGGACGCCGTCCAGCCCCGGCCCTTCGCCGAATTGCGGGCGGTCATCCTCGAAGAGCTGGAATGCGATCCCGCCGAGATCTTCAGCGAGTTCGACGAGACGCCGGTCGCTTCCGCCTCGCTCGCCCAGGTCTATTTTGCCCGGCTCAAGTCCGATGGCCGGGAGGTTGCGGTGAAGGTCCAGCGGCCCGATCTGCAGAAAATGGTCGAAGCCGACCTCGACCTCATCGCTTTCTTTGCCGCGCGCATCCATCACTACATCGCCCGGCTGCGGCCCTACGATCTGCCGGGCATCGTCGAAGAGATTCGCGCCGGGCTCATTCAGGAGCTCGATTTCCGCCACGAGGCGCGCAACCAGCAGTTTTTCAACGCGCAAAACCCGTCGCCCGACAAGGTCTACGCGCCCGAGATGATCGGCGACTTCACCACGCGACGGATGTTGGTGATGGAACGCATCGACGGCCGCCGGGTGGAACAGGCGGCGCTCACGCCCGACCAGGGCCGGGCGCTGGCGCATGCGGGGGCCATCTCGCTGCTGCACCAGATCCTGATCGCCGGCTTTTTCCATGCCGACCCCCACGCCGGCAACGTGCTGGTGACCGCCGACGGCCGGCTCTGCCTGCTCGATTGGGGCCTGGCCGGCCACCTGACGCGCCGGCTGCGTTACACGCTGGCCGACCTCTTCCTCGCCGCCGCCGCCCACGATGCCGAGCAGATCGTGCAGATCGGCATGAGCCTCGCCGGCCCCGGGTCCAAGCCCGACTTTCGGACGATGGAGAAGGAGGTGACGATCGTCCTCCGCGAGAACCTCAATTTCGCCACGGGCGAGGAGCGGATCGGCCGCCTCATTCTCAAGCTGATCGAGATTTTTGGTCGCAACGGCATCAGCGTGTCGCGCGACTACGCCCTCATGGCCAAGGCCGTGCTTTCAATCGAGGAAGTCGGGCGCACCCTGGACCCGACATTCGACCTGAGGAAATACGCGCGACCGGTCCTGCGTGAATTGCACCATGAGCGCTGGAGCCCCCGGGCCCTGCTCGGGAAGACGCGCACCCTGCTTTCCTCGGTCGCCGGTCGCCTGGGCGACCTGCCGGCCGAGCTCGATCGCCTGCTGCGCCGCCTCGAGCAGGATGACCTCACGGTCAATTTCCAGCACCGCGGCCTGGAGGGCTTGAACGACGCATTCCGGACCGCCAGCAACCGCATCGCGCTCGGCGTGATCATCGGGGCTCTCATCATCGGGTCGTCGCAGATTGTCACGACCGGCATTCCTCCGCATCTGTTCGGCTACCCCGCTCTCGGTATCGTTGGTTACCTGCTCTCCGCTTTGCTCGGTCTCTGGGTGATCTGGGATATTTTCCGCCACGGCCGGCACAAATGAATGACGCGGGACGGCCTGGTCACCCGGGAGCCGCGAATTCGTGGTGGCGGCTTGGTCGCTGATTCCAGTTGCTGCGCGCCCCGGCCAGCATACTAGTGCGGTCATGGCGGCCAACGTCCTCCTTGGTTCCCCTTCCAGCGTCCCGGGATTACGCCGGCCCGTGCCGGGACGCCCGGAGATCCTGGCGCCAGCGGGCGACTGGGAATGCGTGCAAGCCGCGATCGAGAATGGAGCCGACGCGATCTACTTCGGTCTCGAGCGATTCAATGCCCGGATGCGCGCGCAGAATTTCACCGCCGGTGACCTGCCGAAGCTCATGGCGCATCTCCACCAGCGCGGCGTGCGCGGCTATGTGACCTTCAATACGCTGGTTTTTCCCGAGGAACTCGCCGAGGCCGAGGACTACCTGCGCAGCATCATCGCAGCCGGCGTCGACGCGGCCATCGTGCAGGACGTCGGGATCTGCCAGCTGATCCGCGCCCTGTCTCCGGATTTTCCGATCCACTGTTCCACCCAGATGACCATCACGAGCGCGGCGGGCCTCGCTTTCGCCGCGGAACTCGGCACCAATCTTGTCGTGCTGGCCCGGGAGAACTCCCTGGCAGACATCGCTGCGATGCAGGCGGCTCAAGGTGCGTTTGATCAGCAGCCGGGGCCGGGCGACTGGCCTTCGACCGGCGCCTTTCGACCGTCGGCTCCGCTTCCGCTGGAGGTCTTCGTCCATGGCGCGCTGTGCGTGGCGTACTCCGGTCAATGCCTGACCAGCGAGGCGCTGGGTGGTCGCTCGGCCAATCGCGGCGAGTGCGCGCAGGCCTGCCGCCTGCCCTATGAATTGCTGGCCGACGGCAAGCTGGTCGACCTCGGCAGCCGCCGCTACTTACTGAGCCCGCAGGATCTCGCCTCCCTCGACGTGCTTCCTGAACTCATCCGCCTGGGCATCGCCTCGCTCAAGATCGAGGGGCGCCTGAAAAGCGCCGAATACGTCGCGGCCATCACGCGGGCCTACCGGCAGGCGGTGGACCGGCTGGTGGCCGCGAGCGCGCCCGACCTTTCGGCCCCGGCGGAACTCGGTCAGGATTCCGCCCCGACTCAAGAGGAATCCGTGGGCACCGATTTGGCCGCGCTCCATCGCGAACATGACTACGCGATGGCCATGACTTTTTCGCGGGGTCTCTACTCCGGGTGGTTCGGTGGCACGAACAACCAGGAGCTCGTTCACGCGAACTTCGGCACGAAGCGCGGTGTCTTCCTGGGCGAGGTGGCACGCGTCGGATCGGACCGCGTGGCGCTTCGCCTGGTCGCGGCGCTTAAGCCCGGCGACGGATTGGTGTTCGACGCCGGGAAGCCGGAGGACAAGGAGGAGGGCGGCCGGGTCTACCAAGTCGAACCGCACGGCGCGGAAACCGTGTTGCGCTTTGGCGAGGGCGACATCGACTTCCGGCGGGTGCACATGGGGGATCGCGTCTGGAAGACCAGCGATCCGGCGCTGGAGAAACGCATCCGCCAGACGTTTCAGGGCGACCAGATCCGGTTCCAGCGGCCGGTCACGATCGAGGCGCACGGCTGCGCGGGGGCGCCCCTGACGGTGATCATGAGCGATGGCTCCGGGCACGTGGTCAAAATGGATTCGCTGATTTCGCTGGAACCGGCCAAGACGCAGCCCCTCACCGCCGAACGCCTGCGGGAACAACTCGGCCGCCTCGGCGGCACGCCCTACCGGCTCGATCGGTTCACCGCTTTTCTTGAAGGCGAGGTCATCCTCCCGGTCAGCGAGCTGAACCGGCTGCGCCGGGAACTGGTGATCGAGCTTGATCGGTTGCGCACCCAACCGCTGCGCTGGCGGTTGCAGAAATCGGTGGAACGCGCGCTCCCGCCCTGTCCTGGCTCCGGGGAAGAGTGGTCGCCCCCGGGACTGCCCGAACTGATCGTGGTCATCCGCCGGCCGGACCAGCTCGAGGCGGCCTGGTCGGCCGGCGTGCGCACGATTTATTGCGAATTCGAGGACCCCAAGCGCTACCGCGAG
>Ga0182019_10000326_pt1 | contig 23506 bp, 15 predicted proteins | sample 812E2MmetaG_FD_120483 | JGI IMG/M metagenome (GOLD analysis project Ga0182019, IMG submission 120483) | Permafrost microbial communities from Stordalen Mire, Sweden - 812E2M metaG | ecosystem: Environmental > Terrestrial > Soil > Wetlands > Permafrost | place: Sweden: Stordalen | collected...
ATGTCCATGTCCTCGTTCTTCCCTGCCGTGCAGGTTCCGCCATAGGCGTTTTCAATCGGCACGCGCGCGTTGAGGTCGCGGATGTACTTACCGTTGTCCGGATCGCCCGGAGTCGCGACCATGGGCGTGATCTCCGACGCGTCCAGTTCGATCACCTGCGCGTATTCGGCGTTCGGATCGCTCTGCAAGCCTGCGATCATCTTCTCAATCTCGTCGCGCTTCATGCCCCGGCGCTCGATCAGAAACTCGACCACCTTTTCATCCGGAGCCACGATCCCTGTAAAACCTCCAATTTCAGCCGCCATATTCGTCATGGTGGCGCGCTCGTCCACCGAGAGCGCCTCGACCGCTTCGCCCGCGTACTCCATCACTTTCGCCAGGGCCTTGCCGCTGCGCACGTAGTCGAGCGAAAGAATCTTCAGGATGAAATCTTTGGCCGTGACGTTCGGATGCCGCTTGCCCCGAATGACGATCTTGACCGACTCCGGCACCTTGACGCGAACGTCTTTCGTGATCCAGGAATTGAATACGTCGGTCGTCCCGATGCCAAAGGCGATGCATCCGATGGCGCCAACGTGCGGCGTGTGCGAATCGGAGCCAACGTTTACCTGGCCCGGCAGCGCATAGGTCTCCAGCATCACCGAGTGACAGATACCTTCCGAGCCCTTGCGGTCGGTAAGTTCGCCGTGTAGTTTGATCCCCTGCCGCTTCGCGAAGTCTTCCTGCTTCAGCTTGAGCAGTGTGGCCAAGTCGAGCAACCCCATTTTTTTCTTTTCTTCGGAGATCACTTCGTCGAGAAAGGTGAGATGGTCGCGGAAGAAGCGGATGCTCGAAGCATCGTTCACCGGAACATCTTTGCCGACGTATTGCTCGTAGAAGATTGACGCCATCGGCGTGACATACTCATGGCTGAAGCGCAGATCGACGCGAGTAAAGCCGGTGTCGCCCGGCTTGACGGTTTTAATGCCCACCGCGCCCTCAGGCGTGACCATGTGGCGGGCAAGGATCTTCTCTGCCAGAGTCATAGACCGTGTGGCGCGGGCGCCCCCGCCCGCGATCGGCGGCAGAAAGACTTTCCCTTGCACGCGCGCAACATTAAAGGGAAACAATCCCCCATATTCGATCACCTGTTTCGTGATCTCGTCTTCTCCGGCGGTGAATTCCCTGAGCGCGATTTCTTCCCCGGCGCGAATCCGGTCAATCAAAGAAAAGTTAGTCGAAGTCAGCAACCCGAGGTTCTGGCAGTTCTGCTTGTAGATGCGCTCAATATTTTCGGCGATCGCGACTTGAATCCCGGCACACATCTCGGCATAAGGCGACTGCTCGCGGCTGGAACCTTTGCCGCGCCGCTTGCCACTGACCGAGCACACGAAACCGCCGTTCTTCACAGCGCAGCGCCCGATCGGTAGAGTGTCGCCGCACCGCAAGCCAACGTAGGGAATCTCGCCAAGCATCCGGTCGAAGTAGAAACAGTAGTGCGCTGGAGTAATCTCGTCGGTCGAAATGTCGTCGCGGAGTTTGGGATTGCTGGCTGGATTCTCCGTGTCCCAAGGCAGATCCCAGCCCGCCAACTGCTTCTTGATCAACTCCGGGTCTTCGGTGAGAAAAAGAATGCGCCCTTGCAGCCGCACCTTGTCGGGACGCTTTTCGATCTTGCGTTCAAGAAGAGGCGAAATCACGTGGGTAATTGTACCGCTTAGAGTCTTCGATCCTCCGCATAGGCAACCGGACTCGGCAGCGGCTCCAGCCCCCGGCCTGCGAAGATTTCCTGGAACTCGTGCAAGAGCGCGTCGTGCACCAATCCGTTCGACGCCACTGTCTCGCGGCTTGCAACCTGGAATTCGCCGCCCGAAAAGTCCGTGACCTTGCCGCCAGCCTCCTGGACAATTAGGACGCCCGCCGCCGTATCCCATGGATTGAGATTAAATTCCCAGAAACCGTCATACCGGCCCGACGCGACATTGCACAGATCAAGCGCGGCCGACCCCGCCCGCCTCACTCCGTGGGTGCGTAACGTGAGCTGGTGATAGAAATAAATATTCGGATTCTTATGCCGCTTTTGGCTGGGGAAACCGGTGCCGATCAGGCACTCCCCAAGATTCGCGGTAGCCGAAGCGTGGATCGCTACGTCGTTTAGCCGCGCGCCACTGCCGAGCTCGGCGGTGAACATCTCGTTCCGAGTCGGATCATAAATCACGCCCGCGACCCGTTTTCCCATGCGCTCCACCGCTAACGAAACGCAAAACACCGGATAACCGTGCGCAAAGTTCGTGGTGCCATCGAGCGGATCGACATACCATTTGTAATCACTGCCGGTTTCGATGCGTGCTCCTTCTTCACCCAGCACGTCATGCGCCGGAAACTGGTGGCGAATTCTTTCCAGAATCAGTGCTTCCGACTTTCGATCTGCCACCGTGACCAGGTCCACGTCGCCCTTATATTCGATCTTCACATGCTGCTGAAAGTAGCCCATCAACAGGGCGCCCGCCTCACGTGCCATAGCCTGCATGGGAGAAATCAGATCCAAAGATTGATGGGATTTCATGCGACGTCTGAACCTTCGTTTTCAGGTTGGGGTGTTGGATTACTGAGAACTGAGAACCGGGAACTGATCCAACCTACTTCTTCTTCCCGTCTTCAGCAATATAGACAATTTCATGTTTGAAGATGAACAGATTCGGCCCATCTTCGCGCGTCACCCGCACCATGTTCTTGTCGTAGTATTCGATCCAGCCGCGGACCACTTCGCCGTCGGCCAGCTTCAGGCTCACGACCTTCTGCTTTTCTCCGAGCGCCTTCAGATAGGCGGCTTCTTCAAAAGTCTCGTCCGGAGGAGGAGTACGCTTCTTGCCAAAGTTAGGATTTCCCTGCTGTAACGGCATCCTGTCATTTTACAACGTCAAGCACCAGACTCAGGTTTTCTTCGCAGGGATGTAGAACGCCGCTTCCTCCGGACGCACCACGCGCGGTATCCACAGCGGACGCCGCAGTCCACCAGGCCCCGGCGCGGGACGAGTAAGCGCCTTCCACCGTTGATAAACCGCAAAGGAAAGATTGGTATCGACGAAAACGTCGCCGTAGCGGTCGTCGGCGTCAGCCCGCTCCACGCGCACCATCTGGTGCCAGCAATGCATGCCGGTGATGGGATCCGGATGAACCGGGAATGTAAGGTTCTGATGCACGCCTGCATCGCTCCACCAGACTCGCTGCGTATCGGGATCGGATGTTTCGTAGGGCTCCACGCCCGATAGCTGACGCATCTTCCATTGTCCCTTGCCAACTTCTTTCAGATCGACCCAAGCGCTGGACATGCGCTCGATCTGATCCTCTTTATTAAGGCGCCAGCGGCCCATATGGTGAGAACAGGCGACCACACCCGGCGCCAGTCCCTCGGTCACCCACGCGTGCAATACGAAGAAACCGATTTCGGTGTGAACTTTGAGCAAATCGCCAGTACGAATGTCACCGAGTTTCCTGGCATCCACCGGGTTCAGCCAGAGCGGATTCTTGTGCGCGATCTCGTAAAGAAATTTGGAATTCCCCGATCGCGTGTGAATCAGATGCGGCAAACGGAAAATCGGCAGCAAGGTGTACACCTCGCCCTTGGCATCCTTTGGCCACTCGACGAGTGGCATGTATCGTTTGTCGAACTCTTCCGCGGGTTTTCCGATCGACGCGGCTTGCGCTGAGCGATGAATGTGGCTGCGATAGTATCCCGGAAGCGCGAACTCGGGCCACTTCCAGTCCGCCATCGTCTTCGAGAACAGCTCTAGTTTCCGCGACGGCGTGTTGTAGCCAACGACCGCTTGGCCATCAACCATCACGCCCACCGCTTTGCCATCTTTCGTGACCACGTTGTTCGGTTCGACTTTCGATCCCGACAGATCGGCGGGAACCACCGGCTTCTCGTTCAACCGGTGGACGGCGGTGGTCACTTCATACGCGCCGTATTTGCGCATGTATTCCAGCGGCTTCAATCCTTCTTTGGCAGCGGTCTCGGGCAGGCCGGGAACTGAATTTTCAAAAATCCAGCCATAGTATTCGTCGACCGTCAGTTTCTGTCCGGGACGATACGGAGATTCGAACCACTGCCGAATTCCCATCGACCCGTCAGGATCGATCGCCCACGAGAGGTTGATCCAGAATTCATCCTCTTCCCATACCTCGCCCGGATTCGCCTGATATGTGTAGTCGAATTTCTTCCCTTCCCTTTCCTGCAGAACGCGCAATACGGGCTGGCGAAAGCCGATCCATTTCCCGGCGTAAGACTCCTGGCTCATCAGGTCGTGACGCTCGGAACTGAAGCCCATGGGCAAGACGTAGTCGGCGAACCACGCCGTCTCGCTCCAGGTCGGCGTCAACGCGGCGTGCAAACCGACCTTCTCTTCGTCGCGCAACATCTCGATCCAGGAAAATCCGTCGGGATATGTCCACACCGGATTGAATACACGTGTGAAATAAGCCTCGATGCGGCCGCGACCTTCCTTGAGAAAGTGCGGAAGCAAGGGTGACATTTCATGCACACACAGCGGCCACTCCTGCGGGTAGAGCAGTTCGTTCCAGCGTTTCTGTGGCGGCGGATTGTTGAATGGACGCGGCACAAATTTGTTCCACGCATTGAGATTGTGTCCACCCGGAGTTCCTACCGAACCGGTCAGCACATGCAGTAGCATCAATGCGCGTGCCGGTTGCCATCCGCCCAAGTTGCCGGACGCGCTGCCTCGCCATAGGTGCGAAGCAAAACGGCTTCCGGCGGTCGCGATCTCACGCGCCGTTTTGACAATAACTTCCGCCTTCACTCCACTTTCTTTCTCCGCAAACTCTGGTGTGAACTTTGCGTAGTGCCGCTTCAGCGCCTCGACCAGCGCTTCGAAACTTTGGCCCCTGGCGGAGAATCCATCGACTTCAAGTTCTTCCCAATTGGTCCAGTTTTTCACAAACGTTGCGTCGAACCGATTCTCGCCTAAGATGACCATAGCCATCGCCAGCAGCACTGCCGCTTCCGTCCCCGGATAACTCGGCATCCAGTAATCCGCCATGCTCGCCGTGTTGGAAAGCCGCGGGTCCATCACGGCGAGTTTCGCCCCCGCCATTTTTCCTTCGATAATGCGCTGCGCATGTGGATTGAAATAGTGTCCCGACTCAAGATGCGCGGAGAGCAGAAGAATGAAGCGCGCGTTGGCGTGATCGGGAGATGGGCGGTCGGCATAGTGCCAGAGCAGATAACCGAGGCGCGCCGAGGACGAGCAGACATTCGTGTGGGAGTTGTGGCCGTCGATACCCCACGCCTGCAAGGTGCGCTCCATAATGAAGTCGTGTCCCGGGCGACCGACGTGGTACATGACTTCTTCGCCACGATTTTCCTGAATTGCCTGGCGGATGCGCGCGCCGAAAGTATCCAGCACCTCGTCCCACGATGTTCGCGTCCATTTTCCACCTCCGCGCGGGCCGGAGCGCTTCATCGGATAAAGGATGCGATCGGGATCGTGAATTTGAGTGATCGTTGCCGGGCCTTTCGCACAAAGGCGACCGCGGCTGGCAGGATGCTTCGGATTGCCTTCAAACTTTGCGACTTGTCCGGTTGCCTTATCGACGTAGGCAAGAAGTCCGCACGCCGATTCGCAGTTGAAACAGATGGTGGGAACCAGCTGGTAATGCTTTTCGACGCGGCGCGGCCAGGCTTCGGGATCGAGTTCGATCCAATCGTTCCACTTCTCGACCGGCGGATAGGAGGATAGGTGGCTGCCGTCGCGCTTAAATTCGGTCATTGCTGAATCTCCATATTCCTTCCAATCCCGCGTGGGGACAGCCGCCCTCGGCTGTCCCTAGGCATCGACCTAGCTGTTCGGCACGCTTTGTCCCGCCATCACGAAGCACCATTCGAAAATCAAAAGTCCCACCAACGCCAGTACGCTCGCCAGCCCGACGGCGATGCGGCTGGGCGCTACGAACAACGGGGGGCCAATCAACAGCAGGAGCAGCGGAACAATTCCGCCCAGCGCAACCCCGCCGCCCCAGAATGCGCGTGCGAACGGTCCATGGGTCATCAGTCGAGCCCCGTAGCGCGCATTGTCGGTGGTGTGAGGCATCGCAACCTCGCCAAGCAGCATGAGCAAGTGCAATCCCAAACTGATGACGAGTGTAGGAACCGCGATTGATAGGGCCTGCGCCGAACCGCCGATTAGGTCCGGAAGCAGCGCCAGCACCGCCGCCCCACAGAGCAATGCCTGAACAATCAAATGTGCCGGCAGGAGGGGCGTCTGCCACAGGTCACGCCCCTCGCACTGGCCGAAGAGAAATGCAGTGTACGCGGCCGCGCAGAAGCCTACGAGCACCGTGGGCCACAACAACATGGAAGTAGCGACGGGAAATGCCGCAACCGCCGCCAGCCAGAACGCGCCACACAACCCGCTGTATGCAATCAGAATGAACGCGCCCCGCGCTAGCCACGATTTACTTTGCGGTGTGAACACTACCCGGAGAAATCTCTCCTTGTGATCGAGATCCCAAACCAGCAGAACGGTGGTGAGAGCCGTAAACAGGAGCGCAACCGTCGCCAGCGCGATATCGCGGACCCGATCACCCGACAATTTTCCGAGCGCCATGGCGATGGCGGGCACGGCAAGCGCACCTGCGCCAATCGACTTTGTCCAGCAATAAGCCGGCACTTGCCATCCCCATGGCCGCGCATGGGAAACGTCATAGGCCGCGAGCGCGTTCTCCTGCAACAAAGGGCTATCGGGCGGATAGAGAGCGCCGCCACCATGCACAGCCGCATTCCGCTGCGACCACATGTAAATCGATTCATGGCGAGCCGCCGTTGGAACGATCGCGCTTTCGTCGGCATCGATGTAGTAGAGCTTGGGCTGAGTTCCCTGCTCGGGCTTGCGCACGCGCACCGGCTCGCGCGCCACGAGTTGCGCCGCTTCGCTTGCAGGATCGCTCAGATCTCCGGCAATGATGGCGCGTTCCGGGCACACGATGACGCACGCAGGTTCCAGTCCGACTTCGGTCCTATGCGCGCAGAAATGGCACTTCGTGGCAGTGCCATCGTCCGGATCCATGTAAATCGAATCGTACGGACAGGCTTGCATGCAGGCTTTGCAGCCAATGCAGCGCTCGGAATTGAAATCGACGATCCCGTCTTGGCGTTGGTACATCGCAGTCACGGGGCAGATGGTGACGCAGGGAGGCTTCTCGCAATGGTTGCAGCGCGTGACCTGAAATACCCGGCGCGTGTTGGGGAAGACGCCTTTTTCGACGTACTTGACCCAGGTCCGGTTCACGCCCACCGGCACCTGGTTCTCGGTCTTGCACGCCACCGTGCAGGCGTGACATCCGATGCACTTGCGATTGTCGATTACGAAGCCGTATTTCATCCGCGAGGTCTCGACCAAAAGAAAACAATCATACTTTGGTGTGCGTGAAATGGGAGTTACGTTGGTGAGGCTGCTAGCAAGATCTCCTACAAATTGTCTAAGCCATGAGGTTCGGAGACTTTCGCCACCGGTTCTTAGATCTGGTAGTCGATATCCTCCATGATGCGTTGCAGCGATTCTGAAACCGGCTCCAGTCCGCCCGTGCCCTCCAGGTGGCGCACTCGCTCCGCCAACCGGTTCACCTCGGACGCGACCGCGGCCAAGGCCTCGGAAAGCGGGTCGTTGATCTGTTTTGGGTCGGTGATTACGACTCTCTTGCCTTCTCGAAAGATGATGTGGCCCGGCACGCCCACCACCGTGGAATCGTCAGGTACGTTGCGAAGCACCACCGATCCGGCGCCAATCCGGCAATTGCGCCCCACCGTAATGTTGCCCAGAATCTTCGCGCCTCCACCGACCACTACGTTGTCGAGAAGGGTCGGGTGCCGCTTCCCCAGTTCCTTGCCGGTTCCACCAAGCGTCACACCCTGGTAGAGCGTGACGTCCTCACCGACAATGGCGGTCTCGCCGATCACCACGCCCATACCGTGATCGATAAAGAGCCGACGGCCGATTTTCGCGCCGGGATGGATCTCGATGGCGGTGAGAAGGCGAGCGACCTGCGACAACCAGCGCGCCAGCAGAAAGAACCGATGATTCCACAGCCAGTGATTCATGCGATAAAACCACACGGCATGGAGGCCGGAATAGCAGAGATAAACCTCCAGGCGCGACTTCGCCGCAGGATCGCGCTCCAGCACGGTGGCAACGTCCTCGCGAATTAGCGACAACAGATGCGGCATGAAATCAGGCCGGAAGCAGCGACGTCGGAATGTGCAACGCCTGGTTCCGGAGTCCTTCGAAGAGAATACTACTGAGGTAGCGCTCGCCGAACGACGGTAGAACCACAACAATCAATTTCCCGGCATTCTCAGGACGCCGCGCTACCTGCAACGCCGCTACCACCGCCGCTCCCGAAGAGATGCCGACCAGGAGACCTTCCTCGAGCGGAAGCCGCCGCGCCATGTTAATGGAGTCTTCGCTGCTGACCGTGATGACCTCGTCAACATAATCCCGGCGCAGGATGCTGGGAACAAAACCGGCGCCGATGCCCTGGATCTTGTGCGGCGCCGGCGTTCCACCGGAGAGGACCGGGCTCTCGGCCGGTTCCACCGCCACCGCCTTGAACGACGGCTTTTTCGCTTTTATGTATTCGGAGATGCCGGTGATGGTTCCACCGGTACCAACGCCGGAGATCAGAAAATCGACGCGCCCGTCGGTGTCCTCCCAAATCTCGGGCCCCGTGGTTTCGAAGTGAATCCTGGGATTCGCCGGGTTGTCAAATTGCTGAAGCGTGTAGCCATCTGCAGTGCTGGCAAGCAATTCCTTGGCTTTGAGAAGCGCGCCCGTCATTCCCCGGGGACCGGGCGTGAGCACGATCTCGGCGCCCAAGGCGAGCAGGAGCACGCGCCGCTCCAGGCTCATAGTCTCGGGCATGGTGAGGATGAGTTTGTAGCCCCTCACGGCCGCCACAAAAGCGAGAGCGATTCCAGTGTTGCCGCTGGTGGGCTCGATCAGAACGGTCTTCCCGGGCTGAATCCGACCTGCACGCTCGGCATCGTCAATCATGCTCACTCCGATGCGGTCTTTTACGCTGGACAGGGGATTCTGGCTTTCCAGCTTGGCCACGACTTCGGCAACGGCGCCCTGGGTTACCCGGTTCAGCCGCACCAGCGGCGTGTGGCCGATCAGTTCCGTCACATCCTTTGCGATTTTCATAGATTTGCGATTGTACTTCCGGCTCGACTCTTTCGGCTTCGAAATCAGCGATCGGGGTGGCAATCTCCCGACGCCATTGAATACCATTAACTCTACTATCTTACTAGTCTATATCGCGGTGATGCAAATCATACGCCGGCGATCAGGGTGGGGAGCCAGCACTCAATCAGAATTTCCCAAACGCGGCCGTGGCTTTCGCCGTCCCACCCGCGCCAGGATGCGCCGCACTTTCTTGGGAGAAATCGAGAGCCGCGCCGCTACTCGAGACACTTTGCGGCCTTCGCGTTCCCAGACCTGCGCGATCACAATCTCCGCAAATTCTTCGCTGATCTGCCGGAACGTTTTCTCGCCCACCGCGCCCTGCGACCACGCCTTCAGCGCCGGATGAACACTTCCCTTGCGAAGAATCCTTGCACCCAACGTCTGCAGATCCTGCCACATGTTGTTGTCGGGTTGATTCACCCCGCAGGACGCCCGCGCCAGATCATAAGATTCGCGCGCCGCTTCCGGATTGTCGAAAAACGAATTGCACTGGGTCAATCCCTGCCAGAGGTGGGCATTCGCGAGCAACAAGTGATGCTGGGTATGCTTGGCCAGATCGATCGCCTCTTGACTGAACTCGAGGGCCCGTCGCGCATGACTTCCCGGATCGGCACCCTCGCCGATCTCTTCTTCCACCTTCGCATTTTCAATCATGCACCCCAGAATGCGCGCCCGGCCCATCAGAATGTAGTCCTGCTTCGGTTCGGCCACTGCGTACGCCGAGGCCGCTTCTTCCTCAGCGTGCTGAAAATCTCCGCCATCGAGGTGGATGTATGCGGCATTGAGGTAAACCGTGCCGACTCCGTGATGGTTGGGGCGCTGCTGGTAGATGGCCCGGGCGGCCTGCAGGTGCTCAAGCGCTTCGCGGCGAAGCTGAGCCAGGCGGCCGCGATAGTCATGACTGGTTGAGCTCGGTTTAACGTCGCGGCTGGCTGAGCTCTTCCGGCGCCGTTGAACATCGCGGTCAATTCTCTTCTGCAACTGAAGCGCGATCCCGCGCTTGGCGAGTGCCATGTTAGCCAGCGATCGCGCCAGGTTCGGATGCCGTGGATCGCGCTTGCCATACTGGCGAATGGCGCTCTCGAAAAACTCAATCGCTTTGTCAAAGCGGCCTTCCCGCCGCGCCATGCGCCCGTAGAAGGATTGAATGTTGCCGAGCGTCACATAGTCATCGGTCTGGCGCAGCGCACTTTCTGCTGCCTGCGAGATGCGAACCGCTTCTTTCCATTTGCCCTGCTGAAACAAGAGCCAGCTCTCGAGCACCTGCATCACCGCCGCCATGCGCAAATGGCCCAGGCCAGCCGCCAAGTCTTTTCCTTTGCTGGTGTAGATCAAGGCTTCGTCGTACTCGCCTCTTCTCCGCAGGCAGCGGCCCTTCCAGAAATAAACGATGGCCAGCAGAAACCGGTTGTCGAGTTCCTCTCCCAAGCTCAGAACGAAATCAAAATGGACAATCGCCGTTTCCATCGCCTCTTCCACCATCGCCGCCATGCCCTCGGTCATGCGCAGGCAGAGGTAGTCGGCGATCGAGAGCTTCGACCGCAATCCGGGCCCTAAGTGTCGAAAGCGTTGCAGAAGCTCCTGAAGGGACGGCCCCGTGAATCCGATATCCGTCCATATCGCAAGTTGCGCCAGCAGACGAGCGGCATTTTCCTGGGAGGGGTCGAGCTGGGCGATCAGGTCCTGGTGCGATCGGAGACAAGCAATCCCGCGCTCGATTTCACGCGCGGCAACATGTTCCCGTAACTGCGAGAGGAAGCCTGCGTCAATCGGAAGGTTGGCGGGAGTACTCCTGCGCGCACCCATCAATTGACGTTCTAATCCAATAAGTCATAACTGGCAAGCGTCAGAAACTCCGCAAATTCATGGCTTGTGGTCAGCTCTTCGAGGACTCGGGCCGCCTGCCGCAATTTTTTATCGTTGCTCGCCTTCGCCCCCGATTCCGCGCCCAACTCCGATGCCCTCTGATGGATGATCTCCCTCACCATGCTTTCCGAGACCAGTCTGCCATCTTTAAGGTGCGCACCGTGCCTGATCCATTGCCACACCTGGGCTCGGCAGATTTCGGCGGTCGCCGCATCTTCCATCAGGTTATAAATCGGAACGCAACCCGATCCCTGGAGCCACGAATGCAGGTATTGCAATCCCACGTCGATGTTCCAACGCAACCCTGCCTCGGTGATATCGCCTTGGGGAACGGCGAGCAGGTCTTGTGCTTTAACCGTCCGGCTGGCTGGCTGGGTCGATTCCTGCTTTGGAGAAATCTGGTTTGGTTTGGGCATGTAAATATCGAAAATTTCTTTCGCCACGGGAACGAGGCCGGGATGCGCCACCCAAGTGCCGTCATGGCCCGCTTTCACTTCCCTGAGTTTGTCGCGCCGCACTTTATCCAGTGCCTGTTCGTTAGCCGCCGCATCATTTCGGATCGGAATTTGCGCCGCCATCCCACCCATGGCATGAATGCCGCGCCGATGGCAGGTCTGAATCAGCAATTCGACGTAGGAACTCAGAAAGTGCACTTCCATCGTGACCTGCGACCGATCTGGCAACACGAATTCAGGATGCGCACGAAACTTCTTGATGAAGCTGAAAATGTAGTCCCAGCGCCCGCAGTTCAACCCCGCGGAATGCTCGCGCAATTCGTAGAGGATCTCGTCCATTTCGAACGCCGCCAGAATGGTCTCGATCAGGACGGTGGCACGAATCGATCCGCGCGGAATGCCCAGTTCGTCCTGGGCAAAACAGAAAACGTCGTTCCAGAGACGAGCCTCCAGGTGGCTCTCCAGTTTCGGCAGGTAGAAATAAGGACCAGTGCCTTTACTCAGCAAGGCCGCAGCGTTGTGAAAAAAGAACAGGCCAAAATCAAACAGCGACGCCGAAATCGGCTTCCCCTCCACCAAGAAATGCTTTTCGTCCAGGTGCCAACCGCGCGGCCGCACCAGCAGCGTTGCCAGGTTGGGACCAAGTTGATAGAACTTTCCCTCCGGGCTCTCGTAGCGAATCGTTCCTCGAATGGCGTCCCGCAGATTCTGCTGGCCTTCAATATTGTTATTCCAGGTCGGCGAATTCGAGTCCTCGAAGTCGGCCATGAATACACTGGCCCCCGAGTTCAGCGCGTTGATGATCATCTTACGTTCGACGGGCCCGGTAATTTCCACGCGGCGATCCTGCAAATCATTCGGGATCGCTGCCACTTTCCAATCGCCTTGCCGGATTTTAGCCGTCTCCGGCAGAAAGTCCGGCAACTTGCCGTTATCGATTTGCTGCTGCACGGTTCGGCGCCGTGCCAGCAGTTCCTGCCGCCGGGGCTCGAACCGCGTCGCCAGTTTCAACAGGAATGCGCGGGCTTCCGGGGTAAGAATGCCCGTCTCGGCCTGGGTTGGGGATTGGGTCTCAGCAGCGTCATCATTCTGAAGGAAAGGCATGGCGTTCATAAGTCAACATCATAGCCGTGGTGTGGCGCAAGTCCTGCGCACTAGGTCATTTTGTCCTAGGGGGTCCGGGCGGACAGCGCGGTTTGTCCGGAAATGCAATTCGGCGTCTACTGCATCAGGACGCAAATTCTTGAGTGGGGACAAATAGATGATGACTTCGACTTCCAACCGGCACAACAGCAACACCGATGACACCATCGTGGAGACAGGACACAACCACGGTATTACCGCTTCGATGGCTCTGTACTATCCGTCGTTGATCGGTAATTGCTGGGATGAAGAACTGCTGCCGTCGGGAGATTAGTGCCGGATCGCGCCGATTTTTTGGGATTGGGCGCCACCCTCCAAAGCGACAAAACAGCAGCTGTCAAACCAGCCCTCGTTGGCGCAGCCGCCCGCGTCCTAGCACCCAACCCGATGTCAAATTGAAGTTGAGAAACGCAAAGTAATTCCCTCACTTAAGACCACGAAGCTGCGGCTGCGATTGGCAGCACAGCCTGGTTACATCGAGGCACTCCCTGGTCGTGCTGGAGGAAGAGGAAGGCGTAACATTACTGGTGGAGTAGCGGACACGATTGTCCTTGGAGGCGGAATATGTTGATCAGCACTGAGAGCCCGGAAACCACTATGACGATGTTCGACCAACAGGTCGCGGCAGCGAGGGAATGGTTCGCGGGCCCCCGATTCGACGGGATCGTCCGTCTCTATTCCCCGCGCCAGGTGGCCGAGCAGCAGGGCACGCTGTCCGGCGACTATACGGTAGCGCGACGGGCAGCTGAGGAGTTCTACGCACGATTGCGCGAGCTCTTCGAACAGCGCAGGCAGATCACTACCTTCGGCCCCTATTCGCCGGGCCAGGCGGTAATGATGAAGCGGATTGGGATGGAAGGCATCTACCTGGGCGGCTGGGCGACGTCCGCCAAGGGATCGCTGGCAGAGGATCCGGGCCCCGACCTGGCCAGTTATCCGCTCGGCCAGGTGCCAGACGAGGCCGCCGGACTGGTGCGGGCACTCCTCACCGCCGACAAGAACCAGCACTTCGCGCGTATGCGGATGACCGAAGAACAGCGCAAGGCGACGCCGATCGTCGATTTTCGGCCTTTCATCATCGCCGACGCCGATACCGGTCACGGCGGCGACGCGCACGTCCGCAATCTGATCCGTCGATTTGTCGAGGTCGGAGTGCCGGGCTATCACATCGAAGACCAGAAGCCGGGAGCCAAGAAGTGCGGCCATCAGGGCGGCAAAGTGCTCGTGGCCTGCGACGAGCAGATCAAGCGCCTCAACGCTGCCCGCCTGCAGCTCGACATCATGCGGGTCCCGGGCATCATTGTGGCCCGAACCGACGCCGAGTCCGCGACCTTCATCGAGAGTCGCAGCGACGAGCGCGACCAGCCCTTCATCCTCGGCGCCACCAACATCGATCTACCCAGTTACAAGGCCGTATATCTGGCCATCTTGAGGAAGCTCTTCGAACTGGGTGTCGAGGAGGTCCGCGGCCACATGCTGTTTGCCATGTCCGAGACCGAGTATTTGACGGCCTTCGATTGGCTCAAGCGGGTTGGGCTCATGTCCACAATCATCGAGCGCGCTCCGGCTCTCAGGGATATGCCGGCAACCGAGCTCGACGCCGCACTCGACAAGATCGACACGCGCTATGTGGAAACCTGGCAGGCGGAAGCGGGGATGAAGACCTATGGTCTCGCGGTCGCCGAGGTGCTGGAGTTCCGCACGGCCGAGGGTGAGCGTTTCGACATGACCGTCGAGGAATGGTTGGCGTTCTCGAAGCGGGCTTCTTTCTACGAGGCACGCGAGCGGGCAAAGTCGATGGGCGTCCACGTGATCTGGGATTGCGAGCTGCCCAAGACTCCCGAAGGCTTCTATCACATCCAGGCGGGAATCGATTACGCCATCGCGAAGTCGCTGGCTGTGGCGCCCTTCGCCGACCTGCTGTGGATGGAGACCAAGACGGCCGATCTCGAGGACGCGGAGAAATTCGCGCGGGCCATTCATGCGCAGTTTCCCGACAAGATGCTGGCGTACAACCTTTCGCCGTCGTTCAGCTGGGACACCACGGGGATGAACGACGAGGAGATGAAGCGGTTCCCCGAGGACCTTGGGAAACTCGGCTTCGTCTTCAACTTCATCACTTACGGCGGCCACCAGATCGACGGCTTGGCGGCCGAGGAGTTCGCGACCGCATTGAAGCAGGACGGGATGCTGGCGCTGGCGCGCTTGCAACGCAAGTTCAGACTGCTGGAGTCGCCGTATCGTACGCCGCAAACGCTGGTCGGAGGGCCCCGGCTGGACGCCGCATTAATGGCTTCGTCGGGACGCACCGCGGCGACGAAGGCAATGGGCAAAGGGTCGACGCAGTTTCAGCACCTGGTTCAAACGGAGGTCCCGACCAAGCTGCTGGAGGAGTGGCTCGCGGAGTGGAGCAAGCACTGCGACTATAAGGGAAAAATTCGCGTCCAGCTACGTCCGCATACGGCCGGCTCGGAGCTGTTGGAGCTGAGTGTGCTGAACCAGCCCAGCGGGGAAAAGCTCGCCAACGTCGTCTTCGCCTACATACAAGATCGCCGCGGGCGGAGCATTCTCTCGATCCGCGACCAGAACACCCTCGCGCCGGTACGCAAGAAGCGGCTGATGACGGTCGTTCAACTATTCTTGATTCATCGCTACAATGCCAGCTCGGTGCACTACGTCACCCCTACCGAGGACAATGAGTTTCAGACCCAAAGGATGAAGAGCGTGGGGATCTTCTCGGATGTGCATACCGAGATTGGCCAAATCATCGTTGCGCAAGTCAGCAAGGAACGCGTCGCCGAACTACTCAAGCCTGACCGGGTACTTCTCCAGGAGATGATCCGTAAGACGTCGCCGGCATTGCAAATCCAGAATTAGATGCCAGCCTTTGGCTAGTGGAGAACGGGCCGTCCCCGCCCGGCTGGATGGGCGAGACGCCCGCCACTCCAAAGTATGACGCATAAGCGGGGTCGTGAGACTCGCACCGCGCTGTCCCGCTAAACACTCATACGTGTTCGGCTGCTTTTGACCGCCCGCGCTTGTCTTCGCGAAGTTGCGCCGCTGTAAACGCGGAGCCGCAGGTACCGCATCTCCAGCTAGTAAATGCGCTGGTCAACAGGCTTGTCCCGTCATTTGTCGTCTGGGATTGGTTCGCACGCACCGCCAGAACCAACTCCCCACCACAGTCCGAACATTCACGTTTTTGCATAGCCCTCGGCAAAGAAATGGGTCGCCCAGCCGCAGCGTCCCTGCTTCTATGACTATGGCACAGATATCCGCAAACAACTGGTCAATATTGACCGTCTGCTGGCGACGCCCCCTATCTCATTGAAAACAGCTGGATGTACGCCGCCGTGCCTGAGCCAAAGTCGCACGTCTGGTCAATATTGACCAGTCCTGAACGCCTCATTCGTAGAATAGTGGAAGAAGCAGATTCCACAATGGACGATACCTCCAGCCTCAAACCCGGCGGACCTCGTCTGCAAACCGGCCTCTTTCAATACCCGTAGTCAAGGAAGTGAGGGACTAGTGTCACTGCCAATTACCGTGCTTTCGGACAGGATATTGGAAGTCGTCCCCCCACGCCCTTTGATATTAAGCGGATTATCTGAGGCTCGCCCAAGATCGCACTCGAAACCATCGCTGCCGAGTCGCATCGCGGTCATCGGGAATTATCTTCCGCGACAATGTGGAATTGCCACCTTCACCACCGACCTGTGCGCGGCCATATCTGCGGAGTACGGAACTGCTCGATTGCTGGCGCTGCCGGTAAACGACACCGAGCAAGGATATGACTATCCCGCGCGGGTGCGATGGTCGCTCGCGCAGGACGACATCCGTTCCTATCGGGAAGCAGCTGAATTCCTGAACTTCAATAACATCGACATGGTGTGCCTGCAGCACGAGTATGGAATCTTCGGCGGTCCCGCCGGAAGCCATATTTTGCATCTGCTGCGCGGCCTCAAGATGCCCGTGGTGACCACGCTGCATACGGTTCTGCGCGAACCGAATCCTGACCAGCTCATGGTCATGGAAGAGATCGCCGAGCTTTCGGACCGCCTGATTGTCATGAGCCAGCTCTCGTCCCAGTTCTTGCAGGAAATCTTCAAGGTGCCCGGCAGCAAGATCGACATGGTGCCGCACGGCGTTCCGGACGTTCCCTTTCTCGACCCCAATTTCTACAAGGAGCGATTCGGTGTCGAAGGAAAAGCGGTGCTGCTCACGTTCGGCTTGCTCTCGCCGAACAAGGGCATCGAAAACGTCATTCAAGCGCTGCCCCAGATTTTGTCGAAGCACAAGAATGTTGCCTACATTGTGGCGGGCGCAACCCACCCGCACATTCTCCGTCGCGAGGGTGACAAGTATCGAGCCAGTTTGCAGGCTCTAGCAAAAGACGTGGGAGTGGAATCGAGTGTGATCTTCCACGACCGCTTCGTCAGCCCCGAGGAAATGGCCGAATTCATTGGCGCCGCCGATATCTACATCACTCCTTATCGTTATGAGGCGCAGGTGGTTTCCGGGACACTTGCCTATGCATTAGGTGCCGGCAAGGCGATCATTTCGACTCCCTATTGGCACGCGATTGAGTTGTTGGACGACCGCCGCGGCGCTCTGGTTCCCTTCCAAAATCCCGCCGCTATCGCGCAAAAGACGATCGAACTTCTGGATACGCCTGCCCTACGCCATGCCATGCGCAAACGCGCCTACCTCTTCGCGCGCGATATGGTCTGGAAAAGAGTGGCGCAAGGTTACATGGAAAGCTTTTCCCGTGTGCGCAGCGACCGCATGGAGAATCCCCGGGTTCAGTTCTCGGCTCGTACCACCCCGAAATCGCTCAATCAGCTGCCGGAATTAAAACTCACTCACGTGAACGCCTTAACCGATGACACAGGGATGCTGCAGCACGCAATCTTTACCATCCCCAATCGAGCCGAGGGCTATACCACCGACGACAACGCTCGCGCCCTCATTTTTACAGTGCTGCTTGACCAAATGGGGTCGCTCCCGTCCGGACAAGGCGAAGCAGCGAACCCAGACTGGGCTTTCCGGTACTTGGCATTCCTGGAGCACGCCTTCAACCCTGAAAAGAAAAGGTTCCGAAACTTCCTCGGATACGACCGCCGCTGGATGGAAGATCAGGGATCGGAAGACGCTCATGGACGGGCGTTGTGGGCTCTTGGAAGTCTTTTGGCTCGATCAACAAATCCTGGATTAAGGGGTGCTGCCGGGCGTTTGTTCGAGTTCTCCCTGCCGGCGGTTGTCGAGTTCTACAGTCCCCGGGCCGGCGCTTACGCCCTTCTCGGAATACAGGGGTACCTCCATTCGTACCCTGGGGACCGTGACGCGCAGAAAGTGAGATCTGTACTCAGCCGGCGATTGCTCGAAATGTATGAGTCGATACGGCGTCCGGACTGGAAATGGTTTGAGGATGTGGTGGCGTACGGGAATGCGAGGCTACCTCAGGCCATGCTGCTCGTGGGCTCAGCTGGCGCGGATGATCGTATGGTTTCCGCCGGCCTGGAATCGCTGCATTGGCTAATGGAAACGCAGCGTTGCCCGGCGAACGGCCACTTTGTGCCGATCGGATCGCAAGGCTTCTGCCACCAGGGCGGTGAAAAAGCCCGCTTCGATCAGCAGCCGATTGAAGCCGCCGGCGCCGTCTCCGCGTGTCTTGAAGCATATCGCGTGACCGGTGACAGCCGCTGGCGCAGGGATGCATGGTCCGCCTTCAACTGGTTCCTGGGCGACAACGATCTGCAACTTCCTCTGTACGATTGTGAAACCGGCGGTTGCCGGGACGGCCTGCACCCCGAACGCGCTAATCAGAATCAGGGAGCGGAATCAACTCTATCGTTCTTAATGGCACTCCTCGAAATGCGCTCGCTGCAAGAATCTGAAAGGCCGCCCGAAAGGACAAACGACCCCTCATGACCGCTCCTGAAGCAACCATTCTGAACGTCGAAAGCAATCACTACCCGCCTCTACTTCTGCGCCACCCCACCAATCCCATCCTGACGCGGAAAGATTGGCCATACTCCATCAACAGCGTGTTCAATGCGGGCGCAACCTTACTGCCGGATGGCACCACGCTGCTCCTGTGCCGCGTCGAAGACCGGCGTGGTTTGTCGCATCTGTGCGCTGCGCGGTCCAAGAACGGTGTCGATGGATGGCAGATCGATCGTGAACCCACCTTGATGCCCAGCCCGCAGCAGTTTCCCGAGGAGATATGGGGTATTGAAGATCCCCGCATCACTTTCGTACCCGAGTTGCAGCAATACGTAGTCACTTACACGTCCTATTCGCGCGGCGGCCCCGGCGTGTCTCTGGCTCTAACCAAAGACTTCCGAAAGTTCGAGCGCTACGGAGTCATCATGCCCCCGGACGACAAAGACTCTGCCCTTCTACCGCGGAGAATCAATGGATACTGGGCGCTGGTCCATCGGCCCATGACCACACTCGGGGCGCACATGTGGATTTCCTACTCTCCCGACCTGCGCTATTGGGGTAGGCACAGGCTGATGCTCGAAGCGCGCCGCGGCGCATGGTGGGATGCCAACAAGATTGGTTTGTCGCCGCCTCCCATTGAAACTTCCCGGGGATGGCTCGTGCTCTACCACGGAGTACGGCACACGCCTTCCGGCTGTCTGTATCGATTGGGGCTGGCCCTCTTTGATATTGAGAATCCGGAAAAATGCCTGCTGCGAGGAGATTCGTGGATATTCGGTCCGGAGGCCGAGTACGAACGCCACGGCGACGTCGACGATGTCGTCTTCCCCTGCGGATACACCTTGGACGCCGATGGCGAAACCATCAATTTTTATTACGGAGCGGCGGACTGCGCGATTGCCCTGGCTCGGGCCAGCGTGCGCTCTCTGCTTGCCTGGCTCGATGCCAATGGAAGTTGCGAGCGCCGGCAGCGAGCCGAAGACTTGTGAAGCGGCTACTTTCGTTTTTACGGTTTACGTTCGGCTGCCGTCACCGCCAACGGAGTGCTGTGTTCACCATCAAGAAACGGACATACCAGGTCTGCTTGAAGTGCGGAAAGGAATTTGATTATTCCTGGGCGTTGATGCATTCCGTACAGTCGAGCATTCCTGGTCCTCCCGATGAACAACTGCACGGCGTGACACACGCTGAAGTACCCCTGATTTGATCCGGCCGCGGCCGCGGATTCGCAACCCTGGTTTCCGCATGTGAGCTATCTTGCTCAGACGCGAAAGTCCGCACCTGTCATTCTTTTATCTACTGAGTGTGCAGACGGGGCTACGACCGCTGATTCGTAGCCCTCATTCTTAGGTCGCCGCGCGTCGGGTCCCTGTCTACTCCCGGCGCGTCGACCACATCCAGCCCATCGGCATTCTTCATCCGTGTGTACACCGTGGAACGCCGCGGCGAGACACGATTCGACCCTAAAGGCCCGCACATCGAAGTCAGGGCAATACCTCCAGGCGGATGGGAGCGTTAGCCCACGAAACAAGGAAGAAAGGTCAAAGCATATGCCTCTAATTCAACTGCTCGAAGTTCTCATCGTGGTGGGTGTCCTCCTGTGGCTGGTGAATCGCTTCATTCCCATGCAGGGAACCATCAAGTCAATCTTGAACGGCGTCGTGGTCATCGCCGTGGTTCTGTGGCTGCTGAATGTCTTTGGACTGTTTCATTCGATTTCCCGGATCCACGTTGGCACGTAAAGGAAACCAGTCGACGGGATTCAACGCACCAACCCAAGGTACCACGCAACATGGCAGAAATCTGCCAAGGAGATATTGTGAAGACTAAGCTTTTGTTAGCCGGAATTGCCCTCAGTGTGAGTGCGTTTGCTCAAACCAGTTCTCAAACAACCGCAGTTATCGAGCCGCTAAGTCCGACACCTGTATTCCGGGTGAACGTAGTCAGCCGCAGCGTACAGGCCGTCAACTACAAGCATCGCAGCGGGGCCTCCAAGGTGGATTTCGCAGGCACAGATCTGATGCCGGGGGCCAATGGCCAAGCCAAAGTAGAAAGCAAGAAGGGCTATATCGAAATCGAAGTGGAATTTGGCAATCTGCAGAACCCCACGACTTTCGGCGGCGAGTATCTGACTTATATCCTCTGGGCGATATCACCTGAGGGCCGGGCGGTGAACCTGGGCGAAATATTAGTGGGTGACAACCATCGCAGTAAGGTGGATGTTACTACCGACCTTCAAGCTTTCGCTCTGGTAGTTACCGCGGAACCTTATTATGCGGTCAGGCAACCCAGTAATCTGGTAGTGATCGAAAATGTAGTTCGCGAAGACACCAAGGGAACCACCGAGACCGTGAATGCAAAATACGAACTGATGGAGCGCGGCGGCTACATTCCGACCGGCTACAAGTTCGACCCTGTGATTCTGAATGCCAAATTGCCACTGGAATTCTTTGAAGCGCGCAATGCCCTCCGCATCGCGCAATCCGAGGGAGCCGAGCAGTATGCCAGCGACAGCTATCAGCACGCGGTCCAGTTGATGAACAACGCCGATGAATACGCCACCAGAAAACATCTCGACAGAAAGCCGCTGATCGCGGTTGCGCGCGAGGCAGTGCAGACTGCGGAAGATGCACGCGCCATCGCAGTTAAGAAGCTGGTCGAGATACGCCTGGCCAATGAACGTCAGGATGCGGCGGATGCTCAGGCGAAAGCACAGGGACAGGCCGATGACGCGATGCGGCAGAAAGTGCAAGCGCAGTCTGACACCGCGAACGCACAAGCCGCGAGGACTCAGGCCGAATTGGACGCAGCCCACGCCCAGGCCGCCACAGTTCAGGCTCAATCTGACGCAGCCAAAGCACGCGCCGACGCTGCCGATGCTCAGGCTGCGACCGCGCAGGCTCAATCCGATATGGCGAACAACCAGGCTTCGTCAGCCAATGCCCTCTCCGCGGCGCAGGCTGATGCCGAGCAGTCCCGTTTAGCTGCACTGCAATCGCAGCAGACCGCACAACAAGCGGAGGCGGACAAAGCAGCCATGCGCACGCGATTGTCCGAGCAGTTGAACTCCATTCTGCAGACTCGCGATAGCGCGCGCGGGCTCATTGTCAGCATGTCCGATGTGTTGTTTGACACCGGGAAATATTCGTTGAAGCCGGGCGCACGGGAGAAACTGGCGAAAGTCGCCGGCATTCTACTCGCCTACCCTGCACTCAACATTGAAGTCGGCGGCTACACGGACAATGTGGGCGGCGACGCGATGAATCAAACGCTGTCTGAGAACCGCGCCGGTTCGGTGCGAGATTATCTGGTGCAGGAAGGCGTGGCGACAGCGTCGGTTTCGTCCCGAGGCTTCGGCAACAGTCTGCCGGTAGCTACCAACGATAACTCCGCCGGCCGGCAGCAGAACCGGAGAGTTGAACTTCTCGTGTCCGGCGAAGCCATCGGCAGCCCGGTCAACGCGACCACAGGCAGCTTGCGCTAGAGCAAGCACACACTAGCAACCTGAACGATCGACAATGGAGGCAACACCCATGAAACTGGTAGGAATTATCAGCACAGCAGTTCTGTCTTTGACCCTAGGAGTGGCTGCTCCCGCATACGCCCAGCAGGAGCAGCGCGACCAGCAGGAAGAACAGAAAGCCAAGCCTGCGCAGCAGGAAGAAAAGAAAGCGCAGCCAGCAGCAAAACAAGAGGAGAAAAACGCGGCGCAGCAAAACAAGAACATTAAACAGGAAGAAAAGAACACGCAGCAACAGGACAAGAACAACAAGTCGGCGGAGAAGAACGCGCAACAGCAAGCCAAAAACACCAAGCAGGAAGAGAAAAACGCACAGCAGCAACACACACAGCAGGCTAAGCCTGCACAGCAGGAGCGGCGCGCAGGTGGTAACGGTGGTGGCCGCATTCCCGACGACCGTTTCAAGGCCAACTTTGGACGGGAACACTCGTTTCGTGTCAGCCAAGCCGACTACAGCAGTCACCGCTTCCGATACGGAGGCTATTCGTTCGGATTCATTGACCCGTGGCCAAGCAACTGGCTCTATACGCAAGATGTTTTTGTTGTCGAGATTAATGGCGTGTATTACCTGTGCAACCCGATGTATCCAGGCGTGAACATTGCGCTCAGCTTCGAACTATGACGGCACATCCGGTGCAGTTCGGGGTGAAACCAGCAGCCTGACTACTATCGGTGCGGGTCCAATATCCGGGCTCGCACCTTTGCTTTCTTCCGTGACCGGCATCGAAGGCAAAGCCCTCGAATGCGATCCATCGCTTCGATAACCGCGGTCTGCATCTGCAACGAGTGGCTCGATTTTCCCTTTCGACCATTTTTTCTTCACTGAGCAGTTTTGACCATTAAGAAACCGGCGGAACGCTTATAAACAAAGCTGACTCTACCTGGTGGAACAAAACAAGCCCGGCGCGGTTGCTTGTGCGCGGACAAACCTGAAGTTTTGCTTAGAGCAAGAGTTAGGGAACGAGCAGTAACGGAGGCAGTATCTATGAAAATAATTGGAATCGGCGGCACGGCTCTTCTATCTTTGCTTCTTGCACTCGCGGGCCCTGTTAACGCACAGCAAGAGCGGCAGGGCGAAAAGCAAGACCATCCCCAACAGCAGCAAAGCAAGCAACAGCAGACCAAACCCGAAGCGCAGCATGCTCAGCCGCAACGTCAACCGGCCAAAAAGGAACAGCAGTCGCAGCGCGCTCAGCAACAACAACGCCAAGACCAGAGCAAGCAGACCGAGCAGCGCGCTCAGCAACAACAACGCCAAGACCAGAGCAAGCAGACCGAGCAGCGCGCTCAGCAACAACAACGCCAAGACCAGAGCAAGCAGACCCAGCAGCGCGCTC
>Ga0182019_10000328_pt1 | contig 23400 bp, 20 predicted proteins | sample 812E2MmetaG_FD_120483 | JGI IMG/M metagenome (GOLD analysis project Ga0182019, IMG submission 120483) | Permafrost microbial communities from Stordalen Mire, Sweden - 812E2M metaG | ecosystem: Environmental > Terrestrial > Soil > Wetlands > Permafrost | place: Sweden: Stordalen | collected...
AGCGGATCTACGGCAAGAACTCGGCGATCGCGAGCGAGGCCGGCGTGGTGCCCGTGACGCCCTAATCGCCCGCCGCGCTGGAAAGGCCGGCGGAAAAGAAAACTTTGCGTTGCCCGCCCGCGCGATCATTTTCTGGTTCATCCAGCCAATGACCGTTCCTGTTTTCATTCCCGCCGAAGGGGTCACCTACGTCATCGGCCATCGGAATCCTGATGCCGACGCGATCTGCTCCGCCCTCGCTTACGCGGCGCTCAAGGAGGCCCGCGGCGAGCTTGGCCATGTCGCCGCCCGGTGCGGCAACTCCAACGCGCGTATCGACTCCATCCTGGCGCGTTTTCACCAGCCGCTTCCGATTTACCTGAGCGACGTCTCCCCCCGGGTGCGCGACCTGATGGTCTCGGAGGTCCTCTCGATTCCCCAGGACGCCACCTGCGCCGAGGCGCTCGATCTGATCGAAGGGCATGACATCCGGATCCTGCCCGTCCTGGATCCGGCGCGCCATGTCACCGGCACGGTTTCCATCTTTCAGCTCGGCAGCTTCTTTGTTCCGAAGGTTCGCGAACCCCGGTTGATGCGCCAGGTGTATACGCGCCTCTCCGACATCGCCCGCGCGCTCAAGGCCACCGTCCTCCACCTCACGGGTGAAAATGCCCTGGAGGAGCTCTATGTGCGCATCGGCGCAATGGACATCCGTTCGTTCGGGAAATTCTCCGATCAGGAGAACATTCCGGCCCGGCAGTCCGTCATCATTGTCGGCGACCGCTGGGACATCCAGCAACGGTCCATTCAGATCGGCGTGCGCCTGCTCGTGATCACCGGCAATCTGCCGGTGGATGAGGAGGTCGTCGAGCTTGCCCGGAGAAGCGGGGTCAGCCTGATTGTGAGCCCCTACGATTCCGCGACCACGGCCTGGGTGATCCGCACCGCCACGACGATTGAGCGCCTTGTCGATCGCCGATTTGCCTCGCTCGATGCCGATACCCGGCTGACCGACGTGCGCAAGAAAATCGCCACCTCTCCTGCCCCCGCTTTCCTGGTGCTGGCCGATGATGGTCGGCTGCAGGGCATCCTGACGAAGACGGACATCCTCAAGCCGGTCAAAACCCGTCTGGTGCTGGTCGATCACAACGAAATGACCCAGGCGGTCACCGGTGCGGGCGAAGTCACCATCACCGAGGTTATCGACCACCATCGGCTGGGCACCCTCAACACCGCCCAGCCGATCCTCTTCATCAACGAGCCCGTTGGCTCCACTTGCACGATTGTCGCCGACCTTTTCCGCCGCGACAACCTCATCCCTTCGCCCGATCTCGCCGGAATCATGATGGCCGGAATCATCTCCGACACCCTCAACCTCAACAGCCCGACCTCGACGGACAAAGACGGGGGAGTCCTGCGCTGGTTGTCGGGCATTGCCGGAGTCGATCCCCGCAGCCTCGCGGACCTTATCTTCAGTTCCGGATCGGTCATTCTGGCCAGCCCGCCCGACAAAGTAGTGCGTTCGGACTACAAGGTCTACAACGAGGACGGCGTGCGCTTTGCGGTGGCGCAGGTCGAGGAGCTTGGTTTTGGCAATTTCTGGGGCCAGGCCAAACCGCTCTCGTTGGCCCTGGCGGCACTGTGCACGGCCGAACATCTCCTGTTTGCCGGCCTGCTCGTCACCGACATCAATACGCAGAACTCGCTGCTCCTCGTGAAAGGCGATGCGGAAATTATCACCCGGATCTCCTATCCGCACGTGGAGAAAGACGAGATCTTCGACCTTCCCGGCATTGTCAGCCGCAAGAAGCAGCTCATTCCCTACCTCACAAGTCTGCTGAAGGAAATGCAGGCGGAGGGAATGACGCCCACGGCCAGGAGCAGCGGCTGACTGGATTCCCGCATTTGGCGCCCGGGCGCGCCCGGGATCTCACCAACCGCCGAAGCCAGGCCCACGCATTTGAAGCAGGGCGCGTTATTCCTAACGCGCCGCTTTGCCGAGGCTGGGGGGACGGCGGGTTTAGAGGCTGCCCGTAAAGTTCGGATGGAATTGTAGGGGTGCAGGCTTGCTGCGCCCATTGCGGAGGAGGTGGCAGGCGATCATCGGTCGCAAGCGACCTTCCTAAAGCATGGTTCTGCCTGAGCTTGTTGACCCAAAGAATCCCGTCTCCGGCGGGCGAAGACGGGATTCGTCAACGAAGAGGTGATTGCAGTTTCAGGGCTTCTTGGTGTCGTCTTTCTTCTCGTCCTTCTTCTGATCGTCCTTGCAGGCTTTCGCCCCGGTGCAGCAGCAGTCCTTGTCAACCCCGCAGGTCTTGCCGTCCTTGTCCTTGCCACAGGTGCAGGCGGCCTGGTCCTTCGGCTTGTCTTTGGTATCGTCCTTGTCCCCGGCGAAAGCGTAACCGGCGAGGAGGAGGGAGGCGCCCGAAAGCGCCAGAATGAAACGGAGGGTCTTCATGGATATCTGGTTTGGAATGGAGAGATAATCTGGTGCGGGCAGAGGGAATCGAACCCTCCTCTCAAGCTTGGGAAGCTCGCATATTACCGATATACGATGCCCGCAAAGAACCGTCGTGGGATAAAGACCATTCCCGGACCTGCCGCAACCTCGAAGTGACAAAGGAGATTCCCGAGATCGGTCTGAACAGGAGGTGACGGCGGTAGCAGAGGCTGGTGGCGAGAGCACACAGCCCTGCCCTCTTCATCCCTCCGCCTCTTGCGCTGCCTCCTGTCAAGCGGATCGCTCCAGCACGGCTTCGCCACTCCCCCGTTCCCTCTGTTGCCTCCTGTGAAACGATTGGGGTTTGGTGGCTTCTTTCGCCCATAATTCGACATCAGGAGTAATTCCGCCGGCCTTCCAGCGCGCTCTTGAGCGTGACCGAATCCGCATAAAGCACGCCCCCGCCGCTGGGCAGCCCAAAGCCGATGCGCGACACCTTGACCTTTCCGGCCGGGATCCGGTCAACGAGGTAGTGGCAGGTGGCTTCACCCTCCACGTCGTTCGATAAGGCGAGGATGAGTTCCTGAATGTCGCCCGCCTCGAGGCGGGCGATCAGCGGGACCAGATTCAGGTGTTCGGGGGCAATCCCCTGGACGGGCGACAGCTTGCCGTGCAGCACATGATAGGTTCCCCGGAAGGCCCCCGACCGCTCGATCGCGACGAGGTCGGGCACTTGTTCGACCACACATACGACGCCGGTCGGTCGCCGCTCGTCGGCGCAGATCGCGCAGAGCTCCCCTTCCGCCAGATTTCCGCAGCGCGTGCATCGGCGCACGCTCGCCGCCGCGGTCTGCAGCGCCGCCACCAACGCCGGCAGCCGTTCCGGCCGCTCCACCAGCAGATTGAGCGCGATGCGCTCGGCGGACCGGTAGCCCAGTCCGGGCAACTGCTTGAGGTGCTTCTGAAGTTTCTCGAACGCGGGTGTCATCGGAGGCGCTAGGGTTCAGGGTTCGGGGCTCAGCGTTCAGGGTTCGGGGTTCAGGGTTTCATCCAACCAATTCAACTCTGAACCCTGAACGATGAACTCTGAATGGGGGTTGAGCGCGGCGCGCCGGTTGGCGATCGGAAATCGTCAATCAAAACCTAAAATCACATGAACCCCGGCATTTGGAAGGCCGCGGTGACCTTCTGCATCTCGCCGTCGTATGCCGTCTTTGCCTGCTTCGCGGCATCCTGCATCGCCAGCAACAGGGTTTCTTCGATCAGTTTGGGCTCCTCTTTGAGAAACTCGGGGTCGAGTTTGAGCGCGAGGAATTTGCCCGAACAGCTGATCTTGATGGCCACCGCGCCACCGCCCGCGGTGACATCGATTTCCTTGGTTTCGAGCTGAGCCTGCAGCGTCTCCATCTGATGCTGCATCTTCTGGGCTTGTTTGAGGAGTTTGCCGACGCCGGGCATGGGAGGATTGGTTGTGGGTTTTGGATTCTGCGGTGTGGGTGAAGGATGGCGGATCTTGAGCGCCAACATCTGACTGGAGGATGCAAGTGCCGCGCAAGCGTGAACAGTCTTCAAGCACTTAATATCGCCGCGTACCCTTCCCGAAACGACGGAAACTGCGGCCGCCAACCCAGCGCCGCTTTAAGCTTGGCGTTGCTGATCAACCTGTCCGGCGGCGAAAGGAAGCCGCGGCGCGCACTGGCGGGACCACCGGAAAAGAGCGGTGCCGGCTGACCGACCTGGCCGGCCAGCCATTGCACCACCTCGGCTTTGGGAGTCGGGGTATCGTCGACGAGGTTGAAAATCTCCCCGCGCAAGGCCGGCGGCGACGCGAGCACGGCCATGATCGCCGTGCTGATGTCGTCGCGATGGACCAGGTTGAGGTGATGGGATCCGTCGCCCTTCATTTCGGCCGTGCCGGCGCGCACTTGGTCGAGAAAATGGTGACGTCCTGGACCGTAGATGCCGGCCAGGCGCAGAATAAACCACCGCCCGCATGCGCCGGCGGCGCCGCGCAGCGCAGCTTCCGCTTCGAGCAGGATCCGTCCGGTTTCACCCGCGCCTTCAGTCAGCGCGGTTTCGTCCACAACCACTCCCCCGCTCTGCGGATAGACCGACGTGCTGCTCGTATAGACCACCGTGCCAACCGGAACCCGCCGCGCCCAAGCGACGAAGGAACGCATCCCCTCGACGTACGACCCGCGGTAGCCGTCCAGTCCACCGCCGCCGGCGCTTACACAATTCAGCACCAGGTCCGCGCCCGGGACGATGCGTTCGTGCCACGCGTCCGTCGCGAGGTCGGCCACCACGGGATTAACGCCCAATTCCGAAATCTCTGCCGCTCGCGTCGGATTGCGGGTTAGGGCGTCCACCTGCAGGCCCGCCGCGCGCGCCAGCCGGGCCACCGCTGCGCCGACATAGCCGCAGCCGAGGATCACGAGTCTCTTGCCGTGAAGGTCCATTTGCACGCTGCACCATAGGCGAGATGGTCGGTGATGCGAGTCGACATGTTTGACTCCGAACCTTGAACCGTGAACCGTGAACCCAGAACTCTGAACTCAGAACCCTGAATGCCGAACTCCCGACCCCTTTCCCATGCCCACCGTGCTTGTCCTGTTGGCCGAAGGCTTTGAGGAGATCGAGGTCTTCACTCCGGTCGATCTTCTGCGCCGCGCCGGCGCCGAGGTGACGATCGCCTCGCTGGCGGACCATCGCCACGTGACGGGTCGCAATGGCATCACGGTTCACGCCGATGCCGCTCTCTCGGAGATTGGCGAGCATCTTTTCGACCTGCTGTTCCTGCCAGGAGGTCCGGGAGTGAAGAACCTGCGCGCCGACCCCCGGGTGGGTTTCGTGGTCGGGCGCCATGCGGCGGCGGGCAAATGGCTGGCGGCGATCTGCGCCGCCCCCACCGTGCTCAACGCCGCAGGCTTGCTGGACGGTCGCCGCTATACGGCACACTTTTCAGTCGCCGGCGAACTGCCCGCGATCCTCGCCGGCCAACGCGTGGTGGCCGATGGCAATATCCTGACCTCCCGCGGGGCCGGCACTGCGCTCGATTTCGGACTTCTGCTGGTGGAAAAGTTATTGTCGGCGGACAAAGCCTCTGAAGTCGGCCGGTCGATCTGCGCCTGACAGGCCGGCCTCTTGCGCAGCCTGTCGGACTTCGGTTTTTTAAATCGCGTAAGGTCCTGATAATGAAATTATATCAGTTTTCGTGATACCGCCATTCAGCAAAACAGATTTATTGCAATGACAACTACTTACGCGATTTTTGATGTCTAAGTCCGACAGGCTGCTTGCGAGTTTGGCCGCGGGACATCCGGAAGCTCGGCGACTGATCGGGATTTCGGCCGTGGCGGGGCCAGTTTCAGTCCAGGGCCCCCTCTTGGCTCTTTGCCGGTTTTGACAGAACGGGCTCGTCACGTGCGAAAGTTGCGTGCAGTCTGAGGCTTGGAAAAGGCTCGGGTGTATCATACCCTCTCGTTGTTCGAGTGTTCGGCAGTTCGCTGGAGTCGCCTCCTGCCGGTTGCTTCCACCGGAAGTGACGCGGCGAAGCTTTCATTTATCCCTGCATGTGCGGCATCGCCGGCCTGGTCAGTTTAGGCGATTCTGACGAAGAGCGGCGTCTCGCCGTGGCGCGCATGTGCGACGCCATGCAGCACCGCGGCCCGGATGACAACGGCGAGTTCAGCCGTGGTCCGGCAACGCTTGGCATGCGCCGCCTCGCGATCATCGACCCGGCGGGTGGTCACCAACCGATGACGAGTACCGGCGGTCGCTACCACCTCATCTTCAATGGCTGCATCTACAATCACCGTGAATTGCGCGCCGAACTCGCGGCGGCCGGTTATTCCTTCCGTTCGCAGTGCGACACCGAGGTGCTCCTTGCCGCCTTCGACCGCTGGGGTGTGTCCTGTCTGCCGCACCTGCGCGGCATGTTCGCCTTTGCCGTGTGGGACGACCAGGAGCAGGGCCTGTTCCTGGCCCGCGATCCGTTCGGCATCAAGCCGCTCTATTTCCATCACGATGGCGCGCGGAACCGATTCTTTTTCGCCTCGGAGCTTAACGCCCTGCTTGCCTCCGGCTTGGTGGCGCCGCGCATCGACCCGCGTTCAGTTGCTGAATACCTCGCGTATTTTGCCGTGCCGGCGCCACGTACCATCTACGAGGGAGTTGTCAGCCTGCGTCCGGGCGAATGCGCGCGTTTCGCGGGCGGCCGGTTGCAGGTGGACCAGTGGTGGCACTTCCCGACGGCCAGCACGGACTCTCCGATCTGCCGGAGCGCCGAGGAGTTCCACCAGGAACTGCGCGCCCGGCTTGATGATACCGTCCAGGCCCACCGCATTGCCGATGTCCCCGTCGGCGCGTTTCTTTCGGGAGGACTCGATTCTTCCGGAATCGTGGCTCTGATGGCGCGGGCCGGAGGCGCGCGGCTCAAGACGTTCTCACTCGTCTTCGAGGAGCGAGACTTCTCAGAGGCGACCCCGGCGCGACGCACAGCGGAGGTCCTCGGCACCGAGCATCATGAAACTGTCCTGACGGGCCGGCAGGTCGCCGGGGATATCGAACGTCTGCTGCAAGCCTTTGACCAGCCCACCGGTGATGGCATCAACACCTACTATGTGAGTGAGGCGGCGCGGGCCGGCGGAGTGAAAGTGGCATTGTCGGGCCTCGGCGGCGATGAGCTGTTCGGTGGTTATCCGTCGTTTCGCGACCTGCCACGCCTCGCACGGTTTCTTTCCGTCTGGCGGATGCTGCCGGCAGCGTTGCGCGCCCTCGTCGTCGATCAGTTGGCCCGGGGCGGTGTCAGGCAGCGCAAGCTGGCCGACTTCCTCGCCCACGCCCGCGACCTGCAGGGTCTCTGTTCGCTCCAGCGCCGCGTGTTTTCGAACCAGCTCGGACGTTCGCTGTTGCATCGAGATGCGCGCGCCACCGCCGCCGATGTTCTCCCGCACCACCCAGCGCTTGATCAATTGTCCCATGAACTCGCCGGCGCCGACCCGTTTCAGATCATCAGCGCCTGGGAGCTGCGCACCTACATGGCCGACGTTCTCCTGCGCGACAGCGACGTCATGAGCATGGCGCATTCACTCGAGCTGCGCGTGCCATTCATCGACCGTCCGTTCATCGACTGGTTGTGGTCCCAGCCCGCCCGCTTCAAGGCCGGCGGCGGCCAGACGAAGTCTGCCCTGGCCGACGCCTTAGCTGGCGTGCTGCCGGAAGACATCCGGCAGCGGAAGAAGCGCGGCTTCACCCTGCCCTTCTCCGTGTGGATGCGGCGTGAATTGAAGCCGTTCCTCGATGACACGTTCGCGGCGGCCTTCATCGAGCGCACTGGCCTGCTTGACGCTGCCGCGGTGTCGGCGTTCTGGCGTGGTTTCCTTGCCGGCCGTGAAGACCGCGAGTGGTCCCGCGTCTGGAGCCTGGCCGTGCTGATTGCATTTCTGAACCGCCGGACCGCCAGATGAAGACTCTGCTGCTTTGCCCCGAGCTGTTTGCCCGCGAAAGCGGCATTCAGCGCATCCTGCGGCTCTATCTGAAGGCGCTGTGCGACCTGGCGGAGGTTGGGGACGAAGTCAGTCTCGTCGTGCTCAACGACGCGGAATTCCCCCCAGGCCAACTTCAGCGCTATGCCAATGAAAAGCTGACCGAGCGCCGGCCCTGCGGCGGCGGAAAGGCTGGGTTTATCCGGCAGGCGCTGCGCGCGTCCGCCGGCGCGGACCGCGTGGTGTGCGGACATTTGGGGCAATTGGGGGTGGCCTGGCTGGCGCGATGCCTGCATCCCCGGCTTGATTATTATCTGGTGGCGCATGGCATCGAGGTGTGGCGGCGGTACAGCTGGATCGAGCGCCTCGCCCTGCGCCGGGCGCGACGCATTCTCTGCGTAAGCGACTTCACGCGGCGCGAGATGCAGCGGCGGATTGCGCTGCCCGAGTCGCAGCTTGTCGTCGTGCCCAACGGACTCGATCCCCTGTTTGACGGCACCCTTTCTGAGACAATGACGGCCCCTGGCGATCCCATCATCCTGACTGTTGCGCGACTCGATGCGCGGGAGCGGTACAAAGGCGTCGACCATCTGATCGAGGCGATGCCGGCGGTGCGGCTCGTTGTGCCGGAGACACGGTTGCGCATCATCGGCACCGGCAGTGATCTGCCGCGCCTCCAGGAAATGGCTACGAGGCTTGGCGCGGCGGACGCGGTGGATTTTGCAGGCTTCGTGAACGATGACGGTTTGAGCGCGGCCTATCGCGAGTGCGCCTTGTTTGCCCTGCCAAGCAGCGGCGAGGGATTCGGAATCGTTTTCCTTGAGGCTATGGCTTACGGCAAGCCGTGCCTCGGCGCGCGCGCCGGGGCCATCCCGGAGATCATCGACGGCACCTCGGGCGTGCTCGTCGATTATGGTGCCATTTCGCAAATCGCGGCGAAAACAGTTTGGGCGTTGCAGCGCCCATGGAATTCGGAACAAATCAGACAGCGCGCGGCGCAGTTCAGTTACCCGGCCTTCCGGGAGCGGCTGCGACACGCGCTGGCCGGTTGATCATGTCCACCTCCATTTCCGAGAAGCTGGTGATTGAGGCCGGTCGCGCCGAGCAGAATTATTGGCGCGATCTATGGCGCTACCGCGAATTGCTCGGGTTCCTGGCGTGGCGCGACATCAAGGTGCGCTACAAGCAGGCGGTGCTCGGCGTCGCGTGGGCTGTGCTCCAACCGGCGGTGCAGACGCTGCTGCTGACCTTCGTGTTTGGCAAGCTGGCGAAGATGCCCGACGGAGGAGTGCCTTACCCCCTGCTGGTGCTCACCGGCCTCCTGCCGTGGCAGCTGTTCTCCTCCGCTTTTTCCGGGGCCAGCAACAGCCTGGTCGGCAACTCGCACCTGATCTCGAAGGTGTATTTCCCACGGCTGATCGTGCCGCTCTCGGCGCTGGCGGTGGCGCTGGTCGACATGGCCATTCTGCTCGTCCTCACCCTGCCGATTGTCGCCGTCTCCGGGGTCGCCCCGACCTGGCGGTTGCTCCTGCTGCCGCTCTTCATCGTGGCCGCGCTGGTGATTGCATTGGGGGCTGGCCTCTGGATCACCGCCCTCACGGTCAAGTACCGCGACTTTCGCTTCATTACGCCGTTCCTCCTGCAGATCGGGCTGTTTGTGACGCCTGTGGGCTACCGCACCGACTTCCTGCCCAACTGGCGCGATCTGCTGGCGCTCAACCCGTTGACCGGCGTGGTCAACGGCTTTCGCTGGTGCCTGCTGGGCGGCGGCATGGATTTCTACGTGCCCGGTTTCTTGGTTTCGCTGGCGATGGCCGTGCTGTTGCTCGGCACCGGCCTGTGGTATTTTCGCCAGACCGAGCGCCAGTTCGCCGATGTGATCTGAGTCATGGCTTCCGAACCTGTCATCTCTGTCGCCGGCCTCTCGAAGCGGTACGTGATCGAACATGAATCGCGTCACGACAACCTGCGTGACACGCTGCATCACACGGCGCGCAAACTATGGCGTCGGTTTCGTTGGGGCACCGGGTTTCAGAAAGAGGAGTTTTGGGCGTTGCGCGACGTGTCGTTTGAAGTCCAGCGCGGCGAGGTCGTCGGAATCATCGGCCGCAACGGCGCGGGCAAGTCGACCCTCCTCAAGATTCTCTCGCGGATCACCGAGCCGACCGCAGGGCGCATCGAACTGCGCGGCCGGGTGGCGTCGCTGCTCGAGGTCGGCACGGGGTTTCATCCCGAGCTGAGCGGCCGCGAGAACATTTTCCTCAATGGCGCGATCCTCGGGATGTCGCGCGCGGAGATCCGGCGGAAATTCGACGAGATCGTGGCGTTTGCCGAGGTGGAGCAGTTCCTCGACACGCCGGTGAAGCATTATTCCAGCGGCATGTACGTCCGGCTGGCCTTCGCCGTGGCCGCCCACCTCGAGCCGGAGATTCTGATCGTCGACGAGGTCCTTGCCGTTGGCGACTACGCCTTCCAGCGCAAATGCCTGGGCAAGATGAGCGCCGTTGCGGGACAGGAAGGGCGCACCGTGCTGTTTGTGAGCCACAACCTCGGTGCGGTGACCAGCCTATGCACCCGGGCGCTCTGGCTCGTCCAGGGGCACTTGCGCTCCTGCGGACCGACTGCGGCGGTCGTGGCTGATTACGTCGGCAGCCAGACGGAACAGGCCCTGGCAGACTATGATTTTCGGAATTTGGGCGGTCCCGACCGGCAGGCGGGACGTTTGCTGATCTGTGGCGTCGAATTGAATGGTGGTGCCCCGGCGGCGCACCGCGAGCCGTTCCGCACCCGGATTCACTTCCGCGTCAGGTCCAAAGTGGACGGCGTGGCGTTCGGACTCGGTTTCTGCTCCTTGGAAGGCACCCGCCTGGCAACGCTGGACAGCGACCTTGACGGGCAATACCGGGCGTATCCCGCAGGATATGAAGGATGGATCGAGTTGTCGGTTCCGGAGCTCCCGCTCAGCCCGGGCCGATATTCCCTGGACCTGGGGGCCCGTTGCGGAAGCGTGTCGTCCCTCGACTACCTGCCGGCCTGCGGGTTGATTGATGTCCAGCCGGGACCCCGGACACCCGCGGGCGCTGTGCAGATCCCCGGAGGCGGCCTGCGATTGGCCGGGCTGTGGACGGATTCCCGGCCGGGGCAAAGATGATCGCATATTTCCAGCAGCACTTGAAGCGCAAGCGCTGGCGCCTTGGAGAGAGACTGCCGTGCTTCTGCCGTGCCAGTCGTTTAGGCCAGGGGATCCTTCGATCCCTGGATGATTCCTCTTGATGATCATGGACGTCCAGCTGCCAACCAACAAGACCCCAACCGCGTTCACTCGGCGTGTCTTCGGGAGCATCAAGAAGTTTCTCGGGGCATTCCGCCCCCGACGGCCCGACCTGGCAACCCTTGAGGCGCAGGCCCGCTTGCTCGGCGCGCATGTCCAATACGTGATGGACATCGATCCCATCTCGTGGTGGTCCGCGAAGGAGTTGACCGCCCGGTTTGGCGGATTTCACCCTCCCGGTGAGCCGCGTACGCTGATCCGGTGTTTTCCCGGCGACCAGGTCAGGTCCGATGTGCTCATATTATTGCTTCGCGAGATCACGGTTCAGGCCGTGCCCGGCGCTATGGCTGAACTCGGAGTACACCGCGGCGCCTCCGCGCGGTTGCTGCACCATTACTGCCCCGAGCGAAAGCTCTATTTGTTCGACACCTTTTCCGGCTTCAATGCAGGCGACATGGCCAAGGAGTCGATGAGTGTCGGCTACAATGAAAAGCAGCAGTTTTCGGACACCGATCTCTCTTCTGTGTTGCGCACGATTGAACCGCGGACACCGAACGCCATCCTCGTGCCCGGTTGGTTCCCGTCCTCGGTAACTCCCGAGATCGGAAACGAAACGTTTGCATTCGTGCACCTGGATGCCGACCTTGAAGAGCCGACCCGCGCGGGCTTGGAGTTCTTCTGGCCCCGCCTGAGCCGTGGCGGCTTTGTGGTGGTGCATGATTACAACGCGTGGCCGGGCGCGCGCATCGCGGTTGACGAATTCCGCCGCCGTCAGCCTGTGGCGGCCGTTCCCATGCCGGACAAATCCGGTTCCATCGTGCTGGCCAGGCTTTGAGTGCGCCGCGATCCCCATGAGCATCCTGTCCACGTTCCTCTGGAAGAATCGTCAGCTCCGGCACCAGATCTATCTGCTTCGGGCCCGGTACCATCTGGCGGCCTCCGGTTTCGCCACCGGCCTAGGCGCGTCGGCTTGGCTGCTGCACGGTTTGGTGCGTTCCCTGCGTCCCCAGACCTGTGTGGAGATCGGCTCCGCCACCGGCTGGTCCGCCTGTCACATCGGCCTGGCGCTGAGGGAGAATTTTGCCGGCCGGCTTTATGCCATTGATCCACACGGTCCCACCGCATGGAACGACCAAGGTCCCATCGATACCTACCCGATTCTCCGACGGAATCTCCGGCGCTGCGGGCTCGAGGATCACGTGGAGATTGTCCGCTCCACCTCGGTCGAGGCCGCCCGCGGCTGGACCCGTCCGGTCGACTTCTTGTTCATTGACGGTGATCATTCCTATCCGGGTGTGAAGGGCGATTGGGATCTGTTTTCACCATTTCTCACCGACTTCGGCATCGCGGTTTTCCATGACACCACCTGGGAACGCCGCGGCCCCAACCGCCCCGATATGGGCGTGCCGCGTTTTGTCGAGGAGCTTCGGCGGAAGGGCCATCCGGTGATCACCATCGATCGCGACTGCGGCCTTAGCCTGGTGCAAAACCGCGTGGGAGGATTGCCGCTTGTCCCGGAATGAGAAACCCGCCGGCTGGGTTCGCCGCCTTTGGCGCGACATTTATTGGTATCGCGAAGACCGGCGCATCCGCACCGAGTACCGCGGCGTGCGGCACCTGGTCTTCTTCGGCGGCCACGGCCTTGGCGATGAGGTTATGGTAAGCACTGTGCTGCACGAACTCCGGCAGCGGGGCGGTCAGGGCCTGGGCGTGATGACCACGGTCCCGGAGCTCTTCGCGAACTCGCCGGATGTCGATGCGGTCAAACCGATTCGCCACGATCACACCGCTTTCTTCGAGCGAGTGGGGATCAGGGCGGACCCGCTCTACTACATTCACCGGCAGCTTCCGCCTGACATCGACGTGCCCCCACCCCGACACCTGCTCGCCGAGATGTGCCGGCTGGCGGGGATCACCGGCGAGGTTGCACTGCGTCCGTATGTTTTCCTGACGGAGCGGGAAAAGGGCGCTGCCCGTCGGACGCGGCCATTTGTCGTTTTGCAGTCGTCGCGCCGTTCAGCATCCCTCCGCATCGGCAACAAAGAGTGGATTCCAGAACGGATTCAGGCGGTTGCCGACGCGCTGGCGGCGCATCATGAGATCCTCCAGGTCGGCCTGCAGGCAGACCCGGCGATCGCAGGCGCGGTTGATCTTCGGGGACGTCTGACGCTAAGGGAAACAGCTGCCGTGCTATACCATGCTCAAGTTTTCGTCGGGTTGGTGGGATTCCTCATGCATTTGGCGCGCAGCGTCGACTGTCCCGCCGTGATTATCTACGGCGGTCGCGAACACCCCGGCCAGAGCGGGTATTCCGCCAACGAGAACCTCTTCACCCCGCTGCCATGCTCGCCTTGCTGGCGCTGGAATTCTTGTGATTACGATCATCTCTGCATGACATCGATCACCGTAGAGGCCGTGCTTGCAGCGACCCAACGCATCATGGCGCGACCTCGCGACAGCCTCGTGGTGGACCGCGCGGCAACGGATTGAGTCCGGCGATGCCGCTGTTGCGCAGGCTGTCTGAGGCCGGTCCCAACAGCCGCCACCTTTCGCATGGCACTGATTTCCGTCCACAGAGACGCATGAATCCGATACCCGGCTCGGCGCCGACAGCCGCCATTCCATCACGACTTCAATGATCGCCTATCATTTCCCCGGGAAACCAATGCGGACTCTGGGCCGCAAGCTGGCTGGCTGACCTGATTGAAAATCTCGGCGATTCTCTGCACGCACAATCCCCACCGGCCGTTTCTCGCACGGACGCTGGCCGGACTGCGGGCGCAGACTCTCCCGGCTGGCGAATGGGAGTTGATCTTGGTAGACAACGGTTCGGAGCCGTCCGTGCCGGCCATTGCCGACCTCGGGTGGCATCCCGCCGCTCGCATCGTGCGGGAGGATGAACTCGGTTTGACCGCAGCCCGGTTGCGCGGGATTGAGGAAGCTTCGGGAGGCGTACTGGTTTTTGTCGATGATGACAACGTGTTGGTCCCTGACTACCTTGAACGGGCAAACCGTCTTGCGCAGCGATTTCCTGAACTCGGGGTATGGGGATGCGGGTCCTTCCAGCCCGAATGGGAGCAGCAGCCGCCGCCCGAGTTTGCGCCCTATCTCTCCTTCCTCGCAGTCCACCAGGTGCCGGCCGACAGGCGGTCTGCGCGCCCTTACGATTATGCGGCAATGCCGGCGGGCGCCGGTATGTGCGTCCGGGTCGAGATCGCCCGCCGTTACGCCGCGGCGGTACGGCAGGATTCGCGTCGCAAACTGCTCGGCCGGACCGGCGCCCAGCTCAACGGTTGCGAGGATTTCGACCTGGCGATGATGGCGATCGACTGCGGACGGGAAACCGGCGTTTTTCGCGAACTGCGCTTGGTTCACCTGATGCCGCGCAGCCGCATCGAGGAAGCCTATCTGCTGCGGTTGATTGAGGGTCATGCCTATTCCACGGTCCTGCTGATGGCGCTTCGCGGGGACAAGCCGGCGCCTCTCCCGCGGGGTCTGCTAGCTCGATTGCGCGAGTTCCGGTTGCGCCGTTCCCTCGACCTCGTTGAATTGCGGATCCACGACGCGCGACGACAAGGCGAATCCCGCGCCTGGAAGGCGCTGGAGATCCTGGCCGTGAAGCGCCCGCCACTCCCGGCGAGGGAAGTCACATCATGAGCGACGCGCCGGCATGCTCCGTGGTCCTGCCCACCCACAACCCGGATTCGATTCGCCTTCAGCGGACCCTTGGAGCGCTGCGGGAGCAGACGGTACCTTCGGCGACGTGGGAGCTTATCGTGGTTGACAACGCCTCGGACCCTCCCCTTGCCGGGCGGATCGACCTTGCCTGGCATCCGGCGGCGCGCGTTGTGCACGAGCAGAAGCTTGGACTCACCTCGGCCCGGCTGCGCGGCTTCGCCGAGGCGGCCGGTGAACTGCTCCTGCTGGTCGACGATGACAACATGCTCGCACCCGATTACCTGGCCCAACTTACGGCGCGCTTTGCCGCGGAACCGGCGCTCGGTGCGCTCGGCGGCCGCTCACGGCCGGAGTTCGAGCAAAGTCCGCCAGCTTGGACGCGGGCGTTCGATGGCCTGCTGGCCCTGCGGGACCTTGGGGACATTTCGCTGCGCGCCGCGTGGCGGGGCAATGGCCCGCGCGAGTACCCATGCTGCGCCCCGATCGGCGCCGGCATGGCGCTGCGCCGCGAGGGCGCGGCTGCATACGCTGCGGCGCTCGCGCGCGATCCGCGCCGTCGCTCCCTCGATCGCAGGGGAAACCAACTCGTCTCGGGCGGCGATAACGACCTGGTAATGACCATCCTCGACGCTGGTTCCGACGTGGTCTACGACCCAGCCCTGACGCTCACGCACCTCATCCCGGCACAGCGAAGCTCCCGTGACTACCTTGGCCGGCTCAACCGGGCAATCGCCCGCTCCTGGGTGAACGTACTTGCGTTACACGGAATCCGGCCCTGGCCGCAGCTAGCGCGCGGGACGGTCCCGCTGCGCTGCTGCCGTTCCTGGTGGCGTACGCGCGCCTGGCGCGGACCCACCCAATGGGTCCGCTGGCAAGGCCGCTGCGGTCAATTCGAAGGCCAGGCCGACCTCCGGGCCTCCGATGATCCGCCCATGAGCCCACCAGTTCGCGCCCGAACAGGCGAAGGTCAGGGCTAAGGACCGAACCAGTATGTATGCACTGAACTGCCGTCTCGGAGGACTGATCGCCGCCGGCCGGGGATTGCTGCGCCACGGCCGACCGGTGCGCGTTCTCCTGTTTGGTCCACACAGCCTGGGTGACGATCTCCTTTGCACGGTCGTCCTGCGCGAAGCGCGGCGACGCAGTCGGCCGTTTGCCATGATGACGAGCCGTCCGGAACTTTTCCGTGGCAATGCTGACCCCTCGGCCCTGCTGCCCGTTGACGACTATTATGCGCAGGCCCTCCGTCGTCTGGGCGCGCAGGTGGTCCAGCCGTATTATGCCCGATGTGACCCTGGCAACCCGCTCCGCGATGTTTTTGCACCGCACCACATCCTGACCGAAATGTGCCGTCTCGCGGGGATTTCTGGCGAGATCGCAGTCCGGCCCTACCTGTACCTCGCCCACAAGGAACTGCGGGTGGGGCGGATTTTCCCGCGCCAGATCACGGTCCACAGCTCGGCCCGCTCCGCGGCGTTTCCGTTCACCACCAAGGAATGGGGAACCGAGCGTTGGGTCTCCGTGGTCCGGGCGTTGGCGGGCGAATTCAAGCTCATCCAGATTGGCGCGGCCACCGATCCGCCCCTACCGGTCGACTTGGATCTGCGCGGTCGCACCAGCCTGCGTGAGGCGGCGGGGATTCTCGCGGCATCAGAGGTGTTCGCCGGGCTCGAGGGGTTTCTTGCTCATCTTGCGCGCGCAGTTGACTGTCCCGCGGTGGTGATCATCGGAGGCCGCGTGCGCCCGGAGACGGTTGGTTATGCCTGCAATGTCAATCTCTACAGCGCGGTCGACTGTTCGCCCTGCGGCTTGCGCGACGGCTGCCCGCACGGCCTCAAATGCCTCACAGAGATCCTACCCGACACGGTCGCTGCCGCTCTCCGTGAAATGGCGGCACACCACCCAGCCCGCCCCCTGCCGGCCGAAACCGCGATACTCCCGTGAGACTCCAGGTATCTCCCGACGTCTCAGTCATTATCCCGGTCTACAATCGTGGAGAGATCATTCGCTATACGCTGGAGAGCGTGCGGCGCGCCGCCGAGGGGCTTTCTGTCGAGGTTATTGTGGTGGACGACGGCTCCGAACCGCCCGCGGCGGAGTCCATTGCCCGGCTGGGGTTCGCCCCGGAGAAGATCCTCCGCCAGTCAAACCAGGGATTGCTGTTCGCGCGGCTCGCTGGACTGAGCGCGGCAACCGGCCGGTATGTGCTGTTTCTGGACTCCGACGATCTGATCAGTCCCGACAAACTGCGGTTGCAGATCGCGGCCATGGAGAGCGCGCAAGCTGACGTAAGCTACGCCGATACCGCCCGCTGTCTCTTACAGGGCGAGTATGGCGCTTTGTCGATCTCTCTGGATACGTCCTGCAAGGCCACTCAGGATTCCGCCGACTTCTTCATCAGTGTGCAGCCGGCGCCTCATAGCCCTGTCTTCCGGGCGGACTACCTGCGGCGGATTGTGGCCGAAGCGCTCTTTCCACCGTCGCCGCTCTACAATCCGGTTGCCGAGATCTGGTTTTATCACAATGCCGCGCCAAGGCCGGCGCGGGTCGTGAAGGTACCCGGACCGCATTCGATCATTGGCTGCCATCCAGGCGCGCGTCTTACGAACCAGTGGGAAAAACTCGGAGTGGCTTCACTCGCGGTGATGGAAGCGTTTGCAAGGACTTGCCCGCCCACGCCCGCGGCGTCCAAGGCACGCCAGCTTGTCGCCGAGAATGCCTTCGGCGCCTGGCGGCGCCTGCCCCGGGGTTTTTCTCCGGAATTTGGCAGGCGTTTGTTCGGGATCTGGCGCCGGCTCAATCGGGACACCGACCTCCGCAGACTCGGCGGCGGCGGATTCCAGATCCTCGCAGGTTTGCTCGGCCCAGTTGCGGCCGCACGCCTGCTCCAGCTCTATCAGGGCCAATCTTATGAACGTGTCCGCACCATGGACGACGAGTCGTTTCGTCAGCTGATGGCCACACTGCCTCCACCATGACCCCCGGCCGGCTTCTGTATTTCGCCTGGTACAAACCGGCGGAACTCCTGGCCCGCTCGCGACGCGAAGGCGGCCCTGTCAACCAATGGCGCAATCGGCGGGGGCGCCTTCAGATGATCGCGGCCGCGGGCCGGCTGGCGCCGTTGCCTCCACCCCCGGCCAACGCACCGGAAGTGTGCTTTCTCACTGGACGCCGGTTCTGGTATCAAACGGCATTCTGCTTTTGGTCGCTGTGCCGGCATGCCGGCCGGCCGCTGCGGGCGGCTTTCTACGACGACGGCACGTTCGATGAACCGCTGCGGACGGAGTGCCTCCGGCTGTTTCCCGGCGCTAGGCTGCACGACGCCCGCGCGATCGCAGCGTCGCTGGACGAGCACCTGCCGGTCGCACGCTTTCCCACGCTGCGCGCGCGCCGGCTCGTTTACCCCAATCTGCGCAAACTGACCGACGTCCACGCCGGCGCCCCTGGCTGGCGGCTTGTTTTGGATTCCGACATGCTGTTTTTCCGCCGTCCCGACCTGCTGCTCGCCTGGCTCGATGCGCCCGCCTGTCCGCTGCACATGGTGGACGTGAAGGATGCCTACGGCTATTCGCAGGCGCTCATGGAGTCACTCGTCGGCGCGCCAATTCCGCACCGTCTCAACGTAGGTCTTTGCGGATTGCGCAGCGACGAACTTGATTGGGATCGGCTTGAAGCCTGGTGTCGGCGCCTGCAGGCGGTCGAAGGCACGAGCTATTACCAGGAGCAGGCCCTCGCCGCCATGTGGCTGGCCGGCCGCGAGTGCACTGTGGCCCCGCGGGACGACTACGTGCTCATGCCGGACGAGGGTGAGGCGCGGCGACCGCTTGCGGCGATGCATCATTACGTGGATATCTCCAAACGCGGCTACTTCCGTCACGCCTGGAAGCTCGTCGCGGCGCATTGAACCGTGGCTCCGCTCGTCTCCATTATCATTCCCTGCCACAACGCCGCGCCCTGGCTTGCGGCAACGCTTGAGTCGGCGCTGGGGCAGACCTGGCCGGAGAAAGAGATTATTCTCGTCGACGATGGTTCAACCGATGACAGTCTGGCGATCGCCCGCTCGTACGAGCCGCGTGGCGTGTGCGTGCACACGCAGCCCAACGGGGGCGCGAGTGCGGCACGCAACACCGGCCTGCGGGAGACCCACGGAGAGTATATCCAGTTTCTCGACGCCGACGATCTGCTCGCGCCGGACAAGATTGCGCTGCAGATGGCGCTAGCTGAATCATCCGCCCCTGACGTCGTGCTATGCGGCACTTGGAAACGGTTCCGAAATACCCCAGGTGATGCTGTTGAAGTCCCGGAGCCTCTCTGCGCGGACATGGCGCCATTGCCTTGGGTTGCTCTGAAATTTGCCCAGCACGCGATGATGCATCCTGCGGCGTGGCTGGTGTCGCGCGCACTGGCGGACCGCGCCGGACTATGGGACGAGTCTCTTTCGCTTGATGACGACGGTGAGTACTTCACCCGCATCGTGCTCGCCTCGCAGGCAGTCCGATGCTGTCGTGGGGCCGTTTCCTATTATCGTTCTGGCCTGTTGGGCAGCTTGAGCCGCCGCCGTTCGCGGATTGCCTGGGACAGCGCCTGGCGTTCGCTTGAACTGTCCGTCGGGAGGCTGCTCCACGTCGAGGACTCGCCGCAAACCCGCCTCGCTTGTGCAACGGCTTTTCAGCAATTCATCTATGATGCGTTCCCGGCGGCTCCCGGCCTCTGCCAGCGTGCGACCCGGCGCGTCGCTGAACTCGGGGGATGCGATCTCCCGCCACCAATGGGACCCAAAACGCGAGCCTTCGCCCGCGTCTTCGGCTGGCGCAATGTCTGGCGCATGAAATACTGGTTTCATCGCTGATGCCGAAGCGCATCCTGATCATCACGAGCGGCCACTTGTGCCGCCATCCGCGCCCGCTCAAGGAGGCGGAGACCCTCGGACGCGCCGGATACGACGTGACCGTGCTGACGGTGCGGAACCATCCGCCTTCCGAGGCGCTCGACCGGGACCTGCTGCGGGATGCGCCGTTTCGATGCGAGGCGATCGACATGCTGGATGCCAGACGTCCCGCAGTCTTCGCGCGACGCCTCGGACTCTGGCTGGCGCGGCATGCTGCGGCCAAACACGGGCTCCCGACCGTGTATTCGCTCGGCCCCGCGCGGGCCTTGCTCCGGCGCGCGCGCCGCATTCCCGCGGATCTCACCATCGTGCACACGGAGGTGCCGTTCTGGGTCGGCGCGAACCTGCTGCGGGATGGGCGGCGTGTGGCGGCGGATTTCGAAGACTGGCACTCCGAAGACTTGCTGCCCGATGAACGAGCCGGCCGACCTCTTCCGCTTATCCGCAAGATCGAACGAACGATGCTCAACGCCACGGCGTTTGCGACCACCACATCGAACGCTTTAGCCGATGCGCTGCAAGAGCGCTACCGCGGCCCCCGCGCGCAAGTGATCACCAATTCCTTCCGGCTGCAGCCGGATCCCCGTTCGCCTGTTCCAGGCGGGCCGCCGACGCTATTCTGGTTTTCGCAGACCCTCGGTCCGGGGCGGGGCTTGGAACCCTTTTTCACCGCCTGGCAGCGAACGCGACAGCCGAGCCGCGTGGTCCTGCTCGGAGAACCCTATCAAAAGTATGACCGGACTCTGGTCGGAGCATTGCGAGAAAGTCATCGCACCTGGTTAAGTTTCCTTGCGCCGGTGCCTCCGGGGAACCTTCCTGCCACCATCGCCCGACACGATATCGGTCTGGCGCTCGAAGCGAGCGTACCGTCGAACAAGAACTGTACTATTTCCAACAAGATTCTCCAATACCTGAACGCCGGCCTAGCGGTTCTCGCCACACCGACCGCCGGGCATCGTGAGGTATTGGCGCGCGAACCTGACGCTGGTGTTATCGTGGATTTCCACGATACAGCGTCAGCCGCCGCCACGCTGGATGCGTTGCTCGCTGACCGGGAGGCGCTGGCCCGCCGGCAAAAAGCGGCGCGCCGGTTGGCCGAAGAGGTTTACTGCTGGGAGCGGGAGGCTCCGAAATTGCTGGCCGCAGTTGAGGCGGCGTTGGCCGCCACCCCCTGACCGTGAGACGCCTGCTGATCGTATCGCCGCACTGGCCGCCCATCAACGCGCCTGACCACCAGCGGGTGCGGATGAGCCTTCCTTACTACCGTCAGCACGGCTGGGAACCAGTCGTGCTGGCCGTGCGCCCCGACGACGTGGCCGGCTCGCGCGAGCCGGAGCTGGAGCAAACGTATCCGGCGGATGTGCGGGTCGTGCGCTGCCGTGCCTTGCCGCTTCGTTGGACGCGTTGGATCGGACTCGGCAATCTTGGGTTGAGAGCGTGGTGGCCTCTGCTTCGGGCCGGCTCGCGCCTTATCAAGGGCGAACGCTTTGACCTCGTGCTGTTTTCCAACACTCAGTTCATTACTTTCACCCTCGGACCATGGTGGTGTCGCTGGTTTGGAATTCCGTATGTAATCGACCTCCAGGATCCATGGCGCACCGACAGCTATGAGCAGCCGGGCGCACCGCCACCCCCAGGCGGACGGAAATACCTGCTCGCGCGCTGCCTGGCCTTTTTGTGCGAGGGACCGACCTATCGTCGCACGGCCGGATTTATCAGCGTATCGCCGCGTTATCTTTCTGACCTCGCGCAACGCTATCCCTGGTTTCGGGACAAACCGCAGGCGACCATCCGGTTCGGTGTTTCCGTCGCGGATTTCGAATACATCCGTCTTCATCCGCCCGCTGGCGCCCGGCTGGCCCGTCAGGCCGGCAAGATTAATCTGCTCTACACCGGCGCGGCCGGTCCGATCATGCCGCACGCGCTCAATATTCTCTTCGCAGGATTCTCCCGCTACAAGCAGGCCCATCCGGAACGCGCCGCCCGATTCCAATTCCATTTCGTCGGCACCAGCTACGTGGCGCCGGGCCAGGGGACGCCGTCGGTCCTGCCCATGGCGGAGCAATTTGGCCTCGCGGGATCTGTCGAGGAGATCCCCCACCGCATCGGTTATCTGGAGAGCCTGGCGTTGCTGCTGCAGGCCGATGCGTTGATCCTGCCTGGATCGAGCGATCCGGCCTACTCCCCCTCGAAGCTCTATCCCTACTACCTGTCCGGAAAGCCGATTCTTGGCGTCGTGTTCGAGAACAGCCACCTGCAAGAGTTGCTGACTGAGTTCGCCTGCGCGTGGTTGGTGCCGTTCTCTCCCGCAGGCGCCAACGATGCGGCGTATTCTAGGCTGGCGGAGTTCTTCGACCACGCGTTGTCCGGATTTCCCGCAGGTGTCCTGCCACCGCGCAACGATTCAGCTTTCCGCGAGGGTTACCTCGCGGAACCACTGACGGAGGCCCAATGCGAGTTTTTCGCAGCCATCCTCACCCGGCACGCCGCCCCCCACCGGCGGGATTGAGCCGGTTCTCCGCGCCCCGCATTCCCCTCCCAACCGGGATGATCCACTGATCGGACCGCTTGCGTCCATCCGCCCTTCCCACTCTCGATTTCTGCCATGGCTGCTCCGAGGCAACCCTCGATGGAGAATCTCACCTTCCCGCCCGCGGATGAACGGATGCGGCTGCGGCTGTTTCAACAGGCGCTCATCGCCGCGGTCGCCATGGTGGGCGCGTTGTGGTGGACCGCAGGGAACGCCCATGACTGGACCTTCTACCTCGGCATGACGATCTGCCTGTTGGCCCTGCTGCCCACTCTGGTGTGGACGCGCACGATGGGGCACAACTATCCGATCTTTGAGATCTTCATCGCGACCAACCTTACGTCCTACGGGCTTCCGCTCCTGACAGAGCACGATGCGGTTGTGCTCTTCAATGAACGGGTGCGACAGGATGCCGCCCTGGTCGTGGTCGCCTTCCTGGCCGCCGCCAGCATCGCCTACTACGCCACACCTGGGTATCCGCGCACCACCCCTTTTTGGACCAAGCAGGTGCTGGAGCGTCCGAACAAGCAGTGGATGCTCCGGGGCCTGATTCTCTCCACCCTCTACACTTTGATCGTGCCGTATTTGTACGCCCCTCCATCTGGCGTCGAAGGTATCCTCCGCGCGGTGTTCTTCGGCATCGGCACAAGCTGTACCTTTGTCATCTCGATGGCCTGGGGGCTCGGCCGGTTGCGGTCTGGCGAAAAGGCGCTCATCGTTGTGTGTCTCGCATTGCAATTTGTTCTGTTGAGCGCGTCGCTCATCCTGCGGGCGGGGACGTCGATCGTTCTCCTCGGGTTCGTGGGCTACTTCTTTGGTTCACGGCGGATTCCCTACATTGCCCTCGCCGTCGCCCTGCCGATCCTGGCAGCGCTAAATATCGGCAAGTACGACCTGCGCAAAACATACTGGACGCCGGAGCTTCAGTACCAGCCGAGTCTCAACGAGCTTCCGGCATTCTACGCCGAGTGGTTCCGGGCCGGCTTGCGGCCCAAGGTTCAGACCGACACCAAGGCTGGCAAGCTGCTGCTTGAACGCAACTCGCTGCTGCAGATCCTTTGTCTCGTGATTGATCGCACCCCGGACTTCCAGCCGTACCTCTACGGTCAGACCTACAAACAGATCCCT
>Ga0182019_10000331_pt1 | contig 23362 bp, 17 predicted proteins | sample 812E2MmetaG_FD_120483 | JGI IMG/M metagenome (GOLD analysis project Ga0182019, IMG submission 120483) | Permafrost microbial communities from Stordalen Mire, Sweden - 812E2M metaG | ecosystem: Environmental > Terrestrial > Soil > Wetlands > Permafrost | place: Sweden: Stordalen | collected...
CCCCACGAAGGAGGAGGAGCTCCTCATCATGCGGGCCAACGTAAGCGGCGCCGCCGTTGAGCTGAACAACGTCATCTCCCCTGACGACATCATAAAAGCCCGCGGCGTGATCGGCGAGATTTACATGGACGAGAAGATCGAGAAGTACATACTTGACATCGTGTTCGCGACGCGCAACCCGAAGCAGTACAACATGCCGAACCTCGCACAGCTCATCTCGTATGGCGCCTCCCCCCGCGCCTCCATCAACCTCGCGCTGGGTGCCAAGGCCTACGCATTCATCAAGCGGAGGGGATACGTGATCCCCGAGGACGTGCGCGCTGTCAGCCTCGACGTTCTGCGGCACCGCGTGGCGGTGACGTACGAAGCGGAGGCGGAGGAAGTCACGCCGGAACAGGTCGTCCAGGAAGTCCTGAACAAGATCGAGGTTCCCTGACTCATGGCCGGAAACTGACATCGCCATGGACACCCGAGAACTTCTGAAAAAAGTCCGCCGGATCGAGATCAAGACCCGCGGCGTCGTCAACCAGGTCTTTTCCGGGGAGTACCACAGCGTCTTCAAGGGACGCGGGATGGAATTCTCCGAGGTGCGCGAGTATCAGTTCGGCGACGACATCCGCACGATCGACTGGAACGTCTCGGCGCGTTTCAACCGCCCGTTCGTGAAGGTGTTCGAGGAAGAGCGTGAGCTGACGGTGATGCTTGTGGTCGACTTCAGCCGCTCGGGGAATTTCGGCTCGGCCCTCCAGACGAAAAACGAGATCGCCGCGGAGATCTGCGCGGTCCTCGCATTCTCCGCGATAAAGAACAACGACAAGGTCGGACTGATCCTGTTCACGGACAGGATTGAGAAGTTCCTTCCTCCGAAGAAGGGGCGGGCGCACATACTCCGGATCGTCCGTGAGCTCGTCTCCTTCGATCCGGAGGGGACGGGGACGAATATCCGGCAGGCGCTCGAGTATTTCAACCATGTGACGAAGAAACGCTCGATCGCATTTCTGATTTCCGATTTCATCGATGAAGGGTATGACAGCATTCTCCGTATCATAAGCCGCCGTCACGACGTCATTGCGGTGGAGCTCTCCGACCCGCGCGAGGAGCAGCTTCCGGACGCCGGCGTCATCAAGCTGCGCGATGCGGAGACTGGCGCGGAGCGCTGGATCGACACGGGCGTCCCCCGCGTCCGCAGGGAATTCGAAAAATTCTGGCAGGCTCGAAGAGCCGCGCGGCGGACCCTGTTCCTCCGCAGCAAGGTGGATGCGATCCCGATTCGGATCGACAGGCCGTACATTAAGCCGATCGTCGATTTCTTCCAGTTGAGGGCGCGAAGGTGGTGAAAATGATCCGGACGGCCTCCCTCGCGTTCCTCGCCGCTCTCTTCGTCTCCTCCGGTGCGCCGGCCCAGGTGTCGCGCATCTCCGCCTATGCGCACGCCGATTCGTCGTCGTATCTCGTCGGCGACTGGATCACGATGCACGTCGACCTCGTGCACCCCAGAGGGGCGGTCATTCACCCGGTCCTCGGGGATTCGGCCGGAGGGTTCCTCGTCCTTGACCGGCGCCCCGTTGTGCCGACGTCGGACACGACAAGCTCCACGGCATTCGTCGTCTCGAAATACGATTCCGGGTCCGCGACATTCCCCTCCGTCCCATTTTCCGTCATCGTTCCCGGCGACTCGGCGCCCCGCACCGTTGCCACGAACCCTGTCGTCCTCACGGTTGTCACCGTCCCTGTCGACACGAGCAAGGACATCCGCGATCTGAAGCCCCCGATGGCGATTCCTGTATCCCTGGCGGAGGTACTCGAGTATGGCGGCGGGGGCGTGCTGGTCCTCGCACTCTTCTACTTCGGTTGGCGGTACTTGAAGCGGAGGAGGGCCCGCAGGGGAGGGAAAGACGGCGCATATGTTCCCCCTCCGCGCCCGGCGCACGAAGTGGCATTCGAGCAGCTCGCGCTCCTGAAGGAGAAGAAGCTGTGGCAGCAGGGCCTCGTCAAACAGTACTACTCCGAAGCGACGGAGATATTCCGCAGGTACCTGGAGAACCGTTACACGCTCCAGGCGATGGAGGAAACAACCGATGAGATCCTCGCTGGCCTCAGGAAGCTCAGGTTCCCCGATGCGATGCTCGGCACCGCGGAGCGGATCCTCAGGCGAGCCGATCTCGTGAAGTTTGCCAAATTCGAGCCCGGGATCGCGGACCACGAAGAGATGATCACGGTGATTCACGATTTTGTGGACAAAACGAAAATCGTCCAGATGACTCCCGCCGCCCCGGCGGAGGAAAGGGCGGCCGCGCATGCCGTGGACTAACGTGACGTTCGCCGATCCCGGGTACCTCGCGGCGCTCGCGCTGGTGCCGATCCTTGTCGTCTGGTATCTGCGGCGGGGACGTGAGGCGACGAGCCACTACCGGTTCTCGACGCTCCTCCCGTTCGCAAAGCTTAAACCGACGGTGCGGGAGCGCCTCAGGCATCTCCCGTTCGTCTTCCGGATGATCGTTCTCACCGTCCTTGTCGTTGCGCTGGCGCGCCCGCAGACGTCGGCAAGCGGGGAGAACGTCTACTCCGAAGGGATCGACATCGTCCTCCTCCTTGACATCTCAGGCAGCATGCTCGCGGAGGACCTCCAGCCCAACCGGGTCGAGGCGGCGAAGGAGGTCGCGCAGAACTTCATCGACGGGCGGAAGAACGACAGGATCGGGCTCGTGATCTTTTCCGGTCAGAGCTTCACGCAGTGCCCCATGACTCTCGATTACCGGGTCCTGAAGAATCTCCTCCGCCAGGTGAAGCCCGGGATGGTCGAGGACGGGACCGCGATCGGGATGGCGATCGCCCAGGGAGTGAACCGCCTCAAGGACAGCAAGACGAAGTCCAAGGTGATGATCCTTCTGACGGACGGGGTCAACAACAGGGGGGAGATCGACCCCATCACCGCGGCGCAGATCGCGCAGACATTCGGCATCCGGATATACACGATCGGAGTCGGGACGCAGGGAGAGGCCCCGTATCCGATCATGACCCCTTTCGGGAAGCGGTACCAGAACATCCCGGCCGACGTGGACGAGAAGGCCCTGCAGCAGATTGCGGACCTCACAAACGGCCAGTATTTTCGCGCAACGAACAACAGGACGCTGAAACAGGTCTACGCCGAAATCGACAGGCTGGAGAAATCGCGCATCGAGGTGAAGGCGTACCGGTCGTACACTGAGCTGTTCTACGGCTGGGCTCTTGCCGGCGCCATCGCCCTCCTCCTCGAATTTGCGCTGAGCGGCTCAGTCCTCAGGAAGCTTCCGTAACATGATACGGTTCGCCCATATCGAGTACCTGTACGCAATGGCGGTCATCCCCGTGATGATCGTCGCGTACATCCTGTTCGCGCGTTTGCGGTCGAAAGCCGCTGCGCGGTTTGGCAACCCGCAGATTCTCGAGCGGCTCGCTCCGGAGGCCTCGGGGAGCAAGCGGGTCGCGAAGCTCATTATTCTCCTGGGGGCCGTGGCGTGCCTCTGCGTGGCGCTGTCGGGTCCACGGATCGGGACGCGCCTCGAAGAGGTGAAGCAGGAAGGGGTCGACATATTCATCGCGCTCGACGTTTCCCTGAGCATGAAATCGGAGGATATCAAACCGAACAGGCTTGAGAAGGCGAAGTTCGAGATCCGCAATCTTATCGAGAGGCTCGCGGGGGACAGGATCGGGCTCATCCTGTTCGCGGGCGAGGCGTTCACCCAGTTTCCGCTCACGACGGACTACAGCGCCGCCTCGATGTTCCTCGATATCGTCGACGTGGACGCCGTCCCGGTCCCCGGAACCGACATCGGGTCTGCGATCGAGCGCGCATCGGAGTCGTTCGACTTCGAGGAGACGACGACAAAGGTCCTTATCATCATTACGGACGGCGAGAATACCGAGGGGGACGCGTTCGACGCGGCGGAGGATGCGGCGAAAAAGGGAGTGCTGATCTACACGATCGGGCTCGGCTCGCCGACGGGCTCCCCGATCCCGGTCTACAACGCCGCCGGGCAGCAGGTGGATTTCAAGAGGGACAAAGCCGGGGCGGTTGTCATAAGCAAGCTTGATGAACCGTCCCTGGAGAAGCTCGCCTCCATCGGAGGGGGGAAGTACTTCCGCGGGACAAATGCCCAGGACGAGCTCGACGAGATCTACAAGAACATCAACGGGCTCCAGAAGAGGGAATTCGGCGTCAAGCAGTTCACGGATTTCGAAGACCGGTTCCAGTTCTTTCTCGTTCCCGCCCTGCTCCTGCTTCTGGCGGAAGTTCTGATGACCGAAAACAGGCTCCGGTGGCTCGTGAAATGGAACCCACTCAGGAAGCCCGGGGAGGTGGAATCATGATCGTGGGACGAACGTTCATTCATCCGTCCGTGAGGGGGGTGTGCGCCGCGGGACTCTTTCTTCTTCTGCCTCTGGCCGACGCGACGGGCCAGTCCACCCGGTCCCTCGTCAACGGGGGGAACGACATGTACAGGGACAAGAAATACAGCGACGCGGAAGTCAACTACCGGAAGGCGCTCGAAAAGGAGAAGGGGCTCGTGCAGGGGCATTTCAACCTTGGAGACGCCCTGACGCAGCAGGGGAAATACGACGAAGCGGTGAAGGAATACCAGGACGCTCTCGCGAAGGCGGAGGGGAAGGAGACGAAGGCCTACGCGAATTACAACATCGGCAACTCGATGATGAAACAGCAGAAGTACAAGGACGCGGTGGGCTCCTACGTCGATGCGCTGAAGCTCGAGCCGAAGGACGACGATGCCCGGTACAACCTCTCCTATGCGCTGGAGAAGCTGAAAGTGCCGCCGCCGAAACCCCAGAAGAATCAGGACAAGAAGGACCAGCAAAAGAAGGATCAGGACAAAAAGAACCAGGATAAGAAGGACCAGGACCAGAAGAACAAGCAGGACAAACAGAAACAGCAGCAATCCCCTCAACAGCAGCAGAAACAGATGTCACGCGCCGATGCGCAGAGGATACTCGATGTTCTGAAGAACAGCGAGAAGGACGTGCAGAAGAAGCTCCATACGAGGCAGGCGGTGCGGCCGAAAACAGACAAAGACTGGTGAAAGGCGGGATGCATACTGTGAAAGGGATGGTACGGACGCTGTGCGCGATCGCGCTCTTCAGTACAGCCGCGGCGGCGCAGAACGCGGCGTTTCAGGCGGCAGTCGACAGGACCCAGGTGGGGATCGGCGAGCAGTTCACGCTTCAGTTTACGCTTTCAAACGCCGGCACGGGAGGAGGGGCGAATTTGCAGCTCCCCGACCTTGGAAAATTCCACATCATGTCGGGCCCGAACGAATCCTCTGCCATGCAGATCGTGAACGGGGCGGTCTCCTCGTCCGTCACGTACAGCTACGTTCTGCAGCCGAAGGAGGCGGGGAAGTTCACGATCGGCGCCGCGACGATCGAGGCGGGGGGGGTGACGCTCAAGAGCGCCCCCGTCGCGGTCGAGGTTGTCAAAGGGACTACCCGCCCCCGGCCGCAGGCGGGAGGGCAGGACGACGCGGCGCAGATCGGCGAAAACCTGTTCCTGAAGGCGACAGTGGACAGGACGCACGTCGCGCAGGGGGAACAGGTTAACCTGACCTTTAAGATCTACACCCGCGTCTCCATCGCAAATTACGCGGTGGAAAAGAATCCCACGATGACCGGGTTCTGGGGGGAAGATGTCGAGACGCCGAAAAACATACAGACGAATCCCGAGACGCTGAACGGCAAACAGTTCCGGGTCGGCATCATCAAGCGGACCGCCCTCTTCCCCACGCAGTCGGGGGAGCTCGAGATCGGTCCGATGGAAGTGCAGGCCGCCGTGCAGATTCAGGACCGCCGGTCGACGGACCCGTTTGAGTCCTTCTTCCGGGATCCGTTCGGGCGCCAGGTCAACTACGTCGTCAAGAGCGATCCCATCAAAATCAGGGTCGACCCTCTCCCCCCGGATCCCCCGCCTGACTTCAAAGGTGCGGTGGGGCAGTTCGCGATGAGCACGACGGTGGACAAGAAAACGACCCGGACGAACGAGCCGATCGACCTGAAAGTGACCGTCTCGGGCACCGGGAACATCAAGCTCATCGAATCTCCGGCGGTGGAGCTCCCCGCGGATTTCGAGCAGTACACGCCCAAGGTCTCCGACAACATCAACAGGACGGGTGACAGGATATCCGGGAGCAAGACATTCGAATACCTTCTGATTCCGCGCTACCCGGGGATGAAGGTCGTCAAGCCGGTGACGTTTTCGTACTATGACCCCTCGAAGCGGGAATACGTGCGCCTCCACTCGCCGCAGATCGAGCTGAATGTCGAGCAGGGGGCGGCCGCTGTCACACCGCTGATCTCCGCGGGCTCGCAGGAGGACGTCCGTCTCCTCAGCCAGGATGTCAGGTTCATCAAGCTGGAAGAGCCTGATTTCTCCCGGAGGGGCGAACACTTCCGCACGAACGGCGTGCTCATTGCAATGCTCCTCCTCCCGCTTGCATGTGCCGGAGGGGCATTCGTTTACGCCCGCCAGCGTAAGGCCGAAATGCTGGATCAGGCCGGCTACAGGAACCGCCGGGCAATCAAGGTGGCGAAGAAGGGGCTGAAGCAGGCGGAGTATCTCCTGAAGGAAAAGGGCTCCTCCGGCGCTCCGGCCAGCAACCAGAGGCTCAGGTTTTACGGCGAGATCTCGAAAGCGCTCTGGAAATACCTGGGGGACAAGCTGAACATCCCCCAGTCGGCGTTTTCGATTGAAGGGGCTGTCGCGGAGCTCGGGCTCCGCGGCGTGCAGGCGGACATCATCACGTCGCTCAAAGCGCTTCTCGAAACATGCGACCTTGCACGCTTCGCCCCCACGAGTCTTGACCTTGCCGTCATGCAACGGACGTACGACGAGGCGCAGCGCATCATCGTGGCACTGGAACGAATACTCCGATGAGACTCCGCACATTCCCCGTTCTCCTCCTGATCCTCGCCGCGTCGAACGGGCTCCGGGCCCAGTCGCCGGACGAGCAGTTCCGCCGTGCGAACCAGCTGTACCAGCAGGGGAAGTTCACCGAGGCGCGTGACGCGTACGGCGCGATACTGAGCGGCGGCTACGAAAGCCCCGACCTGTTTTACAATCTCGGGAACGCCTGTTACAAGAGCGGCTCGATACCGGCGGCGATCCTGAACTACGAAAGGGCAAGGCGGCTCCTCCCCGGGGATGATGATTTGCGCCATAACCTGCAGATCGCGAACATGATGATCACGGACAGGATCGAGCCGGCGCCGCGGCTCTTCGTGTGGGATTACTGGGACGGGATCAAGAATTTCTTCTCCCTTGCCGGTCTGACGCTGACCGTCTATCTTTTCTATCTGCTCGTCGCCGTCATGATATCGGTCTTTTTCCTGGCGCGCACGTATGCCCTCAGGAAGATCGCGGTTCTCACCGGGTCGGGATTCCTTCTTGTCTTCCTCTTCTTTCTGGTTGTCCTCGTCGCCCGTTACGGCGATGCAACACGGGCAGACGAGGCGGTCGTGATGTCCCCGATCGTCACGGTCAAGAACTCTCCGGACGCAAAGAGCTCCGATGCATTCGTGCTTCACGCCGGAGTGAAGGTGCAGCTTGTGGACAGGGTGGGGAGCTGGTCAAAAGTGAGGCTAGCGGATGGGAAGGTGGGCTGGCTCGAAGGATCCGCTGTTGAGGTTATATAAGCGCGCGTAACGCCGGCGGATTCCCGCCGCGGCAATAGGCGTCTCTTTGATTTCCCCTGATGTTTTCTTATATTTTAGCCGATTTGTCCCGGAGGCTGCCGATGCGAATTCTTTCGCCCCCCGTGGTGTTCTTTCTGGTGACGCAGACAACGCTGGATGAGAGGCCTCCGGAATTTGCGGGGGCTTTTTATTTGTACGTCCATGCGGGATTGAGGTACTTTTCCGCCGCAAGCCGTTCAGTCTCTTTGACGGGGATCGTGGTGGCCGGGACTTCGGCCCCCCAGGATCTCCTGAGTGCGTCTTTCAGCGCCTCGGCGCTGATCCTGAGGTTGCGGAGGAATTCGGTGTGGCTCCTTCCCCCCCTGTAGTCCGGCGCCCGGGAGGGGAGGGGGAGAAGGTCTTCGATGAGGGCAAAATCGAGATCGAGAAGTATGCAGCCGTGGTAGAGTATCGCGCGGATCCGGCGGCGCTGGGCGTTCCCTGAGATCTTCCGCCCTCCGATCGTGAGGTCGCTTAGTCCCCTCACGGCGACTGTTTCTCCGGCAAGGGAGCTTATGACCCCGGCGGTCCGGCCGAGCACAAAGTCATTCGTTGTGGCCGCATGGGCAAGCCGCGGATCGTCCCTGATGTTCAGCACAAGCGAGAAGTTGAGGCACCCGGGACCCTGGACGACGGTCCCCCCTCCGCTGGAACGCCGGAAGACCGGGACCCCGCGCGAGCGGCACCTGTCGAGCCTGACCTCGCGATCGGCGATGTTCATCCTCCCGAGGACGACGCACGGCTCGGAGGGCTCCCAGAAACGGAGGAAGCCTTCACCGCTCTGGTTCTCCCGCAGGTCGAGAAGAGCTTCATCAAGAGCGATCTGGGATGCGGCCCCGGGGGGGGAGAATTCGACGAATTGCACTGTACGTGCGAGCCTGATTTGAATGCGTAGCCGGAAAAAAGTACATTACGCGTCATTGCTGGCGCTGTTCCCGATAAACAACAATCGACACCGTGATGGAAACTGAAAATAAGGAACCTGACTCTCTCACGCAAGGAAGGAACGGCAGGGGAGACAACGGGTGGCTGACGTCGCTTGAGTTCATACTCAAGACGGCGCTCAGGGACAAGGAACCGGGGAGCGTCGCTCTCGCCCTCGAGAAGCTGAACGAGCACCTGCGGGAATCGGGGCTGACCCTTCCCGCTCTCGTCCGTACCCCCTACATGAATACGATCCCCCCCGAGAAAGAACCTCCCTATCCGGGAAACAGGGAGATCGAACGGCGGATCAAGAGCTATATCCGCTGGAATGCGATGGCGATGGTTGTGAAGTCGAACAGGATGTACGCCGGTCTCGGCGGGCATATCTCCACCTACGCGTCCTCCGCCACGCTCTATGAGGTCGGGTTCAATCATTTTTTCCGCGGCGGGGAAGGTGAACGCCCCGCCGACATGATTTACTTTCAGGGGCACGGTGCGCCCGGCATGTACGCCCGCGCATTCGTTGAGGGGCGGATCGGCGCCGACCAGCTTCATAACTTCCGCCGCGAGCTCGCCCCCGGGGGCGGACTCTCCTCGTATCCTCATCCCTACCTGATGCCTGAGTTCTGGCAATTCCCGACCGTGTCGATGGGGCTCGCGCCCATCCTGTCGATCTATCAGGCCCGGTTCAACCGCTATCTCAAATCGCGCGGGTTTATCAAAGGCGAGGAGCCCCGTGTCTGGTGTTTCGTCGGCGACGGCGAATCGGATGAGCCCGAGACCCTCGGCGCGCTCACGCTCGCCTCACGCGAGAAGCTTGACAACCTCGTCTGGGTGGTGAACTGCAACCTCCAGCGGCTCGACGGCCCGGTTCGCGGGAACGGGAAGATCATACAGGATCTCGAGGCCGCGTTCCGCGGTGCAGGCTGGAACGTGATCAAGGTGGTCTGGGGGTCCGACTGGGATCCCCTCTTCGCGGCCGACAAGAAGGGGCTGCTCCTCAGGAGGATGGAGGAGGCGGTCGACGGGGATTACCAGAAATACTCCGTCGAACCGGGAAGCTACACCCGCCGGCACTTCTTCGGGAAATACCCCGAGCTGGCCGAGATGGTGAACCATCTTACGGACGAACAGATCCGGAAGCTCCTCCGCGGGGGACATGATCCGAAAAAGGTCCACGCCGCGTACCGTGCCGCCGTGGATTTCAGAGGTGGTCCCACCGTTGTGCTCGCGAAGACCGTCAAGGGATACGGGCTCGGCGAGGCGGGGGAAGGCCGGAACGTCACGCACCAGCAGAAGAAGCTGAACGAGAAGGAGCTCAGGGAGTTCAGAACGAGGTTCAATATCCCCATTGCCGACGAGGAGGTTGCGGAGACGCCGTTTTACAGGCCCCCGGCATCCAGCCCGGAGATGCAGTATCTCCAGGAACGGCGGAATGTCCTCGGTGGCTACCTCCCCGCGCGCCGCGTCGTGAAGCACCCGCTGGAGATCCCTCCCATCGTTCAGTTCGCGGAATTCCTGAAGGGCTCGGAGAGGTTCGAGGTCTCCACGACGATGGCGTTCGTCCGGCTGCTCGGCATGCTCCTCAGGAACAAGAACATCGGCAGAAGGATCGTTCCCATCATCCCCGACGAAGCGCGGACGTTCGGCATGGACCCCCTCTTCCGCGAGATCGGCATTTACTCCTCGAAGGGACAGCTCTACGAGCCGGTGGACAGCGAGTCCCTTCTCTATTATCACGAGGCGAAGGACGGTCAGATACTCGAAGAGGGGATTACGGAGGCCGGGGCGATGGCCTCGTTTATCGCCGCGGGGACCGCGTACGCGAGCCTTGGGGAGCCGATGATCCCCTTCTACATCTATTATTCGATGTTCGGATTCCAGCGGATCGGCGACCTTGCCTGGGCCGCCGGCGACATACGCGCGAAGGGCTTCATGCTCGGCGGAACGGCCGGGAGGACGACGCTCAACGGCGAAGGACTCCAGCACGAGGACGGGCACAGCCACATACTTGCGAGCACGGTGCCGAACCTTGTGACGTATGATCCGGCGTTCGCCTATGAGACCGCGGTCATCATACAGGACGGACTCCGGCGCATGTATGGTGAGGGGGAAGAGGTCTTCTATTATCTTACGCTCTACAACGAGAACTACCTCATGCCCCCCATGCCTGAAGGCTCGCAGGAGGGGATACTGAAGGGGCTCTACAGGTTCCGTCGCGGGAACCCTGCAGGGAAGCACAGGGCGCACATATTCGGCAGCGGGCCGATCATGAATCAGGCCCTCCGCGCCCAGGAGATACTCGGAGAACGGTACGGCGTGAACGCAGACGTCTGGAGCGCGACGAGCTACAAGCTCCTCCGGAACGATGCGCTCCGGGCGAAACGGTGGAGCATGCTTCACCCTGGTGAAACACCGCGCACCTCCTACCTCGAGAACCTTCTCGAGCATGAGGAGGGAGTCTTTGTCGCCGTGTCGGACTACATGAAGATCGTGCCGGATCAGATTGCGCCGTGGGTCCCCGGCGGGCTCACGACGCTCGGGACCGATGGGTTCGGGCGGAGCGACACGCGCCCCGCGCTGCGGCGGTTCTTTGAGATCGACGCTGAAATGACAGTTGTCGCCACGCTGTACGCCCTTGCCACGGAGGGTGAGATCAGGATGGAGGCCGTGGAGAAGGCAATCAAAGATCTGAACATCGATCCGGAAAAAGCGTTTCCGCAGCTTGTCTAGGGCGGTCCGGGAGTCTTTCAAAGGAGATCATACATGGATGTCCGTCTGCCACGCCTCGGTGAAGGCGCGGATTCCGGTGTCATCGCGACGGTGTTTGTGAAGGTGGGGGACCTGGTCAAGAAAGACCAGCCGGTCCTTGAGATCGAAAGCGAAAAGGCGGTCGCGACAATTCCCGCCCCCGCGGCGGGGACGGTTACAAAAATTCTCGTCAAAGAGGGGGAGGAGATAAAAGTCGGAGGACTGATACTCGTTCTCTCCGAGAACGGTGCAGGTGCCGCCGCGGCATCGGCGCCGCCGCACGCGATCGATGCTTCTGTCGGTGATGATGCCGATGAGCATCCGTCAATCGACGTGCAGGTCCCTCCCCCCGCACCTCAGCCCGCAGCTCCGGCAGCGCCCGTCGCGTCAGGGCCATTGCCTGCCGGTCAGAGCGGATTTCCCGTTGTTCATCCGGCGTCAGCTCCTCCCCCCGCGTCCCCTTCTCTCCGGAAGATCGCGCGGGAACTCGGGATCGACCTGTATCGCGTCCCCGGAAGCGAGCGGGGAGGCCGCATCGTCATGTCCGACCTCCGTGCCTATGTCCAGAAGATACAGAAGCTCGCTCTCGAAGGGCGCCCCCCGGTTCCTCCGGCCGTCTCGGTGCCGGGGGTGAAACCCACGCCCGTCAGCATAGATTTTGCGCAGTGGGGGCCCGTCACGAAGCAGAAGATGTCGATCCTCCGGAAATCGATAAGCCGTAAGATGGTCGAGTCGTGGAGCACGGTCCCGCATATCGCGCAGTTCGAGGAAGTGGATGTCACGGATCTTCTCGCGCTCAGAAAGAAATACGCCGCGCCGTACCAGGCGAAGAATGCGCACCTCACGCTCACGTCGTTCGCTCTCCGCGCCGTCGTTGCGGCACTGAAGAAGCATCCTTCGTTCAATGCGAGCATTGACGAAGCCGCCGGGGAGATTGTCCTCAAGAGCTACTACAACGTCGGGATTGCTGTCGACACCGAGCAGGGACTCATCGTTCCCGTGCTCCGTGAAGTTGATAAGAAGAGCATATTCCAGCTCTCGGCGGAGCTTGCCGCCCTTGCGGAACGGACACGTGCGCGGAAGGTCGCTCTGGAGGAGATGCAGGGAGGGACGTTCACGATATCCAACCAGGGGGGGATCGGCGGAGCCTACTTCACCCCCATCGTGAACACGCCCGAGGTTGCGATACTCGGGATGGGGCGCGGCGTCGTGAAGCCCGTCGTCGAGGAGGGGAAAATCGTGCAGCGGACGATGATGCCCATCGTGCTCTCGTACGACCACCGGGTGAACGACGGCGCGAACGCCGCCCGGTTCATCGTCGATCTCGTGAAGGAATTCGGCAACATCAAAGACGCGGACGTCAAGATCTGAGCATGAGATCGGAAGGCTCTGATTCCCAATCCAGGATACGGAGGAAATGGAAAACGTGAAATCCATCAAGACGGAAATTGTTGTTCTCGGCGCAGGTCCCGGCGGGTACGCGGCGGCGTTCTATGCGGCGGACAAAGGGAAGAAAGTCATCATGGTCGAGCAGGAGAAGCGCCTGGGGGGCGTTTGCCTGAACAGGGGGTGCATCCCGTCCAAGGCGTATCTTCACGCGGCGAAGCTTGTCGCCGAGGCGGAGGAATCTTCGATCAGGGGAATTCACTTTGCAAAGCCGCGCATCGACCTGAATGAGATGCGGGCGTGGAAGGAGACGATACTCGACAAGCTCGCAGGCGGGATCACGGGGCTGGCGAAGCGCAGAAACGTCGAGGTGATGCAGGGACGGGGATACTTCGAAGATTCCACGACGCTCCGTGTGGAGACCTCCGGCGGACAGCAGTTCATCACGTTCGACCAGGCGATAATCGCCGTCGGGTCGAAGGCGGCCATGCCGGGCGCGTTCGACCTGGGGAATCCGCGGGTCATGACCTCGACGGAGGCGCTTGAGCTGGAAGAGATCCCGAAGGACCTCCTCGTTGTCGGCGGCGGGTATATCGGGATGGAGCTCGGGACCGTCTACGCGACGCTGGGGAGCAGCACCGTTGTCGTCGAGGCGCTTGACGGCATACTCGCCGGGGCCGATCCGGATCTTGCGCGCCCGGTCGCGCAGCGGGCGGCGAAGCTCTTCCGTGAGATCCGCGTGAAGACGAAGGTCGTCAAAATGGCGACGGCCGGGAAACAGATCAAGGTGAATCTGGAAGTGAACGGAGAGAAGAAGGAAGAGCTGTACGACCGCGTCCTTGTCTCCGTCGGGCGCGTCCCGAACTGCGCCGACCTGGGACTCGAGAATACACGCGTGCAGCGTGATGAAAAGGGCTTCATCACCGTGGACGACCACCAGCGGACTGCGGACCCGTCGATATTCGCCATCGGCGACGTCGCCGGGGGCGTTCTTCTCGCGCACAAGGCGTCGAAGGAGGCGCGCATCGCCGTTGAGGTCATCACGGGAGAGATGAGCACGTCCGACGATATCATCATCCCCGCCGTCGTGTTCACGGATCCCGAGCTTGCGTGGTGCGGGCTCACGGAGTCGGAAGCAAAGCAGAAGGGGATAAATGTCGAAGTGTCGAAGTTCCCCTGGTCCGCATCGGGCCGCGCGCTCAGTTTCGACCGCACCGACGGCATGACGAAGCTCGTCATCGATCCCGAGTCGGAGCGTATACTCGGCGTCGGAATCGTCGGCTCGGGAGCGGGGGAGCTCATCGGCGAAGGGGTGCTTGCGATCGAGATGGGCGCCACGGCAAAGGACCTCGCGGAATCGGTTCACCCGCATCCTACGCTGTCGGAGACACTGTCGGAGTGCGCCGAAGCGTTCTACGGATACGCGACAAATACCTATTCGCGGAAGAAAACCACGACGGAACAGTAGATCAGATTTCCGTTCTTTGAATCACAATCCCCCGCTTCAATGATGCGTCGCCTCGCATGGCATGTCATTGCCCTCGTCCTGGCGGCGAACTATTTCGCCTTCCAGGTCGAGTTGTTCGATGACGAATACGAGGCGAACCATCCGAAGGAGTCGCAATCAAGCTCCATCACGGCTTCGGTCTTCACCTGGGAGTCATTCGATAAAGAGAACGCCCCGAAGGCGTTCAGGTTCGAGCCCGACGTCGAGATCCGCCCGCTTTTCGTACTCTCCGCGCCTCTTCCCCCCGCGTACCACCCCCTCCGTATCTCTCACACGATTCGTGACAAATCGCCCCCTCTCCTCCCGGTATAAGTGACTCCTCATTCCCGTCAGGGGATGGGACAAATCCCGGTCTCCTACTACCTCGGAGGGGTGTATGAATCGCATTCTCCTGCCGCTGTGTGCGGCTGTGTATCTTCTTGTTTTGGCTCCGCGCGTCCTTGGGGGATCTATACACGGTACGGTATCAGGGACAGACGGACCGATAGCCGGCGCCGCCGTGCGCCTTCTGGAGCTCGACCGGACGGCACGGACGGGCGCCGACGGCAGATTTCTTTTCCCCGGCGTCCGCAGCGGCTCGTATACCGTCTTTGTCCGCGTGATCGGATATGCATCCCGGACGATCCCTGTTCGCGTCGACGATGAATCCCCGGACCTTGCCGTAAAGCTCGTTGAAACGGCGATTGAGGCTGAGGAGATCGTCGTGTCCGGATCTCCGTATCCGCGCACGGCGGACGACCAGTATCAGTCAGCGGAATCGAAATCTCTCCTTGAGCTCCATGAGAGCCCCGGGTCCGGGTTTTCCGAGAAGATTGCGGATCTCCCCGGCGTGGCTGTCAGATCGAACGGCCCCGCCCCCACGCGCCCCATACTGCGGGGATTGTCGGACAACAGGGTCCTCGTTCTCGAGAACGGACTCCGCACGGGGGACATATCAACGTACGATCCCGCACACGCTGTCCCTATCGAATCTGCGGAGATCACGCAGATCGACGTCGTGCGCGGCCCCGCGACGATACTCTACGGCCCCAGCACGATCGGAGGACTTGTGAACGTATTCACGAACACCATCCCCGCGGCCTCATCCAACACGTTCACGGGGAATGTCTCGCTCTCGGGGAATTCAGTCAGCGATGAGTATGCCGGATACTTCAACGGCGTTCTGAGCTCCGGGGGGCATGCCCTGGGGATTTCGGCAGGCGGGCTCCATGCGCAGGACGTCCGCATCCCTGAAGGGACATACATCGACCCCGGGAGCGGTCAGCCGTTCTCGCTCAACCGCATGCCGCAGTCGTTCGATCATGTTCAGGAGGCGGGCATCGGGTACTCTTACCAGGGGGATTTCGGCTCACTTGGTATCGGCGCGAAACACTATGAAATGAACTACGGCATCCCGGGGGTTCCGCCCAATCCCCTCTGGGAAACCGTCCCACCGACAACGTCCCGCATAGCGCAAAAGAAGAACTCCGTCGAATTCCGGGGCATCCTTGATGCGGATGGGACTCTCGTTCAGCAGGTCAGAGTCAATGCCGGCTATGTCGACTACAATCATTCGGAGTATCCCACGGCCGAAGACTCCACCGGTGTCTCCGACCCCCAGGCGAACCACTTCCACAAGCAGGCGTTCAACGCGACGCTCCAGATCCAGCACCGGCCGGCCGGAGGTTTTCAGGGTGTGGCGGGACTCTGGACGAACGTCGAGAATCTGACGATCGACGGCGACATGCCCCTCGGCCCCAACTCGCTCACAACGGGGATCGCCGCATATCTGTACGAAGAATATCTGCTCGCAGAAGAGACGCGCGTCCAGGCAGGTCTCAGGTTCGATTACAACAGGATACGGACGTCCCCGTCAGCAGATTCGCCGGACTCGGTTTTCCAGACGCTGGATGTCTCCCGTCTCTCCAACGCCTTGACGGCGTCGCTCGGTGCAATGACACGGCTTTCCCCGGAGATGACCCTTTCACTGAGCCTCGCCCGCTCGTTTCGGGCTCCCACCGTGCAGGAGCTTTTTGCGAACGGGCTCGATGCTGCAAGCGCGACCTATTCGAAGGGTGAAGCGGATCTTTCGCCCGAGACCGGTTACGGCGCTGACGTCTCCTTCAGAGCGCGCACCTCCTCCGCCACGCTCGAACTCTCGCCGTATATAAACGTCATCAGAAACTATATCTATGCCTTCCTCACGGGGGACACACTGCAGAATTTTCCGGTCCGCCAGTTCTCGGCGACCGATGCGCGCCTGATGGGATTTGAGGCGAGCATCTCCGTCCAGCCCGCCGCGAATTTCGCCCTCCGCGGGAGCGTCGACTATGTGAACGCCGAAGACACGAAAAATAACGTCCCGCTCCCCTTCACCCCCCCTTTCCGGGGGATTCTCTCCCTCCGCTATCAGGAGAGGGGACTCTGGGGACTTCTGGAGTGGCGTCTGGCCGCCCGCCAGACCCGGCTCGGCGACGGGGACACGCCGACCCCTGGATACGGAATCCTCAACTGCGGTGCGGGGGTTCGAATCGCCTCCGGAGGAGAGGTCCACGCGCTCAGCGTGCACTGCGACAACCTGTTCAACAGGGCGTACAGGGACAATCTTTCCGTGATAAAGGACTTCCTGCCGCAGCCCGCGCGGGGGTTCCGGCTGGCCTATGATCTTCTGTTTTGACAGGATACTCTTTATATGAGCGGGAACTTAGAGGCTTCCGGCGTCGTTATAGTGATGTTAGCCTCCCCCGGTTCCCCTGTACCACACTGTAAGGCTGGTGCATGAAAATCATGTCGTGCGTTCTTTTCTCGGCGCTCGTCTGCGGAGATCTGGCTTCCGGCCAGACTACGGCCGGCGATGATTCGCTGCTGCAGGAGGGGACGCTCAGTGAGTGTGTGCGGTACGCGCTGGCACATCAGCCCGCCGTACGGCAGTCGCTCCTTGATGAGGAGATTACGGACCGGATTATCGGCGGCAAGCTTGCCGACTGGTTTCCGCAGATCAATCTGAATATCAGCGCGCAGCATTATTACCAGATCCCCGTTACGATCGTCGGGGGATCCCCCCTGAACGTGAGCCTGACAAATGCATCAACGGGGTCCCTTTCCGCTACGCAGACGCTGTTTAACAGGGACGTTCTCCTTGCGGCAACGACGGCGGGAGACCTCAGGGACGAGAGCAGGCGCAGGACGGCCAGCACGTCGATTGACGTTGTCGTCAGCGTCAGCAAAGCGTTTTATGCGGCGCTCCTGACGCGCCAGGAAATCAGGGTGCTTGACGATGACATCCTCCGGCTCGAGCAGAGCCTGAAGGACGCCTTCGCGCAGTATCAGGGAGGGGTTGTCGACAAGACCGATTACAAGAGGGCGACGGTCTCCCTGAACAACGCAAAGGCGGAGTGGCGGCAGAACATGGAGCTCCTGAAAGCGCGTGATGCATATCTCAAGGCGCAGATGGGATATCCCGGATCGGGGCCTCTTGTGCTCGCGTTCGACAGCTCGAAGACCGAGAGCGAGATACTCATCGACACCACGCAGACGGTCCGGTACGAGACAAGGGTGGAATACCAGATTCTCCGGCTCCAGAAGAGCCTTGCGGAGGCCAATCTCCATTACAGCAGCATGGGGTTCCTGCCGTCCATTTTCGCATTCGGCAACTACTCCATGAACTACCAGAGTCCGCAAATACCGTCCCTGTACACGCACGACTACCCCAGCTCGTTTGTGGGCGTCCAGCTCTCCCTGCCGATCTTCCTGGGCGGGAAGCGCCTGCAGGAGATCAGCCAGGCGAACCTCGAGGTGCGGCGTGCGGAGTACGACATCGACCAGTTCAAGAACACGGTCAGCGCACAGTATGCGCAGGCGATCGCGGACTACAGGAGCAACCTGAATACGTACAACGTCCTGAAGGAGAACCTCGCACTTGCGGACGACGTCTACAAAACCATCCAGCTCCAGTACAGGGCGGGCACGAAGACGTACCTGGAGCTGATCTCAGCGGAGACCGACCTGAGGACCGCGGAGCTCAATAGGACCGATGCGCTCTATCAGCTCCTGAGCAGTAAACTCGACGTGCAGAAAGCGCTCGGGACAGTTCAATACTAACTTTCAGCGATATCTCAATGCGGACACACACGATTCTTGTTGAGGCGGTTGCGATCGCCTCATTCTCCCTTGGCCTCGCAGGATGCGGCGGGCATTCGGGCGCGGAAGGGAAGCCGCCGGCCGGCGTCCCCGTTGCCGTCTACCAGATCGATACCGGCAGCGCATCCTATTACGACGTGTACCCCGCGACGGTCTTTGCATTGAACCAGGTCGACCTGCGTCCTCAGGTGTCAGGCTACATTGTCGGCATAGACTTCAAAGACGGGCAGCGCGTCAGGAAGGGGATGAAGCTCTACGCCATCGACCGGCAGCATTACCAGGCGGCGTATGATCAGGCGGTTGCGAACCGGAATACCGCACGGTCGAACCTTTCGAAGATGCAGCAGGACGTCGACAGATACAACGACCTTGCGAAGAATGACGCCATTGCGCGCCAGACGCTCGACCACGCCGTGGCAGACCTTGAATCCGCGAGGATGCAGGTGGCCGCGCTCGAGGCAAACGTGAAGAACGTGCAGACCGATCTCCGGTACTCCGTGATCGAAGCCCCGTTCGACGGGACGGTCTCCTTCTCCCAGGTGAAAGTCGGTTCCTCGGTCACGGCGGGACAGACGCTTCTGAACACGATCTCCTCCGATGACCCCATGGCCGTCGACTGCAACGTGGATCAGAAGCAGATCCCCCGGTTCTCTGGCATGCTCGGGGAGAAGTTCGTCGCGCACGATACCACGTTCACGATCGTCCTCCCGGACGGTACCGAGTATCCGGAATCGGGACGCCTGAGCGTTATTGACAGGGCGGTCGACCCGCAGACGGGCACGATCCGCGTCCGTGTGATCTTTCCGAATCCGAATGAAGTCCTGAAGGCGGGGATTACATGCAACCTCCGCATACGGAGCACGAGCCCCGTGAGTTCCGTCCTTCTGCCGTACCGGGCGGTCGTGGAGCAGATGGGGGAATATTTCGTGTTCGTACTGAACGGCGACAAAGTCGTTCAGCGGAGGGTGACCCTCGGCGCGCGCATCAACGACATGGTCGTGTCGAAGGGGGGCATCGCCCCGGGCGATCAGATTGTCGTGGACGGCGTGCAGAAGCTGAGAGATAACGCCGTCGTCGCGGTCGTGCCGCCGCAGGCAAAGGCGACGACGGAAACCGCATCGGCGAAATAAGACGATGATTGCCAATACATTTCTTGCGCGGCCGGTAACGGCGATCGTCATCTCGATCGTCATCGTCCTCGTCGGCGTAATTGCGCTTTACAACCTCCCGATAAGCCAGTACCCGGACATCACACCGCCGACGGTGCAGATCACGGGCGTGTTCAACGGCGCGGACGCGCAGACCGTCGAGCAGACGGTGACGACCCCCATTGAATCCCAGGTGAACGGGACCCCGGGAATGGCATACATGGTGGGGAACAGCACAAACGACGGACGGACGACGATAAACGTCACGCTGAACGTCGGGACGAACCCGGACATCGCCGCGCTCGACATTCAGAACAGGGTGGGGATCGCCACGCCGCAGCTCCCGGACGACGTGAAACGGCTGGGTCTCACGACCCGGAAGCGGAATCCCAGTATTCTTCTCCTTGTTGCGATTTACTCCCCCGCAGGGACGCACAGCGTCCCTTTTCTTGACAACTACACGAACATATTCGTCCGCGACGCGCTCCTGCGCGTGAACGGCGTCGGTGACGTCTTCACCCGCGCGGACGATTTCAGCATGCGGATCTGGCTGGATCCGGACAAAATGGCCCAGCTCGGCCTCACCACGGGTGACGTCGTCAGTGCTCTTGCGGAGCAGAATATCCAGATCGCCGCCGGTTCCGTGGGGGCCCCCCCGCAGAGGAACACGCAGGCGTTCGAGTACACGGTATTCACGAACAGCCGCCTGAGCAGCGAAGATGCGTTCCGGAACATCATCGTCCGCTCAAACCCGCGCGAGGGATCCGAAGTACGCCTGAAGGACGTCGCGAGGGTCCAGCTCGGGAAGTTCGCCTACGCGAGCAACTCCTTTGTCGACGGCAAAAGCGCCTCCTATCTCCTCGTGTACCAGGCCCCGGGGAGCAACGCGCTTGACGTCGCCAACGGCATCTATGCGACGATGGACAGGCTGAAGGCGGGTTTCCCCAAGGACGTGGATTACGTCGTCCCGTTCGAATCGGTCTCCGTCGTCAAAGTATCCATAAACGAGGTGATCCTGACGCTCCTCGAGGCGCTCGGGCTTGTCGTCCTGGTGGTCTTCCTCTTCCTTCAGAGCTGGCGCGCCACGATCATCCCTGTTCTCGCGATCCCGGTCTCCATTATCGGCACGTTCGCGTTCTTCCTTCCGCTCGGATTTACGATAAACACGCTCACGATGTTCGGATTCGTTCTCGCCATCGGGATCGTCGTGGATGACGCGATTATCGTCGTGGAGGCGGTGCAGCATTACATCGACCGCGAGGGGCTTACCCCGGCGGAAGCCTCCCGTAAGGCCATGGCGGACATTTCGGGGCCGGTCGTGGCGATCGCCTTGATTCTTGCGGCGGTCTTCATCCCCGTCGGGTTCATCCCCGGGATCGTGGGGAAACTTTACCAGCAGTTCGCGATCACAATTGCGATCTCCGTCCTCATCTCCGCGTTTGTCGCCCTGTCCCTGACCCCCGCTCTCTGCTCTCTCTTTCTGAGGCCGTCGGTTGCCGCAAAAGATGCCAGGGGGATCGGTAAGTTCTTCAGTCAGTTCTTCGGTAGGTTCAACGCCTGGCTCGAACGGACGACCGGAACGTATGCCGGCTGGGTTCGCCAGTGCATTAAGTATTCGCGGTACGCCATCATCATACTGGTCTGCATGTACGCGGCGACTGCGTTCATGTTCAAGACTAAGCCCACCGGGTTCATCCCCACGGAGGACGAAGGGCGTGTCTACGTCACGTTTGAGCTCCCCGAGTCGTCCTCCACGACGAGGAGCCTCGAAGTACTGAACTCGATGATGGACATACTTAGTACGACCCCCGGGATCGGGCATTTCGCGGCCCTCGGAGGCCTGAACGTCATCACGTTCGCCACGAAATCCAACAGCGGCACGATCTTCGTCCAGCTCAAGCCGTGGGACGAGAGGACGGACAAGTCGCTGCAGCTCAACGGTCTGATCGCCACGCTCCAGAGGAAGTTTGCCGCGCTCCGGGACGCGAATGTCGTCGTGATATCTCCGCCGGCCATTCCGGGACTCGGGCAGACGGGCGGATTCTCTTTCGAGCTCGAGCAGCACGAAAGCACTGATGACATCAAGCAGTTCGAGAACGTCGTGCGGGCGTTTGTCGCGGAGGCGAACAGCCGCCCCGAGCTCTCCCGCGTCTTCTCGTTCTTCACCGCGCGGACCCCGGGGTACCAGGTGGACGTCGACAGGGAGGAATGTAAAAAGCTCGGACTCTCGATCGCGGACGTCTTCAACACGCTCCAGACGTACCTGGGCAGCCGGTACGTCAATGACTTTACGATCTACGGCAGAAATTTCCACGTGGTTGCGCAGGCGGACACCGCATTCCGGGCGGACATCGACAACCTGTCGAAGTATTATGTCAGGAACGAGAGGGGAAACATGATCCCCCTGAGCACGCTTATCCGTTCGAAGGTTGTGGAGAACGCTCCGCTGATCACGCATTTCAACCTTTTCCGCACCGCGGAAATCAACGGCTCGGCCGGACCCGGGTACTCCAGCGGTCAGGCCATCGCCGCACTGCGCGACGTCGCCGCAAAGGTTCTCCCCTCGGGATACGGATATGAATTCTCCGGTCTCACGAGGGAAGAGATCAACGCGGGGAACAGCACGGCGATGATATTCACGCTCTCCATCGTATTTGTGTTCCTCTTCCTGACGGCGCTTTACGAGAGCTGGTCCGTCCCGTTCGCCGTGCTCCTTGCGGTTCCCATCGGTGCATTCGGCGCCATCCTGACGCTCACCCTCATCCCGAGTCTGAGCGACAACGTCTACGCGCAAATCGGTCTTGTGGCGCTCATCGGTCTGGCCGCGAAGAACGCGATCCTCATCGTGGAGTTCGCAAAGGTGCGCGTGGACAGGGGAGGCTCAATCCTCACCTCCACGATCGAAGCCGTCACGCTCCGTCTCCGTCCGATCCTCATGACGTCGCTGGCGTTCATATTCGGCGTCTCGCCGCTCGCATTTGCGACGGGTGCCGGTGCGCAGGCGCGCTCCACGATCGGGTGGACCGTGCTCGGTGGGATGCTCTCGGCGACGATGCTCGCGATATTTGCCGTGCCGGTCCTTTTCGTGACGATCTCCCGGATCGCACTCCGGAAACACGATTAGTCGCCTCGCAGGACGTTGCCGTCTAGCCGCGCGCGCGAATCAAACAGGTCCTGGCAATAGGCTTCAGCTACGTCCTCGTTTGAGGATAGCCGCCCGCGCACACTGGCGCGCACATGGCCGATAATAGCCACAACCTCCCCTCAAAGAAGGAGGATTTGGCTCCTTTTCCCGCCGTATACGGTCAGTGTACATAGGTCTTCCCCTGGCATAGCGATTGCACTGAGAGTTCCCAGAATTTCAGTGCACTCGCGCATCAGGGAGCAGATCATGTCACTACACGATGAGTTTTGGGGCATACCGTCACCGACGGAAGAAATGTACACGTTCCACCTCGCGGGAGAGGGTCTGGGCGACGGCAACACCCCCGGCAACAGCCGCATGTTCGTTCTCAACATCGAGTGCGACGAAGAAGACGCGGATTTCATCCCTGAGTCATTTGAGTGATCTGCTCAATAGACGCTGATCTGCTCTCTCTACTCAAATACGTTCTTGACAAGGACAAGCTTCGCCGGGCTTTCCGAGTATCCTGTAGGGGGAAACGACGTCGCCGATCATAGAGAATCCCTACTCAAAAACATCCTTCACAAGGACAAGTTTTGTCGGATACGAGAAGACGATCCATAGAATCTCTTCTTCGTCCTGGCTGAGATCTGACATGAATGCTACCCCCGGGAGTGCTTTTCC
>Ga0182019_10000333_pt1 | contig 23301 bp, 16 predicted proteins | sample 812E2MmetaG_FD_120483 | JGI IMG/M metagenome (GOLD analysis project Ga0182019, IMG submission 120483) | Permafrost microbial communities from Stordalen Mire, Sweden - 812E2M metaG | ecosystem: Environmental > Terrestrial > Soil > Wetlands > Permafrost | place: Sweden: Stordalen | collected...
CCAATGACGCGGGGATGACGTGGACCTGCCGCGTGCCCAACGCGGGAATCACGGACATCGTCCAGGATCCGGTCAACCGGGACGTATTCTGGGCCGGGGCCGAAAACATGGGAATCCTGAAATCCACCGACAACGGCGTCACCTGGACGGCGCAGACGGCCCCGGGTCTTCCCACCGGGGAAACCTACCGCGTAGGGGTGGCCGTTTCGCCGGCGGATTCCAACACCGTCTATGCCCTGTTCGCCTACGTCGGCGACGACGCCACCCCGGAATTCTGGCGCACGACGGATGGCGGCGCCACATGGACGGAAATGAGCGCGGGGAACACGGCGTGCGACGGGCAGTGCGATTACAACATGGTTCTGCGGGCCCATCCGACCCAGCGGGACACCCTGTACCGCGGCACCGTCCACATCTTCAAATCCATGGACGGCGGCGGCACCTGGGCCGACTTGTCCGGTCAATGGGGCTCGAACCAGAAGGTCCATCAGGACACGCATATCTTCCTGATGGATCCCTCGGACCCGAGCACGTTTTACGTGGGATGCGACGGCGGCATCTGGAAGACGGGCGACGGCGGTCTCACCTTCAGAAATCTGAACGGCAACCTGGTCATGACGCAGTTCTACGCGGTGGGGACCCATCCCTCGGACGACGGCATTATGGTGGGCGGTTGCCAGGACAATTCCTCCCTGGCGCGCAGCACGTCGGACACCTGGGACCTGGCCCTGGAAACGGGGGACGGCTTCGTCAGCCTGATCAACCCGGCCCAGCCGAACATGATCTTCACGGCCAGCTATCCGTCGGACACGCCCTCCATCTACCGCTCCTCTACGGGCGCCACGGGGAACTACCGGTTCATCTCGGCGACGAAGAACGGGTTCACCTCCGGCGACCGGATCAATTGGGTCACGCCCTACGCCCTCAGCCCTTTGACGCCCTCCACGCTCTATTGCGGAACCCAGCGCCTGTACCGCTCCACCGATAACGGAAACCAGTGGACGATGCTCGGTCCCGACGACCTGACGTCGGGCGGCGCGTGGGACAGCATCGCCTGCGTGGAAATCAACGCGGCGGATGCGAACCACGTCTGGGCGGGCACGACGGACGGGCGCGTATGGACCACCGCCGACGGCGGCGACACGTGGACCGACACGTCGGCCACCCTCCCCGCCCGCGCCATCAACGACATCGCCGCGGACGCAGGCAACCCGGCCGCGGCGTTCTGCGTCGTGGGCGGGTTTGGTACGCCGCATTTGTGGGAGTACACGGGGGCGGGCTGGGAGGCGCGGGGCGACGGCCTGCCCAATGTGCCGGCCAACACCGTGCTGATGATCTCCGCCACCGACGTGTTCGTCGGGACCGATGTGGGGGTGTTCCGCAGCAAGGATCGCGGGAAAACCTTCTCACCCTACATCAAAGGCATGCCTCTCGGCGCCGTGGTGACCGATTTGAAATACAACGCCGCAACGGGAACCCTCACGGCCGCCACCTACGGGCGGGGCGTCTGGCAGATCACGCCGCGCCGGCATGATCGGCCGTCGGGGAAGCCGTAGGTTTCCATCCCAGAGTAAATAGTAAATAGTAAATAGTAAATGGTAAAGGGTAAATAGCAAAGGACAAAGAGGACGGGAAATGAATAGAGGTTTGACACTTCGATGAAGCAAACTCTTCTTGCTTTCGCACTCATTCTTACGGGGTGTGTGTCATCAAATCATTTTCCGGTCCAACGAATGGAATAAGCTTAGCGGCCGATCAGCATCTGCCAAACTTATTTCCGATTATGGGTCACTGCCATTTATAACCACTGTTTGTTCCTTGCCGTTCGCCGTCTTTCTTCAACGCCCTTTACTATTTACCATTTACTATTTACGGTTCCAAATTCCCGCCCCTACAGTGCGCAGGATTTGCCGCCGTGTTTCTGGACATATTTCTGGTGGTAATCCTCGGCCTTCCAGAATTGCCCGGCGGGGAGGACCTCCGTGACGATGGGACGGTGAAACATCCCCGATTTTTCCAGCTCGGCGATCTTGGCTTCGGCCTGCTTCTTCTGTTCCTCGGAATGATAAAAAATGACGGACCGGTATTGAGATCCGATGTCGGGTCCCTGGCGGTCTTCGGTGGTTGGATCATGAAGCTTGAAAAATGCGTCCAACAACGTACCGTAGCTCACCTGGAGGGGATCAAAATCCACTTCCACGGATTCCGCATGTCCCGTGGCGTCCGAACAGACCTGACGGTAGGTGGGATGATCGGTGTGTCCGCCCGCGTAACCCGCCGCCGTGCTTACCACTCCCTTGATTTTGTCGAATTCAAACTGCACGCCCCAGAAACATCCCGCGGCGAAGGTCGCTTTTTCCAAGGTCTTTTTTTCGACGTAGGCGGCCGCCGAGGCGGGTTTGAATTCCAGGGAGGCCGAATTGATGCAGTAATGGGCCCCCGCGGGACCGGGGCCGTCGTCGAACAGATGCCCCAGGTGCGCGCCGCACATGGCGCACCGCACCTCCGTACGGACCATTCCAAATGAAGTGTCCTTTAGAAACAGCAGATTTTTCACGTCAAGGGGAGCGCTGAATGAGGGCCATCCGGTACCATGGTCGTATTTGGCGGAGGAGGAGAAAAGCGGCGTGCCGCATCCGGGACAAAGATAAACACCTTCGGCATATCGTTCATTATTGGGTCCGGTGAAGGGCCGCTCGGTCTCTCCCCGGCGCATGACGCGGTATTGCTCGGGCGTCAGGATCTTCTTCCACTCTTCGTCCGATTTCACAACCTGGAATTGCATGGCGACCTCCGGAGTGATCACGGCCCCGTTCGGGACCGCGCAAGCCGTTCCCTGGACAGGCCGGGCGTAAATATAAAAAGCAAAAGCCAGCGCCGCCCCGGCCAGAATGATAAAAGCGGTGATTTTCATAGCATTTCGCCAACAGGCGCTATCTCCCGGAAATTTCATTACGCGGCCGCCTCATCTCCTGATGGGACGGTGACCGGCATATTGCGTTTAAATCATTGGCTTAATTTAATAATCAAACTGCAACAGGTGACAGCCCCCTCCGCCTTGGCCAGTTCGGACAGATCAACCGTCAGCACGCGGATGCCGCGCGCGCGAATACGTTCCAGGGTTTTTGGAAAGGTTTCGGGATAAAGGAGCGTTTCTCCGACCAGAAGCCCGTTGGCGGCGTGCGATTCGGACGGGTCCGTTTCGATGATGTCCATCCCTTTGAAAATCCCGCGGTCCACCCATGCGGGGTTGCACAGCACGCGATGGTCTCCGATGAACGACGCGGCGGATTTCAAATGGAGACAACCCGAAACTTCAACCCCTTGCACCTTGTAATTGAAAGGTCGAAGCATCCGTTCCATCTGCGCCACGGCGCCGGGACCGGTGCGCCGGGTCAGCCCCACATAAAGCGTGCGGCCGATGGTCAGCACATCCCCTCCATCAAGGGTGTCCGGCGGTTCGATGCGGAGCAGCTTTCGGCGGGACTCCAGCGCCCGTTCCACGGAGGGAACTTCGGCGCGCCGGGAAGGGGCGCCCGGACGCGCGATGACCGCCGCCTCATCAAGCACCACGGCCGTGTCCTCCACGAAAACCGCGTCCGGCAGCGCGTCCTTCACGGGAAGGCGATGGATGGCGCATCCCAATTTCTCCAGGCACCGGACATAGGCGCCGTGCTGGGCACGTGCCCTTTCCACATCCACGGGCATCCGCGCCAGATGGGTCAGCTCGCAATCGGCGATGGACAGGCTGACGTCCCTGACGACGGCCATCAGCATGGGAACTCCAACCGCGGGGAGCGACATGCGATCATCATTCAAGCATAGCACAACCTCTGTGGCGGAAAATATCCATCCTGCGCCGCCCGCAATCTGTGTTAAATTAATACATTCCATGTTAGGAGAAATTTGGCCATGCGAAAGTTTCTCGTATTAAGCCTTTTCATAGGCGCCGTTGCGTTGGCGGCTCCGCCCCGGCAGGTGCTGAGGATCGGCATCCACACGGATATCAAGACGTTGAACCCGCAGAAGGCCCTGGACAGTTTTTCCATGGGGGTCATCCGCAATATATTCGAAACGCTCGTGACGTTCGACGCGACGGGCGCCAATGTCGTCGGGGGGCTGGCGACCTCCTGGACCAACGACGCCTCGATGAAGATCTGGACCTACACGCTGAGATCCAACGTCCGCTTTCATGACGGAAGCCCGCTGACCCCCGAGGCCGTGATGAAATCCTTCGCGGCGTACCCCAATTTCCAGCATAAGGTCGAGGCTCTGGGAACCGACAAAGTGGTGTTCACACTCGCCCATCCCGACGCCAATTTCAACATGACGCTCGCCCAGCCGTATTACGGCATCCTTTCCCCAAAAATGATTCAAAACACAACCCGTGTTTCGGGGACGGGCCCCTTTACCTATGGGTCATGGGAAAAGGGAAAACGGGTCACCCTGCGCAGAAACACCGCCTATTGGAACAAGCCGGCCGTCCTCGAAGAAGTGCAGTTTATCGTCTATCCCGACCAGGCCGCTCTGATCAAGGCCATCAAGGCGGGCGAGATTGACCTGGTGGATTATCTGGTGGGAAACATCCCCAGGGACCTGCGGTCCGACCCCTCCCTGGTGTTGGAATCCATCATGGGAAATTCGGCCGGCTTCTTGAGCTTCAACACCCGCCGGGCGCCGTTTGCGGACGTCCGGATGCGCCGGGCCGCCGCCGAGGCCGTCAATCCCTTTGAGCTGACGCAAAAATTCTTCAGCGGGTCGGCCGGCGCGCCCGCCACGGCCCTGCTTCCGCCGACCTTCTTTTCCTATTTTTCCAAGGTCGCCGTCAACCGCCCCGAGGAGGCCCGCCGCCTGTTGCAGCAGGTCCGTTGGGATTTTGCCAAACCCGTCATCCTCCTGGAAGCCTGGGCGCCGCGCCCCTACCTCCCGGACCCCAACGGCATCGCCATGGAGGTCCGAAGGCAATTGGAGGCCGTCGGATTCAAGGTCAGCGTCGAACGGGACCCCGATCGGTATTTCGACCGCCTCGCCAAAGGGGACTTCGATCTGATTCTGAACGGTTGGATCGCCGATTCCCCCGATCCCGTGGATTTTCTCTCCGCCATCCTGGGAACCCGGGCCATCGGGCAGAACAACGCCAGCCAGTGGTCCAATCCGAAGTTCGACGCCCTTCTGGACGCCAGCCGGACCCTCAGCGGCAAGGACCTCTCCGCCAGACTCAAGGAAGCCCTGGCCCTGGTGGATGAGGACGTTCCCATGATCGCCCTGTTTTTCGGACCGCAAACCGTGGTGCGCGGCAAGGCCGTGCAGGGCTACCTTATGCATCCGTTTTCCCGTTACAGCATGTATACGGTCCGCCTCGCGGCGCCCTGAACACAGTGGTATAATTTTGGCAAGACCGGCGCGCTCCAGGCGCCGGGTCGTTTGGGAGGCAACCCTCGATGAGAACCCATCCGTTGATCCGCTTATTGGTCGCGACAGCCCTGTTGATTCTGCCCGCCCTATTGACGGCGGCGGAGGAAAAAAGCGGCATGATTGATTGCCAGATGCAATTCACGCTGAAAGGGTGGTCGGCGTTCTACAAGACCGCCTCGGGGAAAGGTAGCGTCACCTGCACCAACGGCCAGAAGGCCGAGGTGACCATCAACGTCAAGGGGGGCGGCATCACCTTCGGAAAGTCCTCCATTGACGACGGCAACGGCCGTTTCAGCGACCTGAAGGACATCTCGGAAATTTACGGCGGGTACGCGGCCGCCGAAGCCCATGCGGGGGCCGGCACATCCAAGCAGGCTTCCGTCTATACAAAGGGGGAGGTGTCCCTGGCCATCACCGGCACCGGGCGGGGCTTGAACGTGGGCTTCGATTTCGGAAAATTGACGATTGAAAAAGCCGAGGCGGCCAAATAGCGCTTCCGCGCGCCGGAAGGCCGGAACGCGGGAAAGCGGGAAAGCAAAAAGAGGGACTGTACCGCGGGCGGTTGTCTGGGGGCCGGGACTGTCCCCTTTTTGCTCAACTCGAAACTATAAACTCGAAACTGCTATTAAATTGCCCGGCTGTCCGGCGGCTGTTTACAGCGGCAGCGTGATGATGAAAACCGCCCCGCGCGGGGAATTGTCGGCCACCCGGATGGTGCCTTCATGATCCCGGATGATCCGTCCCACAATGGAAAGGCCCATGCCCGACCCGCGACCCTTGGTGGATACATAAGGCTGGAAGACGCGCTCTTTTTGGGCATCGGGGATCCCGGGGCCGTTGTCGCGGACCCTGATCTCGACGGCACCCTCCGCTACACGGGCCTCCACGCCCGCCTCTCCGTCCATCCGGCACGCCTCGGCGGCGTTGTCCAGCAGATTGACCATGACCCGCCGCAGCAACTCCCGATCGGCGTGCAACGGCGGGAATCCCGGGGGGAGGGAAAAGGTGAAGCGCATGCGGGGATGAACGCCTCGGTACATCTCCTCCAATTGCGCGAACAGCTCCCCCAGATCGAAGGGCTCGGGCCGGGGAATGGGCATGCGCGCAAATTGGGAGAAGGCATCGAGCATGGTCTTCATATTCGCCACTTCAATCAAAACGGCGTCCAGGGAGGCGACGGCATCGGCCGGGTCCAGAACGCCTTCCACGGCCTTTTTCTTCAGACGCTCGGCGTGAAGCCGGATGGGGGTAAGGGGGTTTTTAATCTCATGCGCGATCCGCTGCGCCGCCTCCTTCCAGGTGGCCAGCTTCTGAATCCGGATCAACTGGGTGACATCCTCCACCATCAGCAGGTGGCGGCCCGCGGGAAGGGAAACAAGGCCGGCTGAAACCTGGGTTCCGTCGGACAGGGCCAGATCCGGCATTTCGCCGCGCGCCTCACGGCCGCCGGCCAATGCCCGCTCCAGCCAGGTCCATAGGACGGGCGAGGAATGCTCCAATTCCGGAAACAACCGGGATTCCCCTTCGGGAAGCCTCAGCATCCGCCGCGCCGCCGGATTGACGGTGACGATGGTCCCATCCGGCTCGAAACTCACCAATCCGGGCGTCAGATGGGCGATCAGGGAGGACAGGTATTCGCGTTCGCGGGCCAGTTCATCCCGATAGCTTTTGAGCTGCCCGGCCATGCTGTTGAATCCCTTGAAGAGGGTGTCCCATTCGTCCATGGAGGCCTGGGGAAGATGCACATCCAAATCCCCCTCGCCGATCTTCCGCGTTTCCTCCAGAAGCAATCCGACGGGGTGGGTAAAATTGCGGGAGAGATACGTCCCCATCCAGACCCCGGCGAACACCACGGACAGGGTAAGCAGCAGGAAGGTGAGCAGCCGGGTGGTGCCCAACGTGCCGCGCTCCACGGCCCACTGGGAGATCGTTTGGTCCAGATCGAGGAAGGCGGCGCGGGCCCCGGCCAGGGGCGCTTCAGGGGATTCCCCCGCGATCACCTGAAACTCGCGGCGCCCGATCCGCATGCGGACGCCCGCACGCAGGACCCAGCCGCCCCGGCCCTCGCTCCAGTGAAAACTCTCGCCGGCGCCTTCGATTTCCCGCAGAAAATCCTGGGGCAGATGCTGGGAGGAGGAGAGATAGGCCGGGGAACGGCCCAACGACAGCAGGAGCCGCCGCTCCTGATACACCTCGGCGATCTGCGCCCCCCCCTCGGAAACAAACTCCTGCACCGCCGGATACCAGGTGGCGGGCGGCGCGGCCTCCAGCACCGCCTTCAGGTTCTGGGCGCGCCCCTTCAAGGCGGCGATCCGGTTCCGGTCCCAATCCTCCACGAGGGCGCGTGTCTGGGACAACACGGAGGGAAGGCCGGGAGGGATGTCCCCCGCGTGGAGGATGAGGTCGGAGGCGATGATGAACATGTAAAGGACGGGAAGCAGGACAAGGGCCATGAGCGAAAGGATCAGCCGGGTGCGAAGACGGAAGCCCAGGCGTCGGCCCCGCCGTTCCAGCACGAGCTTGACGAACTGCCGGACAATCACGAACGCCAGGATGAGGAGGAAGGTGATGTTGGCATACCACAGGAGGAACACCATGACGCGATTGGCGGCCAGCGCCGCCGGGAGATTCCGGTTGCGCAGGATGAGAACATAAAAAGTGGTGCTGACCCCCAGCAGAATGGCGATGAGGGTGATCAGAAACCGGAGGTTCCGGTGGAGGGGCGGCCGCTGCGGGCTACTCATACACCGTGAAAATGGTGGAAGATATTTCGGGCGCCTCCAGGTCGTCGGGGAAGATGAGCCAACGCGTCCGGGACAAAAGGTTCACCCTGGAGGTGACGAAAACCGGCCGACCCCGGGCCTCCTCGGGAACATCGAACAGCGCCAGGTTCTCCAGGGAGACCATCCCCCGCGAGGCCTCGGTCCAGTGATGGACATAGCGCGTGTCGAACAACTGTCCGTCCTTCCGGAAATTCAGACGGTATTCCACGCGGACCGGGTCATATTTGCAGGTGACGGAAATGCGCGTTTTCGACCAGGTTCTGTCCCGGAGGCGGCGTTCGGACTTGAGAGTGAAGGTGTAGATAAACGTGACGGGGAACCCCGAGCGGATGCGCTCCATGACTTCGGGACTGAAGGCGCCCTCCACCTGCACGGTGGCGGAGATCACGCGGTGCTCCACGCTCAGCGAAAACTCGGCCAAGCGGGGCTCCGCGCCCCACAGGATCGCACCGCACAGAACGGCGCCGCACAGAAGAATCCGGGTGCGCATGGAAAAATTATACGCCATCGGGACCCAAAAGGGAATGCCGCGAATTTATGCGGCCGGCTTGTCCCGGAGGATGTTCCAGGCGGTGAGCCCCGCAAAGGGCCCGACCTGCGAGAGTAGGCATCCGATCATGCCCCAAGCCTTGAGCGCGCGGACGCCTTTGGGCTATGATGAATCCGCATGAGCACGAACGGAACCCTCACCGAAATCATCGAAATCGGCATCGCCCTTTCCGCCGAAAAATATCTCGACCGCCTCCTGGCACTGATCCTGGACAAGTGCATGGACCTCTCCATTTCCGACGGTGGCAGCCTTTATCTGGTGCAGGAGGACGGCCTCCATTTCAAACTGGCCTACAACCGTTCCATCCCCATCACCTTCCACGAGGCGGTCATCCCCGTCACCCCCGCCTCCATCGCCGGCTACGCGGCCCTTTCCGGCGAACCCCTGCTTTTGGACGACGCCTATCACCTTCGCTCCGGAACGCCCTACACCTTCAACCGTTCCTTCGATTCCTCGCACGGCTACCGCACGCGCTCCGTGGTGCCCATCCCCATGAAAACGCACAAGGGCGAGACCATCGGCGTGCTGCAGCTCATCAACGGCAAGCGGGACGCGGGGCAAAAGCTCACCACCGTGGAGGCGGTCGAGCGCGGCGTCATCCCCTATTCGCCGGACACCGTGCGGCTGCTCCAGGCCCTGGCGTCGCTGGCGGGGGTGGCTATCGAGAACAGCCGCCTGTATCAGGCCATCGAGGCGTTGTTCGAGGGGTTCGTGCAGGCCAGCGTCAAGGCCATCGAACAGCGCGATCCCGCCACCAGCGGGCATTCCCTGCGCGTCTCCATCCTGACTCTAGCGTTGGCGGAGGCGGTCCACCGCGCCTCCGCCGGACCCTACGCCGAGGTGCGTTTCGACGAGGCGACCCTGCGGGAGCTCAAATACGCCGGCCTTTTGCATGATTTCGGCAAGGTGGCGGTGCGCGAGGAAGTGCTGGGAAAGGCGAAAAAACTCCATCCCGGCGACATGGAGCACGTGCGGTGGAAGATCCGGTACCACAAAAGAAACATCCAATTCCAGGCCATTCAGCGGCGCCTCCAGGCGGCGGATGCCGCCGGGCGTTCCGCCGTGGACGCGTGGGAGGCGGCGGCGTTGGAGCGCGCCGAGGAGATCCGGCGCACCATTGAGCGGGCCGACGAGCCCACGGTTCTTCCCGAGGGGGATTTCAAGGCGCTTCAGAAAATCCGTGACGTTCCCTTTGAACCGCCCGAAGGGGAAGCCCAGCCCCTTCTGACCGAGCGCGAACTCCATGCCCTCACCCTGCGGAAGGGTTCCCTGGACGATGAGGAACGGCTTGAGGTGGAATCGCACGTGATCCATTCCTTCAACTTTCTTCGCCGGATCCCGTGGACCCAGGATCTTTCCGCCGTCCCTTCAATCGCCCACGCCCATCATGAAAAAATGAACGGCCGGGGATATCCCCTCGGCCTTTCGGGTCCGCAGATCCCCCTGCAGGCCGGGCTCATGGCGATTGCCGACGTCTTTGACGCCCTTTCCGCCTGCGACCGGCCCTATAAGAAGGCCGTGTCCATTGAGCAGGCCGTCGAAATTCTGAAAATGGAGGCCCGCGAGGGCTTCCTGGATCCCGGCCTCGTGGACCTGTTCATCGAGAACAGGATCTGGGAGAAGACGCTGCATCTCCGGTTAACTACAGTTTAAAATTCCAGGTTCACTCCCTCATGCAAATCACTTCATCGCCGGAATGAAGATGGCGTCCCCCGTGGTGTTGTCCACCACCGAGGCGTAGCCGAAAAAGGAGCCGCCGGCCGTGTCGGAAACCAGCGTCACATACGCGTCCGCCACATTACTTCCGCCCACGGCGGCGATGATGGCGCTGGTTTGCGTCTGCTCGAAGGGTCTGAGATTGTAGTCTTCGGTTCCGATGGTGCTCCCATCGCCGGCCCGGACGGTCGCCTGCACATGCAGGGGCGCGGCCGTGGCGTTCACCAGCCCCATGTTGGCGCGATACTGCGCGTCCTGTTCAAGCTGGATCACCCCGGCGGTCTGGCCGGACGCCACGGCCTCCGAGGCGGCCTCGGCGGGGATGAACTGACCATACGTTCCCGCGGCGCCCTGGTTGTTGTAGGTGCGGGACGTGATGATGAGGGGCAGGTCGGCATTGATCATCAGCGCCCCGGAGGCCTGTTCCAGGGAAAAGACCTTGCCGATGATATCGGGCAGTTTCATGGAAGTGGCGGGCGGCACCGTCAACTCCACGGCCGAGGCATTCGAATTATCCTGGTCCGCGGGCAGAAGCGCCACCGCGGCATGCGACGGGACGGCGTAAGGGTTGAAGAGAACCAGGTCCGTCATCCAGTTGGTGTTGTTGACGCCGGCGGCCTTGGCGGCGGCGGAGATGAAAAACGCAAAGGCCCCGGGGGCATCCACGGGAAGGACCTTCGCCGCGCGCACGCAGAGGGGATCGCCCGAATGGTTGTCAATGACGGAGGCGTAGGCCGCGTACCGGCATTGCGGCGTGGCGCTGGAGACGAGGGCGTACAGGTTGTCGATGGATTGAACCACGAACGTTTCGATGAGATGGGTGATCTGGAGCTGGCCGTAGGGAGGCAGGGTGTAGGTGACGGCGCCGATGGGGGTACCGTCCTCCCGGAAAAGCCGGATCAGGACATCCGTGGGTACCGCCGCCGCGGAGGCCCAGCCGAAGTTGGTGCGGAAGTCGCTGGTGCTGGAGAGTTGGACGAGGGCCGCCGTGTCGTTTTGCCCGAGAAGATCCGAGGCCGGCAGCGCGGGGATGAATTGCCCATACGTGCCCGCCGCCTGCATGTTGTACGTGCGGGAGGATATCCGGAGGGGCGAGGCGGACCCGATGAGGAGGGCGCCGGCGCTGGAGGTCTTTTGAAAGGCGATACCTACGATGTCCCGGAATTTCACGGACGCCCCGGCCGGCACCACCGCCTGGAGCGCCGCGGCGGCGGAATTGTCCGCGCCCGACTCCAGATAATAAAGGTTCGGAGCGGCGGAGGCGGCTCCCGGATTTTCGATGACGACATCGGTGACCCAGTTGAGGTTCTCGGCCCCCGTCGTCTTGGCGGCGGCGGGAATCAGATAGGTGTAGGCGCCCGACGCCCCGATGGGCGGCGGCGTCCCCGCGGCGGAAGCCGCCAGGGCCGTTGTCTTGCTCCCGCTGCCGTCGGCGTTGGACACCGTGAGGGTAACATTGAAGGAACCGGGATAATAATACACGTGCGCGGGGTTCTGCTGATCGGAAGTGGAACCGTCCCCGAAGTTCCATAACCACGTCGCGGGGGCGTTGGAGGAGTGGTCCGTGAACACCACCGTCTGTCCCGCCACGGGCGCGGCCGGGGTGAAGGAAAAATCGGCCGCGGGCGCGGAGGCCTGCAGACAGTCGGAAACCGCCATCACCTGCATCCCGAGGGTGCTGTCCGCCACATACAGGGTCTGGCCGGCGAGGGCAAGCGCCATCGCGTTCTTGGGCGTGTCGGCGTAACCCACATGGATGGGGTTGGTCACATCGCTCACATCGTACATCCGCACGCCCGAATTTCCGTCGGCCAGAAAGAGGAGACGGCCCGCCACGGCCACGTCGTTCCCGCTGGACGGGCCGCCGTCGCCACCCGCGAGCACGGGCCGGCCGGGGTCGCTGACATCCACGATCTGCATTCCCATCTGGCCGGCGGCGACATAGGCATAGGAGTCCTGCACGACCACCGCCTGGGCCTGCCCGGGAATGGCGACCTGCCCCACCTGGAGGGGTGAGGCGGGATTGGTGACATCAAAGACGCGCAAGCCGTCGTCCCCGTCCGCCACATAGGCCATGCCCCCTTGTACGGCGACGCCGCTGCCCGTTGCGGGATCGCAGGCCTTTCCCCTGACCACAGGGGCGGCGGGATTGGAAAAGTCCACGATCTCCAGGCCGCAGACGTCATCCGTGACATAGGCCAGCGTTCCCGAGGCCGTCACCGCGAGGGCGTGCCCGTCCAGGGCGATGGAACCGACCGGGGCGGGATGCGCGGGATCGCCCACATTCAGAACCACCAGTCCGCCGGTATCATCAGCCGTGAGCAGAAGCCCGCCGGCCACCGGCCAGGTCTTCAGCGCCCGGCCCGCTCCGGCCCATCCGCCCATTTCGGTCCAGCCGCCGTGTCCGTCGGAGACGAGGGTGACGACGCCGCGATCGCGCTGGGAAAGGAACAAATGGCCCGCGCCGTCGGCGGAGACGTGCACCGTCGTGCCGGCCGCGTCCAGATGGGCCAGCAGGGTCGGTGACTTGGGATTGGAAATGTCGGCGATGGCGAGGCCGGTGGAGGAGCCGGGGAGATAAACGCGGGTTCCGGCGAACGTGATGGAGTCGCCGTTGCCGCCGAGATCGAGGTGCGCCGCTTCCACGGGCGCGGCCGGATTGGAAACGTCCACCACGCGCAGGCCCCCGGAGTAACCGGCCACATACGCGTAGGAACCGGAGAGGGCCACATCGTAGGCCGAACCGCTTAGGATCACCTGGCCCTTCTGCACCGGTGCGGCCGGATTGGATACGTCCATGACGATGATCCCGCCGCCCCAGCACGCCAGATAGGCGTTCGACCCGGACACATCCACGGCGGAGACATAGATGTTCAGGGAAGTCTTGCTCAATTCGACGGGATTCGCCGGGTCGCTGATGTCCACAATCCCCAGACCCGAGGAACCGTCCGCGGCGTACAGGAGGTGCCCCTGGACGCGCAGGCTCGTGGCGCTATCGTAGCCGGGCACGGACCCCCGTTCCACGGGGGCGTGGGGATCCGTCACGTCCACCAGATGCAGGCCCTCATTCCCCCCCACGCAAAGGGTCGAACCGTTCAACGCCACGGCGAGGGATTTCCGCGGGAGCCCCAGCCGGGACACCAGGACGGGGCTCGCGGGGTTGGACACATCCACAACGCACACGCCCCCGATGTCGTCGGCCGCATAGAGGAGATTCCCGGACAGCGTCAGCCCCTTCACCGTCGCGGGAAGGGCGAGGGAGCCGATCAGGCGCGGGGACGACGGCGTGGTGAGATCCAGCGCGCGGATCATGGCGCCCGAACCGTGGAAGAGGATATTGTCCTTCACGGCGGCGCCCGCGATGGGCCCCATGGCCCAGGCGGATTCGGGCGTGAGGCAGTTGATGGGGTTTTCCTCGAAAACGGCATAAGCGGCCGCATAACCGACCATATTCGCCCCATAGGCGATGTACATGAATCCCCCCTCGACACCCCAGCCGGTTCCCCACGAATTCTTCATGATCCACGCCCCCTGATCGCCGAGGCTGTCATCCCATCCCACCAGGACCACGGCGTGATTGATCTGATCATACGTGCCGGTGAACACCCCTCCCGAATAGTACTCGAAGGGCCCGTCCACGGCGATGCTCACGGAGAGGGGCCCGTACAGGTAGATGGCGGTCTTGATCTCCTCCGGCGAGGGGATTTCCACATAGGGGTCCACGTAATACCATGATTGGAGCCGGAAACCGTGGTCGCAGGAGAGGTCGCAGGACACATCATCGGAGCCCTGATACGGCATGCAGGATTCCATGACGGCGCCGGGCCGCGTGAGGTCGTCGAAGGCGAAAAAGCCGCCGTTGCACCCCCAGCCCTGCGTGTTGCAGGACATGAGGGCCTGTTCGGAAAAATCGTATTCATGCCCGGTTTTCAATAGAACCATCGCCTCGAAGGTTCCGATGGTGGAGAAGGCCCAGCATGAGCCGCATTGGCCCTGATCCTTGACGGAGGAGACTCCGCCCAAGGTCCGCCAATCGAAGGAGGACGGCAATTGCGCAAGTTTCGGAAGGGCCCGGAACGGCGCCATGCCGCGCCACCCGGGGGGTACTTTCAGGCCGGCCAGTTGGCTCAGGGGCCGGTGGGCCGCGGGATTGTCGGCCACGGTGAACGTCCAATGTTCCCGCGCGGCCTGTTCGCGAAGTTGTTGAAGAAGGGAATCGTCCCCTTCCGACGCCCGGAGCGCGATGCCGCACGCCAGTAATAGTATGACCATGAGAACCTTGCGGATCATAGGGACCTCCCGGTGGATTGCTTCTATTGGACCATATTTTACACGGTAATTACAAGGGCTTGGAAAGGCCGGGGAGAGATTGCGCAATTTTCCAACAGCGACGGAGTGGATTTCCGTTTGCGGAGGCGGGCCTACAGTTCTTTCGACCTGGCCCAACCGGAGTCGGTCATGGTGAACAGCCCCTCCGATTCCGACTGAAGATGCCCCAGGGTGACCAGGTTTTCCAACGCCTTCCGATAAAGCGCGATGCTTTGAGGATCGGAGTCGAAATCCACGCCGCCGGCCCGCACCCAGCCGTCGCGATGTTCCCCATCCGTGAGGAGATTCACCTGGCCCTGGGATTGCCGGGCCTTGTAAAGGATCCACTGCTCCTCCCTCGGAAGATCCTTCTCCCGCCGTCGTTTCCGCCATGATCCCACAAAGGGAAGACGGTCAAGAAAGCCGGAGCCCATGGGCATGAGGCGGAGTCCGAAAACGGGCGCCGCGCGCCGCGTCGGACGGATGGGAAAGAGGGTTCATGGTGTTCTCCTCTCGATCAAAACGGGAATGACATTCGAACCGGGACGGCCGCAGGAGCGGGTGATGCCCCGTATGGACATCATAACAAACGCAAACCGGGGCGTCAATAACCGCCGGACGGCGGGACCGTTGAACCGCCGGACAGCTTAGCAGTCGGATCGGCGGTCTGACCGACCGGCCGACCGGCTGACTTGCGGACTGGCAGACCGGCTGACCGGCCGACCGGCGGATAACGGACGGACGGCAGGGGGATCAGATTTTCTCAAAGGCGTCCAGCGGCAGGAAGCCCGTAAGGCCGTTGGGAAGGGAAACGCGCTGCCAGCCCTCCACCTTTTCCCACAGGCGCATTTTCGTTCCCTCATGGGCCACGAACAGGTCGGTGGCGTCGCCCTGCGGCGCGCTTTTGGCGGTTGCCGTGGGCGCCAGGAGCACACCGTACTCCACCGCATGGGCCCGATACAACTTCACCGCCAGCAGGGGACCGAGGATGAGCAGAACGGCGAGAAGCAGGGAGGAGGCCAGCGTCAGGGCGGCGCGCAATCCCGGATCCCCGCGTAGCAGGTATACCGTCCACAGGATCTGCAGAAGCAGGAAAATAATCAGGAACGCCGCCGCGGTGTCCCGCACCGAAAGGAGGTCATACAACGAGCCCAGGAGCCGGCCCGCGGCCCCCTCGGCGGGGGCGGGAAAGCGGTCCTTGAGCTGAAGGGTGATGTATTCCAGATTCTGCCGGATGCGGTCGTCCTTGGGATTCAGGCGCAGGGCCCGTTCATAATGGAGCACGGCCTGCCCGGGGACTTTTTGTTTGTAGTAGGCGTTTCCCAGATTGTACTCAAGCCGCCAATCCTCCGCGCCGGATGCCAGCACGCTCTTCCAGGCCTGGACGGCGCCCGCGTAATCACCCTTGCGGTAAAGGGCGTTCCCGTTGTGATAATCCTGCTCCGGCGAGGCGATCCCCGCGAAGGGGAAGCAGGCCAGAAGCGCGAGCATCAACACCGCGCGTCTCATCGCAGATCCTCCAGCGTCTCCAGCAGCATCCGCGCTTCCTTCAGGAGGGTGGTACGCGTCTCTTCGGATTCCGCCGCGGAGGCGTACCGCGCCATGTCGCACATCTGAAGAAATCGGCGGAGCCGGTCGAGGATCTCCCCACCCGCCCCCTTGGCCCTGAGCAGCGATTCCATGTCCTCAAGGGTCAGCCCCTCTTCGGATCGTCCCGCCCGGTCGGCCACAAGGCCCACGACGCATCCCCGCAATTCCTTGTGGAAGGCGTCGTGGTCCCCGGCCTTGAGCGCCTTCTCCGCTGCCGCAAGACGGCGCCCGGCCTTGCCCTTTGCCTTGCGCGCCCGCACCAGGGCACCCGAGACCAGCAGACGTTCGCGCTGTTTCAGGACAACCAGCAACGTGAGATTGCCGAGCAGCGGGAGAATAAGGAGCGCGAAAAACCACCAACGCCCGTATAGCGGAGAAACAGCGCGGCGCAGGGGCGATTCATCCGTGACGATGAAGGCGATGTCGCGCCCGAGGGTCTTGACGTCCTCGCCCCCGCCGATGACCACGGGCGCCGCCCCCGTCCCCTTTCCGGGCTTGACGAATACGGAAAGGGCCGGCGCGGAAAGGACGGCATAGGCTTTCTTCCGCGGGTCGAAGGCGGGATAAGTGATGACGGGAATCTTTAACAGTTGGCGCGACTGCGGCACGACGATCCATTCCCACGTCTTGCTGCCGGACAGTTCGCCGTTCTGCACGGACACTTTTTCCTCCACCTTGGGATCATAGACCTTGCAGTCGGGAAGCGTCGGAAGCATCGGGGCCGACAACGTCTTCAGATTACCGTGCCCCTTGACCGTGAAGCGCAGGGCGAAGGCCTCGCCCTCCTCCGTCTCCACCTTGTCCGTCACCGCGGCGACGGTGAACTCCCCCACGGCCCCCGTATAGCCGGGCGGACGCCCCTCGACGGGCAGGGGAAGGATGTGCAGGGTGATCGGGGACGTCTTGCGGACCAGTTCCTGCGGCCGGCCGAAGCCGAAGATATCGCGTCCCCCGGCCACGGCCTGGATGCGGAAGGCGGCGTCCTCAATGGTTTTGTCCCCCGCATCGGCGGCGAAAAGGAGATCCTTGCGCAGGAGAAACGCCTGGTATCGCTTCCCATCAATCTCCACCATCCGCCCTTGCGGCTCATGCGGGACCTCGATGGACTCGGTCCAAAAACCCGTGTAGGCCGGGGTCTTGTCCATGCCGATGCCGGTGACCTGCACCTGCGTCAATATTTCATAGGTGAGGGTGATCGGCTCGCCCACATACGCGATGGTCTTGTCGGGCACGGCGCGGACGCGCACGTCGGCCTGGGCGGGAGCGGCGGCCGGCTCCTGCTGCTGCCCGAAAAAATTATCAAACGGCGAGGCCGGGCGCTGCTGCTGCCGGGGCCTCACGGAACCCTGGACCACCTTGAGCGAAAGGGCCTGCGTCGGATAGATCTTGTTTCCGATCCGGACCTGGAAGGAGGGAAGGGTGAGGTCGCCCGCGGTGGTGGGGTTGAGGCGCCAGGTGTATGTCATCGAGCGGGTCACGTTGAAATTGACCATGGAAATGCTGGTGGACGTGAACGGCCCGCCCATCAGGCGCAACCCCTGAACGTCGGGGAGGCGCGGAACTTCCACGTTGTCGGAGGCCCCTTCCACGGTGATGGTCAAGTCCACAAGATCCTCCGTCCCCGCCTCGGGCGACGAAAGCCGCGCGGTGACCCTCGGCTCATCCGCGCCGGCAACGGTGGCCAAGAGACAGAGAAACACCATCAGACCAACGGCAAGCATCAAGAATCTAAGTGAGCGGGGTGTACGGCGGAGAAGATGCATCATGCTATTCTAAACTGTTATGCGTTCAGAGTCCGGAGCAGCGCTGGCAGGGTTCATGGTAAATGGCAAAGAGTAAATGATTGGGGCAGGAGGTACCCGAAACCCGCAACTCGAAACTGTTCTTTTCCCTGAGCGGGCGGGACTCGAAACTCGCAACTCGAAACTCGAAACTGGTTTTCATCCCGGGTGGTCGGAACTCGAGACCCGAGACTTGAGACCCGAAACCGGGCGGCCGGTGGGAGGAAAACTACCAATCCTCCCCCCCGCGCCCCGCGTTCCCCGGCATTTTCTTCAACTGCTTCTTCTGTTCCTCTTTTTCCTTGTTCTTCAACGCGTCGAGAATGCGCCGGGCTTCCTCCTCGGAAATCTTTTTCTTTTCCATGCCCTGCTGCTGTTGTTTTTCCTGGTCCTGCTGATCTTTTTTGTCCTGCTGCTGTTTTTGGTCCTGTTGTTTCTGCTGATCCTTCTGCTGTTGATTTTGCTGGTTCTGCTGCTGATTTTTTTGTTGCTGCGGCTTGCTCTGATCCTTCAGCTTGTTGCGCGCCAGCTCCAGGTTGAACTTGGCGTCGGCGTCGTCCTGATTCAGGTTTAAGGCCTGTTTATACATTTCGATGGCCCCGGCGTAATCCTCCTTGGCGAAGCGGCAATTTCCAACGTTGTAATAAGCCGCCTCCGCCAATTTTGTATCGGAGGCGCCGGAGGCCTTCTGGAACGATTCCATGGCCTTGTCGTAATCCTTCTGTTTGAAGAGCACGTCTGCCACATTGTAGGCCAGCAGGGGATCGTTGGGTTTGAGGGCTTGGGCGCGCGTGTATTTCTGGAGCGCCTCGTCGTACTTTCCTTTTTCAAACAGCGTGTTTCCCTGCGCCACGACGCCCCGCGCGCTGTCGGCGCTCAGGAAGGGCACGCTTACCAGAAAGACAAGCCCGAATAAAAGAAAGACGGGAGAGGAGAGACGAGGAAGACGGGAGGGCGGCATTTTGCAATTTGCATTTTGCAATTTGCATTTGAGTATAGTTTTCATAATTTTTTCCACGGCATCGCCAGAAACGCCGCCAGGGCGAACAACAGGAAGGCCGGAAGGAGGGCGGCCTGGAACCGGTCCTCAAACCGCATCATCTGGGCGCTCCCCAGCTCCTTCTTTTCCATCTTTTGCACGTCCTCGAGGATCCGGCGCAGTTCCATGTTGCCCGAGGTGGAACGATAATATTTCCCCCCCGTGGCGAGCGCCATCTTCTGGAGCGTCTCTTCGCCGAGGCGGCTGGTGACCACACGACCCTCCTCATCCTTTTTATATTCGCGGATCTGTCCGCGGTCGTCCTTCATCGGAATGACGCTCCCCTCGGGGGAGCCGATCCCGATGGCGTAGATGACCACGCCTTCGTCGGCGGCCTTCTTTGCCATCGCCTCGGCCTGTCCGCCGTGGTCCTCACCATCGGTGAAGAGGATGATGACCTTGGATTTATGCTCCCTGGTGCCGAACCCCTCCACGGCCTTTTCCAGGGCGCGGCCGATGTCGGTGCCCGGCACGGGGATGAGGCTCGTGTCCAGCACGTCAAGGAAGATGCGCACGGCGGCGTAATCGAGGGTGAGGGGGCATTGGACGAAGGCGTCCCCCGCGAAGGCCACCAGCCCCACGCGATTGCCCTCCAGACCATCGAGAAACCCCTCGATTTCCATGACCGCCCGCCTGAGGCGCGAGGGCTTCAAGTCGTCCGCGTCCATGCTCTTTGAAACGTCCACCACCAGGAAGAGGTCCACGCCCTTGCGCTGCACCGTTTCCAACTTCGTTCCCATGCGCGGCCCCAGCAGGGCCAGCACGGCGAAGGCGGCGGCGCAGACCAGCGCGGCCCTGCCCAGAAGAGCCCGGCCGGGATTGGGGACGGGCAGAAGCGGTTCCAGGTTGGACGCGGTGCCGAGACGGGCGCGCGCCGCCTTTTGCCGCCGCACGTGATGGATGAGCAGGGCGATGAGGGCGGGAACGAGGAGCAGAGCCCACGCCAGGCGTCCCTCGGCAAAGCGCAGGGCGCCCGAATTCCACAACAGCAGCGCCAGCACGCCGGCGGCGGCGCTGAAAAACGCGATGAGCCCGGTGGCCACGTACCCCCACATCACGGCAGGCTCCTCAGCCAGGTCAGATCGGCCAGCACCACGGCCAGCAGGAGGATGAGGCCGGGGACGAGGAACCAGCGGTAATGGTCGTTCCAGGAAACCTGCTGGCGCGTCTTGACCTCGCTTTTCTCCAGGCTGCCGATGGTCTGGTAGATGTCCTTCAGTTTTTCCGCGTCGGTGGCGCGGAAATATTTGCCGCCCGTCTTCTGGGCGATCTTGGTCAGGACGTCCTCATCAATGTCCACCTGCACCTGCACGTAGCGCTTGCCGAAGACGGGATCATCCACCGGCATCATGGCGAACCCGCGCGTCCCCACGCCGATGGTGTAGACCTTGATATTGAAGGTGCGGGCGATCTCGGCCGCCGTGAGGGGGTCCACCTCGCCGCGGTTGTTCTGCCCGTCGGTGAGCAGGACGATCACCTTGCTCTTGGCGTCGGATTTGGTGAGGCGGTCCACGCTGATGGCGAGGGCGTTTCCGATGGCCGTGCCGTCCTCGATCAATCCCACCTGGACACGGTCCAGAAAGGTGAGGAGGATGCCGTGGTCGAGGGTGAGCGGGCATTGCGTGAAGGCTTCTCCCGCGAAGACCACCAGCCCCAAACGATCACTGGGGCGGGACTTCACGAAATCCTTCACCACCGCCTTGGCCACCGCCAGGCGGTTGTCGGGCTTGAAATCCTCCGACATCATGGAGCCCGAACAATCGAGGGTGAGCATGATGTCCACGCCCCGCGTCAGGTATTCCTCGTAGGTCACCCCGGAGCGGGGACGGGCCAGAGCCACGCACAGCAGAACCATCCCGGCGGCCCACAGGGCGGGCAGGGCGCGCTTGAAGCGCACGCGGGCCGACGGCGGGGCCTGCACCAGCGCGGCCCCGAGGGAGAAGCGGTAATGAGCCTTGCGGCGCCCCTGCATCCACAGATACGCGGCGGGAACCGCCAGGAGGAGGAGGGCCCAGGGGCTATGCAGCATCCACACGGGGCTCCTCCTTGGTCTTCTCCACCGTATCGCGCACCAGGAACAGGTCCTGTTCGCCGCGCTCGGAGGGAACGATGTGTTTGGCGAATTTCACCAAATCCGCCGTGGTGAGGAAATCCTTCAATTGAAGAAGGAGGCCGCGCTCCACGGGCAGACCCTTGATTTGGTCCCAAAGCTCGCTCGATGTCTTGTCAAGGGTGTCGAGGCCGTAACGCCCCCCGATGTAATCCTTGAAAATGTCCGTCAGTCCCACATAATGACGTTTGGCCTCGCCCTTGCGGATGAACTCCTCATGCTCCAATAGGGCCAGGGCCTTCAGGGCGCGCACGTGCGGAGGCAGGGGCGGCACGGCGGTGGCACCCGCCATCCTCCGGCGGCGGCGAAGAATAAGCCACGTCGCGGTGGCGGCCACAACAAATGCTGCGCCCGCGATATAAACCCACACGGGAGGTCCCGAGCGGGGAATGGACATGGGTTTCCGGATATCCTTCGGATTCTCCTCCTGTCCCTTCAATACACTGCGCACCACCAGCGGGAGGGCCGGCACCTGCACCGTGATCTCTTTGCCGTCCAGTTTGTATTTCAAACCCCACGGGGGGACCAGGTAACTGCCGGTGGTGAAGGTGGAGATGGTGAAGCGCTGGGTGAGGGTTTTTTCTCCGCCTTTTTCCTCCCATGTTCCCAGGTTGTAATCCTTGATCTCGAAGGCCTGAAGCAGAATGCCGCCCGGCAGATCGCCCGACACGGCCTTGGCGGGAAGGGTGAGCGCGAGGGTGAACTCCACCCGGTCCCCCACGGTGATAAGGTTCCGGCTGAAGGATTCCCTGATCCCCGCCGAGGCCCAGGACAAGCCTGGTGACAAAATGAGAAATGCCAAAAGGAGGGAAGGGATGAAACCAATTCCCGGCGCCTCCATAAGGAGGCGCTTTGAAAGCCCTATCCCAAGAAAAGGTATTCCATGCCGCATATTATTTCGGCCCCAAAAACTCCGCGTCCGCGGCCTTCATGAGCCGCTCCATCATCTGGTTCAACAATTCCGACTGCTTCTGATACCGGGCCATGTTCAGGCAGGACTCCTTCACTTCATCAAACGGCCTCACGGCGCCGGTCTTGGAATCCTTGAATTCGCTCTGATGGTCCTGGTAATAGGTCCGGGCGTCCGATTCGGTGACGCTCACCTTTCCGGCCAGCTCGCGCTCCACATAGGCGTTTTTCAGCACGTCGTCCTGCAATTGCGCCAGGCGCTGCTTCACCCTGGGGTCCTGGTCCAGTCCGGCCCGCCGCGCGGCGTCCAGCACCACGCGCGAAGCCACATATTGCCTGGCGAACTTGTCGAACTTGTCCGGCCCGCTGAACTGCCCCTTCACCTGCTCGGGAAGCTCGTCCAGGGCGGCGCGCGCCTCGCTTTCAAAGATCTGCGTCTTTCCGATGCGCGCGATGGGCCTGTCTCCGGGCTTGCCGGACCCCGGCACCAGGCGAGTGGAATCGCCCAAGAGTTGGGAAGCCGCCATTGATTTTCCCGACCGTTCCAACGCCGCCACCATCCCCTGCTGAATCTCCTTCAGCAATGCTTCATCTTTGACAAGATTCTTGGCAAGAAGAAAATGGGCATAGGCCGTGGCCGGATCGGCGAGTTTGTTCAGTTCCAGGTCCGCCAGCAGGTAGGCGATGTTGCCGCGCTCCGCCTCGCCGAACCCGGGCGCCTCAAGGGCCTGTTCATACAGATGGGCGGCCTGCACCGAGAATCCCTTTTCTTTGAGGGCCCCGGCGGTCTCCAGAATCCGCTCGGAAGACAGGGTCTCGGGCGCCTTACCGCCGCAGGAGGGCAGGGTCATCAACACCGCCATTAGAAAAACAAATGGAGAGATCCATCGTGACATGGACTTCATAGCAACCTCACGCGTGAATCCGCTTGGCCCGCCGGGCGAAAAAGGCGGTGAGGGCGGATTCGTAGGGTTCGTCCGTCAGCAGTTCAAGATAATCCACGCCGGCTTTTTTCATGGCCGTGCGCGCGGCATCGAGAAGGGCGTCCACCTTCCTTCGATACGATTTCCGCACCCCCCCGTCCGACAGGTCCACAAGCC